>Ga0070735_10003864_pt1 | contig 12906 bp, 13 predicted proteins | sample Coa_R1_FD_66443 | JGI IMG/M metagenome (GOLD analysis project Ga0070735, IMG submission 66443) | Surface soil microbial communities from Centralia Pennsylvania, which are recovering from an underground coalmine fire - Coalmine... | ecosystem: Environmental > Terrestrial > Soil > Unclassified ...
GACGTCGAGCGCGGCGCCGCAGTCCGTCGCGCAGATCTACCGCGACGCGTACCAGGGCGTTGTGAAGATCGTCGTCACGCAGACGTCGTCGGGAGGCATCTTCGGCGGCGGCGACCAGACCTCGCAGGCGCAGGGCTCGGGCTTCGTGTTCGACTCGAAAGGCGACGTGATCACGAACGAGCACGTCGTCTCCGGCGGCGGCACGATCCGCGTCGTCCTCTGGGACGGCTCCTCGTACTCGGCGAAGCTCGTCGGCGACGACAAGTCGACCGACGTCGCGGTGATCAAGACAAGCGCACCAGTGACGAAGCTCCATCCGCTCGCCTTCGCGAACTCCGACGCGGTGTCGGTCGGCGACGGCGTCGTCGCGATCGGCGCGCCGTTCGGGCTCGACGAGACGGTGACGAGCGGCATCGTCAGCGCACTGCACCGGCAGATGACGGCGCCGAACCAGTTCACGATCGACGACACCATCCAGACGGACGCAGCGATCAACCACGGCAACTCGGGCGGTCCGCTGCTCGATGTGCACGGCCGCGTGATCGGGATCACGTCGCAGATCCAGAGCGACAGCGGCGGCAACGAAGGCGTGGGCTTCGCCGTGCCGTCGAATACGGTGCAGAAGATCGCGCAGGAGCTCGTCGCGCACGGCCACGCGACGCACGCCTACCTCGGGGTGCAGATCGACACGACGCCGGTTGCGGGCGGCGTGCGGTTGTCCGGCGTCCGCAACGGCACGCCGGCCGACAGCGCCGGCCTCCACACGGGCGACGTCGTCGTCTCGCTGAACGGGAACGCCGTTCGCACCGCCGACGCACTGCGCAACGCCGTCGATGCCAAGCATCCCGGCGACTCGATCACGATCACCTACAAGCGCAACGGCGCCACGCACACCGTGACGCTGACGCTCGCGAACCGCCCGTCGTGAGCGGCGGGGCCGGCGAACCGGTCCCGCCCTCGACGACTAGCGATGCTTCTTCTTCGAAGCGTGCTTCTTGGTCGCGTGCTTCTTCGCGGACGACTTGCGCATCGCGCCGGACGAACCGCCGCCGGGATTCGCGTTCTGCGCACCCGACGCACCGCCTGACGGATCGCCGACCTGCGCACCCGACGCGCCCCCTGACGGATCGCCGACCTGCGCGCCAGACGCACCGCCTGACGGATCGCCGACCTGCGCGCCGCCTGCACCCGCGCCCGGGTCGATCACGATCGCACCGCCGCCGCCCCCGCCCGGGTCGACCATGACCGCACCGCCGCCGCCGCCCCCGGGCGGCGCGATGTTCTGAGCCTGCGCCGCACCGGCGAAGATGGCCGCGGTTGCGGCGCCGGCGGCGAGCGTCTCCTTCAGCAGATGCGCGTCGACGTCCTCAGCGTCGTCCGGCTCTGGCTGCTGATCCTTCTCCGACATTGCTCCTCCTTCGCGTGGCCGTCGAGCACAGGACGGGCCCGAGCCAGCCGATCTTCCCTCTCAGGGGACTATCCGTCCAGCAACCGGCCCGAGCGGCCCGCCGCGGATCACGACCTCGTCGCCGTCGGCAAGGAACGGGCCTTCGTTGCGGGTCAGCTCGATCAGGCTCCCCTCTTCGCCGTGGCCGGGGCCGGAGATGGTGCCGCTCGCGAGCAGGTCGCCGGCGCGGAGGGTGGCGCCGTTCGAGGTCAGGTGGGCGATCTGTTGCGCGATGTTCCAGTAGAGGTGGCGCGCATTCGGGCGCGAGACGATGTGGCCGTTCAGCTCCAGCTCGAGCGCGACGTCGAAGGCGAACGGCTCGATGCGCAGATGCTCGAGCGGCTCCGGGCCCTGCGGCTCACCGGGTACGCGCGGCAACTCGTCGAGCGTGGTCACCCACGGCGAGATCGACGTCGCAAAGCTCTTGCCGAGGAAGGGACCGAGCGGGACGTACTCGAACGCCTGGATGTCGCGCGCGCTCCAGTCGTTGACGAGCACCGCGCCGAAGACGTGGTCGAGCGCACACTCGACGGGCACCGGCCCGTCCGAGGGCGTGCCGATGACGAAGCCGAGCTCGACCTCGACGTCGAGCTTCCGCGTCGGGCCGAAGTCGCGGGCCGCGCGCTGCCCATGAGGACGGTGGATGTCCGTGCCGGAAACGACGACGGTTCCGGCGCGGCCGTGGTAACCGATCGGCAGGTGCAGCCACGCCGCCGGAAGCGGCTCCTGCCCGGGGCGGAGGATGCGGCCCATGTTCTCCACGTGCGCGCGCGACGCGTAGAAGTCGACGTAGTCGGCAACCGGGAACGGCAGCAGGAAGGTGACGTCGGCGAGGGCGTACTCGCCTTGGGGCCGCCCCATTGGATCGAGCACGGATTCGCCGGGACCGCAGTCGACAACCTTGTCCCCTTCGACCCGGCCGACCCGACTTTGTGGCTCTGAGCCACTAGCTCTGAAACGACACAGTTTCATCTCAGAGAATTCGCAGCTCGGCGAGCTCCGCGCGCGGCTCGGCGATCGAGCACGAGCCGATCGACCGCAATACGCGTGTGCGCATGCGCGCACACATATGCGCATCGGCGTCATGCCCAGCGGCGCAAAAGATGTCCGAATCGACCGTGATGTCCCGAGTCGCCAGGAGCGATTCCGCATCGTCGGGCCAGAGGCACGCGGCGAGCAGGTTCAGGAACCCGTGCTCGCCGTTCGTCGGCAACGCATGATGCAGCCCCGCAGTGGCCTTGAACGGCGTGCCCCGGTCGCGCGCGGCGCGGATGAACGCGGCCACGTCGTCCGCGGACGGAACGGACGCCCCGCCGCAGCGGAGCTTCGTCTCGCCCTCGACGTACACGACGTCGTCCTGCGTCTCCGTCGCGCCGTCGACGACGGCTAGTGGCTCAGAGCCACAAAGTCCGGCCTGTCCCGCGCGGACGACGAAACGGTTCACGAGCCACGCGTCCTCGGACGCGCGGAGGCGGTGCCACTCCGCCAGCGCATCCTCGAGCTGCAGCTCCGCCGGGGGGAACACGCCGGCGTAGTCCCACAGGCCGGCGAACAGTGCGCGGCGCGCGTCGGTCAAAAGTGCGACGTCACGCCCGCGGGATCCTGATCGGCGTCGCCCGCCGTCGCCGGATCCTCGTACCACGAGCGCCAGTACTTCCCGTCGTCGAGATCGCGCGCGAACGTCGTCAGCCGCAGCGGATGGAACGTGTCACACATCACGGCGAGCTCGTGCGTCTCCGTCATCCCGAGCGACCGCTCCGCGAGCCCCGGCTGCGGCCCATGCGGCAGCCCCGACGGATGCAGCGTGATCGAGCCGACGTCGATCCCCTTCCGCGACGAGAAGTTGCCGTCGACGTAATAGATCATCTCCTCGCTCTGCAGGTTCGAGTGGTGGTACGGGATCGGAACCGCGAGCGGGTCGAAGTCGAGCTTGCGGGGACAGAACGAGCAGATGACGAAGTTCGGGCCGGCGAACGTCTGGTGCGACGGCGGCGGCATGTGGATGCGGCCCGTGATCGGCTCGAAGTCGTGGATCGAGAACGTCCACGGATACACGTAGCCGTCCCAGCCGACGACGTCGAACGGGTGGTAGTCGACGATGTACGTCTGGTAGCCGTCGCGCACGCGCACCTTGACGCGGTACTCGCCGCGCTCGCGATGCGTGTGGAGCTCCGCCGGCGGATGGATGTCGCGGTGGTAGTACGGCGCGTGCTCCATCAGCTGGCCGTGCTCGTTGCGGTAGCGCTTCGGGATCGTGATCAGCCCCGGCGTCTCGAACACGAGGTATCGCTGCTCACCTTCGGGCCGGAAGCGGTACGTGGTACCACGCGGGACGACGATGTAGTCGCCCGGCTTGTACGGCACGTCGCCGAAGATCGTCTCGAGCGTGCCCCCGCCTTCGTGGGCGAAGATCACCTCGTCGCCCTCGCCGTTGCGGAAGAAACAGTCCATCTCCTCCGTCGGCCGGACGAGCGAGATCTCGACGTCGTTGTTCCACATCAACAGGCGGCGGCCGGTGATCGCGTCCCCGCCGGCGTCCATCCCCCACGTCGCCATGTGACGGTGACCGTGCTGCTCGGGCACCCATTCCTCGCGCACGATCGGCGTGAAGCCGCCGAGATCCATGACGCGACAGGGCGACGTCAGGTGGTAGAGGATCGACTCGTTGCCCGAGAAGCCCTCGAGCCCCATCACCTCTTCGGTGAGGAGCGTCCCGTTCTCGCGGAACTGCACGTGGCGCTTCCGCGGGAGCTCGCCGAGCCGCTGGTAGAACGGCATGGCGTCAGTCTAGACGCGGCGCGTCGCGCGCCTCGTGCGGTAGCGCTTCGTCTTCAGCCGGTTGCCGCAGAGCTCCATCGAGCACCACGTCGCGGAGCGGTTCTTCGACGAGTCCCAGAACGCCCAATGGCAGTTGCGGCAGCTCTTGAGGCGGCTCCACGTGCCGTCGCGCATCGCCTCGTGCACGGTCGCGAAGATGCGCGCGAGCGCACCGCCGACGCCCTCGACCGCCGGCTCGAGGCCGCCGTCGAACGTCACGCGGAGCGGCGCGCGCACCGACTCACGCTCGAGCAGCGCCCGTGCGGCCGCGGGTGCCGCGCGCCGCTCGTTGTTCGCGATCGTCAACACGCGCAGCGCCTCGCGCACCGCCTGCACGCGACGAACGTCGGCGGCCGTCACGCGCCCGACCGAGAGCCCGCGCTCGTCGAGCCACGCTGAGAGCTCCTTCGGCGTGCCGATCCACTCGCGCCCGTGCTCGGCGTCGCGCGTGTTCAGCAGCAGCTGGACGAGCCGCAGCGATCCGGGCGCCGCGTTCGGGAGGTCGTATTGAGGTGGGCGCCTGCGCGGAGACACCGGCAAAGCGAGATTACCAGTGTTACGGCTCGGGCAACAGCCGCGCGAGGAGCTCCGAGAGCCGACGCAGCTCCTCGCGATCGAACCGCGCGAGGAACCGTTCGCGGATGCTCGCGAAGTGGCTCTTCGACGCGGCGCACAACCGCTCGACGCCGACGTCGGTGATGTGCGCGTACGCGACACGCGCGTCCGATTCGCAGCTCACCTTCTCGACGTAGCCCGCGTCCTCCAGCCCGTCGAGCAGGCGCGTGATCCCCGATTGCGTCAGCAGCACCTGCTGCGCGAGGTCGACGCGACGCATCCTCCGGTCCGGCGCGCGCGCAAGCCGCAGCAGCACCTCGTAGTCGTTGATCGTCAGCCCGTGCGCTCCGACGAGCTCGCCCGACAAGTCGCGAGTCACCGCTGCATGCGCGCGCACCAAGTTGGCGAACGCCTGGACCTCGGCATCCTCGAGACCCGGGAGATCGATCGTCACGGCGGGTAGCCTAAAGCCGTGGCGTCGGCTCCGGGAATCCACGCGCACGGGCTGGTGCGCGAGTTCAAGAACGTCCACGCTGTGCAGGGGATCGACCTGCGGGTCGAGCCCGGGGAGATCTACGGCTTCCTCGGCCCCAACGGCGCCGGCAAGTCGACGACCGTCCACATGCTGACGACGCTGCTGCCGCCCACCGCGGGCACGGCGACCGTCGCGGGCTTCGACATCGTCAAGGAGGGCCCGAAGGTGCGCGGCGCAATCGGCGCGGCCCTGCAGGAGGCCGCGCTCGACCCGTACCTCACCGGCCGTGAGCACCTGCGGCTGCAGGCGTCGCTGCACGGCCTGCGCCGCGCGGAGCGCGAGGAGCGCACGGCCGAGCTGCTGCATCGCGTCGGGCTCACGCTCGCCGCCGACCGGAAGATCCAGACGTACTCAGGCGGCATGAAGCGCCGCCTCGACCTCGCGCTCGCCCTCGTGCACAAGCCGCGCATCCTCTTCCTCGACGAGCCGACGACCGGCCTCGACGTGCAGAGCCGCAACGCGCTGTGGACGGAGGTCGGCCGGCTCGCGAAGGACGAGGGCGTCACCGTCTTCCTCACGACGCAGTACCTCGAGGAGGCCGACGTGCTCGCCGACCGCGTCGGGATCATCGACCACGGCCGCATCGTCGCCGAGGGGACGCCGACCCAGCTGAAGGCGGAGATCGGCAGGCCGACGGTCGAGGCGACGCCGCGCGAGTCGTCGCAGCTCACTGCCGTCGAGGAGGTGCTCGGACGGTTCGGCGAGTTCACGCAGGCGTCGCCGGGCGCGGTGGCGGTGATGCTCGACGGCAAGGGCGACCTCGCCGACGTCGTGCGCGCGCTCGACGCCGCATCGCTGCGCGTCGACGACCTGCGCCTGCACGCGCCCTCGCTCGACGACGTCTTCCTCGCCAAGACCGGACGGAAGCTCGAGGGCGAAGAGGACAGCGCGTGAACCTCGCGCTGCACGATGTCGGCGTGATCGCGTGGCGATCGACGCGGCGCAACCTCCGCCAGCCGGCAGTCGTCTTCGTGCCGCTCGCTTTCCCGCTCATCCTCATGGTCGTCAACTCGAGCGGCCTGCGCGCGGCGACGCACCTGCCCGGCTTCCCGACGAAGTCGTTCATCTCCTTCTTTCTTCCGTTCTCGTTCATCCAGGGCGGGCTCTTCGCGGCGATGACCGCGGGAACGGATCTCGCCCGCGACATCGACACCGGTTTCCTCAACCGCCTCGCGCTGACACCGCTGCGCGGCACCGGCCTGCTCGCCGGCCAGATCGGCGGCGCGATGGCGCAGGCGCTCGTGCAGGGGATCGTCTACCTCGCCGCCGGCCTCGCGCTCGGCGTGCACTTCAAGAGCGGCCCCGCCGGGATGGTCGTGCTCGTGACGCTCGCGCTCCTGGTCGCGGCGGCGTGGGCGTCGGTCGGCATCTGGATCGCGCTCCGCACCGGCTCCGGCGAGGCGGTGCAGTCGCAGTTCCCGGTCCTCTTCTTCCTCCTGATCATCTCGTCGATGAACATGCCGCGGAACCTGATCGCGGTGCACTGGTTCCGCGTCGCGGCGACGATCAACCCCGTGTCGTACATGATCGAGGGGCTGCGCTCGCTCGTCATCCAGGGCTGGAACGCGCAGGCGCTGGCGCTCGGCTTCGGCATCGCAATCACCGCGGTCGCGATCGCCATGACGCTCGCGTCGTTCGCGTTGCGCCAGAGGATGGCGCGCACGTGAGCCGCGGCGGCTCGTGGAACGTCGCGCTCGCGCTCGCATGGCGGCAGCTGACGATCCTGCGCAAGAACCCGTCGCTCTTCCTGCCGCCGATGCTCTTCCCGCTGATCAACTTCACGGCGTTCGCCGGCGGCCTCTCGCGGCTGCGCCAGATCCCGGGCTTCAACTACGGGAGCGGGTACACCGCGTTCGTGTTCGTCTTCGTGCTCCTGCAGTCGGCCGCGTTCGGCGGCGTGTTCACCGGCTTCGGGATCGCGCGCGACTTCGAGCGCGGCTTCGCGCGCCGGCTGCTGCTCGCGTCCAAGCACCGCAGCGGCATCGTGTGGGGCTACGCGCTCGCGTCGATGGCGCGCTGGAGCATGGTCGCGGTCACGGTGACGATCGTCGCGCTGCTCGTGCACATGCAGATCGGCGGCAACGGCGTCGACCTCTTCGGGATGTACGCGCTCGCGCTGCTCGTCAACTTCTGCGGGCTGCTGTGGGCGTGCGGAATCGCAATGCGCTTCCGCAGTGTTCAGGCGGGGCCGCTGATGCAGACGCCGATCTTCATCGTCCTCTTCCTCGCGCCGGTGTACGTGCCGCTGCAGCTGCTGCACGGCTGGATCAAGGCGGTCGCGAAGCTGAACCCGGTGACGTACGTCCTCGAGGCGGGCCGCGGCTTCATCTCCGGCTCGCCGGTCGAAGTCGCGCTCGCGTTCGGGCTCGTCGCGTGCGTCGTGACGCTGCTCGCGACGTGGGCGCTGACCGGACTGCGCAGCGCCGAAGAGACCGCGGCCTAGGCGAGCTCGCGGCGGAGCACGGACTCCGCGGCGCGCAGCGCGATACGCGTGTCGTCGAGCGACGGCTCACGCGTCGTCAGCCGCTGCAGCGCGAGACCCGGTGCGAGCAGGAGGCGCAACCGGCGCGCCTGCGCGACCCGCCACAGCTCCATCGTCGCGCCGAGCGAGACGGCGGTCACCGCGGCCGGTGTCCAGAGCTCGGGCGCGAGCGGCCAGAAGTGGTCGGCGAGGAACGTCACCGGCAGCGCGAGTGCCGCGAAGTTCGTCCCGCAGCGGGCCGCGAAGCGCGACGGCTTCGCGTCGCCGCTCCACGTCGCGGCGAGGCGGCGTTCCTCCGCGGCCGCGATCGCACGGTGCTCGGCGCCGTGCAGACGCAGCGTGCGGCCGCGCAGCATCAAGACGACGAGGCCGAGCGTCGCAACGAGGCCGACCGGCGTCTGCCAGGAGCCCGGGAGCACGAACAGCGCGAACGGCACGAGCAGCGCGAGCGCGAGCAGCGGCCGCTCACGTCGTCCCGCGACGCCGCCGCGGCGGAAGAGCGGCGCCAGCGCCAGCCCGAGCCGCGCAAGCCCGCGCGCGAGCGGCACGCGGTTCACCCATGCGGGCACCGACGGCATGACGCCTTCGCGCAGCGATCCGTCGCGGCCCGCGAATGCCCAGTAGCGCTCGCTGACGATGACGACGCCGCCCGGCCGCGCCATCCCGCCGAGCCGCGGCAGCACCGTCGCCGCGTCGAAAGATGAAAGAGACGCGCCCCCGTCCACGCCTCCATTGTCGACGCGAACAAGGCCGCCCGCCAGGTGCCGAGCGGCCTAATTCGCGCGCTGCCGGGTCCTACCAGGAACCACGGGAGAAGAAGCCGAGCAGCGCGAGGACGAGCACGACGATCAGAACGATCCAGAGAATGCTCATCAAAGCCTCCGTTGTCCGGGTTACCGGGATACAACGGGCGCGCAACCAGGCGGGATACGGTCGTGCGGCGCCCTCCGGGGGAGCGGCGCCGCAGCGACGGGGGCGAATCGCGCTGCGGCGACGCGACTCGAGCCCCTGCCGATGAGATGCCGGAGGAGCCGGATCCTTGCGCTACGCGAGCAGCTCGCGGTGCCGGCCGAGCTCCCAGAGTACGGCCTTGACGTCCTCGGGCGTGTTGTACGCGTGCGGCGAGACACGGAGGTTGCCGTCGCGCGACGACGTGACGATGTCCGCCTTGTCGAGCTCGCGCACGAGCCGCTCGACGTCCGTCGACTTGATGCAGACGAGCGCGCCGCGCTGCGCGGCGTTGCGCGGCGTGACGACGGTGCCGCCGAGGTCGTCGACGCCGTCGATCAGCAGCTCCGTCAACCGGCGCACGTGCTTGCGCGTGCGGTCGATACCGATCTCCTGCATCAGCTCGATGCCGGCGATGCCCGCGTAGATCGACGGCACCGGCGGCGTGCCCGATTGGAACCGCCGCGCGTCGTTCGCCGGTGAGTAGTCGTGGATGTCCATCTCGAAGACGTTGCGGTCGGCGAACCAGCCCGTCGCCGTCGGCCACGCGCTCTCCCACAGCTCGCGCCGGCAATAGAGGAAACCCAGCCCCGCCGAGCCGAGCAGGTACTTCAGCACGCCCGCGGCGAGGAAGTCGACGCCGAGCGCCTTCACGTCGATCGGCACCGAGCCGACCGACTGGTACGCGTCGAGGAGCACCGGCACGCCGCGCTCGTGCGCGAGCTGCACGACCGGCTTCGGGTCGAGCAGCGCGCCGTTGCGGTAGCAGACGTGCGTGATCGAAACGAGCTTCGTCTCGGCGTCGATCGCCTGCTTGAAGTGCTTGAGCGGGATCTGGCCGTCGTCTCCCTCCGGCACGTGCACGACGCGTGCGCCGCGCGATTCCTGCGCATGCCAGATCTGCCCGATCGTCGGGAACTCCCACTCCGTCAGCACCACCTTGTTGCGAACGCCGGCGAAGCGCAGACCGCTCGCGAGCGATGCGACACCGGCGCTGAGCGACGTCGTCACGGCGACTTCCTCCGGCGCCGCGTTGATCAGCTTCGCGAACGCGGCGCGCGCGGCCTCGGTGCGCTCGACCCAGTACTCCCACGGCGCACCGAATTCGTCCCAGTCGTGGAGGTACGCGTCGTACGACGCGCGTACCGCATCGGAGAGCGCGCCCTGCGAGCACGAGTTGACGTAGACCTTGGACTCGAAGATCGGGAAGCGGTGGCGGCAGCTCTTCGGCAGCTTGTGGAGGTCCGCCATCAGCGCCCGAGGTACGCCTTGCGGAGCTCGTCGTTCTGGAGCAGCTCGCCGGCTTTCCCCTCGAGCACGACGCGTCCGGTCGAGAGCACGTAGCCGCGGTCGGCGATCGACAGCGAGACGTTCGCGTTCTGCTCGACCACGAGCACGGCGACGCCCGCCTCGTGCACCTCCTTGATGATCTCGAAGCTGCGTTCGACGAGGATCGGCGCGAGCCCCATCGACGGCTCGTCCATCAGCAGCAGCTTCGGCCGCATCATCAGCGCGCGCCCCATCGCGACCATCTGCTGCTCGCCGCCCGAGAGCGTCCCCGCGAGCTGCGCGCGCCGCTCGTAGAGCGCGGGGAAGAGCGAGTAGACGCGCTCGAAGTCCTCCTTGCGCCCGCCGCCGTGGAGATAGGCGCCCATCTCGAGGTTCTCGAGCACGCTCATCGGCGCGAAGAGGCGACGGTTCTCGGGAACGATCGCCATCCCACGCGCGATGCGATGGCTCGTCGAGCGCCCGGTGACGTCGTCCCCGTCGAAGCGCACGCTGCCCCGCCGCGGCCGCACGATGCCGAGGATCGTCTTCAGCGTCGTCGACTTCCCCGACGCGTTGCCGCCGAGCAGGCACACGAGCTCGCCCGCGTCCACGTGCAGGTTCACGTGCTCGAGGATGTGGATCTCCCCGTAGTACGTGTCGACGCCGTCGAGCTCGAGCAGCGCGCTCATTTCGTCGCCGCACTCGTGCCGAGGTACGCCTCGACGACACGCGGGTTCGTCGCCACCGCGTCGAACGAGCCTTCCGCGATCTTCAGCCCGTGGTCGAGCGCGACGACGCGGTCCGAGATCCCCTCGACGACGTGCATGTCGTGCTCGATGACGAGGATCGTGTAGCCGCCGTCCTCGCGCAGGCGGCCGATCAGCTCCGTCATCTCGTGCGTCTCGGCGGGGTTCATCCCGGCGGCCGGCTCGTCGAGCAGGAGGATGCGCGGCTTCAGCGCCGTCGCGCGCGCGATCTCGAGCCGGCGGCGGTTCGCATACGACAGCGAGTACGCGGGCTGGTCCCAGCGGTAGCCCATCAGCCGCTGGCCGAAGAACGCCAGGCGCTCCTCGGCGAAGCGCGCGATCTCGCGCTCCTCGCGCCGCATGCCCGGCGTGCGCAGGATCGAGCGCACGACGCCCGCGTGCGTGTGCGACCACTCGGCCGCCATGACGTTCTCCTTCACCGTCATGTTCAGGAACAGCCGCAGGGTCTGGAACGTGCGCCCGACGCCGCGGCTCGCGATCGCGTGCGGCGCGAGCCCGACGAGCGACTCGCCGTCGAGCAGGATGTCGCCCCCGGTCGGCCGGTAGACACCGGTGACGAGGTTGAAGAGCGTCGTCTTGCCGGCGCCGTTCGGCCCGATCACGCTCACGATCTCGCGCTCCTCGACGTGCAGATCGAGGTCCGAGATCACGTGCAGGCCGCCGAAGTCCATCGACACGCCTTTGAGCTCGAGCAGGCTCATACGATCTCCACGCGTGCGGTCCCGAGCAGGCCCTGCGGGCGCACGTTCATCAACGCGACGAGCAGCGCGCCGAAGAGCACGAGCCGCGTCACCGCCGGCTGCTGCACGAGCAGGTTCTCCCAGACGAACGCGACGAGATAGAGCGTCGGAATCATCGCCAGGACGCGCCACCAGCCGCGCAGCTGTGTGACGACGATCACCGCGACGACGAGCACGACGTACGCGTAGTCGGGCCAGCGGCCCGGGTGCGCCGGGATCACGACCCACGCCTTGATCGCGCCGGTCAGGAACGCGCCCGTGTTCACGGACCCGCCGCTGTGCGCGAGCGCGTGCACCACGAACCCGAATACCGCCGTGCCGGCGAGCACCGCGACGAGCTTCGTCCACGGCCGCAGCTTCGCGAGCAGCGCGATCAGGATCACGCCGTAGAAGAGCTCGCGCGCGCGGTCGGGCGTCTCGGGTGTCAGCAGCTCGTACGAGACGTTGATGACGATCGCGCCGATCACGACGCCGGTCAGCGAGCCGGCTCCGCCGAGGATGACGACGGCGTAGATCGTGACGAGCACCGAGATGTCGAAGTCGCCGGACGCGACGCCCGTCAACGCGGCGGCGAAGATCGTGCCGGTCAGCCCGGCGATCGCGGCGCCGAACATGAACGCGAGGATCTTCAGCCGGTTGACGGGAATGCTCATCAGCTCGGCCGCGAGCGGATCCTCGCGCAGCGCCATCCACGAGCGGCCGATGCGCGAGGCGACGAGCGACGAGAGCGCGACGATCACGACGACGAACGCCGCGAGCGTGAACCAGTAGTAGCCGCGGTCGGTCGTGATCTTCAGCCCGAAGAGGTCGATGTTGTCGACGTTGCCGATCCCGTTCGCGCCGCCGGTGAGGCCGTGCGGGTTCGCGTTGTTGACGAACGCGACGAACGCCTGGCTGAAGAAGAGCGTCACGATCGCGAGGTAGTCGCCGAGCAGCCGCCGCGAGGTGAGCCCGAGCACGAGCCCGAGCAGCGCCGTCGCGGCGACGACGACCGGGATCGACGCCTCCGCGGGCCAGTGGATGCCGTGGATCGACGACGAGAGGATCGCGTAGCCGTACGCGCCGAAGCCGAAGAACGCGACGTAGCCGAGGTCGAGCAGTCCCGCGAAGCCGACCGGGATGTTGAGGCCCAGCCCGAGCAGCACGTAGAAGAGGGTGAACGTCCCGAACCGGAAGAGATCGCCCGTGTTCAGGACGAGCGGCATCACCGCGGCGACCGCGACGAACGCGGCGAGCCGCAGCGGCGGCGGAATGCGGTCGACGACGCGCCGGAGGGCGCTCGCGCGCTCGCGGCGCTCATCCGAGTGCGCGACCCATTCGTCGACGCCGATGCGCGGTGCGGCCGG
>Ga0070735_10003865_pt1 | contig 12904 bp, 10 predicted proteins | sample Coa_R1_FD_66443 | JGI IMG/M metagenome (GOLD analysis project Ga0070735, IMG submission 66443) | Surface soil microbial communities from Centralia Pennsylvania, which are recovering from an underground coalmine fire - Coalmine... | ecosystem: Environmental > Terrestrial > Soil > Unclassified ...
AAAGCGGGCCCTCAACCGAGGCGCACATGGGGACACCCGCACCTAACTGTCCGCCGAACAAAGCGCAGCAAGCCCGGTGTGGCGCGGGCGCCCTCGCCCGCAATCCTCAGGACGCGCTGAAAATGCTACGCACCCGTGTCACCCCCGTCCGCCTCCCCAAATCCGCCGCCCCCTGGCCCATCCCACCCCTAAGAATCTTCGTCACAAGAAAAGGCAGACAAATCCTCCCCGATCCGGGCACGCCATAAGCGCCAGAGGCGCGCCCGCTCCCAAGCTGCGAAGCCGCGAAAGAATGCAGCCCACGGCGGAGCCGTGGGTAACAAGTCAAATATGAAGATCCCCGGAGGGGCAAAGGAAAGGCTACAAAAAACTGCAAAGGGACGACCGAGTCTTGCACCCAAACCACGCTCGCCAAACTGAAACCGGGAAGGGCTTCAAGTCGTGCCTCAACAACTGTGTGGAGCGTCGGCCCGCTTACGCTCTCGTTGGCATTGTTCCTGGTTCTCGATCCGGCCTTCAACGACGAGAATCTCGGCGTCCTTGCGTGCACAAGTGCAAACTTAGGTGCGAAAAAACAAGACCATTCGTTTAAACTTTAGTAGCATGCCAATCCCAACTATTGAGGTGACGGAGGCCGAGAGGGACAAGATACTCACACTCCACGAAAACCATTTCTGCGATGTCAAGGCGACGCTCATCCAACCGGCGAAGCTTACCCGGACGATTGCGGCGCTCTCCAACGCTGAAGGGGGTGAAGTTTATGTGGGAGTGGAAGAGGACAAGATCACACGGATCAAAACTTGGGCTGGCTTCAACGTTCCTGAGGACGCCAACGGCCATCTACAGGCATTCGAGGCTCTGTTCCCGCTCGGCGAAGGGTACACCTATGCCTTCCTACAGTTTGGGGGGGAGCGCGGGCTCGTTCTAAAGATAGAGGTCGGCAAAAACCGGGACGTCAAGGTGGCGTCCGACGGAAAGGTCTACATTCGACGTGGCGCGCAGAACCTGCCCGTCGACTCGGAAGATGCTCTGACGAGACTAAGGCGAAATAAAGGGCTCATCTCTTTTGAAACGGAACCCGTCAACGCCGATAAAGCACTAGTCACGAATTCGACAGTTGTCCTCTCGTTCATGTTGGAGATTGTCCCGACTGCGGAACCGGAGCCTTGGCTGCGCAAACAGCTACTCATCAACGGGAATAACCCGACTGTGGCGGGCCTCGTGCTGTTCGCCGAGGAACCGCAGGCCGCTCTTCCGAAGAGGACGGGAATCAAAATTTACAGATACAAGACGACCGCCGAGGAAGGGACCAGAGACACGCTCGATGGCGACCCTGCCTCGATTGAAGGGCACGCCTACCTGCAGATCAGCGAAGCTGTGAAAGCGACCGCTGAGATCATAGAATCTGTTCGAGTCAATACGCCCGAAGGCCTTGAATCGATAAAGTATCCGATCACTGCATTGCACGAAATTATTACCAACGCGGTTCTTCACCGCGACTACAGCATTTCAGACGACATTCACATCCGAATTTTCGACAATCGGGTCGAGGTGGCCAGTCCAGGCACACTTCCGGCACATATTACGCCGGAGAACATTCTGACCGAGCGCTTCGCCCGAAATGCAACGATCGTGCGGCTGATTAACAAGTTTCCTAACCCGCCGAATAAGGATGTTGGCGAGGGACTCAATACCGCCTTCTTAGCGATGCGCGAGATGAAACTGCAGCCTCCCGTAATTACCCAATCCGGCGGCTACGTCCAAGTGGCGCTGAAGCACGAACCTCTGGCCACGCCCGAAGAAGTGATCGTTCAATACCTCCAAGACAACGCGCAGATCACAAACCGAATTGCTCGCGGCCTTTGCTTCATCGGCTCCGAGAATAAGATGAAGGGCATCCTCCAACGCCTAGTTAGAAAGGGGCTAATCGAACTCGTTCCAGGAACAACGCGCTATTCGGCTGCTTATCGTCTCAAGCGTTGAAGCCGAGTGCACCATACTTCCGCGTTCCGTTCTTTGCGGAGGGTGGGCGACTCATAACATCTAATCCTCTCCTGGCAACCTTCTCCTCGCCGCGCGGTCGGCAAGACGGGAGCGGGCATTTGATCTTGACTGTAACATCTGATATATACTCATGATATATATCACCAAGATCCCCATGCCCAAGGCCGACATCGCGAAACTCTTCCAGAACGGCCGCAGCCAAGCGGTGCGGCTGCCGAAGGAATTCCGCTTCGAGGGAGACTCTGTACGGATCCGGCGGGTGGCGCAGGGAGTGCTGTTGGAGCCGGTCATCCCGGACACTACGCGCTGGTTCGAGGAACTCGACCAGTTCAATTCCGAGCCATTCCTGCCCCGTGGACGCCGGCAGCCCGTTACGCCCAAGCGAAAGATTTTCTAGTGGACTACCTGCTGGATACGAACACCTGCATCGCGCTGATCAACGGGCAACCGGCAACGGTTCGCGCACGGATGCAGAAGGCAACGGCGAGGGGCGATCACGTTTGGGTCTCGTCCGTGGCGACATTCGAACTGTGGTATGGGGTTGCCAAGAGCACGAAGCAGGAATTCAATCGAAAGCGGGTTGAGACTTTTCTGGCGGGGCCGATTCGCGTGCTTCCATTCGAAGATGCGGACTCCCGCGTGGCGGGCTCCGTTCGTGCCGCGCTTGAGGCCATTGGGAAGCCCATTGGAGCTTACGACCTATTGATGGCGGGCCAGGCATTGCGGCATCAGCTCACGCTGGTCACGACGAATGTCTCGGAGTTCTCGCGGGTGAGAGGGCTGGTGTGCCAAGACTGGGCGAAATCATAGATTGGCTTCGGGGCGTCCCTACTCTCAATGCTTGTCATTCCGAATCGGGCCAAAGGCCCGGTGAGGAACCTGCTGTTTCGCCGAGCGCAGGCAAACAGCAGGTTCCTCACCGAGTCTCCGACTCGGTTCGGAATGACATCGCCAAGAAAGGGCTCGCCGACACCTACTGCCGCTATCTAAAGATGTCAGCGTCTTCAGGCCTTCGTCATAGCGGGCCCCTTGTGGCATCGCCTTGAACCCGCAACCGCCCCTTTGCTTTCAATACTTTAGCTGCCGTATAATGCCCGATAACACCGCTAAACCCTGAAATTGCACCGTTCGTTGGGATATGGATGCGCCATTTCCAAGCGTTCCAATAGGATAGGCACAGATCAATACCCAGGGAAAAGTGTAGAAAAGCCAGGTCAGTTTGGCCCGGTCTTTATTTCCCAGGGTGCCACAGTTTTTGGATGGAGTTTCTCAGGTTCATCCGAAGCGAAGGGCGAGCAGCGATGCAGGTTGAGGGATAAGACTAGCCGAAACGGGCAGCCGCTATCCCGATGAAAGAGAAGCAGGTTCCTCACCGGGCTTACGCCCGGTTAGGAATGACAAAGAAAAGACGGGCGGCAAGAATAAACGCCCGGTTCGGAATGACAAGAAAAGGCGGGCGGTGCGGAATGACAAGAAAGACGCCCGGTTCGGAATGACGAGAAACTAGTAGCGAACGGAATTCATCAGAGAATTAGCGTGAAGCCAGTGGGTTTGGCTAAGAGCTAAAAGCCAGGAGCTAGAAGCTACCATGCATAAGCCGATCAAGTACGTAGAAGCAGCAGCCGTCGCCGCCGCCAAGGGAACCTGGGCTGTATTCGACCGGTTGAACCGGATTAAGCCGAATCCGTCGCCGACGCCGAAGTGGTCCGAAAAACCGCTGCTCAAGTCGTACGAAAAGTCGAAGCCGCCGCTAGGCTGGCCGCGGACGACCGATTCGCTCTGCCCGAAGTGTGTGCCGGAGATCCGGCAGCAGATTCTCGACGGGCACCTGCCGCATGAAGTGCTGATGAACGAGAAGGTCGGCGAGATCAAGGCGCAGATTGTTGAGCGCGACGGCAAGATCCTGATGGTGAAGGACTGCCCGACGCACGGGCACTTCGAAGATGTGATGTCGATTGACACCGAGTTCTCGAAGCATCTCGAGGACGTGTTCCCCGGCCGCGACATTCTGGCGCACAACGACGAGAAGTTGCATCATCACGGATCGTCGACCGTGAAATACGGACGCGGATCGGTGCTGACCATCGATCTGACGAATCGCTGCAACATGATGTGCGATCCGTGCTTCATGGACGCGAACCAGGTGGGCTTCGTCCACGAACTGACCTGGGAAGAAATCAAGACGATGCTCGACAACGCGATCACCATCAAGCCGCGCCGGCAGATGTCGGTGCAGTTCTCGGGTGGCGAGCCGACGTTGTCGCCGTACTTCCTCGACGCCGTGCGGTATGCGCGCCATGTTGGCTACAACTCGGTGCAGGCGGCGACGAACGGAATTGAGTTCGCGAAGAGTTTTGAATTCGCGCAGCAGGCGGTCGAAGCCGGCATGCGGTATGCGTACCTGCAGTTCGACGGTATCGGCAACGCAGCCAATGCGCATCGACTGGTCGGCAACTTGTTTGACGTGAAGCTGAAGGCGATCGAGAACCTGCACAAGGCGGGATGCGAAATCGTCCCGGTCGTTACGATCGTGAACGGAATTAATAACGAGCAGGTAGGCAGGATCATCAAGTTCGCGCTCGACAATCCGAAGACGATCAGCTTCCTGAGCTTCCAGCCAGTTTCGTTTACTGGACGCGACGAAGCCGTAACCGACGACCGCCGCGCAGCACAGCGCTATACGCTGTCACACCTCGCGCATGACGTGAAGAATCAGACGGGCCTCGGCGAGCCGACGCGCGACTGGTTCCCGATTTCGTTCATGGGAACGTTCAGCGATTGGGCCGACCTGATGCACGTCAACGACGTGAAAAACGATTGGGGTCAACTGTCGTGCGGCTGCCATCCGAATTGCGGGACTGGGATGGCGGTGATGATCGACAAGGAAACGAAGGAAGCGGTTCCGGTGACGGCGTTCTTGCACGGGGATCAGCTGGCGAAAGATATTGCCAAGGTCAACGATGCGTCGCGCGGAAAGTTCCTGACCGGGCTGGGAATGGCGCTGTGCCTGATGAAGAACTACGATCCGTTCCAGTCGCCGACGCACTTCAAGCTCACAGATCTGCTGAAGAAGTTCGACAAGAACTATCACATCACGGGAAAGAATTACGGGAAGGTTGGTCCTGATCGGACCATCGACGACGTGATGAAGCGGCGGACGACCGATCGCTGGAACTTCCTGTTCATCGCAGGCATGTGGTTCCAGGATCTGTTCAACTACGACTTCCGGCGGACGGAGCAGTGCATTATTCCGTACGCGACGCAGGAAGGCGAGATTTCGTTCTGCGCTTACAACACGGGCGTGGGATGGCGGAACATCATCGAGAAGATGCACATGACGGCCACGCTCACCAAGTGGTACGAGGAGCACGGACGGCACGAAATTTTCGCGGGCGGCAAGAAAGTGAAGATGGAAGAGGAGCACGTCGACTATCTGCGGCTGCGCGAAGAGATCGTCACGACTGAACTGCAGCATGATCTCGACAGCAAGGGCATTGCGAAGAACGCACGGGAAGAGAAAGTGCGGGCGCGGGATTTGAAGCAGAAGCAGACTGCCGATGCGAAAGCCGAGGCGCGCGGGCCACAGATCAATGATGACGCTTATAACGCACGCATGGCTGCGATGTATCGCGAAGTCGTGCTGAAGGAGAAGCCAGTGGTTGCCGAGAATGGATTCATTCCACTCGGGGCGCTGACGAAGCCGAAGGGCGACGCGGCTCAGGCTGAGAAGCCGGAGGTTGCGGAGCCGGTGGCGGGAGACTAGAAGCTCCTAGCTTCTAGCTGCTAGCTTTTAGCTTAAGAATGTGCGGGCCGCCTTTGGGCGGCCCGGTTTATTTTGGGGTTCGATTTTTTGTTCTCATCAGCGCTCACGGGGAAAACGGGGCGTCTGTTCGATTCCGGGTCGCGGTAGAAAGTCACAGTCCCCGTCTAGCGGGGCACTCCTTCTTCTTCTCATTTCCCTTCTTGAATTCTTCACTACTCCGCCACGGCGTTGTGGCTCCGGGCGTCCGCCAACGCGGGTTTGCGGGGGCGATTGGGATTGAGCATGGGCAGGGCGACGCTGATGGTGGTTCCGGTTTGGCGGGAATGAATCTCCAGGCGTCCGCCTAACTCGCGGACACGCTCGCGCATTCCGGTGATGCCGACTCCAGCGGCGCCGGCCGAGGTGTTGAAGCGGCGTAGGCGTTCTTCAGGAATTCCCTTCCCGTTGTCACCGATCTCGAGTTTGAGGTGGTCCGCCTCACGGCGAAGGCGGACGCTTGCGGCAGAGGCTCCGGAGTGGCGGTGCACGTTGGTGAGACTTTCCTGGAGAACGCGGAAAAGGACGAGTTCACGATCGCGGGACGGGCGGTCCATTTTCTCGGGGACATCGCAATCGACGTGGATTCCGCTGCGCTTGGCGAAACCTTCGACGAACCAGCGGGTGGCAGAGGCGATGCCAGCTTCGTCGAGCAAGGGCGGATGAAGCAGGTAGGACGCAGTGCGAACTTCCTGCAGAGCAGCGTCGGTCAGGGCGTTGAGGTCGTCGACGAGGAGATGAAGATCGGGGCGTGCGGCGTCGGCCTGACGGATAAGGGCGATAGACATTTTCATGGCGGCGAGGGTCTGTCCGGCGGTGTCGTGCAGCTCACGGGCAATGCGGCGGCGTTCTTCGTCCTGCAGGGTCATGAGGCGAACGGAGAGCTGGCGGAGCTGCTCCTCGGTCTGCTCGCGCACACCGATCTCGGATTCGAGACGAGCCAGGGCTTGCGAGAGTTCGTGAGTACGCTCGTCGACACGGCGCTCGAGTTCGTCGTGAGCCTGGCGGAGCTGCTGTTCCGCGCGCTGGCGCTCGTGCGCCTCGGCGGTGAGAGCGATGAAAGTATTGGCGAGCCGGAGGTGCTTGCGCCGGAAGGCGTCGCCAAGGACGGCGAGAACCGTACAGACGAGAAAGGCACCGACGATATTGTGCATCTCGTGCTGGCGAATGAATTGGATGGAGTGGCGGGGATCGACGAACCAGTAGAGGATGCCGCAGAATCCGAGGAATCCGCTGAGAATGGCGGGGACAAGGCCGCAGACGACCGCGCAGAATGCAACGGCGATGTAGAGCGTAACGTAGAACGCGACGTGGCCCAGCACGGGGTCGAGAAGCCAGCGAAGCAGGATCGCGGCCGCGGCGGCGGCGACTGCAATCGAATAACGTGTGGCGATTCGCGAACGCGGGAGTGGCGTGAGAACGGTCAACGCGCGCGCTGGGGAGGGACCGTGCATACAGCCTCAATGGTCGAGGGCCCTTGCAAGCCCAGGGTGATTCTCAAAATGAAATACAGGAAATTGTGGACACTAAACTTGAAGATGCAGGGAGCGAGGAGAAAGTTGTCAGGTGCGTCGAGGAAGACAACGAATGGAAGGTGAAGATGCTGTCATTAATAATGACGAAGATATGTGACGTTCGCGCGCGGGCGTCGCGAGGCGCGCGAGGTCCCTCGGCACGCTGGAGAAAACGTGGGCCTTCGGAAGCGGAGCGGATGTGACCAGAACTTTATCGTTGCGTTTGGAGTTGGCGGGCGGGGGCGCCCGCCCCACATTGTACAAAGTTGTGACATGGCGTTGACAAGTGGAGACATCGTGCGGACCTAGTATGGTGCGCTGGCGGTCAGCGAATGTGGTTTGAACCCTGCGATGGAGACGGGTTCGGGTCACTCCCCTGCTCCTGGCGAGCCATCCAAAGGAGATTCCACATGCCGCGTCGCATCATTCTGCTCACACTTGCCTTGGGACTCGTGCTGGTGTTCGTTTCCAGTGCGGCGGTAGCCCAGTACAAACTCACGAACCTCGTTTCGAATCAAGTAGGACGAGCGAATCACGTCGACCCGCAACTGGTGAACGCGTGGGGACTGGTGTACGCGCCGGGCTCGCCGTTCTGGGTCAGCGATCAGGGGTCGGGTTGGTCCACGCTATACAACGCAATTGGGGTCAAGCAAGGATTGGAAGTATCGATCCCATCGGCGAATGGAAAAGGGACGGGCCAGCCGACGGGAATCGTTTTCAACGGGTCGAAGGAGTTTCAGATCCAGGGATCGCCGGCAGTTTTCCTGTTTGCGACGCTGGATGGAACGATCAGTGGATGGGCGCCGAGCGTGAATCCGAACCAGGCGATTATCGTGGTGAACAACGCGAGTTCGGGCGCGACGTACACGGGATTGGCGATCACGAGCAATGCTTCGGGGAATTTGTTGTTTGCCGCCGATCTGGCGAATAACAAGGTGGATGTGTACGACGCAAATTTCACGCTGGTGAATTCGTTTACGGATGCGACGGTTCCGGCTGGGTTCGCTCCGTTCAACGTGCAGGATCTGAATGGATTGTTGTATGTGGCATTTGCTGCGCAGGATGAAGGGCCCGGGGGATATATCGATATTTACAGCGAGAGTGGAACGTTTTTGAAACGGCTGACGCAAGGTGGTCCGCTGAACCAGCCGTGGGGATTCGCGGCCGCGCCTAGTTTTTTTGGAGCGCTGAGCAACACGCTGCTGATCTCGAACAACATCGATCACAACGGGACGATCAACGCGTTCAATGCGATCACAGGAGAGTTTGTGGGCGCGGTGAAGCAGAATGGGAAACCGATCCATATCGATCAGCTATGGGGTATTGAGTTTGGTGGCGGTTCGGCAAACAACGGAGCGAAGAATGAGTTGTTCTTTACCGCTGGACCGAGCGGGAATCTGGCTGGGACGTTTGGGGTGATTCGGGTGCAGCCTTAGGAACAGTTCTCGGTTCTCAGTTCTCGGTTCTCAGTTCTCGGTACTCAGTTCTCGGTACACGGGGCCCAGTACCCAGTGCTCAGTACTCAGTACTCAGTAGCCAGTAACCAGTAGCGTGTGCTCGGCACTCAGTTCATATTGGCTTCTGGTTGATTGGGCCGCTTTCGGGCGGCCTTTTTTGTTGGCGGTGTGGTTCGAGTCGGCGGGCAAGGAGTAACAGGAGATTTTGCAAGTTGATGACATGGTGTTGACAAGTCGGACGCGGCGGAGCGGATATCATGCGGGCGCTGGCGGGTCAGCGTGTGGATGGCTGAGCTGTCAGCACGTCTGGTCCAGACCCCCCAAATCCGTTTTTTGAATAAGGAGATTTTGTATGCAGAGTTTTGTTCGTCGCATTCTCACGATCGCCGCGTGCTGCGGGTTTGTGCTGGCTTTATCGGGCGCATCCTTCGGCCAATATTACACACATACCAATCTGGTCTCGAACCTGAACGGAGCGGCGCATAAGGATGTGCTGCTGAAGAATCCATGGGGACTGGCGTACGGGCCCGGGGCGCCATTCTGGATCAGTGATGAAGCATCGGGATGGTCGACACTGTATGACGGGAAGGGGAATCCGCAGACGTTGCAGGTGACAATTCCTCCGGCGATGGGCGCGGGCAAGGGGACACCGACAGGGATCGTGTACAACGGGTCTTCGGAGTTTCAGATCGATTCGTGGACGTCGGCATTTCTGTTTGCAACGCTGGACGGAACGATCAGCGGGTGGTCTCACTTTGAGCCGAGCAACGCGCTGATCGGCGTGAAGCAAGCGGGAGCTGTCTACACGGGGCTGGCGATCACGGAGAAGACGTCGGGGAATTTTTTGTACGCAGCCGATTTTGCGAATAACAAGATCGACGTGTATGACGGAAACTTCAACCTGGTGAAGTCCTTCACCGATCCGGCGGTGCCAGCGGGCTTTGCGACGTTTGGAGTTCAGGTGATCGCAGGAAAAGTGTACGTCTCATTTGCAAGCACGTCGGGAGGAACAGGAGGATACATCGACGTCTTCGGGACGGGCGGGGCGCTCCTGAAGCGGCTTGTCCACGGGGTTCCGCTGAATCAACCGTGGGGAATGGCAATGGCTCCAACCACTTTTGGTCCGCTGAGCGGAACGTTGCTGGTGTCGAATAACACGCCGACAGGGCTGATTCATGGATTCGATCCGACGACGGGAAAGCTCGTGGGAACGATCACAGACATCAATGGCAAGGGGATCGCGATCAACGGGCTGTGGGGTATCGAGTTCGGCGGGGGAACGGCGAACAACGGGTTCAAGAACCAATTGTTCTACACTGCCGGACCTGGGGACGTGAATGGGGTGTTTGGGGTGATTAACTTCCACAAGTAATGTGAAGGTAGCTCGATGCAGAGGCCGCCTACGGGCGGCTTTTGCTTTTGGGGCGAAGAGACCGGCTGTGCTTTGCGAAAAGTCTAGCGCAAAGGACGCGAAGGAATTCGCAAAGTTCGCGAAGAGAGTCTCTCGGAAACGTAGATTGATCGGTTTGCCGGAGATGGGGTGTGCCGTGGAATGTGTTAAATTTAAAGGATTGTGGGCGCGTAGCTCAGTTGGTAGAGCAATGCCCTTTTAAGGCATGGGTCGCAGGTTCGAGTCCTGCCGCGCTCACCAAGATTTCAAAGTACTAGCTGATTTCGACACCCCCGGACCAGAGTAAGAGAGCCTCACTTTCCAAGGCGTTGCGGTACCCTTCCTTATTCACAGGGGTCACTCCTCGCGGGAACACCTCTTTAGATGTTGATCCCTGCTCACGAGGGGGCGGAGGCAGCTTGCGGGCGATCAAGCCGAAGCCTTTGGCGTGCGCTTCTTTCTCCAAAGACAATAGCTGCTGCTGGGCTGCGGCGGAGTGCCCTGTCTTCTTCTCCAACTCGGCTAGCCAAAACTGCGCCTCAAACTCGATGCCAAGGAATCCGTAGCCGCGTGCTTCTTGAATGACGCGTTGCAACGCCCGCCGGGATGCGGCAGGGTCGTCGGACGTGAGTGCCACTCTCGCTGATGCCAGACCAAACTGCATGCGTAGAAGGCTGTTCTGACTCTTCGCCGCGGTAGCTTGAGCGGTCACCAATTCCTTTTCGGCGTCTGCCTGCTTTCCCTGCGCAAGCAATGCTTGAATCAGAACTATGCTTGTGGCTAATTCGTCATCGGATTGGCTCTCTCGAAGGAACTGCGCGTTGCACTTGCGCACCCCAGCCTCAGCATCCGCGGCACGGCCTTCTTCGATGGAGAGTCTGGCGAGGGCGACCTCGGTTTCAGCCGCGGTTTGTTTTTTCGCCCTCCTGATCTCTTAAGGCCAGCGATTCCTCGTAGGATTTTCGGGCGGCCACCAGGTCGCCGCGATCGGTGAGAGTGTCTCCGAGTCCGGTCAGAGCATAGGAGACTGCGGTGACTGGCGCCCGAAAACGATAACCCCGACGGGGGATGGTCTCGATGTATCTCGGCGTCTTGGCATCGTCGCCCCGGGGAATCTCTGACTTTGCGAATCGCCACACCCAAGCTGTTGTCGAATTCGACGAAGGTATTCTCCGGCCATAAGCACTGGCGGAGCTCCTCTCGCGTCACGATCTCTCTCGGCCGCTCCACCAACATCAGCAGCAGGCGGTAAGGAAGATCCTGGAGTTTCACCCGGATGCTGTTGCGCGAGAGAGTGCCCTCGGTGGGGTCCAATTCGAAGGGACCAAAACGATATCGAGGAGTACGTGGGGCCCGGTTGTGCATGAGTCTGGAAGACCAATCAACAGCCTCGGGATTCTAGCAGGGGTCAAAGCTTGCGAACTCAGTTAAGAAACTCCGCTAAGTCATTCTTAAATCGATGCTTCGCTGTTAATCCAAGCTTAAGGAAGTGTTTCGTTGACGGTGGGCTGGCGTTAGGAGACATTCGCCCACACATCTCGGGCGTCCGTCGGGGGGCGGCGCTCGATGATGCCATCCTGGAGGACTCCAATGACGTTGAAATTGCGTAGGATTCGAACGAGCGCGCTCTTGTCGGTCTGCACAGTTGCGATCTGCCTCGGGACGCTATGCGTGGCCCCATCGTTGGCCAATGGTCAATCGGCAAAGGCTTCCACTGCTGCGGTTCCAACGCTGGTTCACTTCAGCGGAGTCCTAAACGGGGTTGACGGAACACCACTGACCAGCCTGACCGGGGTCACGTTCTCGCTCTATGCGCAGTCGCAGGGCGGCGCGCCTTTATGGCTGGAGACGCAGAGCGTCCAGCCCACGCGGAACGGTCAATATACGGTAACGCTTGGGTCGACCAGCAGCCACGGGCTACCCACAGATATTTTTGCTTCCGGCGAGGCGCGCTGGCTGGGGGTGCGCGTGGAAGGCCAGGAAGAGCAGGCACGCGTGATGCTACTCGCCGTGCCCTATGCCTTGAAAGCGGGAGATGCGCAAACCATCGGCGGATTGCCCGCTTCAGCTTTTATGCTGGCTACGCCGACGGGGAACGGTAGTTCGTCCGCAGCGCCTTCCAACGGCTCCGTCGCTGCCGCGGCACTGCCTCCAGCATCGAAGGACGTGACCACCACAGGCGGCACGGTGAACGCGGTTCCCCTGTTCACGACCGCTACCAACATTCAGAACTCGATTCTCTCGCAGACCGGCGTAACCGCGATCAATGTCGCGGGCAAACTGAATCTGCCCGCCCAGGGGATAGCCACCGCGACGGGTGGAAAGTACTCACGGCCTGCGGACTTCGTGGCTTCGTCCTTCAACAGCACTTCGGTGATTGCGGTTCCTCAGACGTTCCAGTTGCAAGCGGCGCCGGCGGGCAACAATACTGCTGCACCGTTCGCCACGCTCGATCTGCTGTATGGGTCGGGCACTGCGACTCCCACCGAGACGGGACTGAAGATCAACAACAAAGGCCTGATCACGTTCGCTGCAGGTCAGACATTTCCTGGCACAGGTAAGGGCACGATCACCGGGGTCACCGCCGGCACCGGACTCTCCGGAGGCGGCACCACGGGCCCGGTCACGCTGAATCTCGATACGACCGAGATTCCGGAGCTGACAACCAACAACGTATTTTCCGGGACCGAGCAGTTCAAAGGTGCGGTCGGGATGGGCACAACACCGATGGCGAACGGTT
>Ga0070735_10003866_pt1 | contig 12903 bp, 8 predicted proteins | sample Coa_R1_FD_66443 | JGI IMG/M metagenome (GOLD analysis project Ga0070735, IMG submission 66443) | Surface soil microbial communities from Centralia Pennsylvania, which are recovering from an underground coalmine fire - Coalmine... | ecosystem: Environmental > Terrestrial > Soil > Unclassified ...
TGGTCAAGATCAAGACGGAGTCTTCAGTGGCAGCGCGGTTCTCGACAATGAAATTCCCACCGTAATCTACACGGGCGTCGCGCCTCCATCTGGAAATGATGCGACTCTTCGGGACGGCGCGCATGCCTGGCGCGAAATGCAATGTCTCGCCGTTGCACAAGACAATGATCTCCGCATATGGAAAAAGTTGTTAATCCCGGTGATCGCCTCCCCTCCGTCGGGCCTCGAAGTGACTGGTTTCCGCGATCCGATGCTCTGGCGAGAAGACGGAAAGTGGATGCTGGCTCTCGGCTCCGGTATTCGGAATAAAGGTGGCGCCATCCTTCTTTATTCTTCCCCAGACCTTCGTCATTGGACGTACCTGCATCCGCTGGTCCAGGGCACACCCAGCGGAAAAGATGCGGTCAACCCGGTGGATAGTGGAGACATGTGGGAATGTCCCGACTTCTTTCCGCTCGCTGACAAGCACGTGCTGCTCGTCTCGACCATGGGCAAGGTTCACTGGAAAGTCGGCACATATGCGAACCAATTGTTTACGCCCGAAAAGGAAGGGCTTGTTGATTGGGGCTCATACTACGCCGCCAAGACCATGCTCGATCGGGACGGAAATCGGATTCTATGGGGGTGGATTCCAGAGACTCGTCCGGATGCCGATCTTATCTCTGCCGGATGGGCCGGTGCGATGTCGTTACCCAGAACAGTCTCGCTAAGCAAAAATGGAGAATTACAGACACAAGTGATTGAGACGACACGCGGCCTGCGCAAGGCTCACACGCGAATCGATGCTAATGGGAGTCCCCTCGCTCGGGCGCGCGTTCTCAACGAACTCCAAATCCATGATCTTTGCGCGGAGTTGCAACTTGAATTGCATCCCACAACCGATAATTTCACGATCCGGCTGCGCGACGATTCCGAAAACTTCGTCAATCTGTCATTCGCGAACAAAGAAGGCGACCGTGAATTACAACTAAACGGCATCGCTGCGCCGATTCCGGGGCCTCCCGGCGCATCGATTCAGCTTCATATCTTTCTCGACGGGTCAGTCCTCGAGATTTTCGCCAACGGGACAACCGCCTTAACTGCCCGCGTGTATCGAAAACCTTCCGGTCCGATTCGTTTGAGCTTCGAGGGCAACGCCGAATTGAAGTCGCTCGACGTATGGCAGATCAAACCAATATCGACGGACCGCCTCACCGGCTCACTTTGCGCTTAACGACTGATCGCTTGTCTTCTGCGAGGAATAAGGCATGAGTTCAGGCGAACTGTCGGGCTCCATCAGCCAGACATGTCGGCCGGCAAAATAGTCCAGCAACGGCTGCATATCAACGCCTGGAAGTTCGCGCGCCCACACGACCTTGGCATGATCGATGTCGGCCAGGTTATAGACACTTTCCGCGTTGTAGTCGTGTTGCGGCGAGTAGCGCACGATCACCAGATGCTGGCCGGGCGTGGCTTCGAGCTTCGCTTCTGCTTCCGCTCGGGCTCGACTCCAAGGCCGCGTGACAGGAGGAACCGAACCGGGATGACGAATCTCCTGAGCGATGAGAGCCGGAACAGTTCCGACCACGAACAGAACCACGACGCGCGAGAGCGCTATGCCTACGGGTCGCCCGCGATGCTCCCAGCTTCGAAGATAACGAATCGCCTGCATTAAGAGGATAAAGAAGGCCGCCAGCAGCGGCGCCGCGTAGTGCTCCAGAAAAGCGATCACCAGCAGCAGGCCAATGAGTGAAACGACAAGCTCAATCACCACGAATTGCACATCGGCGTCCCGCAGTAACCACAGGAGTCCTAGCAGCGGCAACGTCGAGACGACCGCGATCGTATAGGCGGGAGCTAGCCGAACAACAATCGTGACGATAACGAGACAAATTGCCGCGTGCGCGACGAGAAAACCCGTCTTCCCTTTTCGCAGCAGCCACGGCAGCATGAGCAGCGGCAGAAGCAAACCGGGCTCGGTAAATAGAAAAAAGTCATGGAACTTGACGATCTTTTTCCAGGTAACCAGCAGCAGGCCTCGCCATGTCCCATCGAAATCGCCGGGGAAAATGTTGTAGTAAGAATCAAACTGAGGATTGATGGTGTGGACCGGAGGCAACTTCTTTTGCCAAATGAAAACTGGCTGGCCGCGAAAATACGTTCTCTGGTTGAGGACCAGCGGCTGAACCAAAGCATTCCCCGTCAGCCTCCAGTTGTAGTAAGCCATGAATGCGCCGGTCACGAGCAGGCAGATCTCGATGGGAAGCACAATTCGTTTGGCAGTCACCTGCCACGAAGGGGAATGGCTTCGAAACAGCCGCACGGCAAGCGCGACTGCGATCGGCAAACAAAAAACGAATCCTTCGAACGGCCGGCTGTTCGCAAGAATCGCAATGCCCAGGCCCAGCAGCCATGCATCACGCGGACGTTGGTATCTTTTAATTCGCGGTAGGGCTCCAATGACGAGTGCGCCGCCGATCGCGGCCACTGCGCCTCCGTAGTAACTGTTTGTCCAGTAGTTAAACGTTCCAATTCTTACTGCCACCAATCCTGCGCCGAGCAACGCCCATGCCGGTGGTAGCCAACCTTGGAGTGCCCACAGAACCGCCGCACACATTGCCGACACGCTCAGCAGCACACCAATCCATGGATGTCCGAGCAACTGGCCGACTGCCATCACCGCTCCTTGCGCGGGAGGATATCTCGACATGTACGTGGGCCTTTGGTTCACCTGAAAGGTATCGAGAAAAAGCCACATCGGATGAACTGGGTTCGTCAATCGGCCATGCGCAAATGTGTCGGCTGACAGCAAATATCCGAATTCATCGTGGATCGCCGGTAAAGGAATAGGAATGAGCCCCAGTAGCGACAGACGCAGCAGGATTACCGCTACGGCGATCCCGGCAATGACCAGGCCCTTATGGCTCGCAAGCCGAGCTATCCGTATTTCGATCGAACGGAAGAGGCGATCGCCAAGACGCGGCACGAACCATGCCAAAGCAAGACATACCACCAGTAGCAAACTCTTCGAATGCGGCAGGGGAACTTGACGAAGTGAGAACAGAATAAGGGTCGGCATCTCGCGTTCAAACAAATGTCTGCGATTGTGACTCAGACTTGGTCGTAGAACTTCAGCGCCATGGCTCCGTGCGTGGCCGCTCCCCCGGCGCGCAATGCGGCAGCGATGAGTGAGCTTTCGGTGATCTCCTCGCGAGACGCCCCGGCGGTCTTCGCTGCTTTTACATGCACTTCAATGCAATAAGGACATTGCGTTGTAAAAGCGACACCCAATGCAATCAGCTCGCGATATTTCCTGGGAATCGCGCCCTCGTCACGACCAACAATTTTGTCCAGATTAAGCCAAGCATTGAACTCGGTGGGCGCAAGTTTGCCCATCTCCTTGAGAAACCGCAGATCCGCGACGTCATGATAGTGTTCGCTCATAAGTGCCTCCTAGATTACAGCGATTTGGATTTTGAAACAGTGCTGGCGGTCTATCGAGAATAGACGATCGAGGACCTAGCCCGAGAATTTGTCGGTCGCAGCGACCAGGGCGCGACTGTTCGGCGGGTCGAAAGCGCTGTGCCCGCTGTCTGGAGTGATGATTAGGTCAGCTTCAGGCCACGCGCGGTGGAGCGCCCACGCGCTTTCCATGGGGCAGACAACATCATATCTGCCCTGCACGATGACACCGGGGATGTGGCGGATGCTTGAAGCGTTGCGCAGCAGTTGGTCGTCGCTTTCGAAGAAGCCTTTGTTAAAGAAGTAGTGGACCTCGATCCGCGCGAAGGCGAGGGCGAACTCGTCTTCTTCGTAGTGGCTGGTGAAGTCCGAGTCGGGCAAAAGCTTCGAGGTGGAGCCTTCCCATCCGCTCCATATTTTCGCGGCAGCGAGTCGCACAGCCGGATCATCACTGGTTAGTCTCTGATAATAGGCAGTAAGCAAATCTCCACGCTCGGGCGCAGGAATGTGAGCCAGGTATGGCTCCCAGGCATCCGGATACAGGATCGAAGCGCCCCGCTGGTAGAACCAGTCGATTTCCTGCTTGCGAAGAAGAAAGATTCCGCGCAGGATAAGTTCGGTCACTCGCTGAGGATGAGTTTCAGCATAGGCGAGGGCTAGCGTGGAACCCCACGATCCGCCGAACACCTGCCAGCGCTCAATACCGAGATGCTCGCGGATTTTTTCGATGTCAGCAACAAGGTCCCAGGTGGTATTCGCCTCCAGAGACGCGTAGGGGGTGCTCTTGCCGCAGCCGCGCTGGTCAAAATTGATGATGCGATACTTTTCGGGATGGAAAAAGCGTCGCTGTTTTGGGTCGGAGCCGCCGCCAGGACCTCCGTGCAGGAAAATTACGGGCTTGCCGGACGGGTTGCCACTTTCCTCGAAATAGATCTCATGGACCGGTGAAACCTGCAGTTTGCCCGTGCGATACGGCTCGACGGACGGGTAGAGCCAGGTGAGCGGATCTTTCATGGTGGAGGCGGCGAGCGCGTGATTGGGCATCGTGGGCAGTATACATTTTCGACTGCCACACGTGGCTCATTTCACGGTGAGGTTAATGGTGGTGCTGTGCTGCACTCCGTTGGAGCTACCGGTAATGGTGATTGTGTACGCACCCGCGGGTGTGCCACTCTGACCTCCTCCCGTTGCTGCATTTCCGCCACCTCCACAGGCTAATTGGAATAGACACCCTCCGAGCACCAAGAAGACAATACCGAACGACAATATTTTTGTCCGCTGCTCTGCGCCGCTTACAGACACTCCCAGGAATATCGCAGGGATTACGAGACAGAACGCAAGCAGCATTCCAGACGAACGTATTCCAACACCCAGTGCCGCGGCTGCTGAGGACCCAACTGTAGATACAGTCACCGTTGCCGTACCTGTGCCATTCGCCACGGAAATAGCGCCGATCGAGCAAGTCGCGTTCGAGCTTCCCGAAGGAGCGATGCTGCAGACGAACTTAACTTCAGCCGAGTTGAATCCATTCGAAGGCGTGATCGTAACGGTAGAAGTGGCGGGCTGCCCGGGTGAGACTGAGGCCGGAGAAAGACCTGAGGCGGAAAGGCTGAAGTCCGCCGCGACACTCACAACGCTCGATATGCTGGCGTTGAAATTGCTGTCCCCCTCGTAGACAGCAGTGAGGTGGTGCGGCCCTGCGGTGAGCGATGACGTCGCAAATGTAGCAAGTCCGCTTCCATTCAGAGTGGAACTGCCCACTTGAGTTGTTCCGTCCATAAAGTTCACTGTGCCAGTGGGTGTACCCGTCGTACCGGGGCTTACCGTAGCAGTTAATGTCAGCCCAGCTGAATTCGAATTGGACTGCAGCAACGTGCTGCTGCTGGCCTTCACTGTCTGACTGAGGACGGGCGATGTACTAATGCCGAAGTTGGGATCGCCATTATAGACTGCGGTGAGATTGTGTTTGCCAATGATCAGCGTAGAGGTTGTGAACGTAGCCCCACCGCCATTGAGCGCTGAAGTGCCGAGCACGGTTGTTCCATCGAGGAATGTAACCGTACCTGTCGGTGTTCCGGTTGTAGATGAACTGACGGTTGCTGTAAAAGTCACTGACTGCCCTAGATCGGAAGGATTCGCGGAGGACATCAGAACTGTATTGGTCTCGACTCCCTGAACCGTCTGCGTCACGGCGAACGTGTGCGCCTGGAAGTTTTTATCGCCGGAGTAGACCGCGGATATCAAATCCGTTCCTTTCGGGAGAGTCGTTGTGCTCAGCGAAAATGATCCAGCTACCAAAGCGCCCGAACCGAGCACCGTGGTTCCGTTCTTCAGAGTCACCGTACCGGTCGGCGCATTCGCCTGGGACACGCTCGCAGTCACGGTTGTCGTGAATGTGACTAGCTGTCCGTACGCCGATGGATTGCTCGAAGAGTCGATGCTGATCTTGGTGCCTTGCGTGTTCAGCAACACGCTAACCGTGTTACTAACGCCGTTCGCCACCGCCAAGTCAGATGTTCCACTTCCGTTAAAGTCTCCAGCTGCGAGCGAGTAGGCTTCAGAGCCCGTACCGAATACGGTAGGCGAGACGAATGTGCCATCGCCGTTTCCCAGGAGCAGGCTTACCAGATTTCCAGCAGAACTTCCCAAGGGAGTGCTACTCAACGCCAGGTCCAACTTGCCATCACCGTTGAAATCGCTGCTAACCACCGAGGATGGATTAGCGCCTGTCGGATACGCTTTCACAGCTTGAAAGGTGCCGTCACCATTTCCCAGAAGCACGCTGACCTGCTCAGTGTGGAAATCTGCGACCGCGAGATCGAGGATGTTGTCCCCATTGAAGTCACCGGCCGTTACCGATAGAGGATTGCCTCCGACGCCGGTGGGGTACGCCACCTGGGTTTGGAACGTGCCATTTCCGTTGCCAAGCAACACGCTAACGTTGTTATCGGTCTCGTTGACGACCACCAAATCAAGTTTGTGATCTCCATTGAAATCTCCCACACCTACGGAGATAGGACCGGCGCCCGTGTTGTAATTTACAGCCGACTTAAACGTGCCATTGCCGTTTCCCAGGAGAACGCTCACGGTATTACTGTGGAAGTTAGAAATAATAAGATCTGGTTTGCCGTCGCCATTCACATCGGCAATGGCAACTGACGTAGGTTCACTTCCTACCGGATAGTCAACGTGCGAGTCCAATGTTCCGTCCCCAACGCCCAACATCACACCGACCGTATTGGTAGCGTAATTAACTACCGCCACGTCCGGTTTGCCGTCACCGTTCAAATCGCCAACGGCAACGGCGTAAGGATCGGTGTTAGCCCCAGTTGAATAATGAGAGGGCGTTTGAAAGGTGCCATCGCCGTTGCCCAAAATAATGGAAACGGTCCCAGCGCCACATGTGGGATAGTTTGGGCAGTTGCTCGTCGCCACCGCGAGGTCCGGAACGCCATCCCCATTGAAGTCGCCTGTTGCAACCGAGTTCGGATTGGTGCCAGCCGCGTAGTCGACGCGGGTCTGGAAACTGCCATCCCCGTTGCCGACAAGCACACTCATATTGTTGCCGCCGGAATTGGCAACGATCAGGTCCAATTTCTGGTCTCCGGTCAGATCTGCAGCAACAACGGCGTAGGGTATATCGCCTGTGCCATAGTCGACCGCTGTCTTGAAAGCGCCGCCGCCGTTCCCTAACAGCACGCTAACTGTATTACCGTTGCCAGCCGTTACCGCAATGTCTGGAAGGCCGTCACCATTGAAGTCGCCTACGGTGACTGATGTCGGGAAGGCAGCGGTGGGATAGTCTACTTTGGGTAGGAAGGATCCATCCCCTTTGCCCAGGAGTACGCTAACTGTGTCGCCTTTTTGATCTGCTACGACCAGATCGAGCTTTCCATCTCCGTTGAGGTCCGCCGCAGCAAGCCAAACTGGAGTATCTCCGGTTCCAGACTGAATTTGTGTCTGGAACGTCCCATCTCCTTTCCCCATGAGCACACTCACCACATTATTGTTATTGTTATTCGCTACGGCTAAGTCCAATAAGCCATCGTCGTTGAAATCACCCACTACGACTGAGTAAGGATTGAAGCTGGTGATATAGGAGACCTGCGCCTTGAAGGTGCCATTGCCGTCGCCAAGGAGCACACCCACCGTTCCGTCGATGGCATTCGTCACAACCAAATCCAGCTTCTTATCGCGATTGAAGTCAGCCACGGCAATCCCTTGGGGCTTGTTGCCGGTTGCGTAATCCACCTTGGTCTGAAACGTTCCATCCCCCTTGCCGAGCAAAACGCTAACAGTGTTGCTGGCGGAATTGGTCACGGCGAGGTCTGGATAGCCGTCGCCATTGAAATCTCCTACGGCCACTCCCTGAGGTGTAGATCCGGTGACGTAGTCGACCTTCGGTCGGAAGGTGTGGCCGCCGTTGCCCAAAAGTATGCTTACAGTATTACTGGAGGAGTTCACGACAACCATGTCCGGTGTTCCATCGCGGTTGAAGTCGCCGACGGCTATCGCCTGAGGATTTTTTCCAGCGCCATATTGAGGTGCCTCAAGAAATTGCCCCGCTTGGGCGAGTAACAATCCTGTAACTAGCTGAATCGAAACCACTGAGAGCGCGCGCCTCAACATGAAACCTCCTCGGGTTGTCCAGACGTCCGCGATGACAGGTGCCGGACCAATGCCCAGCCTTGCCGTTAGAAGCGAAGTCACGAGAGGGAATATCTAGGGGGAGTTCCGTTCGGAGCCGCGGGGGAGAGACACATTGCGGCAGCGAAACCGGGGTAAGTTACCTTGCGACGTCCGGGTCTTCAATCACCCATTTGGGCTAGCCCATCGCCGAGGCAGATCTAGAAGGCGTCGAGAAATAAAATACCCGGAGGCCCATTCTTAAGCGGAACCTCCGGGTACAGGCCTTAACAGATTCGGGGGAGGCCTGAAGTCTACTTACTTGCACCACTCGCGACCTGAATCGGCCCTGCGAGTTGCTGCTCCACTACTTGACGCAATGCGGCATAATCCAAGGCGCCGCTTAGGTAATGGCCGTTCACGAAGAAACTCGGCGTGCCAGTGATACCCAGGCGCATACCTTCCTTCCGATCGCGCTCCACAGCGGAGGCTTGCTCTCCCGAATCCAAACATTTGTCGAACTGGTCTGAATCCAATTTCAAAGCACGAGCCTGAGCTTTGAGTTGATCAACGTCCAATTCCTTACTGTGGAACAGTTCGTCGTGGAATTCCCAGAACTTGTTTTGCTTGCTAGCGCAACGCGCCGCTTCAGCAGCCTTTTCAGCACGTGCGTGCATGGGCAAGGGGAAATCCTTGTAGGTAAACGAGACCTTGTCTCCAAAGTCAGCTTTGAGTTTCTTTACGTCGGCTGCGACTTTTTGGCAATACGGACACTCATAGTCGGCGAATTCAACCAATGTGACTTGCGCCGACTTTGGCCCAAGGACTTGCGCGTCGGCGACGTCGACGTTTGCGCGTGGAGGCGCCAGGGCAATAGTTACCGTCGTCTGGGCACGAAGTGCTTTGACATAGGCCGCTCGCGCTTTGTCAGTGCGCAATTGCCGGATCTTCTCGAGAATCTTTTCGCGGACTGTGTCATACGGTTGATCGGTCTCTAAGCCTTCGTAGTACACCTTCATTTGATCTTCCGTCGGATCTTTCACTTGCGACTTGATGTCGCGATCCATCAGCTGATCGACAGTAAGATTCTCGCTCGCAGCTTTTTGTTCCAACAGCTTTTTGTCGATGAGATCTTCGAGCGCTTTACTTTGTGCCTGGTAATACTGGTAGTGAGCCGATAAAAGCTTGGCCGACTCCTGCTGTTCCAGTTCAGCGAGTGTTACTTTGACCCCGCCCACCTCCGCCACGACGGTCGAGTCGTTCTGAGCAAGGATGCTTCCCGTGCCTGTCCACAAAAGTGCGGCACCGATTCCGAGTCTTACGAGCATTCGTGAAACCAACATGAGAATCCCCCATTCTCTAATTTATGAATGCACCACTACAGTGTTGAACAGACCGCGCCAGACAGCAGGTCTGCCTGCTGTCTGGCGAGACTGGCATCTCAGGTGAGTTCAGCCGATCTCACCTGGATTGAAACGAGGCCCTAGTCTCCCGTACCGCAACTGCAGATACCCCTGCCACTTCCGACTAACTTGATGGAGTTGCATTGTCTTCCCAACCGCGTGATCTCAACGCTGCTGAGCGTGGCGTCTTGCGACGGCGTCTCAGTGATCGCGAAGTTGCTGTTTTGGATGTGGGTAGCCCAAGACCGCAGGGACGCCACCGGGAAGACCGCCGTGGGAAGCGGGCAGCTTCTGCCGTTTGGCACTGTCGAGACGATTTTAATCGTTCCCGTGGTTAGCGTGACGCCAGTCAGCGGATTGCTGGTAAGGTCCATATCCACTGAAAGAGTGCGCAGGCCGTCAGGAGTGAGCAAGCAGCTGCAGCACTCGCTCATTTCCTGCATAGGATCGAACACAAAGATGCTGGCGCAGACGTTTCCAGAGTTACCGGTATTTGTGCCCGGGTTGCTCAGGCGCACGTTTGCATCAGGAGCGCCTGCAGTGTTGGCGTTGGCGAAATAATCGACCTTCAGTGTGTCGGCCTGTGCAAAAGCACTTGCGGCACAGAGGGTCAGAGCAAGGGTGCAAGCGACTGCTATCATGATTTTTTTCATAAGCATCCTCTCCTAGTCTCCGGTACCGCAACTGCAGATACCTTTTCCGCTACCATCGGTACGGATCGCCGTGCACTCAGCCTGCAGGCGACCAACTTCGGTTGCACTGAGAGTGGCGTCTTGCGATGCTGTCTCAGTTACTGCGAAACTGGCGTTTTGGATGTGCGTGGTCCAGGCGCGAACAGCGGCGATTGGCGTGAATTTGGTAGGAAGCGGGCAAGCTCCGGCCGTCGTTCCGGTCGAAACGATCTTGATCGCTCCGGTGGTTAGAGTTACTCCGGTCAGCGGATTCCCGGTAAGGTCTGTGTTGATCGACAGAGTTCGAAGTCCATCCGGAGAAAGGAAGCAACTGCAGCACTCAGACATTTCCTGGTTCGCATCAAACACAAAAACTGCAGCGCATAGGTTTCCACCTGCTGTGCCCGGATTGGTTAAGCGAAGGGTCCCGTCCGGCGCACCAGCAGTATTCGCATTGGCAAAATAATCGACCTTCAACGTATCCGCTGGCGGCGTTGTGCTTGCCCACGCCGAAGCGGTACAGAGGGCCAAAGCCAATGCACACACTACTAGCATCATGTTTCGACTCATTGATTTCCTCCTTCAGAGTTACGCCGCTAAGCTGGGGAGGGAGGCTCAGCTATTGAATGGCGCGCATGTACTCTATCGTGTAACGCCGGACCTACAAGTCCCCAGATGTACTAACCGAATGCTCTAACCTGATCTACTAACCCGATCTGATTAGCCCGGGCCTCGTTACGGTTATTCCGACGTGCCTGGGCCCACGATCCTGCCAAGGATTCCGGAGCGAGTCGATACATTCATCTTTACCATGACCAGACGAAGAAACGCCTTCACTGTGTTTGGGCTGATCTTCATCCGCTGAGCGATTTCTTTGCTGGTGAGTCCCTCCAGCAGGTACTTCACAGTTTCTTGTTCTCGCGCAGTGAGACCGAAGCGCTCGGATATTTCACTGATCTTGGCAGACTCATTGCTTCGCCTCTCCAGCATTACAATCAGCAGCCCGGTGGAAGAACCTGATCCGTTTCCCAGATGTGTTCTGAGCTCAAGCGAAAAGGAGCGACAAAAATACATTCGTTTCGCAGAGCGAAACCCGTTCACACACTTGGGCGGAGAGTGCCGTCCTAACAAGTCTGTACGGACCTTGTTGGCCAGCCAACTATCTAATTGCCGAATCTTGTCCGGTGGGTCTGGAAAGGCGAGTATCTGCAGTGCTTCGCCGTTGCATGCGACAACACTGAGAGACGAATCAACAACGATCAGACCCGGACGGGTCGCAGCAGCGTGCATGGTTCCCCTTTAGCAGACGATTGATCACGACCAAGTGGTAATAATCGCCCCAGACGAAGTTGACTTGGCCTCCATCGGCCCGAGCATTGGGGTCCCTGTTTTTTCGCAGCGATTGGTGAGACGCTTTTGCCGAGCGTTCCCTCGCAGCTCAAAAAACCTATTCAGTTGATCACTGCAGGTAAGTGCTTTCCTTGGGGGGTGGAAAGAACTCCGCACTCTCCCTGAGGGAGGAAGAAATATACTGCAGCATTCTGCCACAGAAGGTACTGAAGTCAATAGGAAAAAGGTTTCACACCGGGGACACCAAAGAATTAGCCATTCGGACTAGTCCAGATGGAGACGTCGTGCAATTTACAGCCTCTAATCGATCCCGGGGCCTGTCAGCTGACCTTTTTATATCTGCTTGCTCCCTTCCTTGGGTTGCAACCGCTTCTTCGCAACGGAACCGTCAGCCGTTCCCTGGCGGTTAGTTTCGGTTGGAGAGTCGGATTCGTAACGAATGGTTGCCAGTGAACCCACTTGTTCACAACTGTGACGGTGTGTGCACGCGCGAGAGTGCAAGCATAGGTCAGAGCGGCACGAAGGCGGGTGGCGAGCGATTGCTCGATCGGAGCAGCATTAAGGGCAGCTCTGTATTTCACGATCCAATCTTCTTCGATATCTCTCGTGGGAGGTTGAAAAGTACTCATGGCTGGTGCCCCACATTTGCCAAATTGATTGCTTGCGTTGAATGATGTATATACCCTGTTCGATCGAGGAGTACAAAACTCCAAAGGCATTAGTCGCTTGGATTAGACTCACAGCGTTCTTGAACTTAGACTGCAATGCAGTCACAATCAGATGCCGCTTTGCCTATCGAACGGGGTTTGTGGTCGATTGGATCGTATGAAGCTTATCACGTGGGGAATGCTGTTGGGCGCACTGGTTGCGTTTCAAGCGTTATCGCAGACAACGCAGAACGTTCGTACATACTTGAAGGAAGCAAAGATTTCGGAGGCGGCAGGAACGGTTCACATTGAAGCGAAGAGCCCTCGTCCTCTGGCCCAGGTACTGGATGCTTTGCGGCAAAAATATGGGTGGGTAGTTGAATACGAAGATCCACAGTATATTTCTTCCGTCGACCTCGTCTCCGACGCGGGTAGCAATTCCCCATCTCAGATCCCAGCCGGCGGCAGCTTCAGCGTGGAATTCGCCGCAACTGCACCCGATGAAGAGAAGACTCTTCGCCTCGTAGTGGATTCATATAACCGTAGCAACAATCCAGGTCGTTTTGACGTCCGACGGAACTCGCAAGGCAAGTTTTTTATTGTCGGCATATTGGCTCACGATGAGAAGGGAGGCATATCACAACAGCAGGTCCCCTTCGATCTCCCACTCAGTCTTCCCACTGAAGAGAGAACTATCACGGATACGGTGAATTTGATTTGCCGGGAAATCACCTCGCAAAGTCACATCGCTGTTACTTTGGGTGT
>Ga0070735_10003868_pt1 | contig 12897 bp, 5 predicted proteins | sample Coa_R1_FD_66443 | JGI IMG/M metagenome (GOLD analysis project Ga0070735, IMG submission 66443) | Surface soil microbial communities from Centralia Pennsylvania, which are recovering from an underground coalmine fire - Coalmine... | ecosystem: Environmental > Terrestrial > Soil > Unclassified ...
CGTTTCCGAGGCGGTGTAGACTAATTGCTCGCCCTGGCGCAGGTCAAGCAGAGTGGCGACCCCGCCGCCCTGCCGATTCTTAATGAGCTGCAGCGATTCTTGGCGCGTGCCGAGCGTTCGTTTGGAGATCTCGAGCTCATAATCAAGCTCGCGCAGGCTGAAATAGGCGGTGGCGACATCGCTGACCAGCGTGGTTGCGACTGCTTTGCGATTCTCCTCGGAACTCAACAGCGTGGCGCGAGCCGCTTCTGTCGAACGCCGCAAACGCCCCCAGATATCTAGTTCAAAGGAGAGCAGGTTGAGAGTAGCTTCGCCCCAGTTCCGATTCTGCGATGGGACGAACGATGCGGGCAGTGGCAGCGAGCCATCGCGCGAGAGGCGATCGAATTGCACGCCGCCGCCCGCGCTCACTTGCGGGAACTGGTTCGAGCGCGTGACGCCGAGATTGGCGCGGGCTTCTTGCACCCGCGCTACCGCATCCCGCAGATCATAGTTCTGAACCAGCGCGGTGCGGATCAAATCCTGCAGTTTCTGATCCTTGAACACCTCCCACCATTTGAGATCGGCGAGAGATTCAGCCTGAGGCGCAGGTAACGGCTCCGGCGCGCGGAAGGACGGCGGTGTTTGCACGATCGGCCGATGGAAATTGGGGCCCACCGCGCAGCCACTCAAAATAATCGTACTTAGCAGTAGATATTTTTTCATTTCAGTCTCCCTGTACCGGCTCGGGGATTTGCGGAAGAATTACCGCCGCGTGCTCTTTGCCGGCCCCCGAAAGCTTTTCAACGAGGTAGAAAATCGCGGGAATGAAGAAGATGCCAATGGCACTGGCAGCGAGCATCCCACCGATGACGGTGGTTCCCATAATCTGCCGTCCCACGGCTCCCGCGCCGGACGCGGTCCACAACGGCACGCATCCGAGGATAAACGCGAACGAGGTCATCAGGATTGGCCGCAAGCGGAGCCTCGCGCCTTCCAGCGCGGCCTCGGCCAGATTCATGCCCTGCTCGTATTTGTCCTTCGCGAATTCGACAATCAGAATCGCGTTCTTAGCCGCCAGGCCAATCAACATGACGAGTCCGATCTGGGAGTACACGTCATTCTCGATCTGCACCATGTAGGGCGGCATGAAGTAGCCCAGTATCACGCGGCGCAGCCACAACATTCCGAATGCGCCGAATACCGCCACCGGCGTGCTGAGCAGCACACTGAACGGAAGCGTCCAGCTCTCATACAGCGCCGCCAGAATCAGGAACACAAACAGCAGCGAGAATCCGAAAATCACGGAAGACGGTACACCCTTCTGGGCTGCTTTCTCCTGGAACGACATGCCCATGTAGTCGTAGCCCATCTCGCGCGGCATGGTTTGATCGAAGGTTTCTTCGAGCGCTTTCATCGCCTGCGCGGAGCTGTAGCCCGGAGCGGCGCTGCCGATAATCTGCGCGGAGCGATATAAGTTGTAGCGCATGGTGAACTCTGGGCCGGCCCAAGGCTCAAATTTCGTGAGCGCGGACAGCGGCACCATTTCACCTTTGTTGTTACGTACATAGAACTGACCGATGCTGTCGAGGCTCTTGCGATAATCGCCTTCGCCTTCGACGTAGACTTGCCACTGGCGGCCAAAACGGTTGAAGTAGTTGACGAACACGCCACCCATAAATGCCTGGACGGTGCGATACACGTCGCTCAGCGGAACGCCTTGCTTGAGGACTTTGTCCCGATCGACCACGAGGAATTTCTGCGGCACATTGGGTAGGAAAGTGCTCAGGAGGCCGCCGATCTCGGGACGTTTCCGCGCCGCGCCCAGGAACTTATTCAAGTTGTCCGACAGGAACTGAACGTCTTTGCCGGCGCGATCTTCGAGGACGAAGGTAAATCCTCCGGATGTTCCGACGCCGGGAATTGCCGGCGGCGGGAAACTCAAGGCGAGGCCGTCGGGCAGCTTAGCCAACTCGCTGTTCACGTGCTGCAAGATTTGCTGATACTGCTCGCCGCGGCTTTTGCGCTCGTTCCAATCTTTCAAAGTCACAAAGAACAGTCCGCTGTAGCTGGTACGGACGAAACTCAGCAAGCTGAAGCCGGCGACTGTGGTAGTGTATTTGACGCCGGGCGTGTTCGCCAGAATCTTCTCCACCTTGCTGCAAACCTCTTCCGTGCGTTCGAGCGAAGCGCCATCGGGAAGCTGGAGATGCAGGAACATGTAACCCTGATCTTCATTGGGCAGAAAGCTGGATGGAACCTTGGTGCCGAAAAAGACACCCGCAACACCTGCGACCACCAGCATCGCGAGCGCAATCGCGCTTTTTTGAATCAGGGCTCCGGACCAACGGACGTATCCGTCGGTGGCACGCCCGAAAAAGCGGTTGAACCAGTTGAAGAATCTACGCAGCAGTCCTTGGCGTTGCGATCCATCGTTTTGCTTGGGCCGCAGCATCAGCGCCGCCAGCGCTGGGCTGAGCGTGAGCGCATTGAACGCGGAAAGGATCACCGAAATCGCGATGGTCACTGCGAATTGCTGATAGAGCCTTCCCGTAATGCCGGGGATGAAGGCAGTGGGCACAAATACGGCGGACAGCACTAACGCGATACCGATCACCGGGCCAGAGATCTCCTGCATCGCGATGAGAGCGGCCTCTTTCGGGGGTAGGCCCTCTTCGATATGGCGCTCCACGGCCTCAACAACGACGATCGCGTCGTCTACCACCAGACCGATTGCGAGCACCAGGCCAAATAGAGACAGTGTATTGATAGAGAATCCGAACGCCGGGAACAACACAAACGTTCCGATCAGCGAGACAGGGACGGCGAGCAACGGAATCAGGGTTGCGCGCCAGCCCTGAAGGAAAATATAGACGACGACGGTCACCAACGCGATCGCGATCAGGAGCGTTATGACGATGTCATGAATGCCTTCGGTGACCGAGCGCGTCGTGTCGAGCGATACAACATAATCCATATCCTGAGGAAAGCGTTTCTTCACCTCGGACATCAATTTGGTCACGCCCGCGGCTGCCTGGACTGCATTGCTGCCGGGCAATTGATACACGGCGATGATCGCGCTGGGCTTGCCGTTCAAACGGCCGGTTACCGAATAGTCTTGAGAGCCAAGCTCGACGCGAGCGACGTCCCTGACCCGCACGACTCCGCCGTCTGGTGTCTCACGAAGGACGATCGCTCCGAACTCCTCCGGCGAGGTCAGGCGGCCTTGTGCGCGGACGGAATACGTGTATTCCTGGCCCTTGGGGACGGGAGCCGCACCGATCTGCCCAGCGGGATTCACCGTGTTCTGTGCCTGAATCGCGGAGATGATTTCCGGTACCGTGATCCCCAGCTTCGAGAGTTGATCGGGTTTCACCCACAGGCGCATGGCATATTGGCCCGCGCCGAAGACCTGTACACTGCCGATGCCCGGCACGCGCGTGAGTTGGTCATTGAGATTGATATAAGAGTAATTGGCCAGAAATCGTGCGTCGTAGGTGCCGTGCGGCGAGTACAGCCCGATGACCATGAGCGGAGCGGTGACCGATTTCTGAACGGTGACGCCGAAGTTCGTCACATCCGCCGGAAGCTGGGACGCGGCTTGCGTCTGGCGCATCTGGGTGAGGATCAGATCCGTGTTAGGATCCGATTTCACATCGAAATCCACGATCATGGTCATCTGTCCATTGGCGGCGTTCAGCGAGTACATGTAATTGAGGTTGTCGACGCCGCTCATCTGCTGCTCGATCGGAGTCGCAACCGACTGTTCGACGGTTTGTGAATCCGCCCCAACGTAGGTGGCCTGAATCATCACTTCGGGAGGCGCGATGGCCGGGAATTGGGAAACGGGCAGTTGGACGATCGTCACCACACCCACGATCACCAGAAGGATGGAAATCACCATCGCCACGATGGGACGGTTGATGAAAAATTTGGACATATGAGTTAGTTCTCCTTCGCTTCTGCCGAAGCAACGTCGAGCTTCGGGGTCACGACCATACCGGAACGAACCTTCTGCACACCCTCGGCGATCACGCGGTCACCCGGCTTGAGCCCTTCGTCGACAATCCACAGGGAGCCGACGCGGTCGCCGACCTTGACCGTTTTAACGTTCACTTTGTTGTCGCTATCCACAACTGCCACCTGATAACTGCCTTGCAGTTCAGTCACAGCACGTTGCGGCACCAGCAGGGCACCCTGTTTAACTGCCGTAGCGGCACGAACTTTGGCGTATTGTCCCGGCCGCAGAACATTTCCTGGATTTGGAAAAAGTCCAATGAGAAGGATCGCGCCGGTATCCTGATTCACCTGGCGGTCTGCAAACAGGAACTTTCCCTTGTGCGGATAAACGCTGCCGTCAGCCAGAATCAGTTCGAGCTGGAGGCGCGTCAGCTCGTTCGAAGCACGGCGGGTGAAGTCAAGATACTCCTGCTCGCTGACGGTGAAGTTCGCTTTGATCGGTTCGAGCGTCGAAACTGTGGTGATGGTTCCACTGGTCGGGCCGACCAGATTTCCGACCTGAACCTGCGCCTGCCCGACGATGCCATCGATGGGCGAAGTGAGCCGGGTAAACCCGAGATTCACACGCGCGGCCTCCATCGCGGCCTTGGCTGCCTCAACCGCGGCGTTGGCCGCTTGAATCTGGGCTTTCGCCGTCTCGACTTGAGCCTTGGATGCCTCCACCTGAGCTTTCGCGGACAGGTTGTTCTGCGTGGCGTTGTCGAGATCCTGCTGCGTGATCGCCTGCTGCTTGGCGAGTGGAACGTAGCGATCGACATCAAGCTGAGTTCTTACCTGATTGGCCTCGGACTGCGCGAGTTGCGCGCGGGCTTGGACAAGCTGGGCATTGGCCTGCGCCAATTGGCCATTGGCCTGTGCAAGCTGTCCTTGGGCTTGATCGACGGCAGCCTGGAACGGCCGGGGATCGATTTCGAACAGCAACTGTCCTTTTTTGACGAAGGAGCCTTCGGTGTAATTTTGGGTCAGCAGATAGCCGGACACTTGAGCTTTGATGGCGGCATTCACCATACCGTCGAGCGTGCCAATCCACTCGCGATAAATCGGAATATCTTTCTGGACGACCTGGGCCACACCCATCTCAGGGGGCGCAGGTGGGATCGCCGCTGAGGTCGTGGTGGAGCAGGCAGCGCTCAGAAGAGCCATTGCGACGATCAGAAACGCCGCCGCCCACACACGGACTCTGGTATTAGAAAACACGGTCATATTTCCTCCTAGTTTGAAATTGGATTGCGGTCGAGATACGCCAGGAATTTCCGCAGTGGGCGCTTTCTCTTGCTTTTGAGGTCCGCTAATAATTGTTTGGTGTCGACGCCACGGGCGACAAACTGTGCGCCCTCGGATCGCATCACGCGGAGTACGCATTCTCCGCACTCGTCGATGAATGTGACGTCCGTGAGATCCACCACACAGCTTCGCCCGTTGGATTCGAGGCGTGTACTGTCCCAGTTCGACTTGAGCTCGGCTACCCATGGTCCGGTCAGTTGGCCGTGCAAAATCCATCTCTGCTCGGTTGCCGTGCCGGTGTTGGTGATCTTCAGCATGTCGTTTTGACTTCTCGCAGGTAGAGATGCATTTAGGAAGCCAAGCTGAGCCGGATCGCAAAATGGTTATGAGGGAGAGAGATAGGAGCCGGAAGCAGATTCGCTGCCGGACTGCGAATGACGGTGATCCGGCACGCTACCGGTTTCTCGGCACCTCCTCAGTGACATCGCGCACAACGCACCAGGACGCGGGTGCTCCCTCCCACCAGGAGCCCGTCCCGCGCTGTGCGCCTCCAGCAAAATCGCACAGAGCGGAATGTGCCGGCAGCGTGTTTCTGACACGAGTGAGAACCACCCGCCGCGTCCCGTGCGCTGAATCAGTTGCCCGTGCGAGAAACGCGAATGCCTAGTTTTTGCATGCGGGATTGCAACGTGGAGCGCTTCATGCCTAAACGGGCAGCTGCGCCGTTCGGCCCGGCCACGATCCAACTCGTTTGCTCCAGAGCGCTCACGATTTTTTTGCGCTCCATCTCTTCGAGAACGCTGCGCATGTCGGTGCTCGAGTCCGCTTCAGATTCGATCGCCGGCAGATGAGGTTTGAGATCGTCAGCCGGGACCTTCAGGATCGGCCCTTTGGAAACGATTACAGCGCGTTCGATCACATTCTGCAGTTCTCGAATATTGCCGGGCCAGTCATACCGGACCAGCGTCGTCATGGTGCTGGAGGGAATGGTGTCGATGTTCCGGTTGGTGCGGCGGCTGAACTGCTGGACGAAATGCCGGACTAACAAGGGAATGTCGTCGGGGCGTTCGCGCAGCGGCGGAACTCGAATGGGAAACACGTTCAAGCGGTAGTACAGATCGGAGCGAAACTTCTGCTCCTCGACCATGGCGCGCAGGTCCCGATTGGTGGCGGCGATCAAACGCGCGTCGGTCCGAAGAGTACGCGAGCTTCCCAATCGCTCGAACTCCCGCTCCTGCAGCACGCGGAGAAGCTTTGGCTGCAACTCCAGCGGAATCTCGCCGATTTCATCCAGAAATATTGTGCCGCGATGCGCCAGCTCGAAGCGCCCGATGCGTTGCGCAATTGCGCCGGTGAACGCGCCCCGCTCGTGCCCGAAAAGCTCGCTTTCGAGCAAGCCGGTGGGGATAGCCGCGCAATTGAGTTTAACGAAGGCGCTGGACGCGCGCGAGCTAAGATTATGGACCGCGCGCGCGATCAGCTCTTTCCCTGTGCCGGTCTCGCCGTAAATCAAAACGATCGAATCGGTGGGCCCGACGGTTTCAACCTCATTCAGGACGCGGCGCAACGCCTCGCTTTTGCCGACGATTTCCTCGAAATTCAGCTCACTGCGAATTTCATCTTCCAGATAGAGTTTTTCTTGAGAAAGCTTGTCTCTGAGAACTGCGATCTGACCGTAGGCCGATGCGTTTTCGACGGCGATCGCCACCTGGTTTGAGACCTGGCCCAGAAAAGCGACATCGTCCGCGGAGAACGCATTCTCCTGCAAACTGCCGAGAGTCAGGACACCGAGGACGTGGTCCCGGCTGATCAGCGGCAAGTGGCAGATCGACCGCGCACCCTCGGCTACAGCGAAACGATTGTGGTCCAACTGGCTCCCGCTGAGATTTACCGGCCGGCCGCTTCGGAATGCCACAGTGGGAGAGGCTTCTTCGTCCGGGCCCGTTATTCCTTCCTGGATAATCCCCTTGCTGCCGGGGAAATCGAGCGCGTAAAGACGCAGCTTCCCATCCTCTGCGTCGGGCAATGTCACACCCACACCGTCGCACTGCATGACATTACGAATGCTGGCGGCAATGGCTCGAAGCAGATCGCGAAGCTCCAGATTTGAAACCACGCGGTTAGTCAAGTCGAGAAGCAGCTCCAGACGATTCTGCGCGCGCTGGGACGCCTCAAAATTCAGCGCGTCGTCGGTAGCCAACGCGATCTGATCGGCAACCAGCGAAAGAAAGCGCACCTCCTCCTCGGAGTAGGCATTGGGGCGTTTACTCGCGATGACAAGACTCCCCAGACGATGGTGCGCGGTGCTCAAAGGAAGGGCGCATACGGACTGAACCCCATATCCACGCAGGATTTCCATCATGCGCGGGAAACGGATCTCACGCTCGACGAAAGGAATTACAAGAGACTGCTGATGCTGATAGACCCACCAAGCCAAGGTCTCTTCTTTCGGAAGTTCCGCGGCGGAGCAGGAGTTTGGGCATCTGTCGCAAAGGTGCCAATCGATCTTATTCGCTGCCTCGTCGAATTGGGCGATGGCATCAAACTGAACAACCTTGCAAAGCTCACTCACCAAGAGGCGGAATAGTTCTTTGGGTTCGCGCTGCGTGCGGATCGATTCTGAAAGCCGGATTAACGACTCATATCGTGTAAACGCTGAACTCCTTGAAGGCGTGTCCAGTGCCGGGCTTGGCATAGTAGCCTGCATAGTCGCGATGAAGCTTAGATGCAGAGATCTCACCCGCGGATGCAGCTAATGCGCCGGTTCCATGCGATCGTGCGGGGGATACAAATGTAACAGCGAAACTCGAATTGGATCGGGCAAGCGTGGGCGGAAAATGAGGAAGATTCAGGCCGGGCCCGAATAGGGACCCATATGCTGCCGATCGAGAACCTCGCGTACTTTTCTGCCATCCAGTTCCTGAACCGACGTGTGCAATTCGGTAGCCAGTGCGGCCGCTACTCCGGCAGCCTGCCCCATTGCCATGGCCGTTGCCGTGACCCGGGTGCTACTGGCTGCCAGGCGGGTCGCTGAATGGCATCGGCCGGCCACTAGCAGATTCGCTGCCTTTTGTGGCAGAAGGCTGCGGTACGGAATATCGTAATGGTTCGGCTGAAAGCCGTCGAGTCCGGCGAGAGTGCCGGCTGGAGCGTTCGCGGTGCCAGAAGTGGGATAACTCGGGTGCAAATCGAGATACCAGCATCCGGTTGCGATCGCGTCAGGAAACTGCTTCTCTTCTTTGATATCGTGCTCGTTGAGCACGTATTGGCCGACAATCCGGCGTGACTCGCGGATGCCGATGTACGGGCCGCTCGCGACGTAGTAGGCGTTTTCGAATCCGGGCACCTGCTTCTTCCAGATCTCGAACATGTTCCACGCCTCTTCGCGCCCCTCGATTTCAGCCCGCGTCAGTTCCTCAGGGTCCGCTGCCTTCGCATTTACGCGCGTGGCATGGATGTAAATCTCATCCGGTGCGAACATGAACATGATTCCGGGCCCGTAATAGTTCTTGAGCTTGCCAGCCTGATAGGCGGTCATGAGCGCCGTCCGGCAGTTCTTACGCAAATCCGGGTGATTCACTACATTTCCGATTCGGAAATGCAGAGAGAGCGGCATGTATTTGCCAGTATCGTCGAGCGGCACTTCCGCGCGTGCCGCGATGTCGCCGTCGCCGGTGGCGTCGATCACTGTTTTCGGCCGGATTCGCTGCAGCCCACCTTTATTGGCGACGATCACTTCCGCGATGGAATCTCCATTGCGTACAACATCGGCAGCGAAAGTGTGAAACAGGAAATGCAGGTTTGGTTCGGCCTGCAGCATCCGGTCCACGACGATTTTGAATCGCTCCGTGCTGTGGATTACCGGATTGTGGGGATGGATCGCATGGTCGAAAGGTCCGCAGACGCCCATGCGAGTCAGCAACTCCACGGGAATGCCGTGGGTGACAATTACACCATCCTTTTTGCGGGCAATGCCGTCGAAAAACGGCAACCCGACAGTGGTGATGATGCCGCCTGCGAAAGGCGCGCGTTCTATGAGCAGCGTCTTTGCGCCATGCCGCGCCGATGCTAAGGCCGCGCCGAGTCCCGCGCAGCCCGCGCCGCATACTAAAACGTCCGGATTAGTAGGAATTGCCATAATCGATTCCTTTTTTGGAACGCGGCGGCCTCCCGTCCCCTAAAAAATGAGCTTCAATCCCAATTGGCCGGTCCGGTTGCCCGTTTTTTGGGAAACGACGCCGAAGGCCGGTGTCCCAATGATCGTTCCGGGGGCTGCGAAAACCGGGTGATTAGAGAAATTATAAAATTCCGCCCGAAATTCCAGTTTCGCACCTTCCGCGATAGCCGTGTCCTTGAAGAACGATACGTTCCAGTTGTTGGTATGGGGGCCCCGGAGCACAGGTGAGTAGGGACCGGCATTGCCGAAAGTGTACGGAGCGGGAACGGCATACGCGGCGGTATTGAACCATTCAGCCGGGGATTGTTGCGAGCCGGACAATAATGGCGATTGTCCCGTACTGTTTGGACGCGAGCCAGCGCCGAAGCCGAGTTGATTGACTGCGTTCGTAATGCCGAGTGGAGTTCCGCTATCGAACGTGTAATCGCCGACACATTCCCAACCGGACGCGAAGACATTCGCCAAGCCGGGCAAAGAACCGCCAATCGACTTACCTTTGCCAAATGGCAGATCCCAGATCCAAGCGACCGTGATCTCCTGGGGCGTGTCGAATGGCGAAAGCGCACGCTCCGCCGCCAGGTTGTATTCGTTCTGGACAGCATTGGCGCTCCAGTAACGTTCGCCAACGTTGCCGATGTTCTTCGAGAACGTGTAGTTGGCCAGGAAGTAAAGGTTGTGGGAAAAACGGTGCTCCGCCTTCAGTTGCAAAGAATTGTAGTTCATGTTGCCGGAAGTCTGAAACTGATCCTGGACATCTTGAAACTGGGGGAATGGGCGTAGCAACTGACCGGCATTAATCGTGGCGGTGGATAATGGGCCGCTGGTAATCAGCCCGGCGAAGGGATTCGTAACTTGGGCATTCAACGCACTCCCCGTCTGAAAATCCGCGACTGGTAACTGGTCCAACGGCACGTTCACAACCTGGTGCACGCCGTGCGAGCCGACGGAGCTGGCTGTAAAGAGAAACGATTTCAACTGGTATTCGAATCCTGCGTTGTACTGCTGAATGTAAGGCGTCGTGATATTTCTCAGGCTGGTGGTGAGGGACTGCCCAATGTCCGTCAACAATCCGAGTTGATTTCCCGTTGGCTGCACCAGACCTCCCGGAAACGGATTGCTCAGATAATTGGCGGGCGTCAGTCCTCCGTTATTGGTCGTGACCATCGAGGTGTCACCCTCAAATCCATTGGCTCCGAATGCCGTTGCTCCATAGCCGAAGGTGTTCATGGGAGCGTAGAAAATGCCATAAGCGGCGCGCCAAACCAGAGAGTCGGTAACCTTGTAGGCCATTCCAATGCGAGGTCCCAAGTTGTTGCTGTCGATCGGATATTGATAGCGGGAACTGAGGTCTTTGCCCATGAATACCAGTCCGCCAACTGCGCCTGGATACGCATTTGTGAGCGGGCTGTTGGCGGTGAGGCTGAATGTGGTCGTCCGGTTGTATCTCTCCGTAAATGGCGTTTCGATATCGTAGCGGAGGCCAAGGTTCAGCGTAAGCCGATTGGAGACGCGCCAGTCATCCTGAACATAGCCCGCTCCATAGAACCATTGAAGAGCTACGGAGGCGGGTATAGTATCCAGGCCGCTGGCTGGTGTGCCGAGCAGGAAAGAAGCCAGGCCCCACCCCGCTGTCGGACTACTGGCGAAAGGATTTTGTTGTGTCCACACCTGATTAAACGTAAACGTAGGGCTGGTGTTATAAGCCTGAATGTCGGCGTAACGGAACAACCGGAAATCCCCGCCGGCTTTGATGGTGTGTGCGCCGTGAATCACCGTGACGCTTCCTTGGAAGGCGTGCGTCGTGTCGCCGCGGCGCAAATAGTCTCCGTTTGAAGCGGTCCCCAGCCCTTGATAATTCTGAATCGTGACCGGTGGGAACACGGAGTACCAGACGCTGTTCGCTAACGCACTCGGGAAACCGACGCTAGTCAGATCGAATCCTCCCGATTGGGGCAGGCGGGAAAGCAGTTGACGATTCAGTGAATACCGGAGGTCCAAAACGGTGGCCGGAGATAGGGCATCGGTGAAACCGGCGACAGCGTTTTTCGGGTATATATACAAAGCAGACCCTCCACCGCGCGGAGAGAAATCACCCGCTGGATTGTTCTGGACGAGACATTCTTTGCAGGCCTGCGACGTGCCGAAGTAATCCGCCGCTCCCCCGCCCTGCGTGCTCTGGGAATACCGCACGAACAAACGCTTCGTGTCGGTCAAATTATCGTCGATTTTTACCGACCACTCGTTCTGTAAGTCGTATGCCGCGGCAGTGGTGTAGAAGTTATTGATGTTCGTTAGCGAGTTCGTAGGCGCTGTATTCGGCATTGGATAGTAGGCGATCAAATTTTTGGCCACTGGATCGATCCGGTTCAGCGGGATCGCGTTGCCGGGGAAGGGCTGCCTTGTATATTGGCCCGTTGAACCGGCCAGAGCCGTGGTGCTGAGCGGATCGTAAATCAAAATCGGGCTTCCGCCCTGGGTAAAAAGTTGAGAAAAGTCTCCGCTTCTTTGCGGCGCTGTCGGAACGGTCAGCAAAGCCTGGGTGGGATTTACATCGCGATATCCTTCGTAATTGGTGAAGAAGAAGAGCCGGTTCCGGCCATCATATACCTTGGGAATATATACAGGACCGCCCACCGAGTAACCGAAGGTGTTGACGTTAGTGAACGACTTTGGCTGACCGCCCCGGTTGTTGACCCACGTGTTGGCGTTCAGTGCGCGATTTTTCCAGAATTCGTAGAGCGTGCCGTGCACAGCGTTGGTGCCGGATTTATAAGTGGCGTTGATCACCGCGCCACCGGTGCGGCCGTACTCTGCGCTCATCGCGTTCGTCTGAATCTTGAACTCCTCAATGGAATCGATGGTGGGAATAATGGAAGCGGCGTTCATGTTGGCGAGCTGTGCATTCGCGCCGTCTAGCATGAACGAATTCGTGTTCGTCATGCCTCCATTGGCGCTCCAGCGGCCAAATGCTACCGATCCGGTGGTTGCGGGCGCTGCGTCAGCGCCACGATCGAGAACGCCGGCAACCAGGCCGGTCAACTGCAGCAGGTTGCGATTGGAAAGTGGAAGATTTACGACCCCACTATTGTCGACCACTTGCCCGACCGAGGAGGCCGTGGTGTCGAGTAACGGGTTTTCGCCGGTCACCTCAACGGTTTCCTTCAGCTCACCGGGGCTAAGGACGACGGGAACTTCCATCTTCTGATCCGTATCGAGGGTCAGGCCTGATCGGGCAAACCGCTTGAATCCTTGTTGTTCCGCCATAAGCTGATAATTGCCTGGGGGTAGGAGGGGGATTTCGAAGTATCCCAAATTGTTGCTGACGGTGTGGCGCTCGACGTTGGTATTGAGTTCACGAATGGTGACGGCTGCACCGGGGATTACGGCTCCGCTGGTGTCCTTCACGGTCCCCAGAATCGTTCCAGTGGGAGTTTGGGCCAGCAGGGCCATGGGGATGAGAAGGAACGAGAGCGCGCGCAAAAGGTAGCAGCAGCAGG
>Ga0070735_10003869_pt1 | contig 12896 bp, 10 predicted proteins | sample Coa_R1_FD_66443 | JGI IMG/M metagenome (GOLD analysis project Ga0070735, IMG submission 66443) | Surface soil microbial communities from Centralia Pennsylvania, which are recovering from an underground coalmine fire - Coalmine... | ecosystem: Environmental > Terrestrial > Soil > Unclassified ...
ATGATCTTCTGGCGCGCCTCGCAAAACGGAAGCCCATTCCGGCCATCACGCTGGTGGGCACGGACAGTTACCTGCGCGATTTGTGCCGCGCCAAACTTATCGACGCGTTCATAGCCGAAGGAACGCGCGATTGGGGCGTTCGGAAATTTTCCGCCGAAGAGGATGATATTTCCGCGATCCTCGGGCAGGCGCAAACCATTCCCATGCTGGCGCCGCAGCAGTTAATTTTTGTCAGCGAGACGCAAGCCTGGGAGCGATTGGGCGACGAATCGCGTGACGCCCTGGTCAAGGAGATTTCCGACTACCTGGCCAATCCCGCGCCGTTCAGCATTCTCGTTTTTGAGGCTGCCGCGCTGGATCAACGGATGCGGCTCGCCAAAACGCTGGGCGAAAAAACGCTCACGGTTTCGGTTGAACTTGCCACCGATCCTGCCGAACGCGTCAGGCTCGCGGTGCCGTTGGCGCTCGACATGGCTAGGGAACTGGGAGCGACTCTCGAGCACGACGCGGCAGAGGAACTTTGCGACCTTCTGAATGGAGATCTCGCCGCGATTCGCACCGAAGTGGGAAAACTCTCCGCCTACGCAGGCGAACGGAAAACGATCACTCGCGCGGACGTCGATCTGCTGGTCATCTCCGCGCGAAAATATGAAGTGTGGGATCTGGCCGGGATGCTTTCCGAGCGCCAGCCGGCCCGGGCGCTCCAATTCCTGGATAATCTGCTGCGCGAGGGAGAAGCAGCGCCCGCGCTGCTCGGCGCGCTGGCATGGACGTACAGAAAACTTTTGGAAGCGCAGGAATTGCCTTCGGGAACGAATGGCTGGCAGGCCGCTAGCCGATTGAAGATGCGTCCGGAGGCAGCGGAGCTCGCGGTGCGGCAATCGCGAAAATTTCCGAGGGCGCAGCTGACCGGCGGCTTGGCTGCGCTCTACGAAGCGGATAATCGGTTGAAATCCGGCGGCGGGACAAATCAACGTGCGGTGATGGAATTTTTAGTGACGCAGCTCGCGTCTCCCGCGCCCGCTGAGCGATGACTGGTCTTGGTAGCGACTAGGCTTTCGCTGGGGCTGACAATCCGTTTACTGCCAGGCTCAGCCGCGACTTGTAGCGATTCCCGGTATTCTCTTCCAGCACGCCCTTGCTGATGGCGCGATCGATCGCCGAAAGCGTTGGGCGAAGCAGCGAACCCGCCGACGCGGAATCCTTCGCGGCAATTGCGGTCCGCAACTTCTTCATGATGGTACGCACGCGGGTGGTATTCGCGCGATTAAATCCCGCGCGCACGCGCGACTGCTTGGCCCGTTTGATGACCGATTTCTTACGCTTCTTTACCTTGGTAGCTGCGCCTTGCGCCATTCAACTCTCCTGTTTGCAATGATTGTGATGCAATTACACTAACGGAGCGGCCACTCTTTGTCAACGAACCGGGCGCGTCATTCTAGCCTGCTCTTCTACGAACGGATTCGGCGACAGGAAAAAGGCGTACGGAACCTGCAGCGCTAGTCGTTCCGTTGTGTTGTATAGTACCGCGCATCCGAAGTTGCAGGAGCGCTTATGGCAATTAGAAGATTAGTACTGATTGGACTGCAATTAGCTGTGGCGATCTGCTCGATCAGCGCGGCGGCTCCCTCCGCGTTCGCCCAGGCCAAATGGGAAAAGCTGGCGCCGTTTCCCGAGCCCGCCGAAGAAATTCTGGGTGCGGCGGCCGGCGGCAAAATGTACGTCTTCGCCGGACTGATCCCGTTCTGGAAACCCAAGGGCTTGGTCTACGAATACGATCCCGCCACCGATCATTGGACGAAGAAACAGCCTATGGCCTTGCCTTCGCATCACGTGGCCTTCACCGAATTCCATGGCAAGATCTACGCCTTCGGCGGGTTCGTTTATCCCACCTCCGGCCCGGCCGCCTGGGTGCCGATCAACAACTCCTGGGAATACGATCCGGCGGCCGATACCTGGAAGGCGCTCGCGCCGATGCCCTCGAAGCGCGGCTCGCCCGTGGCCACCGCAGTGGGAGACAAGATCTACGTGATCGGCGGCGTCGGCCTCGCGCCGGGAGCAACCAATCCCGCGATCAGCCAGGCGACTCCACAGGTGGTGGTCGGGACGGTCGAAGAATACGATCCCGAATCGAATACCTGGCGCGAGAAGACTCCCATGCCTACGCCGCGAAATCATGCCGCAATTGGCGCGGTGAACGGAAAGATTTATGTCATCGGCGGAAGGGTTGGCGCAGCGTTCATCGGACTGGCCAGCGATATTTCGGTCGTCGAGGAGTACGATCCGGCCACCGACAAGTGGAGCGCTCCGCGTTCCCGAATGCCTACCGCCCGCAGCGCGCTCGGCTACGGAGTGGTGAATGGACGAATCTACGTTGCCGGCGGTGAATACCAGGATCCCCACATGATGGCTACGTTCCGGGAAGTCGAGGCGTACGACCCCGCAACAAACTCGTGGTCGATCATGCCACCGATGCCGGTCAGCCGGCACGGGCTGGCAGCTGGCGCGATCGGAAACCGCCTGATCCTAGTCGGCGGAGACGTGCAGTCGTCGGGATCGGGAGTGGAAGTCTCGACCAGCGAAGTAGACGCCCTGGTTGTGCCGGATACGGCACGCTAATGTAGCGCCCACCTTCAGGTGGGCATCCGTTGTTTCGGCAGGTGCCCACCAAAAGGTGCTCACCAAAGGGATAGGCACAACACAGCGAGCGGTCTCTCAAGCACGACGGCGTTGCTACATCGAAGCACACCTGCCCGCCAACATTCTGTGCCATAACCTTGACCCCTCCGGCCCTTTCCAGTACGCTTTTGATCACCCCTCAGCAGGGGCGGAGGTCCATACCCTATCGGTTGGGGCAGACGCGAACCTGACCAACCGAATCTTCCATGCGACGCACGGTACAAATTGCAGGCGGGATCGAGTCCCTCTTCGGCACGCTGGACGAAAACGTCAAATTGCTGGAATCCGCTTTACACGTCACCACGCATTTGCAGGATGACCGTCATTTGGCCATCGACGGGGAGGCCTCCCAGGTCGATCGAGCCGTCCGAATCGTCACCGAATATAACCAACTGGTGCAGGAAGGCCGCCGCATGAGCAACGGCGACGTGAAGGCCATGATCCGCGTGGCCACCCAGGATCCCAAAACTTCGCTGCGACAGGTGCTGGAGCCGGGTTCACCGGCGCGGGCTCGGGTCTTTGGCAAAAAGCACGTCACGCCCAAGAGCCCCACCCAGCGCGAGTATATGGAAGCGGTCGAGAAGCATGACATGACCTTTGCGACCGGCCCGGGCGGCACCGGCAAGACCTACCTGGCGGTGGCCATGGCGGTTTCCGCGCTGCTCACCAAGCAGGTGGATCGCATCATTCTTGCGCGCCCCGCTGTGGAAGCCGGCGAGCGCCTGGGATTCCTTCCCGGCACGCTGCAGCAAAAAATCGATCCCTACATGCGGCCGCTGTACGATGCGCTGTATGACATGCTGGACGCTGACAAGTTGGAACGATTTCTGGAGAAGGGCATCGTGGAAGTTGCGCCGCTGGCGTTCATGCGCGGGCGCACGCTGAACGATTCGTTCGTGATTCTGGACGAGGCGCAGAACACCACCAGCGAACAGATGAAGATGTTTTTGACGCGCCTGGGATTCAATTCCAAGGCGGTGGTTACGGGAGACGTCACCCAGATTGACTTGCCCGCCGGACGCAAGTCCGGACTGGTGGAGGCGCTGGAAGTGACCAGCCGCATCGACGGCATCGCCTTCATCAAGTTCGACGAGCGCGACGTGGTTCGTCACAACCTGGTGCAGCAGATTATCAAGGCGTACGAAGAGTTCGGCGGCGATCCGCGGAAGAGCGCCGTTCCGGACAACGGCAAGCCCGAGCCTTCCAGTTGACGGCCGGTTCGGGATCGCGATGCACGGTGGCTTCTGAAACGCCGGCAGCACCGAATCTGAATCCGAATCTGAATCCGATTCCATGATCGTCAACCGCCAGCGCCGCGTGCCCGTGGCTCTTCACCCATTGCTGGAATTCTACGAGCGCGCCCGCCGCGAACTGGGATTCGCTCCCGGATCCGTTACCATCCAATTCATCAGCGACAAATCCATGGCCGAGCTCAACGAGACCTATCGCAAAAAGCGCGGGCCTACCGACGTGCTTTCCTTTCCCGCCAATGGCGCGCGCCCGGCTCGGGGCGACAAATATGTCGGCGACATCGCCATCTCTCCCGAAACCGCGCGGCGCAACGCGCGCCGCGATTCGCGTTCGCTGCCTGTGGAGCTTCGCATCCTGATTCTTCACGGCATGATCCATCTCGCGGGCTACGATCATGAAGCCGATCACGGCGAGATGGATCGACTGGAACGCCGCCTGCGAAAGCGTTTGGGACTCGCCGAACGACCGGCGGTTGCGCGCGGCGCGGGTGTTGGCAGGACCGGACTTGCCCAGGGCGCAGTTACGAGGCGCGGAGTGATCAGCAAATGATGCGCTTCCTCTATGTGCTGGCCGTCTCGGCGCTGGGCGTGGGCCTGGTGATTTTCTCGTATCTCGATCGCATCTACCGCGAATTGGGCCGCGTCAACAAAGGGAGCGTTCGCGAACATCTGGATGTGTTCGAGGCGCAGGTCGAGCCGCATTTCCGGCTGGAGCGCGCGCGTGCCACTACCGGTTTCCGGTTGCTCGCGAATCTCTGGCTGGTGCTGGTTACGGCCGAGACCGCGCGCGGCGTCATTGTTTTTGTTCCCGGCACGTGGGACGCGCTGCTGCAGGCGCTGGTCTATGTGCTGGTGGAAGTTCTGCTGCTTTCCCAGTTCATTCCGGACTTCCTGCTGGCGCGGACCTCGGGACGCTGGCTGGTGCGCTTGGCGCTGGTGATCCGCGCGTTCCTATGGATCGTCTGGCCGTTCCGCGTGCTCCTGGAGCTGGCGGTTTCCCTGGCGCGAATTTCCGACGAGCCGCATGCCGAAGACGCCGCCGAGCAGGAAGAAAGAATCGGAGCGCTGGTCGATGCCGCGGAGCAGGAGGGAATTCTGGAGCCGGGCGAAGCGCAAATGATCGAACAGGTGGTCGAGTTCAGCGACAAGCGGGTGCTGGAATTTATGACCCCGCGACCGGAAGTTGTCGCCATCGCTGCAAGCGCCACCATCCGGCAGCTTCGCGAATTGCTGATCGATAAGAAATTTTCACGCATCCCGGTCTTTGAAGATTCGCTCGACGACATTACCGGAATCGCCTTTGCCCGCGACCTGCTGAAGTATCCGGAAAGCGACGCGGTCTCGCGCACGGTGCGCGAAGTGGCACGCCCGGCGTTTTTCGTTCCCGAAACCAAGCACGGCTCCGACCTGCTGAAGGAAATGAAGCGCCGCAACCAGCAGATGGCCATCGTCGTGGACGAGCACGGCTCGGTGGCCGGTATCGTGACGGTGGAAGACCTCGTGGAGGAAATCATCGGCGAAATTCATGAGGATGACCGCGTTCCGTCTCCCGATGCGGTGCGCGAAGCGGACGGCAGCTTGATCCTTCGCGGCAGCGTGTCGGTGGAAAAAGTGCAGGAGCTGTTCGGAGTGGAGTGGGACGTCAGCGGCGAGGAATCGGCCACGACCATCGGCGGGTTGCTCAACCACATCGCGGGGCATGTGCCCACGGCGGGAGAAAATCTGGAATACGGCGGATTGCGGTTTGAAGTGCTGGAGGCCAACCAGCGCAAAGTGCTGCGGCTGCGGGCCCGGCGGCTGCCTGCGGCGGTCACCGTGGGTTAAGCGCGGCGAGTCATCTGCCGGCGCGCGAGTGTTCGCTCTTAGCGGCTGATCAGCTTGGCAATCACGAACGCCGCCGTCGCCGCCAGCCCGCCGATCACCACCGTCTGCGCACCGCCCTTGAAAGGATTGATTCCCGTGAACCGACCCTTTACCCAACCGAACACAGCCAGCGCCAGGAGCGTCACGCCCACCGAATAGTAGAGACCGGTCTGCACGTCGCCGAGGAGCATGTAGGGAGCCAGCGGAATCAGGCCGCCCACGACGTAGGACGCGGCGATGGTGATCGCGCTGACGCGGGCGCGCCGCGGCTGCGGCTCTTCCAGCCCCAGCTCAAACCGCATCATGAAATCCACCCAGGCCTTGTCGTTTCCCGTTATGGCCTTCACCACCGGAGCCATTTCCGTTTCCGTCAGCCCGTAGTCGCGAAAAACCTTGGCAACCTCTTCGATTTCCACGTCACGCAGTTCCACGATTTCGCGAACTTCGCGCTCGCGCTCGGAGGCGTAGTGTTCGATGTCCGTGCGCGCGGCGAGATAGCCACCAAGTCCCATGGCGATCGAGCCGGCGGCAATTTCCGCGAGCCCCGCGGTAACTACGAGCGTCGAAGCGTGCGGATTCGAGGCAATTGCGCCGGAAATTCCGGCGGCCAGCGCGAACGGAACGGTCAGTCCGTCGGACATTCCGATGACCACGTCGCGCACCGCTTCCGGCGCGGTGAAGTGATGTTCTGAGTGCGGTGTTGCGGGCATTCGTGTTTCTCCAGCGGTTGAAACTTCCTGAGCGACGCAAGCCCCTGCGACCAGCGTCGCGGCCAAAAAGTGTAGCACGCCGCGCCGCCGGATACTCGTTCGGAGGGCGGCGCGAAACCGAACCCCTGTGGGTTATGATTCCAAGCATGTCTCAGGCAAACAAGTCACAGGAATTCAAGACCGGATACGTCGCCGTCGTCGGCCGCCCCAACGCCGGAAAATCAACGCTGGTCAATCGCCTGGTCGGCGAAAAAGTCGCCATCGTGACGTCGCGGCCGCAGACCACACGCAATCGCATTCAGGGCATTGTGAACCGGCCGCAGGCGCAGGTGGTCCTGATCGACACGCCGGGATTGCACCGGCCGGAGTCGGCCTTGGGCCGGCAGATGATGGGTGAAGTGGATGCCGCCATGGACGCGGTGGATGTGGTAGCGCTGCTGCTGGATGCCAGCGAACCCTTTGGTACTGGAGACCGCCGAGCTGTCGAGCGCTTGGAACGTTTTGAGGGCACCCGCTTTCTGTTGCTGAACAAAATCGATCGCGTTCCCAAAACTGAATTGCTGCCGATGATTGAGAGAATGGCAAAGTCGGGCAGCTTTCACGAGATCATTCCGGTTTCCGCGCTGAAGGGCGACGGCATTGAGCGACTGTTCGAGAAACTGATGGAATATCTTCCTACCGGCGAACCGCAATTTCCGGTGGACCAGTACACTGACCAGCCGGAACGCTTTCTGGCGGCGGAAATTGTGCGCGAAAAAGCGATGGAAGCGACCACGCAGGAAGTGCCCCATGCGGTGGCGGTGATCTGCGACGCCTTCGAGGAAAGCGCGAAACTGATTCGCATTCGCGCCACGATTTATGTGGATCGCGAAGGGCAGAAGGGAATCCTGATTGGCAGCGGCGGCGGGACGCTCAAGAAAATTGGCACGGCCGCGCGCAAGGAACTCGAAACCATCCTGGGCACCAAGATTTTCCTGGAACTGTACGTCAAGGTGCTGAAGAACTGGCGGGAAAATCCACAAATTGTGCGGCAGCTGGATTGGCACTGGCAGTTGGACCGCATGTCGAGCGAGTAGGATGTGGCAGGCTGCGGAAGCGCAAAGCGCGGTTCAACGTACCGCTCAAAGTACAACTCGAAACGCAACTCGAAGCACAACTCAAAACATTGTCATTCTGAGCGAAGCGAAGAATCTCTCTGTGCTTTTCTCGGGCGTAAATCGAAGAGGGATTCTTCGCTTCGCTCAGAATGACAACGCAGTGAGGGTTTCCGCAGCCGGCCTAATCTGCGCTATCACTCTTCCGTCTTAATCCCCAGCGCGCGCATTCGCCGATACAGGTGGCTGCGTTCCAGCCCCAGCGCCTCGGCGGTGCGCGTCATGTGCCACTGATTTTCTTCCAGCTTGCGCAAAATAAATTCGCGTTCGTACGCGCTGCGGGCTTCATGCAGCGTGGCATTCGGCTGCGGAGTCATGCGAGAGCTGGCGCGAAACAGTTCCGGCGGCAGGTGCAGCGGCTCAATCTTGTCCTGCGGCACGACGATCATCAGGCGCTCGGTGAGGTTGCGCAGTTCGCGCACGTTGCCCGGCCAGTGGTATCGCGCCATCACGCCGAGCGCGGCTTCGCTGAACTCTTTCGGCTTGCGGCCGTAGGCGGCGGCAAATTCCAGCATGAAATAGCGGGCCAGCACCGGAACATCCTCAATGCGTTCGCGCAGCGGCGGCAGGGTGAACGGAATCACATTGAGGCGGTAGAACAGGTCTTCGCGAAAACGCCCGTGGGCAATTTCCTCTTCCAGCGTTTTGTTGGTTGCGGCAATCACGCGCACATCCACATTCACCGTCTGGTTCGATCCGACGGGCTCGAGGCGCTGCTCCTCCAACACGCGCAGCACTTTGGCTTGCGTGCGTAGGCTCATGTCCGCAACTTCGTCGAGGAACAGTGTTCCACCGTCGGCCTTTTCAAATTTCCCGACCTTATTTTCGGTGGCGCCGGTGAAGCTGCCCTTCACATGCCCGAAAAGCTCGGACTCGATCAACTCTTCGGGAATCGCCGCGCAATTCACTTCCACGAAGGCGCGGTCGCCGCGCAGGCTCGCGGCATGCAGCGCCCGCGCGACCAGTTCCTTGCCCGTGCCGCTCTCTCCGTAAATTAAAACGCGTCCGTTGGTCGGGGCCGTGAGCGCGATCTGCTGGCGCAAGGCGCGCATCGGCACAGTGTCACCCTGAAGCTGGGTGCGGCCGCCCAGTTCCTCGCGCAGTTGCCGGTTCTCTTGCGCCAGGCGGTGCACTTCGAGCGCATTCTTGATGACCAGGATGACTTTTTCCAGCGACAGCGGCTTCTCGATGAAATCGAACGCGCCCAGCTTGGTGGCGCGCACGGCGGTTTCTATGCTGGCGTGCCCGGAAATCATCACCACCATGGCATCGACGCCATTTTTGCGAATGCGCTCCAGGGTTTCCAGGCCGTCGATTCCGTCCAGCCACACGTCGAGCAGCACCAGATCGATGGACCGCTGATCGAGCAGCGCGAGACATTCCTCGCCCGAAGACACCGCGGCAGCTTCGTAGCCTTCGTCAATTAGGATCGACGACAGCGCTTCGCGTATCCCTTGTTCGTCGTCCACGATGAGAATGGAATTGGCCATGAAAGTTGGGAACTACCCGACTCGCGGAGAAACCGGGGCCGAGGGAACCTCCGCCATGGGAAGCTGAAGAATGAATTTCGCGCCGGTGGGCAAATTGTCCTCGACGCGAATGGAGCCATGATGCTCGGCCATGATGCGGCTGGCAATCGCCAGTCCTAGGCCGGTGCCGCGATCCTTGGTGGAGAAGTGCGGCAGGAAGAGCCGGTCCTTGTCCTCGGGCGAAATTCCGTGGCCGCTGTCCGCCACCAGGATTTCCACAATTTCGCGATCGCTGTTGAATCGCGTGCACAACTGCATTTCTTTCACTGACGAACCTTCCATGGACTCCGCCGCGTTATCGATCAGATTGACCAACACGCGCCGCAGCAATTCGCCGTCGGCGCGAATCACCGGCAGGTCCGGCGCCAGGTCCTTGCGCACGCGGATGCCTTCCAGGCGGCCGTCGAAGACCGAGAGCGCTTCGTTGACAATGTCATTGGGCGAAGCGGGAGAAAGCTTGGCGGTGGGGAATCGCGCGAATTGAGAAAATTCTCCGACCAGGGATTCCAGAACGCGAACCTCCCGCTCGATCAGCGCCGAACATTCGCCCACCAGCCGCACCAGTTCCGGCGGCTCATTCTTGGGGAGATTCTCGCGGTGGCGTTCCAGGTAACGGGACAATCGCTGCGACGAAAGCTGGATGGGCGTCAGGGGATTCTTGATTTCGTGCGCGATGCGCTGCGCCACTTCCTGCCACGCCGCCGCTTTCTGCGCGCGCAGCAGGTCGGTCAGGTCATCGACCACCACCACGTAGCCGCGATGCGCACGCCGCGGTCCCAGCGAACTCACGGTCACGGCGGCGCGCAGCAGCCGCCCGGCAGCGGAAAATTCCAGTTCCTGCGTGGCCGTTCCGAGGCGCAGCGAACGCCGCATAAGGATGTGCACGGCGTGCGCCGCTTCTTCTCCCAGCAGTTGCGTAAAGCTCATCGCCTGCCGTGAATTTTCGCCGAACATTCGCACGGCGGCCGGATTCACGCGCCGGATGGTTTCCGTTTCGTCGACCGAAATTACTCCGGTGGGAATGTTTTCCAGAATCGTTTCCATTAGCGTGCGCCGGCGTTCCAGTTCCTGCACCGCCTGTTGCAGATTCGTAGTGAAGATTTCGATCTGACGGCGGCTGTCACCCAGCTGTTCGGTCATACGATTGAACGAGCGCACCAGGGTCTCCAGCTCGTCGTTGGCCTGCACGTTGACGCGCGTTTCGTAGTTGCCCTCGATGATTTCCTGGGTGGCTTGCGCCAGCGCCTGAATCGGCACGGTCACCTGCTTGGAAAGGAAAAAGGCCGACCACGTCGCAGCGAACATCAGCAGGATGGTGAAGAGCAGGAGAGTCGCCAGCATCTGATTCTTGTAGGTGCGCAGGTGCTGGCGCTGCTGTTCGTACACCGCATTTTGTGTGGCAATTTCCTTGATCCGCTCCTGAAAATCGTCGGGCACGATACGCCCGGCGAGCAGAGATCCGGTCGGCGTTTTGGAGCGCCCCGCCAGAAAAACCTTTCCGCGATACTCCCACAGTTCGGCCGTTCCGGGCATTTGCCGGACCAGCGTCGGAGGTGACGGCGGCCGAGCGGAGGTATCAGCACCCGCCGGAGCCGGCGGGAATTGGAGATTGGGATTGACGGCCACGGCAGAAGGCTTGCCGTTTTCATCCACTTGCCATGCCAGGTCGGCGCCGCGGGCAAAAGCCTGATCGAAGGCGTGCACGGTATCGCGCGCCGTATCGCTGGCCGTATCTCCGGCCACTTCCTTGGCGATCTGGGCCATGCGGTCGGCGTCGGCCCGGCTCATTTCGTTCACCAGTGCTCGGCTCGATTCCGTGGCGATTTCCAACGGGCGCGGGAACCACAGGACCAGGGTGCGGTTCAGCAGCGCGTAACTCACAAAAAACAGAACCACCACCGGAAGAAATGAAACGGCGATCGCGCCCAAAACCATTTTCGTTTTGAATCGCGATCCCGGCTTGTGGGCCAGGCGTTCGATTCCCAGCCGCACCAGCGTGCGCGCCAGAATAAACAAAAACACCACCAGCGCCGCCACCAGGAACATGGACAACGCGTACAGCACGATCTGGTCGGTCGGCTGGAAGGGAAGCGTCAGCGAGCCCAGCGTGAAAACTCCGGCCAGCAGCAACACCACGGCCACGCCGCCCACGGCAAGGAACACGCGCGATTTGCGGCTGGTGCTCAAGCCAGACCCTCCGAAAGAGGAGTTCCTGTGGGAGCGATCGAATCGATTCTGGACAACAGTGAATCCGCCGGAAGCAACGAACGAAGCGGACACTCCTCGCAGCGCGGCGCGCTTTTCCGGCACCAATTCTTTCCGGTATTCACGATCAGCGCGTGGAATTCGTTGAACAGCTGCGCCCGCGCCGGAATAGCTGACTCAATCAGCGCGCGCACTTTTTCATACTCCGGCTTGCCGTCGGTAATCCCGTGACGCCCGAAAATCCGGTGCGTGTACGCGTCGACGACAAACACGGGATGATTTCCAGCATAAAGCAGAATCGAGTCGGCCGTTTCCGGGCCGATCCCATGCACGCTCAAGAGTTTTTCGCGCAGCTCGGCGGTGGGAGTCGAGAACATGCGCTGCAGCGAACCGCGATATTCATTCTGTAGAAATCGAACGAAGGCCTTCAATTTTTTCGCTTTTTGGCGAAAGTATCCGGAGGGCCGCACCAGCGCCGCCAGTCTCGGCGTCGACACGCGCAACATCGCAGCGGGCGTGAGCAGCCGCGCCGCCCGCAAATTCGCGATGGCCCGTTCGACATTTCCCCACGCAGTGCTCTGGGTCAGGATCGCCCCCGCTATCACTTCAAACGGCGTGCGCGCCGGCCACCAGTTCATGGGCCCAAGCGCCGCGAACATCGCTTCATAGTAGCGCAGAAATTCACCCGGTGGGAGAACAGGTGGCGGCGCGGCAGTGACCACGTGGTGAACACGTTTTCGAGCGCCGCTTTTTGTCGCTGGCACGCGCGGCCTCACGGTTTTCTTGATCGTTTCATCCACTGTTTCGGAAGATAGCGGTCCGTCGTACATCTAGTCAAGGCATGCTCTTGCACCTGGTGCCGATTCGCCTGTACCAACGGACAGGTGACCTCAATAGTGCCCGTTTCGGTACGAGTGGACAAAATGTGGCGCTAGCCGTTCACTCCCGTCTGCTACTTTAAGCTTACCGGGGGTGTGCATACCCCGGGGAGTCCTCAACCGAAATGTCGTCCCGGCTTGGCGAAATACTGATCAAGGAAAACTTGATCACGTCCGACCAGCTCCGGCAGGCCCTGGAACATCAGAAGGCAAGCGGAGGCAGGTTGGGAACGTGTCTGATGAAGCTCGGCTTCATCACCGACGATGAGATTACGGGTGTGCTCTCCCGCCAGTACGGCGTGCCTTCCATCAACCTGAAATATTACGAAGTCGATTCCGCAGTCATCAAGTTGATCCCGCAGGACACCGCGATTCGTTACCAGATCGTTCCGCTTTCGCGCGTCGGCTCCACGCTGACCATCGCGATGACCGATCCGACCAACGTCTTCGCGATGGATGACATTAAGTTCATGACCGGGTTCAACGTTGAGCCCGTGGTGGCCTCGGAAACCGCCATTTCTGAAGCCATCTCCAAGTTCTACGGCGAAGCCGAGAGCGTCGAAGAACTCTCCAAGGTGATGAAGGACCTGGCCGGCGACGCGGACAGCGCGGCGGACCTGGAACTGGC
>Ga0070735_10003872_pt1 | contig 12895 bp, 10 predicted proteins | sample Coa_R1_FD_66443 | JGI IMG/M metagenome (GOLD analysis project Ga0070735, IMG submission 66443) | Surface soil microbial communities from Centralia Pennsylvania, which are recovering from an underground coalmine fire - Coalmine... | ecosystem: Environmental > Terrestrial > Soil > Unclassified ...
CGGTTTCATCGTCGCGCAAACGTTCCAAGCGTTCGCGAATCGCAGATGCGCCGGAGGTTTCCGGCATTTCGTCGACGTGCACCGCGATGCCGACGCGTTCCCCGGTTTTGACGAGATTTCGCACGTAGGCGAGCGAGGATTCGTTCTCTCCGACCAGCGCGACAACGAGCCGGGGATGAATCCCTTTATCGCGAAGCGCAGTACTTCGAGCGAGAAGTTCGGCGCGCAGTTCGGTTGCCACCGCGCGGCCATCCAAAATGCGTGCCGGCACGGCATCGCGCATTCGTCCGACGGAGGAGCCTCCCCTGGAGCACGTGCGACGGGAAGTCCGGTTGGGCCGCCACTTCAGTTCGGCGGACTTCGAGCGCGCTTTCCGCAGCTTTCAGCAGATGTACCAGATTCGGCCGAGCCAGGTGCTTTGCAGCCCCGACGTGCTCGACCGGTACTGCGAACTCTACGCGCGAGCCGGTGAGGCGCATCGGCGGGAGTTGCGCTTCGATGGAGTTCGCATAAGCGCATCCATTCTGCCCCCGGGGATGGTTGCGTTCGAGGGAGACGTCGACGCTGAAAGGATGGGCGATTGGTAAAGGCGCGCGCGAATTGGATCTATTGGATCGCGGGGGCGATTATCGTGGGCATCGTGTTATGGCAGGCCTTTCGGCCGCAGGGCGGTGCGCAAGCATCGGGCCCCGCAGCGCTTCAGGGACAAGAGGCCCCAAGTTTTTCCGTGCCTGATCTGAACGGTTCGTCTTCGGCTCTCGATGCATACCGGGGGCATGTCGTGGTGATGAATCTTTGGGCGTCTTGGTGTCCGCCGTGCCGTGCGGAGATGCCCGACTTGCAGCGATTGTACGCCGCGTACAAGACGCGCGACGTCATCGTGCTTGGCGTCGATCAAGGCGAATCCGCGCAGCGCGTGAACGCGTTTGCGCAATCGCTCGGTATTCATTATCCGATTTTGCTCGATCAGCAGCAGCAGTACGGACGCGTCTACGCAGCGCTGGGACTGCCTACGACAATCGTCGTGAATCCGCAGGGAGTCGTCGTGCGAGGTTTCGACGGTCCGCTTTCATACCCGCAGATGGTTGCGGCGGTGACGCCGCTGCTCGGCACGACGAAGTGACGCTGTTCTGGCTCTTACTCTTGTGCGCGATCGGCATGGTCGTTGCACAAGACGCATATCCCGGCGCAGCGGTCTATCACGCCGGCTGGTATAACGCGTTCGCTATCGCGTCGTTCGTTTTTGCGGCTTGGCAGCTGCGCTCGCTGCAGAAGACGCGCGCGCAGCGGTTCCCTACGTTGCTCGTCGCAACGTTCGGCGCGGCGATCGTCGTGTTTTCGGGCGTGGCGAGCGGGCTGATGGGGCCGGACACGCACACCGTCGTCGGCGCACCCGGGGCGAGCGTTCGCGACGACGACGTCGACGGAACGTTCGTCTTTCCGCTCAGCGGCAACACCATCACCCTCGACCGTGGGCGTTCGACGGTAACGGTGAGCTCGCGCCGGCGCTACAGCGGTGGGTTCATTTTCTGGCAAGAGCCGCGCACAGTCGTACACATCGACGCAGCGGACGCGCGCGGCGGGCATTTGACGGTCACGCAACCCACGAACGCTTCGTTTCTCTCGCCGGTACTCTTGATGCAGCAGCAAACGACGATCGACGGTATGAACGTGCGCTTCGATTCGTTTTCGGTGCCGGCAGTGCAGCGCAACGTCAAAGCGGTGCTGTTCACCGAACAACAAGCCGCGCAGTTGCATACCGATCCGCCGATTATCGGTGAGCCGGCCGTACTCTTCGCGGTTGCCGACAACGCCGATCGCGTTCAGCCGGGCGGCATCGGCATTGCGGCGCCCGATGTGCAAAAGCAGGTTGGCGGGTTGCGCCTGACCGCAACGATACTGCAATATCCGGCGATAGTGGTTGCATCGGCGCCGTACTGGCCGATTCTGCTCCTTGGTCTGCTGCTCTGCGTCGCCGGGGCGCTGCAGACGGCGGCTAGAACTCCGTCCCGCTCGAAAACGTAAAACCGTCGATTTTCGCGGCCGGAACGATGAGCGAATACGAGTACCCACCCGTGCGATGCAGCGCATTGCCGAATTCGCACCGTCGCAATGCGCCGATGATGCTTTGATTGAAGCGCATGTTCCGTACTCCGCGCGTCACCTCGCCGTCTTCGATGAGGAACGTGCCGTCGCGCGTCATTCCCGTCACGATGGCCTTCTTTTGGTCGACTGTGCGGATGTACCAGAAGCGCGTTATCAGCAGCCCGCGTTTGGTTTCTGCGATCAGCTGCGCGGCTGGTTTGCTTCCGGGCGATACGACGACATGCGAAGCCTGCGGCCCGTATGCGTTCGGCGCAGGTAACGCGTGGCCGGTGTTCGATCGCTGCAGTTTGTTTGCCCAATAACTGTCGGTCACGATGTCTTTCGCGACGCCGTTTTCGACGAGCGCCAAACGCTGCGTCGGCTGCCCTTCGAAATCGAACGGCATGCCGGGGTTGAGCGGATGGGCGTAGTCGTCGGAGATCGTGACGTTCTCACCCAGATACGTCTTGCCGAGCCCGTCGCTCAAGAATGACGACCCTTCATCGAAGGATTGGGCCGAGAAATGATCGGTCAAATACGTAAACAGTTCGCCGAACGCCGCAGGTTCGAGGATCACCGTCCACTCGCCGGGATCGACGCCCTGCGGATCTGCCGATTCCTGCGCTTTCCGGGCGGACGTGACACCCACGGCGTGCGCATCCAAGTTCGAGACGTCGTTGTCGTATGCTTCTGCGAACCCCGTGGAATCCGCGGCATTCATCTTCACGTTGACGCCGCTGTCGGTGCTGTCGAACGACGCACGCGCGCCGCTCGAATTGACAATCGTTGCACCGCCGGTGCTCGTCGTGACGAAGCCGGCGCACCAGTACCCACGTTCTTCGGCGGTTTTGAAGATCGCATCGCACATTTCCGCGCGCGTGCGCGGGGTCGCTTCGACCGTTTGTCTGACGTACGCGCCCTCAGGCGCTTTGAACGAGCCTCCGGCCGGCAGACGCGGCAACCCCGGATCTTCCGGCGCAAGTTTCGCCATTTCGATTGCGCGCAAAACTGTGTCGCGCAGCGCTTCGTCATCGAGTACGTTGGTCGTCGCAACGCCCGTGCGTTTCCCGATGACTGCGCGCACCCGCACGGAAGTGTCCTCCGCGGCGACGTTCTGATGCACCATGTTGTGCGTGAAGCGCGTCAGCGCGTCGTTGCCGCTCCACACCATGACTTCGGTTTGATCCGCGTTCGAAAGGCCGAGCACGCGCGATGCGAGCGACTCCCGGTTGCGGCTATCCATCGTAGCCGACTCCTACCCGAACCTTGCGGAAGCGCGCCGGCGAGGCGCATTGTGCCGTACGGCCGGTTTGCATCGGTTCGCCTTTTCCGCAGTTCGGAGTACCCCATGCGACCCACGAGTTCTCATCGCCGATGGCATCACAGGAATTCCAGAACTTCGGTGTCATGCCGGCGTACGTGGGATTCTTGAGCATGCGGCCACGCTTGCCGTTTTTTACTTCCCAACCGATCTCGCAGCCGAACTGAAAGTTGAGGCGATGATCGTCGATCGACCAAGAGCGGTTGCTCTCCATATAGACGCCGTCCTTGACGTCGTCGAAGAGATTTTCGAACGGCGTGTTGCCGGGGAGCAAGTTGAGGTTGCACATGCGAATCATCGGCACGTACTCCCAGTTCTGCGCGCGCACGCATGCGTTACTTTCACGACCTATGGCGCGCGCCGTATCGTTGCTCATCTCGTAGCCCACGAGCACGCCGTTGCGGATGATGTCGGAGGTCATGCTTTTGCTGCCCTCATCGTCGTACCCGACGGTCGCCAGCCCCTCCGGAAGGGTGTTGTCGATGAGGATGTTCACGATGTCCGAACCGTATTTGAGCTTGCCCAGCTGTGCGATCTCGAGAAAACTTACGCCTGAGAAGTTCGCTTCCCAGCCCATGACGCGGTCGAGTTCCGCCGGATGCCCGCACGATTCGTGAATTTGCAGCGATACTTGCGATCCGCCCAAGATGATGTCGAACGTTCCGCTCGGACATTGCGGCGCGGAGAGCAATGCAACCGCTTCCTCGGCGATACGCGGCGCGTTTTCACCCAGACGCGCCTGCTCGATGATTTCCCAACCGCCGGCTTTGTACAAGCCGATGTCGCCTGGAAACGTGCGCGTTTGCACGTCGCCGTCGCCGACGGCCATAGCCTCGATGCCGCTGCCGGTTTGGCGAAGTTTCTGTTCGATACGCGATCCGATGCTGCTGTAAAACGCTTTGTGGGTACTCCACAAGTCCATCCATGCGCGTCCGACGCTGATCTGTGGTGAAACGTGCAACGCCTTTTCGGCATCCAACAGCAGTTTGACGCGATCTCCCAGCGGTATCTCGCGCGGATCGCGCAGCACCGGCGTGGCAAAAACGTCGGTGTAAGCGCGAGGCGGCGGTGCGCCCGCGCGGTTGCGCGCAATTGCAGCACCTGCTCGCGCAATCGCAACTGCTCGCGCGGCTGCGCGATCGAGTCCGGCGCCCGTGAGATCGGAGCTTGCGGCAAAGCCCCATGCCCCGTCGACCAAGGCGCGAATGCCGTATCCGCGACTGGTGGTATCAGCGAGCGTGGCAACGATGCCGTTTCGCGCTTCAATCCGCTCGCTCCGAACGTCTTCGAAGCGGATGTCCGCGTAATCGGCGCCGCGCGCAGTTGCCGTATCGAGAGCGCGCGCGGCGAGCGAATCAAAACTCATGACCGGCGCTATTGAACAGCGTTCTCGGGGCTGCCTGCCAAAAGCACCTGAAGGTCACGAACGGAGATTGCACCTGAGGCATTTACTGCCGGACCCGGTCCCACGCGATTGATCACGTACAACGACTTGAGCGTAATCGGCTGCGGCAGCGCAGGCGGAAATCGAAAATGCACGCGCCGCCATCCATGCCAATCGACCTTTGCGATTGTGTAAAGAAAGCGTTCGTTGATCGCATTGTTGACCGCCAATCGCAGTATTTCGCCGTTACCGTCGCCGTAAACGTCGGCTTGCATACCCAATGCGCGCTCCGGTAACGGTACGGACGCGTCGATGTACGCCGCGCGTTCGGTTCCCGTGAAGTCATAATGCAATGCGGCGCAGTTTGCGCACGCGTCCTGGAGTTCGACGCTGCCGGGACCGCCGTGCGGCGCGGACGCGAACCTGGCACTCCGCAGCGCAATCGGCTGCGAATGTTCGCCCACGGTGACCGATTCACTCACCAGTCTGTCACCGAGTTGTACGCTCACGAGCGCGTTGCGCGTTCCGACGCGCACATTTCCGCGATCGTCGATTTGCGCGTCTTGCGCGCGCCACGGCAGCGCATCGGGGAGCGCAATGGAGTATCCATGTGCGTCGAACGCGCGCGCGGTCAGTTGGAGTGTATCGTGTGCGCTTTCCGCCGGATACGGAGGAAGAATCTCGCCGCGCGCAACGTCGTCGGTCACGTACACGGGGACGTCGGCGCGCAGCGCTCCGCTTTCGACTCGAATCACCGCATCTTGCGGACGCTGACCCGCGATGAACGTATCGCCGTCGATACGGCCGGCGCTTCCGGGAATCACGCTCAAGCGAACGTCACCGGAAGGCAACGTGTGATCGGCGGCATCGGTAACGGCCACGCGCAACGTCACGCTTGCGCCGGGCAGCGCGCGCACGGCTTGCGGCATCGTCGCAATCTTAGCGGGCGGTCCACGAGGGGCGTCGCTGTACACCAGCAGCGCGTCGCCGACGTGACGTTCCACTCCATCGGACGGTGAATTTTGCACGGCCGCGTCGGTATCACCGGGAAGGCGCGCAACCATCGTCGAGCTCCCGCCGCCGTCGAACTGCATACCGTTGACCACGCCGAACGCGATCATCAGCGAAGCGAGCTGCGGCTGCAGGACGCCGATGGAAAGCGCCGGTTGCCGGCCGTCGATTTCGAAAAGCAGCAGCGTGCCGTCGCGCGTCACGCCCGCGGACGTGGCGGGCATGTGCGTGAGAAATTCACCTTTGTTCGGGCCGTCGGGATCGGCGTACCATGCACCGTCCTTCACGAGCAGCGGTCCGCCGCCGAGTGCGGTGACGATGTCGCCGATATCCGGCGTTGCCGTGCCTCGTACAGTAAACGTGTCGCCGGGCTTGGGAAGCGCAAACGTGCCGTACGCTTGCGGCCCGATCGCGAGATAATAACCGGGCTGCTCCACCACGCTCGAATCGGTCATTCCGATCACGCGGTATGTTGCGAAGGGCGGCGCGCCCTCGACTAGTTGCAGCGAGTACGCGGTGACGTTGTCCGCCGGGTGAAGCTCGCCGTAATCCCGCGTGATCAGCACCGTGCCGCCGCCGGGCGGCGGCCAATCGTTGATCGTTGTCAGCGGAATCGGGCCGCTTGCGAGCTGCGCTTGCGCTGTAACGTCGAATTCCGCAAACTGCGGCGTTCCGCTTTTGTCGAAGGCGATCGCCCAGCGCTGCATCGGCATGCGCACGAGTTTCCCGTTTTCGATGAGAATGTTGAGCGGCTGATTGGTTTGATTGATGTCGAAGTAGTCGCCGTTGATTCCCGCGACAGCGCCGGTTCGGCTCGCCATCGACGAAACGGTTTCGCCCGGCGAAACGAGATGTTCGTCTGAAAGCGCCGTCCCTACGTGCACTTGCGGGTTGTGCACGTCGACGGCAAGCACATGCAGCGAAAGCGGCCCGTCCTGCGTAAGCAGTTGATATTCGCCGTAGGTTATGCCCGGCGCAACGTCGCTGATGACCGGCGCGTCCGTAATGATTTTTGGGAATGGCGGCGCGGGCTGCGGTGCGAGCGGCAAAACGCTCGCGGCCGCCAAGAGCAATGCGGCGATCACAATCTTATGTGCGCCACATTGCTACGCTGAGCGGATACCCGCCGGTGGAAAACGGCGCGCCGTTTACGCGCCGGAGCGTTCGCAGGTCGAACACGTCGACTTTGTCGGAGCTTGCGCACGGCACGAAGAGCCGTCCCTCGGCAACCCGTGGGCGCCACGGCGTATCGCACGTCCGCAGCGGCGCATGCACCGCGCGAAGCGTCTTTGCGCTGAGCACGTAAACGTCGTTTTTGGCTTCGTCCGTGACGAAGATGTGCCCATACTGCCGGTCGAGATCGATTCCGACGGGAAAGATCATGCGCTTGCTGCGCTGCGTAACGTGCGGAGCGCGTTCACGCAGGTCGATCATCGCGACGTACCCGCCGTGTCCGGGCATCGCCGGGCTCGAGTTCGATACAACGAACAGCCGCTGCGTCTTTGCGTCGAGTACGATGCCGAACGTGCGTGGAACGCTGGGGATCGTTCGAATCACGCGCATGCTTTTCGTATTTACGGCTGAGACGCTCGATCCGTTCACGTTACCGACGTAGACGACCCCGCGTTCTGCGTCGATGGCCAGCCCTTCGGCAGCATCCCCGGTTTTCACGCGAGCGATCGAGCCGTTCGGCCCGATGCGCGTCAACGCACCGGTTCCACCGATGTCGCGATTGCTCACGAACACGTCGTCGTTCATGGAATCAACCGCGACCTCGTTGCCGAGCGCCACGCCGCCTATCAGGCGCATATTCCAAGGATTTCGCGATATTGCGGCGAGCGTGTCGCCGTCAGTGTCTGGAGCGAAGATGTGTCCGCGCGAGTCGAACGCGACGTCACCCGGCGAACCTCCAATCGGCAAATAGCCGATGAGCCGGAACGTGCGCGGGTCGTGCAGCGCTACGCCGTCGCGATATGTCGCGACTGCGAGCAGCGGTTGATCGGCGGCCGGCGCCGGAACGATCCGTACGGGCTGCAGCGCAATCGCGCCGCGCGCGCCGCCGATAAGCGTTGCGCTCGTCTCCGCGGAGACCGCGGGTGCCTCATATGCATCGTCGGTCAATTGTCCCGGCCCGAGAACGGAAAACGACACGGGGCCGTCGACGCCCGATGCGCTGACGCCGATGCGGCTTCCCGAAATGAACGGACCGCTGGATACCGCGATCTTGAACGATCCGGTATACGCGACGTGGCGATGCGCCGCGGTGCCGAGCAACGCGACCGCGGCCGCGGCGGCGAGCAGCGTTCTACGTCGCATGCGCGTGAGCGCCGGCGCGTTGCAGCCCTTCGAGCACATCCGTACCCGGTGCGACGGCGGTCTGCTGCGTTTTCCCGGGATCGTACACGAAGCTCGCGGTCTCGTAATCGCCGAACGTTCCGCAGATGACGGTTCCGTCGGGGTCCACGGCGTACGCGCGATCGCGCAAAGCGTCGATGACGATAAGGTACATGCGCAGTTCCAGCGCCCGCGCTCGCGCGAACGTGACTTGCCACTGAGGATCGAACGAAGTTCGCCAGACCGCAAGGGGCGCGTCCGACATGCGGTACGCGGCCAACCCGCCGGGATCGAGCACGACGTCATCGTTGAAGGCCGCGCTTTGCGGACCGTAGAGACGTTCCGCTTGCAGGATGCGCATCATACGGTCGCGCTGCTGCTCCGGGCGAGCCGTAATCGCAATGCGCGCAGTATCTTTCGGCGCATCAATCGATACGAACGTCTGCGCCGTCGTGCGAAACGGCTTGGGTTCGTCCAGTTCGACGGCGGCGAGCAGCGTCTGCGCGCGGTCTTCCGGAGCGAGCGCGGCAATCGTTCCGTCCGCGGTGACGATCTGGCTTTTTCCGCAGTATGCGACGAAACCGAGTTCGACTCCGCACTTGTTTGCGGCGATGAACGGCACGCCGTTCTCCTTCGCGCGCACGCGCGCGAGCAGATCCGCTTGTGCGTTCTCTAAATTCTTCGGATCGCGTCCGCTGGTCACCCAAGCCGTCGGCATTACCAGCAGCTCCGCGCCTCGATCGACGAGCGTGCGCGCGATAGTGGGAATGCGTCCGTCCGCGCACACCAGCGCGCCGATTTTGCCGATAGACGTGCGCACCGGCGCAATCTGCTCAGCCGGCGCGAACCACTGACGATCGAAATCCCAAAGAAAATGTTTGTCGGCGGTTCCGGCGACGCTTCCATCGCTATCGATAACGACCGCGCTGTTGTAAACGTGTCCTTCAACTTCGCGCGCAGCGCCGATGACGATCACCGCGGTGTGCCGCCGCGCGATGTCCGCGCATCGAGAAAGTGCCGCTTCAATCTCGCGAGTGGTGTACGGTTCGTAGCCGAGCACGTATGCCGGCAGTGTGCCCTCCGGGAGCACGATGAGTTGCGCCCCGGATGCGGCGGCTTCAATGCGCTCGGCGATTCCCGGCCACGCTCGCGCGAACGACGCGCGTGTGTGCGCCGCGAGCTGAATTGCGGCAACCGATAAGCTGCGGGGGGCCATGCGTCATGGGTGTTCGGCTCGGACGCGGCCATCCTCTCGCCGCAAGCCCTCGTGCCGGCCCCGCCAAAGCAAGCTGCTAAGGTTTCGAAGCAAGCGGGTCGAAGCTCAGCTGGTGGGGGAGAGAAAGGGCCGGTGCGCTGTGCGCACTTCAGGCATTCTCTTGGTCCTGTTTGTTTGTATGCTAGCGGCCGCTGCTACGCCTGCGGTCGCCGCTCATGCTCCCGCCATCGTCCGCGTTGCCCCGGCCGACGAATATTTCGGTCGCCTCAAGATGAGCATTTTGGGCATCCGTAACCAGCTTCACGATCTCGTCCTGCGTCTGCAATATGCGCCGCAAAAAACCGACGACGTCCTGGGTTCGGCCGCGATGGTCGAAGACGCGATGCGCGACTGGGAGCACAAATATCCGGCAGATCCGTGGCTTGCGAAGAGCGTCTACGAGCTGACCGATCTCTATTTGCGCGTTCGAACTCCGAACGGCCATCAGAGCGCGACGCGCGCGCTGCGATGGCTGCTTAGCCGCTACGGCCGCACGCCGTACGGTCATTTGGCGCGCTTGCGAATCATGCCGCAGGTCGGATTACGCTAGAACGGGAGTAAGCGAACACCCGAATCGTGAAGTACGTTCCCAACAGTGAGTTCGTTTCCGGAACAGAAAGGGTTTTTGTTGAAACGCGCGTTCACATCTCTGTGTGCCGCAGCTCTTGCCTTAGGAGTTGCGGCGTCCGTCGCAGCTGCCCCGGCACCACAGCCGCAACCGAAGAAGACCCCGGCGAGCAGCAGCAAAAGCAAAACAGGACCGAAACTGTCGAAATGGCAGCAGTACATTCTCAAGCAAATGAAAGTTTCGGCGCCGGGCGACGAGTACTTCGGCCGCATGAAGATGAGCTATCTCGGCATCAATAACACCTTCCACGACGATGCCATCCGCGCGGGCGAGTACACGACCGATCCTCGTCTCATTTCATCGATCGAGTGGGCGGACGAAGCGCTCACCGCTTGGGCGAAGAAATACCCGAACGATCCGCAGCTTGCGCGCTCGTATTTCCTCGCGTTTCTGATGTACCGCAAAGTCTACACGCCGATATATCAACAGAAGGCGTGGGACTACGCGCACATCGTGATCAAAAAATGGCCGAGCAGTTATTTCGGCAAAGCGTTGACGAAAGATCTCGGAATCGGCTACACCGAGTATTATTTCGCAACGCCGGTTCCATGCACGGTGCTCGATCCGTCGGCCGTTCCGACAGGCATGTCGAAGGGCGCTCCGACGCCGACCCCTGCGGCTCTAACGTCGAGCCCGAGTCCAAGTCCGACGCCCAGCCCGCGTCCGGGTCAGCCGAAGGTTTCCATCCTTCCGGTACCGTGCATCGCTCCGAGTCCGTCTCCGTCACCGGAGATAAGCGGTTCTCCATCGCCCGGCGCAAGAAGCACGCCATCACCCGCCGCAAGCACCTCGGCATCACCATCACCTTCACCCAGTTCAAAACCTTAATTCTATGAGAAAAAATCAAAGCAGCATCAAGTTCTAGCCGATCGAGACTCATACCAAGAAAGCAATTGCGGCGAGCCAACGGCTCGCCGCTTTTGTTATTTTGTTTTGCGCTGGACTGCCTGCGCGGCACTCATGCTTCGACAAGTTCAGCATGACAAAAAAAGAGAAGAGCCTCGCATCGCTGCGAGGCTCTTTTGTTCGAGGCTCTTACGAGACTAGAACTTGATGCCCAATCCGGCGTACGGACCCGCATGGCTGAAGTTGGACGGAGCATTGAGTTTGTTCCGGCCGCTGTCGCCAAGGAATCCGAACTCGATGTAGATCGGCACGTTGGAGCCGAACGTGAACGCACCGCCGATGTCGTACTTCAGGATGTTGTACGACAGCGTGTAGGTGCTGCCCGGCGGCACGCATCCGACCGTGAGACAGCCGGTTCCGTTGCCCTTGACATTCGCGTAGTAATACGCGCTGCCGTACCACGTGAAGCCGTTCTGATTGAGATCAGGCAGCTTCTCGAGGCCGAAGCCGACGTTGTTCAGTTTCGGATAGCCGTAGTTACCCGAACGCCACATGTAGCCGACACCGATGTAGATGTGCGGATCCAGAACCTTCAGGCCCAGACGCGCATCCAGATCGTAGTCCTTGACGTCGAACGCAGGAACGAACGTCTGGAACTGCCCGCCGATGGCAGTGACGCAGCCCGGATCGCCCGCTGAGGCGTGACCGTTCAGGCCGTCGCAGATCTGGCCGAGGTTGCTCGGCGAGGTAACGGCGGTCTGCTTGTGCTGGTAGCTGTACTGACGGAAGTCGCCTTCAATCATCCACGGCAGGCCGATGGTGTCGAACATCCACGCGCCATGAATGCGGTAGGAGAAGCCACCATTGACGTTCGTGCCGGTGTTACCCGGGCTGAACTCGTTGTAGACCTTCGGTGAGATGATGTAGTCCCCAGCGACGAACGCCGTGACGGCGGGCGTCGGGACGGGGGTCGGCGCAGGCGTCGGCGGAGCCGTCGTCACCGGAACAGGAGTGCTCGGCGGCGGCGGAGGCGTCGGCGGCAGGTAGCGGACGACCACGATGCGGCGGTCCGGAACCCACTGAACGTACGCGCCCATGCCTTCAGAGATGACACGAACCGGGACGACGACGTGGCCCTGATAGATCTCCGGCGGAACGTCCAGCGGACGGGTTTCGCCGTTGATGACGACCTCAGGCTTACCAACCGTCACCTTGACGTCCGCGCCCGGCTTGGTCACGTCGACCGTCTTGGTGCCGGGATCGTACGAAACCGTCGCGCCCATCTGTTCGAACATCGAGCGCAGCGGGATGAGGATGGTGCCACCGCGGACGAGCGCGGCAAGGACGCGTCCCTGCTTCAGGTCATCCGGTTTGGCGTACACGTGGTGGTCGTTAAAGAGGATCGGGATTTGTCCGGACGGCGGGGAACCGAAGTTCGCCGGCGGGACCGCAGGAGCTGCGGGCGCCGGTGCCGCCGGGGCAGGAGACGCCATGGGCGTAGCCGCCGGAGCTGCCGACCCGGCCGGCGCAGGTGACCCTGCGGGCATGGTCGACGCTGCCGGAGCGGGCGACGCCGGAGCGCTTGCTGCCGGAGACGGGGCTGCCGTCGCTTGTGCGATCGCGTTGAGTCCAATGTTGCCATGCGATGCACTGAGCGGAGCTGCCACCGCGCTAAGCCCAAGGCCGGCTGTCATCAGCACGGCAAGGACTCCGGTGCTCAGTCGTTTCAAGAGTTATCCTCCTAGCTAGAATGAAACCTTTGCTTACCGGGCCTGCTGCTCGACAAACCAAAGGTTAATCGAGCAATACCCCCAAGCAAGTTGAGTTAATCCTTCGGGGACCGGGTTGCCCCCCCTGCAGCATAGGCCAGGCGGGCGGCCCCATTCGCCTATAAAGGTAGCGTTAAGCGAGCTTCTCTTCAAGCTTTGCAAGGAATTTTGCGCGATCCATAATGTATCGCTCGTGAGTGCCTTCTGCGACAGCTTCTTGTTCGTCGAAGACTTGTACGGCGAAGCTGATGCGCGGGCCGTC
>Ga0070735_10003873_pt1 | contig 12888 bp, 10 predicted proteins | sample Coa_R1_FD_66443 | JGI IMG/M metagenome (GOLD analysis project Ga0070735, IMG submission 66443) | Surface soil microbial communities from Centralia Pennsylvania, which are recovering from an underground coalmine fire - Coalmine... | ecosystem: Environmental > Terrestrial > Soil > Unclassified ...
GATCTAGGTCGTTTGGTCGATTCGCCTCTGTATGCCGCGCAGGAGGTGCAGAGCGTGGACCTGTCCCTGAGGTCAGGACCTACAGTGACGCTGAGCGTGTTTGGCGAGCGAGGTGCGAACGTTGCGCCATCGGTGGAGCAGATCAACGAGCTGCGAGCGCTGATGCGTGAGACACAGCGGCTGTTCGGGAGCGCTCCGTTCGACATTTATCACTTCCTGGTCACGCTCGACCCCGCGTTCGGCGAGACCGGCTTGGAGCACCTCACTTGTAGTGAGGTGGCCTTGAGTCCGAATCATTTCGCGGACTGGGCGAATAGCTGGAACAGCCGGTATTTGCTCGCGCACGAGCTGGTGCACGCCTGGAATGGTAAAGCACGCACCCCACGGGGACTGATGGCGCGCGATCTTAACTCACCGCTGCGGACCGATATGCTGTGGGTCTACGAGGGGCTGACGCAGTACTGGGCCAAGGTGCTGACGGTTCGTGCGGGTTTGTGGTCCGCGGATCAAGGCCTGCAGGACCTCGCCGTGAATATCGCGCAGGAATTGCGGCGGCCGACTCGCACCTGGAGGCCCCTGGCCGACAGTACATTTGATCCGATCATCAATGCGCGCGATGAGCTTACCTGGCGCAGCCGCAGCGGATATCAGGATTACTATGATGCCGGGGCTCTTTTCTGGCTGGATGTGGATCTGCGATTACATCAGACCGGCCACAGTCTGGATGACTTCGCCAGGGCATTCTTCGCGCCAGGACTGGGCGCCGGCTTCGAGCGTCGCGATGTGATCGCGGCGCTCGATCACCTGTCGCATGCCGACTGGGCCGTCGTGTTGCATCATCATCTGGACGAGGCCGGCACACCGGACCTGCGGAGGATGGCTGCCGAGGCGGGTTATCAGCTCGTCTTCGACGAGTTGCCTGGCCGAAGGTGTACGGCGCCGGATGAGCGGCGCGGGCTGGATTGCTACGGCGATTCGCTGGGGTTGACCGTGGGCGAGGGCGGGGTGGTCGAGAGTGTTGAATGGAACGGACCGGCCTTTCGGGCGGGGATGGGCCCGGGCATGAAGTTGCTTGCGGTGGATCACGCAGCATTCACCCGCGATCAGTTGATCCGGAATATCAGCAATGCCGGCGACAGCTCTGCGGATATCGTGCTGACCGTGCAGGATGAGGGCGCTGTTGAGGAGGTGAGCATTCCCTATCATGACGGAATGCGGTATCCGCACCTGCAGCCCATTGCTGGCGCCAAGCACGTTCTCGACACGATTTTCGCCGCGCAGGCCCGCTAGCGGTTGTAGCGTAAGGTGAGCTCGAAGTAGCGACCGATGGCGCCTGCCTGATCGAGAGAGGGGTTGTAGTTCTGCCCGCCGTAAGTCGCGGTATTCAGGGGCGGCGGGCGGTTCATGACGTTGATGACGCTCAGGGTGGTCCGCAATCGCGCCGACCACTGGAATTGGCCGAACATATCCGCTGTCGTGAATGAAGCCACGTAACAGTGAGGATTGCCTTGCGACAGCTGCAGGCAGACCGACGGGCCGGAGGTGGATTCGTCGACTGCTTTCATGCCGCCGTGATAGTTGATGGCGCTGCCAAAGCTCAGCGGCCCGCGCTCCCACACGAGACTACCCGTAACTCGCGCGCGCGGCGTACCTACAGCAGCCCCGACAGCGGTGGGCCCGACCGTTCCGGCATAGTGATAGGTCGCGCTGCCGATTTGCTGCTGAGAGCTCGTCAGATAGGTACCGCTCGCACCTGCGGAAATCGTGCCTCCAGCCAGGGGGAACCCTGAGTGCAGGTCGATATCCAGGCCCGCCGTCGTGGAGGAGGAGGCGTTCACGTAAGGTTCGTTGTAGTAGATGATCGGTCCGGGAAATCTCGTTCCAGGTTGTTGGGCGCCACGGACGGGAGTCGCCAATCCGAGCGGCTCGGTGACGATCTCGTCATCGCGCCGGATGTGGAAATAGTCCACTGACAGTTTGGTGCCTGCGCCGGGCTGCAGTACCAGGCCCAATGTGTAGCTGTGAGACCGTTCCGGCCTGAGCTCGGGGTTGGTCCTGCTGAGCACGGCCACTGTCGTCTGTCCGCAATCGGAAGGGAGATTGGTAAAGGGGCAGCGCAGGACATCAATCGGCGCCGTGGTGACGGTCCCCGTGGATCCCACCCCGTTTTCAGCCGGGCCGGGCGCGCGAAAGCCGCCCGCAAACGTGCCGCGTAATGCCACCTGCGGGAGCAAGGTCCACTTGGCTGCTACCTTGGGTGTCAGGGAGAGTCCCGTGCCATGGTAGTAGTCCGCCCGGGCTGCCGCGTCCAACTCAACGTCCTTCAGCAAGGGCGCTGAAAGCTCCAGATACGCCGCCGAAACTGTCTGCACGCCTCGCGCGTAGGAGCTGCCGGCATCAATGATGTCGCCGCCCGTGGCATAGGGCTGTCCGGGATTGTCCGAAGTCTGTCTCCTCAGCTCGGCCCCTGCGGCGACACTCAATGGCCCACCGGCCATTGAGTCCAGCACCCGCGTTGCATCCAGGCTCACGAACGACAGCGCGGACACCGCGGTATCCGAGGTCTCGGGCACAAGGTTGGCATCCAGCGATGGTGAGTTGAGGTACGCATTCTCGCCTACCCGGTAGCTGCTGTTCGCGAGCGCTGCATTCAGCGCGCTGGCCCGCACGAAACCACGATAAGTGATGTGAGTTGCCGCGCGGATGTAGCCTGACGCGGTCGCTACGTCCCAATCTCCCACAGGGCCGCGCAGGTCGGCAATCAGACGGACGATATCCGTCCGGAACAGCGAATGTTGAGGTCCGAGATCGGTCAGAGAGGCGTATAGCAGTGCCGGCAGGTGCACGTACCGCGCAAAGGCGGGACCGTAGTAAGCCGCTGCGGCGGCGAAGTAGGGGCTGGCCGGATTGAAGGGGTTGTCCGGATGAGTGGGCCCCAGGAGGATGGGAGTAGTGGCCGGATTCGTCTGATCCACCAGGGCGCCGGAAGCCGCGCCCACCCAGGTGTTGGGGATGTGGGTGGGCGGATTGTTGTACTGCTCGGCGCTGGATTGAAAGACCGAGGCCGTAAGGCTGCCCTGCCAGGGGCCGAGTTGTCGGGTATGCCGGCCGGTGATATTGAAGCCCGAGGTGCCCGGCTGTATTTGCCGATAGGAGTTGGAGTTCCACGTGCAGCCGCCGGAGTAGTTCAGATCTTGCGGGGCGCAGCCGGGCAGCAGGTAGAACTTTCCGGCCTGTCCGGCCTGCACAGGCGCCACCATGCCGGGCGTGGTGAAGGCGAAGTTATTCGGGGGCGGCAGCAGAATGGTGCCTGAGCGCAAGTCCCGTCCGCCGAGGCTGCGCAGATCCAGCTCATTGAGGTAAGCACCGCGGCTGGTTTGCGCGATCGGATCCTGGTGCCGATATTCAATGCTCACGTAGGAGTTGTGGCCGTCGGTGGCGAGATCTCCGACGCCGTAGAGCGCAGACATTCTGTCGCTCAGGCCGTCGCCTCTGTACGAGGCTCCCGTGTTGGCGGTGAGCTCCAATCCGGTGAAGGTCCGCTTGAAAATGATATTCACAACTCCCGCAATGGCATCCGAGCCGTAGATGGCAGAGGCGCCATCCTTGAGAATCTCGACGTGATCGACCACGCCCAGGGGAAGGGAGGCAAGATCTACAAAAGGACGCTGACCATCATCGGCCAGGGGGTAGGGCGCCATGCGATGCCCATCTACCAGCACGAGCGTGGCATCAACCGTGAGACCTCGAAGCGACACGCCCGCGGCGCCGCCCGCAAGGGCGCCGCTGAACGCCTGCAGCAGTGTGCCGCTGTTATCGGCCGGCAAGGCTCGAATGGCATCACCCACACTCGTTATTCCGCGCCTTTCAATGTCCTCGGTGCGGATGATCTGCACGGGAGAGGGTGATTCACCCTCTGCCCGCCGAATGTTGCTGCCTGTGACCGTAACGGTTTCCAGCGGGGCGCTCACCGCGACGGCCTCAGAAGGCGGCCCGCTCGATGGCGCGGCTGCCGGTGGCTGCATCCGCTCCTTGGCACGTACCACGAGGTAGATCCCTGATGAGTCCCTGTGAGCTTCCAGACCGGTGCCTCGCAGGAGTCTCTCGAGAGCCTCGCCAGTCGTGAAGTTGCCGATCAAGGGCCCGACGCTCACACCGTGAAGCTGGTCGTAGGGGAACACCAGCTGAACGCCTGACTGCGAGCTGAGCTCGGGTAAAGCTGTGGTGGCGTCCTGACGTTGGATCGCAAATGGCAGACGAGCTGCCTCATTCGTCGTCGCCGGGGCCGCGCTGAGCACGCCAGGAAAGAGGGCAATCAATGCCGTGACGGCTGTGAGGAGGCGCTCGCCGCGGCGGCTGCTCAATGACGGCGCTCCCACATTTTCAAGTGCATTTCGGCTTCAAGATATCGGGTTGCGCCACGAGGAATGGCACGTTAGCTTAGCTGGTGGCCAACACAAAAGACGCAGCGTCCTGGTTCGAGTCGCGAGTGCTTCCCCACGAGGGTGCCGCGGTCCGGCTGCTGTTGCGGTTCTGCAACGATCGCGATGTGGTCGAAGATCTGCTGCAGCAGGCGTATGTGAAAGTGCTGGAAGCGGCCCGGCGCACGCAGATCAGCTATCCGCGCGCATTCCTGTTGAAGACAGCGCATCACGTCGCGATTGACTACCTCAGGTCGCGCCGCGTGGTGCCCTTCACGCCCTTGTCGGATACGGAATATCAGCACGTATCCTCTCCTGATCCCGGTCCCGAGCGTGCGGCCATCGGGGGCAACCTGCTGAGCGTGGTTATGGCGGCTATCGCCGCATTGCCTCCTCGATGTCGCGATGTGGTTCTATTGCGCAAGGTTGAGGGACTTTCGCAGCGCGAAGTCGCGCAGCGGTTGCGGATTGCCGAGGCCACCGTTGAGAAGCAGGTTGCAAAGGGGATACGTCAATGCGCCGTGGCTCTGTTCAGAGCCGCGGAAGAGGTGTCGCCTGCTGAAGTTGCAAGATCGAAGTCCAACAGGGATGCGAGTGACAGATGAGCGCGGCCGGCCTCATTGAGGAAGAGGCAGCCGGGCTGCTCGCGCGGCTCGACAAGGAGCCCGCGAATGCGACGCTGCAGGCGCAGATCGACCAATGGGTCGCCGCGGATCCACGGCATGAAGTGGCTTATCTGCGGCTGAAGGCGGCGTGGCGTGAGCTCGATCGCGCTGCCGCTGTGGGCAGTCGTGAAAATGCCAACTGGTGGTTGCGGGCTGAAGTGGTGCCGCCGCGCCGGCGAACGTACCAGATTGCAGCCGCCGCGGCCGCTGTAACTGCCGTCTGCGTGGCATTGTGGTGGCGTCACACGGCGCCGCCGCGTGCACCCATCGCCTTTTCCACACCAGTAGGGGGATATACGCGTCAGACCCTCGAGGATGGGTCCACGGTCGAGCTCAATACCCAAACTGCGATTGAGGTGGCGTTTGATGCGCCGGCCCGGCGCGTGCGCCTCTTGCGCGGGGAGGCTCGATTCCACGTATCCAAGGACGCACACCGCCCGTTCCTCGTGGAGGCTGGCTCGAGGCGCGTGCGTGCTGTCGGCACGGATTTCACGGTCCACATGAAGCCCGCCGAGACCGAGGTCCTGGTTGCCGAGGGCAGGGTGGCCGTGGAGTTGCTGTCTCACCAACAGGCAGCCACCTTCGTGGATCCGGGTCAGCTGGCCTCAGTCACTTCCCAGGGAGTCCTCGTCACCACCCTGCCGCCCGCTCAAGTGGCCGCGCGGTTGTCATGGGATCGCGGAGTGTTGGTCTTTTCGCACGAGAAGCTGTCGATCGTGGCCGCAGAGCTCAATCGTTACAACACGCTGCAGATTCACGTCGCCGACCCGACGGCCGCAGCCATGCAGCTGGGCGGGACCTTCACTGCGACCAATGCCGAGGCCTTCATCGGCCTGCTGGCGGAAATTCTCCCGGTAACCGTTGCCAGGACCGAAGATGGCGTGACCGTGGCGGCCCGCCCGCCGTCGCATGCGGCTCAGCCTCGGCAATAGGCCCCGCAACTCCTCTCACTGCCTGTTGATGTTGGTCCTGAGTGCCGGCTGCGGCCGCAAACGGCCGTTCGGCGGCGAGTTCGCGCCCGCGCTGTCGGCAATGGCAGACAGTCTGCCCGGCTCATCAGGAACGATTGCTGCTCCCTCAAGAGTTTTCTTCGGCACTACATACCGCTTCCCTTAGGACTGCCTGGTTCGGACTGCATAGCGTTCGCGACATGTCAACTTTCGGTGGTAGGAAGGGTCCGGTCTGTTGTACTTTGGCGCCTGTAAGGGAGTATTCATCTGTTTCCTGCGGATCCGTCAGCGCGAGCCCATTCATGCAGCCTCGCGAAAATTCTGCTCATCGCCAGCGCGATCCTGCTCGCCTGCGCGCTGTGCGGCATGCTCGAGCCGCTGGACTCGCTGTTCCGTCACATCCCGCACGACTACAACGAGGGTTGGAACGCCTATTGGGCTGACATCGCCCGACAGGGCGGCAGTCTGTATCCGCCCGGCGACAGTCCGGTCGCGAACAATTATCCGCCGCTGTCCTTCTATCTGATCGGCGCGCTCGGCAAGCTGTGCGGCGACAACATATTCGCCGGCCGGATGGTCTCGCTTCTGAGCCTGCTGCTCGTTACGCTCAACATCGGGTTGTGGCTGCGTGCCGCGGGCACGTCCGCGCCTGTTGCGCAATTCACGGCTGCGCTGTTTATCGCCGCATTTGTCGTCTATGCGCCGGATTATGTGGCGACCAATGACCCGCAATTGCTGGCGCATGCATTCATGATGTCGGGCACGACGATTCTCTGGCGCTACGACTTCAGTCGCAAAGCCATGGCGGCCGGCGCCTGTCTGATGGTGTTGGGCGGGCTGACCAAGCATCTGCTCATTCCCCTGCCGCTCGCCGTCACAGCCTGGATCGCGCTGTATCGGCGTGATCGGCTCGCGACCTGGCTGTGGATGAGCGCGCTGGCATTGGCTGCCGCCCTGGCTTTGGTTACCTGGCTGTACGGCACGGCTTTCTTCCACAGTCTGGCGTCCTCGCGGACCTATTCCAGGTTGCTCTCGAGAAGGGGCGTGATTCGGGTGTGGAAGACGCTCCCCGTAGTGCATCTGCTCGGTGTCGGTGCGGTCGCAGCCTGTGTCTCACGCCTGGTACCCTCTGCGGTGAGGCGTTTCGCCACGCTTACCGTGTTGTATGGCCTGTGCTCGCTCGCGATTGGTGTGTGGGCTTCGAGCGGTGCAGGAGTTGATCGCAATGCATTCTTCGACTTCGCGATCGCAGCCTGCCTTGCCGTAGGCGCGACTCTTGAGCAGCTACGCTCGCGCCCGGCTGTGTTCGCCTCGCACGGCGACAACACTCTGCTCGTTGTGGCCATGGTCGCGGCATTTGCCGCCTCATATGCAGTGGAGGCCTTCGTACAACTCCCGAGGGAACTGCGGCTCGTTGCAGGCGAGGCGAGTCGGGAGGCTCAGTACAAGGCGCAGATAGCGACGATTGCCGCCGCAGGGCCCGGGGGCGCCGCGTGCGAGACCCTTTCACTGTGTTACTGGGCGGGAGAGCCCTTTGCGGTGGACTTCTTCAACTACGGCCAGAAGCTCGCCACGAATGCGATCCGTTCCCAGACCTGCGAGCGGGTGTTTGCGGAAGGGTCCTTCGAACTGCTGGAGCTGGATGCGCCGCGCAGCCAGATCATGTCGCGCAGATTGCCGGCCAGTTGCAATCACCTGATCGCCGACAGATTCACCGCGATCAGCGCCACCCCGTATGGCACCTTACTGCGTCGCCAGCACATTCACCCGGGCGCCGAGCCGGATGAATGGGGACTCGATGAAGTTGTAAAGGATCTGGCTCAGCAGCGCCAGTGCCGGCAGCGACAACAGCAGGATGGCGGCCGTTGCCCCCTGACCTGACAGACCCAGAGCGTGTGCGCCGAGCCAGGTCATGGCGGCGAAGAGCGGGATGTGCACCAGGTAGGTCGAATAGGAGCAGCGGCCCAAACTGATCGCCAGTCGATTCCGTGTCACCCGGGCGAGCACCTTCGCGGCGAGTGCGGGCAGGCCGCGGGCTGCCTCGATCGGCCGTGCCTCGAGCACGGCGCCTGTGAGGAACACTGTCCACACCAGCAGCTCGAATCGATATTCGCCCAGCAATGCCGCGGCAATGAATCCCGTCACCGGCAATGTCCAGCGCGGCCAACGGCTGAGCGTGTGGAAATGGTATCGGCAGAGGATGCCCGCCAGAAACAGGTGAATCGATAGTGGCAGGAAGGAGGGCCATTCCCACCTCCAGGCCGACTGTTCATGCAGGGCGTAGGAACCTGCGAGCAGAGCAATCACAATACCGACTGCGACTGCGCGACCCGCGCGCAACAACCACAGCAGAGCGGGCGCCACCAGGTAGAACTGCCATTCCAGGCTCAGGCTCCAGGCTGGTCCCAGAATGGCCCAGGAGCCGGCCCGCAGCAGATTGTCGGGGATGACTCCGTGCAACAGCGTCAGATGCAGCATGAGGTTCTGCGCCGGTCGGATCCAGAAGGCGGCGAACTTGCGTGCCCAGATGGTGTGATATTCGACCCACGGATGCGTGTACATCTGTACTTGGGCCGGCAGGACGAGCAGCGCCAGTAACAGGCAGACATAGTAGATCGGAATGATCCGCGCGGCCCGGCGGGCGAAGTAGGGCGCGTAGGGCTCGTTGCGCACGAGCAGCAGATGCGTGACGACGAAGCCGCTCAGCACGATGAATACATTCACCGCGGCATCGCCCGCGAGGATCGGCTTCAGCCAGGCCAGGGATCCGGCGCCATAACCGGAAAGATCCAGAACGTGCATGAGTACGACGGTCCACGCCATGTAGCCGCGCAGTCCTTCCAGGCTCCGAAAATTAGGCAAGCGCGGACCCTGTTGTCATAACAATTGCTCCATGGAAGTGACCTTGGGGTGCGGGACTCTAGCAGTCCGGTCCGCTTGGCCCGGATCTTGGCGGCGCGGGATCGGTCGGGCAGGGCGTGCGTGAATTGGTTCAATGTTTCGCCGTATGTCGGGGGCGCTGTTTTGACATTCGCGGGGCTGCTTAGGTACTGTCCAGGCTCCCTCGAGACCGCGTTTTTCACCAAGGGACCCTCATGAGATCCGCGACTGTTATTTTTCTATCCTCACTGGCAGCCGCGCTGGCCGCAATTGGCGGGTGTGCCACTGAATCGCATCAAAGCGTGGCCGTCGAGAAATCGGCCTCCGCGCTGAGTGCTTATCACGGCCCGCGCAGCGCCATCGCCGTGGGCAAGTTCGACAACCGCTCCACTTACCTGCGCGGCTTGTTTTCCGACGGTGTGGACCGGCTTGGCGGCCAGGCGAAAACCATCCTGGTCGGACATCTTCAGGAGTCGGGAAGGTTCAATGTGCTGGAGCGGGAGAACATGGAGGAGAATGCCCGGGAGGCCCAGCTGAGCGGCAAGCAACAGACGCTGAAGGGCGCGGATTTCACCATTACCGGCGATGTGGTCGAGTTCGGGCGCAAGGAGGTGGGGGATTCGCAGCTGTTTGGCATATTGGGAGAAGGCAAGAAGCAGGTCGCCTACTCGAAAGTGACCTTGAATGTGGTGGATGTGCTCACCTCGCAGGTGGTCTTCAGCGCCTCGGGTGCGGGCGAATATGCGTTGAGCAATCGGGAAGTGTTGGGTTTTGGCGGTACTGCGAGCTACGACTCCACGTTGAACGGAAAAGTTCTCGACCTCGCGATCCGTGAAGCGGTCGATCGCCTGGTGCAGGGAATGGAGAGCGGCAGCTGGTCGCCGCAGAAGGCGCAATGATGCGTTTGTGCGCAGTGCTGTGCAGCACTGCTTTGCTGGCAGCTTGCGCCGCGCCTGCGGCGCGGTACGCCTGGGGCAGCTATGAAGAGGTGATCTACGCCTCCTATGCCTCGCGAGAGGATGTCCCCGCTGAGAAGCAGGTTGAGATCCTGGAGAAGGACTACCAGCAGGCGCGCGCGGCGAACCAGCACATGCCGCCAGGTTGGCATGCGCATCTGGGCTATCTGTATTACCAGTTAGGCCGGGGCGATCAGGCGCGCCAGGAGCTCGTTACCGAGAAGAATGAGTTTCCCGAGTCCGCCGTGTTCGTGAACCGGCTGCTGGCGAATGTGAAATCCCCATGAAAACCCTTTCCCGATGGATGGCGGCGGGTCTGCTCGCCAGCGCGGCGCTGCTGGGCGGTTGTCAGACCGTAAAGCCTTATGACTATTCGAACTTCCGGGCACATCCCCCGCGCTCGATTCTCGTGCTGCCGCCGCTGAATGAGAGCACCGCGGTCGAAGGTACCTATGGATATCTGACCACGGTGACGCGACCCGTTGCCGAATTGGGCTACTACGTGTTTCCGGTGGCGGTGGTCGATCAGTTCATGAAGGCCAATGGTCTGCCATCGGCGGCGGAGATGCAGCAGGCGCCGCTGGCGAAGGTTGCGGAGATTACCGGCGCGGATGCGGTGTTATTCCTGGACCTGAAGCAATACGGATCGCATTTCCAGGTGTTGAGCAGTGTAGTGAGTGTTGAAGTGACCGCCAAACTGGTCGACACCCGCAGCGGGATGTTGCTCTGGGAGGGGCATGGCGCAGCCCAGCAGGGGTCCGGTGGCTCGGGCAGCCTGCTCGGGGATTTGATCTCGGCCGCCCTGACTCAGGCTTTGAACAAGCATTCGGACCGCGCGCACCAGGTCAGCCGCCTGGCCAACGCCAACCTGTTCTACGCCAGGGACACCGGCCTGCCCTACGGCCCCTACAGCCCGAAATACGAAAAGTCGCACTGAGGCTTGCAGGGCTAGCCGGCTGCCCGGGGAGTCTCTTGCTCGAAGGGCTGCACGCCAGCGATGGCCCCGTCGGGCGACTGTAGGAAAACAACAATGCGACTCGCATCGTTGGGGAGGGAGTTCAGCTGGAAGCTCCACTCCCCGCCAGTCTTACCGGATGTGCCGATCTTGCGGATAAAGCGCACCACATTGACTTCAGTGAGGGTGCGGCCTGCGTTCTCGCCGCGCTCTATTCTCGTAACGGCGTGAGGCAGGTAGCCCACCACATAAACGTCATACCGCTGTGTCGTGGTCGCGCGAATATTCAGGATCGGGCCCTTTTGGGTGAGCAGGAGCGGCACGGCCTGGCGCTGCGCCTGCAACGCCTTATCCAGGTTTTCCCGCGTCGTCCCCCAGAAGCTCGTGCGGCCGTCGACCAGAATCTGTGGAGTTCCGACTGTGGACAGCCCGAGTGTTCTCGCGAGCTCTTCCTGGCGCCGCGTGGCCTCCTTCATGGAGAATGGGTCGCGCCAGCCGAGGCCATCCCAGTAGTCAACGTGAAAGGCGAGGGGAATGACATCCGAACGATTTGCGAAGCCGGCGATGACTGCTTCCGCCGGCGGGCACGAGCTGCATCCCTGCGAGGTATAGAGCTCGACGATGGCCGGACGCGTTGCTTCTCCTGAGGCGACCCACGGCAGGCATATCGTGAGCGCTGCCGTGACGGCGATCAGCCGGGTGCGGCATCGAGACCCGGGTTTTTCAAGCTGCGGCATGGCCACTTCCTCTACGGCTGCGTTGATGATACTCCGCGAGGCGGCGCTATCCGGCGACAATGGCAAGGCGGAACGCGGAAATGCGATAATTCACTTTCAGTTTTACCGACCTCTTCAGGTGACTTCGTTTGAAAGCCGCAATCATTACAACAGTTGCACTGAGCCTCACCCTGACCGCGTGCTACACGTACGATCCGTATACGGGAGAGAAGAAGGTCAGTGATACGACCAAGGGTGCCGGTATAGGCGCGGCAGCTGGCGCCGTGGTGGGGTTGCTGACTGGTGGAGATGCGGCTGCGCATCGCAAGAACGCTTTGATCGCCGCGGGCGTGGGTGCTCTCGCGGGCGGTGCGGTCGGGAATTACATGGACCGGCAGGAGAGCAAGCTCCGGCATGACCTGTCCGGGACGGGCGTGAGCGTGACGCGAATCGGTGACAACGTCACACTGAACATGCCGGGCAATATCACCTTCAAGACTGACAGCGCGGAGCTGGATCCGTCCTTCTATCCGGTGCTGAATTCAGTGAACACAGTCCTGAAGAAGTACGACAAGACGGTGGTGGAAGTTGCCGGGCACACCGACAGCACCGGCTCCGCCGACTATAACCAGCGCCTGTCCGAGCGGCGCGCCAACGCCGTGGCCCAATATCTGGAAGGGCAGGGTCTGGCGCAAAACCGGGTGGTGACCATCGGTGCGGGCGAGACGAAGCCGGTCGCCTCCAATGACACCGCGCAGGGCAGGCAGGCCAATCGCCGCGTCGAGCTCACCCTGACCCCATTGACGACTGGCTGAAATGGCCGGCATTGCAAAGCCGGGGGAATTGGTACAACAATGGCGCAGGTAACTGGTTAGGCCGCGCTCATTGTCCACCATCAAGGCGGACGGATCTGCTCCAAGCGGCTTCTGCGCCGAAATCCCGGCGCAGGAGTCAGACAATCGCTCACGGGTCGTGCAGCTGTTTCAGCAATATGCACCGGCCGTGCGTGCCTTTTTCATGCGGCGATTGGGCAATCGCGAGGACGCGAAGGAAGCGACCCAGGAGGTCTTCCTGCAGCTTTGGCGGCAGGAGCGCAACGGACGCCTGGAGAGCGAGGCCCGGGCGTATCTGTTCGTAGCGGCTGAAAATCTCGCCAGGGACCGTCGGCGTCGTGCCAAGGTGCGCGTATCTGATCTGCACGAATCACTGGAACCGCACGAATTCGCGGCTCCCGCGGCTGAGTGCATCGACGTGGTGCACTGGCGCGAGGGGCTCAAGACAGTCATGGAATGCATGCAGGAGTTGCCGGCCGATACCCAGCGCATCTTTCTGCTCTACCACGGAA
>Ga0070735_10003874_pt1 | contig 12877 bp, 13 predicted proteins | sample Coa_R1_FD_66443 | JGI IMG/M metagenome (GOLD analysis project Ga0070735, IMG submission 66443) | Surface soil microbial communities from Centralia Pennsylvania, which are recovering from an underground coalmine fire - Coalmine... | ecosystem: Environmental > Terrestrial > Soil > Unclassified ...
CCGTGCTGGCCGGCCCCGGTCTCGGCGATGATGCGGGTCTTGCCCATGCGCCGGGCGAGGAGGATCTGCCCGAGGCAGTTGTTGATCTTGTGGCTGCCGGTATGATTGAGCTCGTCGCGCTTGAAGTAGATCTTGGCGCCGCGGCCGGAGGCCGCAGAAACTTGACGAAGATGCTCGGTCAGCCGCTCGGCGAAGTAGAGCGGGCTCGGCCGGCCGGCGTAGGCGGCGAGATGGCCCTTCAGCGTCGCCTGGAAACCCTCGTCCGCCTTCGCCTCGGCGTAGGCGCGGCCGAGTTCGAGCACGAGCGGCATCAGCGTTTCGGGCACATAGAGTCCGCCATAGTCGCCGAAGCGGCCGGCCGCGTCGGGATAGGCGGAATAGTCGTTCGGCTTGGCGGCGGCGTTCACGGGTGTTCGAAAATCGCTCTAGGCGCGGGCGACCGCGTCGAGGAAGGCCGAGATGAGGGCCGGGTCCTTTAGCCCCGCGCCTCGCTCCACGCCAGAGGAAACGTCGACCAGCGGCGCGCCGGAGACCCGGACGGCGTCCGCCACGTTCCACGGATCGAGGCCGCCGGCGATGAAGTGCGGGCGCTCGAACCGGCGCCCTGCGATCAGGCTCCAGTCGAACGCCAGCCCGTTGCCGCCCGGCCGCTCGGCGTCCGCCGCGGGCTTGGTTTCGAACATCAGATGATCGACCAGCCCGTCGTAGGCGGCGGCGGCATCGACGTCCGAGGCCGTCGCCACCGGCAGCACCTTGATGAGGCCGGCGCCCGTGCGTCGCCCGATCTCGCGCGCCCTTGCCGGCGTTTCGCGGCCGTGCAGCTGGATGAGGTCGGGTTTGAGCGCCGCCATGATGCGGTCGAGCGCCGCGTCGTCCGGATCGACGGTTACGGCGACGATGCGCGTCTTCCCACGCGCTGGCGCGGCCAGCCGCCCAGCGGTGTCCGGCGAGACGCGCCGCGGGCTCGCATCGAAGAACATAAAGCCGATGAAGGCCGCGCCGCCGCCCAGCGCCGCTTGCACGCCCTCCGGCGTCGACAGTCCGCAGATCTTGGCGCTGGTCATCGGCCGCTCACTTAGGCCCAGGCCGGCGGCGGTCAACCCTTGGGCTCGATCAGGTCCCAGCGATTCCCGTAGAGGTCCTCGAACACCGCGACGCGGCCGTAAGGCTCATCGCGCGGTCCCTCGACGAAGGCCACCCCAGCCGCGCTCAGCCGTGCGTGATCGCGTTCGAAGTCGTCGGTGTGCAGGAAAAGGAATACGCGCCCGCCGGTCTGATCGCCGATGTGGGCCGCCTGCCGGTTGTTCACGGCGCGGGCGAGCAGGAGCGCGCTGCCGCCATCGCCGGGTGGTTCGACGACGACCCAGCGCTTGGCGCCGCCTTGCGGCGTGTCCTCGACGAGACGGAACCCCATCACGCCGGTGTAGAAGGCGATGGCCTCGTCGTAGTCGCGGACGACGACCGCGACGAGGGACAGGCGTTGGCGCACGCCCGCCTCAGCGCGCCTTGAGCAGGTCGCGGATCTCGGTGAGCAGCGCCTCGGTCGGCGTCGGGCCGGGCGGCGGCGCTTCGGCGACGGCTTCCTCGCGCTTGATGCTGTTGATGCCTTTGACCATGAGGAAGATGACGAAGGCGACGATCAGGAAGTCGAGGATATTGTTGATGAAGGCGCCGTAGCCGATGGCCACTTCGGCGGCTTTGCCGGCGGCCGGCTTCAGCACGATCTTTAGCTGGGCGAAGTCGATGCCGCCGGTGATCAGGCCGATCGGCGGCATGATGATCTGGTCGACCAGGCTCTTGACGATGGCGCCGAACGCGCCGCCGATGATGACCCCGACGGCCAGGTCGACGACGTTTCCCCGCGCGATGAACTCGCGGAATTCCTTCAGCATTGACCGGACTCCTCGCTAGGCGTCCGCGTTCAGCCGCTCGCGGAGCTCCTTGCCGCTCTTGAAGAAGGGAACGTGCTTGGCCTTGACCCTGACGGCGGCGCCGGTGCGCGGATTGCGGCCGGTGCGCGCCGGGCGGGAGCGAACCGAGAAGGCGCCGAAGCCGCGAAGCTCGACGCGGCCGCCGCCGGCCAGCGCGCTCGCCATCCGGTCGAGCACGACCCCGACCACACGCTCGACGTCGCGCAGGGTGAGGTGCGGATTCTCGCTCGCCAGCTTGGCGATCAGCTCGGATTTGATCATGGCCAGCCCCGTGTTCCCGAACCGACCATGGCCAAGTCAGCGTTGCGGTTCAAGGGACTAGGCGATCAAATCGCGCGAAAACCGCCCGCCGGGGTCGAGCCGGCGGGCGGCGCCCGATCGTTGGGCGGTTTTCGAGCGGCGCGGCGCGCCTACTCCTTGGCGGCCTTTTCGCGCAGGGCCGCGCCCAGGATATCGCCGAGCGAGGCCCCGGAGTCGGAGGAGCCGAACTTCTCGATCGCCTCCTTGTCCTCGGCCACTTCCAGCGCTTTCACCGACAGCGAGACCCGGCGGGCGGACTTGTCGAGGTTGGTGATCTGCGCGTCCAGCCGGTCGCCGACCGCGAACCGTTCCGGCCGCTGCTCCGAGCGGTCGCGCGAAAGGTCCGACTTGCGGATGAAGGCCGTCATCGGGGCGGCGTCGTCGCCGAACTTCACCTCGATCCCGCCTGAGGTGATCTCGGTCACCTGCACGGTCACGGTCTGGCCCTTGCGGTAGGTGTCCTCCGACATCGGATCGCCGGCGAGTTGCTTGATCCCCAGGGAGATCCGCTCCTTCTCGACATCGACGTCCAGGACCTTGGCCTTGACCATGTCGCCCTTCTTGAACTTCTGGATGGCCTCCTCGCCGGAGACGCTCCAGTCGAGATCGGTCAGGTGCACCATCCCGTCGATATCGTTGTCGAGACCGAGGAAGAGGCCGAATTCGGTGGCGTTCTTCACCTCGCCCTCGACCGTCGAGCCCACCGGATGCGCTTTGACGAACGCGTCCCACGGATTGTCCATCGCCTGCTTGAGGCCGAGCGAAACGCGGCGCTTGGACGCGTCGACGTCCAGCACCACCACCTCGACCTCCTGAGAGGTGGAGACGATCTTGCCCGGATGGACGTTCTTCTTCGTCCACGACATCTCGGAGACGTGCACCAGGCCCTCGACGCCGGCTTCCAGCTCCACGAAGGCGCCGTAGTCGGTGATGTTGGTGATGCGGCCGGTGAACTTGGCGCCCACCGGATACTTGGCCTCGACCCCGTCCCAGGGATCGGACTGCAGCTGCTTCATGCCGAGCGAGATGCGCTGGGTGTCGGGGTTGATCTTGACGATCTGCACCTTGACCGTGTCGCCCACCGCCAGAACCTGGCTGGGGTGCGAGACGCGCTTCCAGCTCATGTCGGTGACGTGCAAGAGCCCGTCGATGCCGCCCAGGTCCACGAAGGCGCCGTAGTCGGTGATGTTCTTGACCACGCCCTCGCGCACCTCGCCCTCGTGCAGCTGGCTGACCAGTTCGGTGCGCTGTTCGGCGCGGGCCTCTTCGAGGATGGCGCGGCGGGAGACGACGATGTTGCCGCGCGGGCGGTCCATCTTGAGGATGGCGAAGGGCTGTTCCTTGCCCATCAGCGGGCCGACGTCGCGCACCGGGCGGATATCGACCTGGCTGCCGGGCAGGAAGGCCGATGCGCCGCCGAGGTCGACGGTGAAGCCGCCTTTCACGCGGCCGACGATCGAGCCCTGCACCGGCTCGTTCCTGGCGTAGACGGCCTCGAGCCGGGTCCAGGCCTCTTCGCGGCGGGCCTTGTCGCGGCTGATCACCGCCTCGCCGAGGGCGTTTTCGACCCGCTCCAGGAACACCTCGACCTCGTCGCCGACCTGGATGGTCGCCTTGCCGTCCTCGCCGACCCCGAACTCTTTGGTCAGGATGCGGCCCTCGGTCTTCAGGCCCACGTCCACGATGGCGAAGTCCTTCTCGATGGCCACGACGATGCCCTTCACCACCGTGCCTTCCATGAAGTCGCGCCCGCCAAAGGACTCGTCGAGCAACGAGGCGAAGTCGTCACGCGTCGGGGTCATCGTCATATCGTCGGCCATAAGTCTCTTTCGTCTTTCAAAGGCGGGCGGCGGACGCGTTCGCCCGCCTCGGTCCCGCGAGGGTTGTCAGGATGTAGCGAAGCGCACGGAGAGCCGGCGATTGACCGGCGCCCGAGCGGAAGCCCGCGGCGTTCGAGGCAAAGGGCGCGGGTGGATTAGCCCGTCCGGGAAGCGTCCCATCGGGCGCGCGCCGCCTCGACGATGCGGCGGGCCGCATCGGCGGCCGCTTCTATAGTCATTTCAGTGGTGTCCAGCAAGACGGCGTCGGCCGCCGGGCGCATCGGCGAGTCGGCGCGGCCGGAGTCGACCGCATCGCGGCGGACGATGTCGGCGACCACCGCATCGCGGGTCGCCGCCCGGTCGGTCGCCTTCAGCTGCAGCCAGCGGCGCTCGGCGCGGGCCTCCAGCGTGGCGGTGATGAAGAGCTTGGCCGGCGCGTCGGGGACGATGACGGTGCCGATGTCGCGTCCGTCGACGATGGCCCCGCCCGGCCGGGCGGCGAAGGCGCGCTGGGCGGCGCGCAGCACCTCGCGCACGGCCGGATGCACGGCGACGCGGCTGGCCGCGTCGCCCGCCTCGAGCGAGCGCAGGGCCGGATCGGCGAGCCGCCCGAGGTCGAGCGCGCGGGCGTGGCTGACGGCGATGGCCGCATCGTCGGGGTCTTCGCCGGCCCGCGTCACCGAGAGGCCGACGGCGCGGTAGAGCAGCCCCGTGTCCAGCACCGGCAGGCCGTAGGATTCAGCCAACGCATGGGCGATGGCGCCCTTGCCCGAGGCGGCCGGCCCGTCGATGGCGATGACGAAGCCGCTCACGCCGGCTCGATCGCCGCGCCGAGCCCGCCCATCAAGGCCTCGAAACCGGGGAAGCTGGTGGCGATCATGGCCGGCTCGTCGACGCTGACCGGCTGCTCGGCCGCCAGCCCCAGCACCAGATGCGCCATGGCGATGCGGTGGTCGCCGTGGGTCGCGACCTGCGCGCCGCCGCGGACGCGATGGTTGCCGCCGCCGGCGCCGCGCACGCTCATCGTGGCGCCGACCTGCTCGACCACGACCCCGCAGGCCGAGAGCCCGCGCACGGTGAGCGCCAGCCGGTCGCTCTCCTTCACCACCAGCTCTTCCAGGCCGAGCATGGTGGTCTGCCCATCGGCGAAGGCGGCGGCGACGGCCAGGATCGGATATTCGTCGATCATCGAGGGCGCCCGCGCCGCCGGCACGGTCACGCCGGTCAGGCTGGAGTGTCGGGCGGTGACGTCGCCAACAGCCTCGCCGCCGGCGTCGCGCCGGTTCGCGATCACGAGGTCCGCGCCCATCTCGATGAGAGTCGCAAAGAGGCCGGTGCGCAGCGGGTTTAAGAGCACGTTCTCGATCGTCACCGCCGAACCCGGCGTCACCAGCGCGGCGACCAGCGGGAAGGCGGCCGAGGACGGATCGCCCGGCACGTCTATCGCGGTCCCGGTCAGCGGCTGTCCGCCGGCGAGGCGGATGTGGCGGCCGTCCGCCGCGTCGGTCACGTCGACGACCGCCCCGAAGGCGCGCAGCATCCGCTCGGTGTGGTCGCGCGTCGGCTCGGGCTCGATGACGGTGGTCTGGCCGGAGGCGTTCAGGCCGGCGAGCAGCACCGCCGACTTCACCTGCGCCGACGGTTCCGGCAGCCGATAGGCGACGCCGGTCAGCGCGCCGCCGCGCAGCATCAGCGGCAGGCGGCCGCCCTCGCGGCACACATAGGCCGCGCCCATCTCGCCGAGAGGCCGCAACACCCGCATCATCGGCCGCCCGCGCAGGCTGGCGTCGCCGGTGAAGCCGACTCCGATCGCATAGCCGGCGACCGCGCCCATCATCAGCCGCACGCCGGTGCCGGAGTTGCCGCAATCGATGACGTCGGCGGGCTCGACCAGGCCCCCCCGCCCCTCGACCCGCCAGGCGCCCTCGCCCGTCCTTTCGACGGCCGCGCCGAGCGCCCGCATCGCCTCGGCGGTGTGGAGGACGTCGTCGCCCTCAAGCAGGCCTGAGATGCGCGTTTCGCCGCGCGCCATCGCGCCCAGGATCAGCGCCCGGTGCGAGATCGACTTGTCGCCCGGCGCCCGCGCCCGGCCTTTCAGCGCGGCGCCCGGACGCGCGGTCAGACGTTGGGGCGCCATGGCCTAAAACCGGCTCTCGTTGGGGGTGGGAAACGCGGGCTTTTGACAGCGGCCGTCGCCCGTGGCAAGGGAGCCGCCCGCCGCACAATTGATCGCTTCTTCTCTCAAAGAAGGTCTCGTCCTTGGCCAATCCCGAATTGGGCGCAAAGCAGATTTGCCCCAACTGCCAAAGCAAATTCTACGACCTCAGCAAACGACCGGCCACCTGCCCAAAATGCGCAACGCAGTTCGACCCCGAGGAGGCGCTGCGGAACCGCCGCGTGCGCGCCCGCTCGACGCCGGCCGACTACGAAGCCGAAGAAGAGGTCGCCGCGCCGGCGCCCGCGCCCGAGCCCGACGGGTTCGAGGACGAGGTCGACGAGACCCCCGAAGTGGACGAAGTGCCGGCCGAGCCGATCGAGGTCGACGACGACGAGGAGCCCGCCGAAGGCGGAACCCCCGCCCCCGTGGAAGAACTGGGCGTCGACTTCGCCGAAGAGGAAGAGCTGGAAGAAGACGCCGGCGAGGTAGTGCCGTTCCTCGAGGACGAGGACGAGGACGACAACTTCGAAGGCGAAATCGAGGGCCTCCCGGGCGAGGAGCCGGACTGAGAGGCCGGTCCGCCGGCCAGGCTTGATCGCCGCCGCCGCTCGGCATAGGGTCCGCCCCCTTCGCGGGCCCGGCCGCCTTCAGCCACACGCGAACACCCGGAATCCGGGGCTATAGCTCAGCTGGTAGAGCGCTTGAATGGCATTCAAGAGGTCAGCGGTTCGACTCCGCTTAGCTCCACCATTCCCCCATCGATGACCGACTACGACGCTCACCTGGCCGCGCTGCACGCTGGGTTCGCGGCGCCGGACGTGCTGATCGCCGGCGCGGCGCGCGCGGTCTCCAAGAGCCCGATCGCGGCCAGGGAGCGCATCGTTCACGGCGAGGCCAACGAGGTCTACCGCATCCGGTTCGAGAGCGGGCTCAGCGTCATCCTCCGGATCGCGCGCCACGCCCCGGGACTCTTCGAAAAGGAGGCCTGGGCGATCGGGCGCTGCCGGATGCTGGCGATGCGGGTTCCCGAGGTGCTGTCGATCCAGCGGATCGAGAGCGGGGGCGAGATCCTGGAGCTGTGCTTCCTGGAGCTGCTGCCGGGCCAGCGCCTCTCCGACAGCCTGGCGCTGCCGCGCGCAACGCTGCGGTCGATCGTCGAAGAGGTCGGCGAGCAACTCTCGCGGATGCACACGATCGGCGTCGCGGACCTTGGCGAGGCGGCGCAATTCTTCGAAGGCGACACGGACGATTTCCTCGCCATGGAGGGCGAGTTCGTCCGGCTGGGCGCGGCGGCGGGCGTAAACCCGGCCGCGCTGGAACGCGGGTTTCGCGCCTTCGAGACGGTGATGGCGAGCGGCCCCGTCGAGCGGCGGCTGACTCACAACGACATTCGCGCCTGCCACATCCTGGTCCACGAGGGGCGTCTCTCGGGCCTGATCGATTTCGGCCAAGCGTCGATGGATTCGCCGATCAACGAGTTCGGCAAGTGGGCCTACTGGGAGGAGCCGGAGCTGCCGGTCGCCTGGCTGGAGCAGGGTTATGGCGACAAGTCCCTGTTCGGCGACGGCTACCGCGAGCGCTTGCGGCTCTTCCGCCTCGTCAACGGTCTGTGGGTCCTGCGCTGGTACGCGCTGACCGGCTATCCCGCCGGGGTGGAGCGGGCCGCGGCGCGCATCGCCGACGACCTCGCTGAACTCGACGGCCCGGCCTGACCTAGGCGAGCGGCTTCGCCCTCAGCGTCGATCGCACGAGCGGCGTCTTGCCGGCGCCCGCGTGCGGGATGGCGGCGACGCGCCGCACGTCCATGGCGGGCGGGCGGACGCCGGTCGCCGAAAGCGCCTCGCCAACCGAACGGACCAGGGCGGCGGCGTCCAGATCGCCGGGGGCGCCGGCGAGCTGCAGGTGCAGGCCGGTCGCTCCTGCAGCACCTGCCAGCCGGAGACCGGCAGGCGGTCCATGACGTTCGAGAAGACGATCGGGTGCACCGCGATCTTGCCGCCGCTCGCCGCGGGCAGGGACAGCACCTCCTCGATGCGACCCTGGATGGCGTCGATCAGCCGGAAGGGCCGCCCGCAGGTGCAGGGCGCGGCGGCGATGCGCACGCTGTCGTCGAGCTCGTAGCGGATCAGCGGCTGGGTGTATCCGCCGAGCACCGTAACCAGCAGCTTGTCGCCGAAGCTTCCGGGCGGGACCGGCCGGTTCTGGCGATCGACCACTTCGACGATGGCCAGGTCCTCCTGCAGATGCAGGCCGCGATGCCGGTCGCACTCGGCGCCCAGTCCGCCACAATCGGTCGTGGCGTAAGTGTCGAAGACCACATCGCTCCAAGCGTCGACGGCGCGCTCGCGGATGCCGGGCGTGAGCAGCTCAGAGGCGCTGAGCACCGAGCGCGGCGCGATCTTCAGCCGTCCGGCCCGCTGTTCGTCGGCCAGAACATGGATGATCGAGGCGTAGGCCCAGAGCATCTCCGGTTGCCAGGCGTTCAGCCGCTCGACCATGCTGGCCAGAGGTTCGTTGGCGTCCAGGAGCAACGTCGGCATCCACCAGTTCGCCAAGCTGCGGCCGCCCTGGGAGGAGAGGTGCGAAGGGTTGGTCGATGTGATCTGCGCGATGCGCGCGCGGCGAGTGGGTGATAGACGCAGGCCCGCGTCCTCGAACGCACGGACGGCGGTCGCCAGCTCCAGGCTCCATTCGGCCGCGTCGGCCAGGAAGAGGCCCGGCCGGCCGCTGGTGCCGGAGGTGGCGTTCACCCAGTAGCGGCCGAGGTAGCGCGCGTCCGGCGCGTGATCGTCGAGGTAGGCTTTCACGTCGGTCAGCCGGATGGCCGGATCGGTCACCACCTCGTCGAAGCGGGCCATCACCATGGCCTTGGTCAGGACCGGCAGCGCCTCGAGCGGCGCCGTCTCGAGGCCGGCGTGGAACTCTCGGTAAAATTGCGAGTGGGCGTAGGCGTGACGGCGAAGCGCGGCCAGCGCCTCTGTCTGATGCCGCTCGAGTCGCTCCCGCGACCAATGCTCGTGCGCCAGCAGGCGCGCGCGCGCCGCCAGCGTCTGCAGCAAGAGGCCGAGATGCAGCATCGCCCGCGCGCTTTAGACCGGGCGCCGCCGAAGGCAAGCCAGCTTGTTCATCGTTCGAGCGCGCTCGCTAGTGCGCCATCAGGACGGGAATCTCCGCGGCGGTCAGGATGGTCTCCGTCACGCCGCCGAAGGCCGCTTCGGCGATGCGCCAGTGCCCGTACGCGCCCATGACCAGCAGGTCGGCCCGCACGGCCGCACAGCGCGCCAGGATCGCGCGGCCAGCGTTGTGGTCGCGGCCGCCGTGGTGGAACGTGGCGCGCACGCCGTGCCGATCCAGGTGGCTGAGCAGGGCGTCCGGCGCGGCGCGCGGTGACCCGACCGGTCCGTCGTCGACGGTCGCGATTTCGACCATCGCGGCCCGCTTGAGCAGCGACAGCGAGGCGTCGAGCACGCGCTTGGCGTTGGCCGAGCCGTTCCAGGCGACCACGACCCGCTTGAAGTCCGCCGCCGGACGGGCCGAGTCGGGGACGAGCAGCGTCGGCGCGCCGCTCAACAGGGCCAGCGTCCACGCCAGCGCGCGTTGCGCCGGCCGGTGCAGATCGGGCGATCGGACCATGGCCAGGTCGGCCGTGCGGGCGCGGGCCGCGGTCGTCGCCGGCGGCTCGTCCGGCGGCGGGGAGGTCCAGTGGGCGGTGACGCCGTGCGCCCCCATCACCTCGACGAAGGCCGCCTTCATCGGCGCGATCAGCCCGGTTTCGGCGAGCGCGCGGTTGTCGAGCACCCCGGCGACGGCGCGTTGGCGGACGGCGAAGTCGCCGGCGAGCGCGAAGACCGGCTCGGAATAGAGGCAGACGCCTTCGATCCTGGCGTCGTGCCGGGCGGCCAGCACGGCGGCCCAGGCGAGGATGTTGGCGCAAGGCGCATCGGCCCTGAGCGCGAGAAGAATGTCCCTGATGTCCACGGCGCTTCACTCCTGATCCGACGAGCAGGAGAGGCCGCCTCGCGGCCGCCGGCATTGAGCGAGATCAAACGGCCTTGGCGGCAGGGGCCCGGGTCGACGCCGTGCGCCGCTGGCGAAGCCATATCGCTCGGCCGGATTCTGCTGATCTAGGCGCCCGGCGGGATGAGGACGGCGGCCCCGCTGAGACGGCCGTCTCGCAGATCGGCGACCGCCCGGTTGGCTTCGGCAAGCGGATAGCAGGTGACGTGGGCGCGCACGCCGTGCGCCGCGGCCAGCGGCAGATAGTCGAGCCCGTCCTGGCGCGTCAGGTTGGCCACGGAGACGAGCCGCCGCTCCTCCCAGAGGAGCGCGTAGGGAAAGCGCGGGATGTCGCTCATGTGGATGCCGCCGCAGACGACCGTTCCGCCCTTGCGCACCGCCTTCAGCGCCAGCGGCGCCAGTTCGCCCACCGGGGCGAAGATGACCGCCGCGTCGAGCGGCTCCGGCGGCGGCTCCTCCGAAGCCCCCGCCCAGACACAGCCGAGGCTCCGCGCGAAGGCCTGGGCGACGGCGTCGCCGGCGCGGGTGAAGGCGTAGACAGCCTGACCTTCGCCGACGGCGAGTTGCGCCAGGAGATGCGCGGCGGCGCCGAAGCCGTAGAGCCCGAGCCGCTTCACCGGCCGCGTCTGGCTGGCCATGCGCCAGGAGCGGAAGCCGATCAGGCCGGCGCAGAGCAGCGGCGCGGCCTCGGCGTCGTCGTAGGCTTCGGGGATCGGAAAGGCGTACCGCGCGTCCGCGACGATCGCGTCGGCGTAGCCGCCGTCACGGGTCCAACCGGTGAAGGCGGGCCGGTCGCAGAGGTTCTCCTCGCCGTCGCGGCAATAGCGGCAGACGCCGCAGGTCGAGCCCAGCCAGGGAACGCCGAGGCGGGCGCCAAGCAACGCGGCCGGAACGCCGGACCCGAGCGCGTCGACGGCGCCGACCACTTCGTGCCCCGGCACGATCGGCAGGGGACCGGGGCCGAGTTCGCCGTCGATGACGTGCAGATCGGTGCGGCAGACGCCGCAGGCGCTCACGCGCAGCCGGATCTCGCCGGGTCCGGGCGCGGGATCGGGGCGGGCGGTGGGCTGAAGCGCGGTGTGGGGCGCGGCGAGAGTCATAGCGAACATCGGGCGCATCCCTGGCTTCGGCGGGAAGCCGCCTCCGCTTGATCTAGATCAGAGCGCCGCGCCTGAAACGGCGCAAGCTCGGCGCACCCGGACCTAGGTTTCGAGGAAGCGATGTCGATCAAGACCATTCTCGTTCACGCCGACGACGGTCGCGCGTGTGATCGCCGCGTGCGGCTCGCCGCGCAGGTGGCTGACATGTTTGGCGCGGCTCTCACCGGTCTCGCGGCGGAGAACTTCGATGAGGCCCTCGCCACCGCCTATGCGACGGACGGCATGATCGTCGAGGCGCTGCAGAGGCGAACCACCGATGATCTGCGCGCGGCCGAGGCGCACTTCCGCGCCCTGGTCGGCGAGCGCCCCTGCACGGCTTGGGTCTCCGTCCAGGACTTTCCCGACAAGGCGCTGAGCCTAAGGGCGCGCGGCGCCGACCTGATCGTCGCCAGTCGCTTTAGCCGCGGCGACCGGCCCGCCTTCGCCGCGCGCGCCGCCGACCTCGTGCTCGAGGCCGGGGTTCCCGTGCTGCTGACCGCCGACGGCGAGGAGACGTTCAACGGCGAACATGTCGTCATCGCCTGGAAGGACACCCGCGAGGCCAGGCGCGCCGTCAGCGACGCGCTTCCGTTCCTGAAACGCGCGCGACACGTCACCATCGTTGCCGCCGAGGCCGGCGAGGCGAGCTTCTTCGAGCTTGTGCGCCGTCTCGAGCGCCATGGCGTCGGCGCCCAGGTCGAGACCATCAAGCCGTCGCACGGACATGTGGCCGCCGCACTCGAGGACACCGCGGCCAAGCTGGGCGCTGATCTGATCGTCGCCGGCGCCTACGGCCATACGCGCTTGGGCGAGTGGATGTTGGGCGGCGTCACCCAGGACTTCCTGACCGGCTGCTCGAAATTCCTCCTGCTGAGCCACTAGGGGCATCGCGCACCCATGTGCACGCGCCGTCTCAGGCGGCGACGAGATCGAAGTGCACGCGGACGATCGCCGGATCGGGGCCGATCGGGTCGAGCGCCGCGCCCAGTTCGCGGACCATGCGCAGCATGGTGGCGTTCTCGCGCAGCACGTCGCCGCGCACGCGCCGGAGCCCGCGCGCCTTGGCCCAGGCCAGCATCTCGCGCATCAGCTGGTAGCCCAGGCCGCGGCCCTTCATGTCCGAACGGACCATCACGGCGAACTCGCCATCGGTGTTGTCCGGATCGCCCATCAGCCGCACGACGCCGAGGATGTCCTGCGGCCGCTCCGGCGTGTCGAGCGCGACGAGGGCCATTTCACGGTCGTAGTCGATCTGCGAGAGCCGCGCCGCCAGGGTCGGCGGCAGGACGTGCATGGCTCCGAAAAACCGCAGGCGCATGTCCTCGGGCGTCGAGCGGCGGCTCATTTCGATCAGCGCCGGAGCGTCTTCGGGCTTGATCGGCCGCAGTTGGAGGCTGCGCCCGTCGGCAAGTGCGAGCGTTTTCTCGAACTCGGCCGGATAGGGTCGGATCGCCAGCCGCCGCGTGCGCGCCGGATCGGCGGCGCGGAGGACGACGCGCGCGTCGAGCGCGA
>Ga0070735_10003876_pt1 | contig 12872 bp, 12 predicted proteins | sample Coa_R1_FD_66443 | JGI IMG/M metagenome (GOLD analysis project Ga0070735, IMG submission 66443) | Surface soil microbial communities from Centralia Pennsylvania, which are recovering from an underground coalmine fire - Coalmine... | ecosystem: Environmental > Terrestrial > Soil > Unclassified ...
GATTCCGGGACCGCGGTCACGTTCTCGCACAATTTTATTTACGGCACGTATGCGTACGCCGTGGATGTGGGCAATGGCGGCGGCGACGGCCTGGGCACGGGCGCTACGCTGACGCTATGGGACAACCTGATCGACACCTCGCAGGCAAGCAATATGGGAATTTTATTTTCCGGCAGCGTGGGCAGCGCCGTTTACAACAACACGGTTTTTGGGCCGGGTAATTCGCTGCCGGCGATCAGCCAGACGTCTACTTCCACTGGAACGCTGGTGAAAAACAATATTTTCTATACCGGGGCATATGCCAGCGTGGATGCTTCGTCCGAAACCGGGACGGTGTATGACTACAACGATTATTTTTCGGCCGGCGGTTCGCCGTTCAGTTGGGGCGGGACGGCGTTCACGTTTTCCGGTTGGCAGGTTGCGGCTGCGCAGGATGCGCATTCGTTGAATTTGGATCCGGGGCTGGCGAATGCTTCGCCGCTTTCTTCTACAGGGAATTTTTCTTTGCTGGCGGTTTCTCCGGCGATTGATTCCGGGGTGAATCTGGGATCTGCTTATCAGATGGGATTGTCGCCTGCGGCTTCCTGGCCTGGCGGGGTTTCGCTGTTGAACCAAAATTCGGCGGGGAGCGGGTGGGAAATTGGCGGATACGTTTATCCGGCGAATGCTGCGCCGACGCTGCTGCTGCGCGGGTGCTGCGACTGATGTAGGACAGGCTTCAGCCTGTCTGGTTTTGATTTGTGGCTGGCTGACATTTAAACCTGACAGGCTGAAGCCTGTCCTACGGGAGACTTATGACCACTGTATCGGGACATTCTTTGGGGCAGTACGTTCAGATCGCGGGGGTGGCGGCGTTTATTGTGGGCGGGATTCTCAGCCTGCATCATTACCTGATCGGGATTTGTTTTATTGCTGGGGCGGCGGCTTACTACGTTGGCGGAAAGATGAAGCCGGCGTGAATGGATGCCCGCCTGAAGGCGGGCGCTACATTCGGACAAATCAAAAATGAATTTTGACCATGCGGGCCAAGGCGGACAAATCGGCGGCGCAGAAGTGTATTCGCGACTTCGCCAAATTTTGCAAGGCGTTTCATTACCAGCCATTTCCCCGGCAGCAGGAATTCCACGATTCCCCCGCGAAGTATCGCCTCTTTGGCGGAGCGGCCGGGCCGGGGAAAACCAAGGCGCTGCTGTACGAGGCGATCTACCAGGCGCACCTGCATCCGGGCGTGGACACGCTTTTGTTGCGGCGAACGTTTCCCGAGCTGGAGGCCTCGCTCATCACTTATTTCCGGCGCGACGTGCCGCGCGAGCTGTACGAGAAATATAACGAAGCCAAGCACATCGTCACCTGGCTGAACGGCTCGACCACGCGCTTTGCGTATTGCGATACGGAGAACGACGTTTACCGCTACCAGGGCGCGGAATATTTGTTCATCGGAGTGGACGAGCTCACCCACTTCACTCTGAAGCAGTGGCAGTTTTTGACCAGCCGCAATCGCTGCCGCATCGCCAAGTCGCGGCCGTGCATGGCCGGAGCGACCAATCCCGGCAACGTGGGGCACGCCTGGGTCAAAGCTTTGTGGGTGGATTGCGTGCCGGCGCCGGGAATGGACCGGCCCGACCAGTACGACGCCGCGGACTACAAATTCCTTCACGCCACCATCGCTGACAATCCTGTTTTTGCGGCGGACGATGGGTACAAGAAAACTTTGGGGCAATTGCCGGAGGCGCTGCGGCGCGCGTTTCTGGATGGCGAGTGGGATGTTTACGCCGGGCAGTACTTCGATCTGTTTGCGGCTGGACGGCACACCGTGCGCGCGGAGGAAGTGCAGCTCGAGCCGTGGACCTCTCGGTGGATTTCGATTGACTGGGGATTCGAGCATCCGAGCGCGGTGTACTGGCACGCCACACGGCCTGACGGCGTGATCGTGACCTATCGCGAATTCGTGCAGAACCATCTTTCGCCGCGCATGCTGGCGGCGGCCATTGCCGAACGCAGCGTGGACCGCCTGGGGCGCGGCGAGCGCATTCGCGACGTGTTTCTTTCGCCGGACGCGTTCGCGCAGCGCACCGGAGACGCTTCGATCGCTGAGCAGTTGAGCGACGGCCTATCGGCGGCAGGATTGCCGCGCGCGACTCCCGCGGACAACGATCGCGTCGGCGGCTGGATGCTGATGTACCAGGCGCTGGAGTCGGACAGCTGGCTGATCGCGGACAATTGCGTGCGGCTGATTGAAAATTTGCCGACGCTGACGCGCGATCCGGCCAACGTGGAAGACACGCTGAAGTGCGACGGCGACGATCCCGCGGATTCGGCGCGCTATGGGCTGAAGTCGGCGCTGGAGCCTGGACGGGCTCCGGCCGAGGTGCTGGCGGCAGGGCGCGTGACTGCCGTGGATCCGACTTCGCGGGCGATTTGGATGCGGAAATTTGCGGCGGAGGAATCGCGGCGGGTGGCGCCGGTGGTGCCGAGGAGATGGCGGCCGCAGGGGTGGTGAGTGTTTTTTAGTAGGACAGGCTTCAGCCTGTCTGGTTTTCATTTATGGCTGGCTCACATTTAAACCTGACAGGCTGAAGCCTGTCCTACTGTTGCTGTCCTACTTTTGCGGCGCTGGACCAGGGCCAGTCTTCGGGTTTTGCTACCAGGCCGGCGGCTACTGGATTGCGTTCGATGTACGTGCGGATTTTCTGCCATTCGCCGGGATTGCGGACCCAGTGGTCGAAGGATTCGTCTTGCCAGAACGGAAGGCCGGTTCGTTGCAGAATTAGATTGGCCTGGCGTGCGGTTGCGCCTTTGATCTGGCGAGTGATTTCGCCGATCGGTGCCAAGGGAGTGAGCAGGATATGGACGTGATTGACCATGATGGCGTAGGCCGCCAGGCGAAATAATTGGCGCGATGGTGCGGTGTGCAGGGCGGTGAGGAGAGTCTCAGCCACTCGTGGGTCGTTCAGCCACAGCGGGCCCGTGCGGGCTTGATCGAGTAGCTTGTCGACCTTGGCGAAGTGTTTCCCAGTGTCTTCGATGGGCTTGGGCGGGCGCAATCCGGCGGGCAGGGATCCGTGCAGACGCCAGGTGATGAAGAGGTCTACGCCCCGGGGTTGCCAATGGGGTAGGTGGCGATGGTAGTAGATTGTTTCAGGTGGCATTATTCGTGACATGCTAACAGATCGTTTGGGGGATTGGTAGGACGGGCTTCAGCCTGTCTGGTTTAGGTTGGGGGCGGGCTTACATCTAAACCTGACAGGCTGAAGCCTGTCCTACTTGAAAACATGCTTCACACTTTTGTGGGTTGGCTGGGGCGGCATTTGCGGTCGCGGTATGTGTTGATGCTGGAGGAGGACCTGGCTCGTTTGCGGGCGGAGAATCGGGCGCTGGTTAATTCTTTGCTGGGGACTGCCGGGTTTCCGCCGGTTTTGCCGGAGGATGAGGCGCGGCGCGGGGCTGTGGGGCTGGCTGCTGTGCGGCGACGGACCTGGTCGCAGATTGCGCGGGAGCGGGAATTCGCGGCGGGCCAGGGTGCGGCGGAAAAATAGCGCAACTGGCAACTCGCTGCGGGACAGGCCAGCGGCTAACGCCGCAACGATTCGGCGAACTCTATGGCACGGCTGAAGCCGTGCCCTACAAAGACATCCACGAAGGCATCTTCAAGAAACCTACTACGCTTTCTTGATCAGGCGCACCAGCCATAGCAGGATGCAGGCGCCTACGAAGGCTACCAGGATCGAGCCGATCAGGCCGCCGCCCGGGAAAATTCCCAGCATGCCGAACAGCCAGCCGCCGATCATGGCGCCGACGATGCCGATCACGATGTCCATCAGCACGCCGAAGCCGCCTCCCTTCATCACTTTTCCGGCAAGGAAACCGGCGATCAGGCCGACGATAATCCACCAGAGCAAACCCATCGATTCCTCCTCGCGCTTTTGCGCTCGCTGAAGCGAGTGGGTGTTCTATCACAGGCGAGGGGTGCAGGGATATGGCTTCGTATTTCGTAGGACAGGCTTCAGCCTGTCTGGTTTTGAGTTGTGGCTGGCGGACATTTAAACCTGACAGGCTGAAGCCTGTCCTACTAAAACATCATGACTAATTTTGACGATATCGCGATCTTGAATGGTGGCACGGATGCGCCGAACGATGGTTTCGTGGCGCCGTTGGATGGGGCCGCGAGCCCGCAGCGGGCGATGTCCGCTCGCGCTCCATTGGGTGTTGACGGCAAGCCTGCTGCCAATGCGCAGGAGGCGCTGGCTAAGCTGGCGCTTGGACCCAACAACGAGCGGCTGGAGGAATTGCGGCCGGACCTGGTGAACGCTCTGCGCGAGTTGGTGGTGGAGTATCGCCAGGAAGGGATGGTGGCGCGGCGGCATGAGATCCGGCGGATCCGGCAGGCGCGCCTGTTCTGGCAGGGGTTGCAGTATGCCTGGTGGAATCCGCAGGACATGACCTGGCATTTGCCGTATGAATCGAAGATGTACGATGACAGCGCGGCGGCGGAAATGCCACGCTACCAGTTTGTCACCAATCTTTACCAGGCGTTCGGGCTGTCTTTCATTTCCATTCTTTCGCAGGATGTTCCAGCCACGAGATTTTATCCGCAGTCGGCGCAATCGATCGGGGATATTTCGGCGGCGCGGGCGGCTTCGCAGGTGTGCGACCTCGTCGAGCAGAATAATCGCGTGCAGCATTTGCTGACCGGCGTGGCGTTTTATTTGTGGACTGATGGGAAAATCGGCGGGTACGTGCGGTACGTGGCCGATTCGGCGCGGTTCGGTTCGCACGAGGAGCCGGTGATTGAAGAGCATTTTGTGGCGCTGGGGGATGATGCGTACGTGTGCCCGGAGTGCGGGGCAGAGCAGGCTCCAGTGGCACAGCCCCCAGTCGCACAGACTTCAGTGGCACAGACTTCAGTCTGTGGGGTTCCATCAGAGCTTGGCACAACTTTTCAATCTGGGTTAAGTGGCAGAAATCCACAGACTGAAGTCTGTGCCACTGGTGGCGCTGCGGGCTTGCTGCCTCCGGTGATTTGTCGGGAGTGCGGTGCTGCTTTGGGGCCGGAACATTTCACTCCCGCGCCGCGTGTGGCGGTGCCTTTGATTACCGGGGTGCGGCGCGTGGCCAATGGGCAGGAAGTGATTTCCGTGGTGGGCGGGCTGGAACTGAACACTCCGGTGTGGGCCAACGAGATGCACGAGTATCCGTACCTGCAGTGGTCGATGGAAGTGCATCGCGCGAAATTGAAGGCGAGCTACCCGCTCGCGGCGGACAAAATCCAGATGGGCGGCCCGCAGAGCGCGGATGAAATTTATGCGCGCTCGACGCGCGTGGCGATCTCGCAGGGTTTGCCGCTGACGCAGCCGGGCGACGCGCTTTTCAATCTGATCACGTTTTCGCGGACGTGGATCCGTCCGTGGGCGTTTTACTCGATCGAAGATAAAGCGGTGCGCGATGCGCTGCTGGCGCTGTTTCCCGACGGCTGCTACGTCGCGTATGCCGGCGACACGTACTGCGAATCGCGCAACGAATCGATGGACGATCGCTGGCGGGTGATGCACGCGCTGCCGGGCGATGGACAGAACCGGCCTTCGGTGGGCGATTCGCTGGTGCAGATTCAGGAACGCTACAACACGCTCTCCAACATTCAGGCGGAAACGTATGAGTACGGCATTCCGCCGATCTACGCCGATCCGCAGGTGCTGGATTTCGATGCGCTGGCGAATCAGACGGCGGAGCCGGCCGCGCACTATCCGGCGCGAGCGCGTCCGGGACAGCCGCTGGCTGCGGGGTTTTTTCAGCCGGCGCCGGCGCAGGTGCCTCCCGATCTGGTGCGGCACCAGCAGGAATTGATGGGGCCGGTGTCGCAATTTCTCACCGGACTTTTTCCCGCGGTGTTTGGCGGCGAGATCGAGTCGCAGAAAACCGCGACAGGCTACGCGATGGCTCGCGACCAGGCACTCGGGCGTCTGGGCTTAGTGTGGCGGCGTCTGAAAACTTTTTATGCCGACGTGATGCTGTTGTCCGTCGATTGCTTTAGGAAAAATCGGCCGGAAGATGCCGAGATTCCGATTCTCGGGCCGGGCGGGGAATTTGAGTCGCGCTGGATTCGTCTGGCGGATTTGAAGGGCAACATTCAGGCCCATCCGGAAAGCGATGAAACTTTCCCGCGGATGAAGTCGCAGCAGCGGGCGGTGGTGCAGCAACTGATGGCGTCTTCGGACCCGATGATCCAGCAGGCGCTGGCCGATCCTTCCAACATTGGATTCGTGAAGGGGCTGCTGGGGCTGTCGGATCTGGTGGTGCCTGGGGAGGATTCGCGGAATAAGCAGCTGCGCGAAATCGATGTGCTCCTAGTGGGACAGGCTTCAGCCTGTCGGGTTCCGTCAGAGCTTGGCACGAATTCCACGGCTGGAGGAACTGCGCCGGCAGCGAGCAATCCGGGCGGTGCGAGTATGGGCTCGGCTTACGCGGGTGGTCTGGGAACTGGGGTGGAAGGCGACAGGCTGAAGCCTGTCCTACTGGAACCCTCTGTCCCTGTGGACTTGCTGTTTGACAATCATGTGGTGGAGCTCGAGGAGTGCCGGCGGTGGGCCAATTCGGATGCGGGGCAGATCGCGCGGGTTGAGAATCCGGCGGGGTTTGCCAACGTGCGGGCTCATGCGGAGATGCACTTGCGGGCGATTGGCTTGGCGTATGCGGCCGGCGGCGACGCTAGTTCGAGCCCGAGCGAAAAATCCCGACCACAATAAACATCATTCCGCCGATAAAACAGGCGGCCATCGGAACCAGGAGAGCACCGACACCGATGCTGGGCCACAGGTGATCGACGATTGAGCCGCCTCCGGACAGAAAAATCAGCATTGCGGCGCCGCCTCCAAAAAGCGCGGCAGCCGATGCTTTGCGACAAATCATGACGCAACCGGTCAGCCAGATGATCAGGCCAGCCACGGCGGCGATCAGGGCCGCGAAAGGAATCTGGTCTGCGATGGCTGCTCGCGACGATGTTGCCCACTCGGAGGCCAACGTACTGGTGAGAATTGTTAGCGCGCCGGCGAGCAGCGCTGATTTGGCGGGATTCATTGCGACTCGCGCAGTGTAGCACGGGATTTTCAGAGTGGTTGAAAGTGGCACAGACATTAGTCTGTGGGGTTTCGGATGGTGAGAGGCTGGCTGCGAATTCTCGCGACGTGGGAGTCGAGGCTTGGCAGGCTCGGTAGCACTGATGGAACCCCACAGACTGAAGTCTGTGCCACTTTCGCGCCGACCATTCCGTCGGAGCTGGATGTTTGCGATAGAACTCAGGATCGATTGAGGAGTGAACGATGAGCAGTGGAACGCAAGTCGATCTGGACTGGGCTGGGACGGATATGGGAAATGGCGCGGCGACTGGCGCTTCTGGTGGCGCTATGCAGGCTGGCGCGGCTGGTTCGGGGTATCTCTCGGACGAGGAAATTCTGGGGATGGAACCGGTTGGCTCGGCTGCGCCCAGCCAACACGCTGTCATTCTGAGCAACGCGAAGAATCCCTCTTCGATTGCTCACGATGGCGACGACGCAACAACCAAGAGGGATTCTTCGGGCAAAGGCGGCCCTCACTTCGCAGAGAGCGTTCAGCGTGAACAGAATGACACCACGCAGGGCGATGCGCCGGCGCAAGCTGGGCAAGCCGAGCGAGCGGAGCAAAGGTCGTTAGGGCAAATGCCGGACTGGATGGCCGCGCTGGCCGGCGATCCGAAAGCTGGACCGGAGGCGCAGCAGCTTTGGCGCGAACATCAGGAATTTCGCGCCGCATTTTCTTCGGCGGCGGAGGCTCGAGCGGTGGCCGACGAGGCGCGCGCGATCAAGGAGCTTTTGCCTGGCGGCGTTCGGGATGTGGCTTCGCTGCGCGAGGCGACTGCTTCGGTGGAGCGGATTGACGCGGCGCTTTTTTCCGGCGATGCGCGGGCGCAGTCGGAAGTGGTGGCTGAACTGGCGCGGGCGAATCCGGCGGCGTTCCGGTCGCTGTTTGCGGAGGCGGCTCGAGTGCTTTCCGGGATGGGCGCGGGAGGCCGGGAGGCGCAGAGCTACGGCGGTCAGGTTGTAAACGGTTTTGACGCCACACCCACCCTTCACTTGAGTTCAGGGCAAGCCCTTCGCAAAAACGGCGAAGGATGGGGCACCCAAAACCCTGAGCGTCAGCCGGCGCCTTCTACCCAGCCGGAGTCAGCGGCCGGGAATCACCAGTCACCAGTCACTAGTCACCAGTCACAGCCCACCAGCCAGGCGGCGCCGCAGTTCGATCCCGCGGCTTATGCCAGTTTTGAGCGGGCTACCAACGATGCTGTTGCGCGGGACGTGCGCGGAACGATTCGCGAGACGCTAGCGCGCGTTTTGCCGGAGGATGTGGCCGAGGGCGCGGCGCGGCGGATCGGCGACGATATTTTCAACGATGTGCATCGCGCGCTGGCTGCGGACCGGGCGCTCTCCGAGCAGGTGGCGGCGGTGTTGCGCGACCGGCGGTTTGGCGAGGCGGAACAGCAGAGCGTTGCGGCGTTGCTGGCGGGTCGCGCCAAGCAGCTGGTGCCGAGCGTGGCGCGGCGCGTGATTGGGGAGTGGACTGGTTCGGTGTTGAATACGGCGCGCAGAAAAGCGGAGCGGCAGGCTGCGGCGGCTTCGCGGGTGGATATTGCCGCGCCGGGCGGTTCTCTGGATTCGATGCCGCTGCGGGCGATGTCGCCGCGGGAAGTGAATTACGCGGCGATGAGCGATGAGCAGATTTTGGGAATGTGAGTAGGACAGGCTTCAGCCTGTCTGGTTTTGATTTGGGGCTCGCGGACATTTAAACCTGACAGGCTGAAGCCTGTCCTACTAAACCAGGCCACGCAAATTTCTTCCGTTCATACCGCACTCATACTTATAGAAACAAGGAGAACTCATAATGGCACAACAAAATAATGCGCAGACAATTGCTCTGCAACTGGAGAAGGTGCGCGACAAAGTGCCCCTGCTCTACGAGCGCGACGATGTTTTACTCAGCATGATTCAGCAGCGCGGGGACGTGGAAAAAGTCAGCTCGCGCAACATGCGCTTGCCCTTGCAGTTGATTCCCGGCGGCAAGGCCGGCAGCTACAGCGCGGACGGCGGCGACCTGGGGCTCGGTTCGGGCTCGACGTACGACGTGGCGCAGGTCTCGCCGATCTTTTTCCGCTTCGCGGTGCAGATTACCAAGCTCGTCGAGTACGCTTCCAACTCGCGCGAGAAGGCCATCGAGAATGCCGTGAAGCGCGAAATCGCCAGCGGCATGAAACAGTTTCGCGCGTTCCTGGACAAAGTGATTCAGACCGCCGGCAACGGCGTGCTGGGCACCATCAGCTCGATCGCCAGCAATACGTTTACCATGGCCGTGCCCACGGGCGCTGCGCTCGTGTACGTGGGGCAGACCATCCAGATTTACGATCCGACTTTGACCACCAACCGCAACGTGGCGGCCAGCGTGGTTTCCAGCGTGACCGCGGCCGATCCGATTTCCTCGACGCAGACCATCACCGTGGACAATGTGCCGGCGGGAACTTCCGTCAACGACGTGATCGTGCATGACGGGCTCACCGGCGCTTCGCCGGTTTCGCTCTTTGGCATCAAGTATCACCAGAACAACGCCACCACCGGCACCTGGCTGAACCTCAACCGGGCCACCTATCCACAGCAACTGCAAACGCCGCGCGTCAACGCGGGGAACGCCGCGCTGGTTCCCGGACACGTGCGGCTGGCCATCAACAAGGTGCGCAAGGCACTGGGCATCAATCAACTCGGAAAACTGATCGCCTACACCAGCGTGGAGCAGGAACATGCCTGGGAAAACCTGGGCATCACCGTTTCGCAGGTGGTGAAGGAAGGCCCGGGCGGACGCGCTTCGGATCTGGACATGCTGTTTTCGGGAAAGAAAACCATGTCCGGAATTCCGATCAAGAGTTCGGTGAACGCCGATCAGACCCGCGTGGATTTCCTGGATCTGTCGCACTGGGGCCGCGCGGTGATGAAGGACATCGACTTTTTTGAAGTCGGCGGACAAACCGTGTTTCCGATTTACGGGGCTAGCGGTGGCGTTTCGGCCTCGTTCATTTTTTACTTCGACACTGGGTTTCAGGTTTGGAATGACTCGCCTCGCAGCGGCAGCTTCATCGATGCGTTGGCGCGGCCGAGTGGGTATTAGAGATAAATGCGTTACTGGTGACTGGTGGCCGGTGACTGGTGAAAACCAGTTGCCGGTCGCCGGTCTTCGTGCGGGACGACTGCAAGTGTTGCCTGCGGCTTTGGTGGCACAGACTTCAGTCTGTGGGGTTAGTGCCTACAAGGACTCAAACCCGGGTGCCGCACCCTTGCGGGTTTCAAGGGTGCGGGTTTTGAGTTCACACGATTGAAACTTGTTGGGGAACATCTAAACCCGCACCCTTCACAAAGAGCGTGAAGAGTGCGGCACCCGGGCGGTCGCCAAAGTAGGACAGGCTTCAGCCTGTCTGCTTTCTTTTGCGCCGGACACGATCTAAACCAGACAGGCTGAAGCCTGTCCTACTGGGAGGCGAATATGTCGGTGACACTTACGCTTACGGATGTGGATCCGGGCGGGACACAGATTTATGCGTTTGGGACGGTGCACCTTTCGGGAAATTATCCTACGGGCGGCGACACCGTGGACTGGACGCAGCTGGTCGGGCAGCTTGGCGCGCGCGGCGAATCCGTCGAATCCAGCATGACCGATCCGGCGTTCGGGCCGGTGCAGGCCGGCTTCACCGTGCAGGGCGGAACTCCCAATCAGTACCAGATGCAGCAGGGCGCCGCGGCGAACAACTGGAAAATGCGCGGATACACCACCGGATCGAGCGGCGCGGAATTTACCGGCGGCGCGGCGTATCCGGCGTCAGCCACCAGCGACGTGATTACGTTTTCGGCGCAGTTCCGCAAACTGGTGTGATGGCCAACCCCATCAGGAACCACGGATGGACACGGATTAACACGGATATAGACGTAAAGAGCTAGGGATTTCAAAAGCCGATTGCTAGCGGCGATCGTTATTTTTCCGGACGCGTTGTCCCTGGATTGTTCTTCTCAGATTGTCATCCGCGTGTATCCGTGTGCATCCGTGGTTTAACGCTTTCGATTTCCTTCGCTTCTTTGCCCCAAATCTATGATCCGCATTTTGCGAGAGACGCATGACGCGCCGGCGAGCGTGGCGCGAGCTTTGGAAATTGCCGGCGGGCACAATCCGTTTGGCGAGGCGAATTACCGGGCGGTTTGGGGTTGGTCGCGGCTGGACTGGATTGGCGGGAAGTGGGAAGACCGCGATCCGGAATCCGGGGCGGTGATTCGCGAAGTGGTGGAACTGCGGCGCGAGCCGAAATATTTGCCGCACGATCGCTGGCACATCGAGCGGTGGATGCCGGCGGAGAGCTATGGTTCGCCCGCGGAGTGGCAGGCGCAGACTTGCGAGATCGTTGGCGGGCGCAGCATTGCCGCGCTGGGGCCTTATCCTTCGCGCGGCGACTGGGAGCATTGCTTCACGTTGGAAGGGCCGCGCGGGGAATTCGTGCAACTTACGCCGGCGGTGGCGCGGCATGTTGCCCGGGCGATTGAATTTGGGCGCAGCGTCGCGCGGGTGAAGAGGCTTGAAGCGCTTGAGGAGCGGGGCCGGCGGGAAGAGCGGGAGTATGACCGGTTTGCGGAGGCGGCGCTTTCGGCCTAGTGGGACAGGCTTCAGCCTGTCTGCTTTCTTTTGCGCCGGACACGATCTAAACCAGACAGGCTGAAGCCTGTCCTACTGGACCGCGCGTGCCGCTGCCCGATTTTCGTCTGAGAAAAAACAGAGGGATTCTGCGAGGAGGACACTTATGCATATTGAGACTGCTTTGGACGTGGCGCGCTTGCCGCACGCGGTGATTGCCAATATTACTGAGCAGCACTTCATGGCTCAGCGCATGTACGGAACATTTCAGATAGCCGGGCGCAGCGACGGGGCGGCGTTTTCTTTGACGCGCATTACTCCGCGGACGACGGTGATGGACTATGGCGACAAGCGCACTTTGCTGCTGGCCATTTCGGCGCGCGAAATTGCCGAAGACCTTTGCCGCGAAATTAATTCCGACGCCGGGGAGAACAGTTTTCTGGGCGTTTTTGTCTGCGCCGGAGATGCGCCCACTGTGGAAGAGTTGCGCGCGGCTCAGGAAAACCTCGACCGGTTTTATCGCGGCCTCGTGGCGGCGGCCGATCGCGAGTGGGAGCGGTCGCACTCGTTCCTGTTCATTCATGATTTGCAGCGGCGGGCGGCTTCGCGGCTGGGGCTGGAGAAGGAGTGGCACTACCAGGCGCGCGAAACGCTGGAGTGCCCGGGCTGCGGCGAGCGGTTGAAGCCGGGCGTGGCCGTTTGCAAATCTTGCGGAGCGATTTTGAATCGGGAGAAGGCGGCGGAGCTGGGGCTGGTCGCGGCGATGCCGAGTGCGTCGGAGGCTCGGCCCGGTCAGTCTGCGCCGCGGCGGGCTTAACCACCCCAGGTCCCACGGAACTCACATTGGAGCAGGCTTCAGTGGCTGCTGAATAATTCCAGCATCGTGTCATTCTGAGCGAAGCGAAGAATCTCTCTTCGATTTGGGTGCGAGCAGAGAACCAGGAGTGATTCTTCGCTTCGCTCAGAACACTGAGAGTGTTTTTCTTGATGTCTGTTTAGCCTGTCTGCTTTCTTTTGTACCGGACACGATCTAAACCAGACAGGCTGAAGCCTGTCCTACTTGAGCTGACTTTTCTCTTTTAAAGGAATCCTGGACATGAATGGAATTTTGCGCACGGCGGCGGTTGCTGCGGTGGTCTTTCTAATTGGGAGCGCGGCTGCGTTTGCTCAGGGCTCGCGGAAGGATG
>Ga0070735_10003877_pt1 | contig 12870 bp, 9 predicted proteins | sample Coa_R1_FD_66443 | JGI IMG/M metagenome (GOLD analysis project Ga0070735, IMG submission 66443) | Surface soil microbial communities from Centralia Pennsylvania, which are recovering from an underground coalmine fire - Coalmine... | ecosystem: Environmental > Terrestrial > Soil > Unclassified ...
GCGGACGCGGTCGGCGCCGCGAGCAGGTCCGGTCGCTGCGACGCGGGCGTGCTGCGCAGCGTGCCCAGCGTGAACGCCCCCACCCGGGCCACGATCGCACACGTTCCCTGCCGTCTCGGGGCCCGGCGCGTACCCCCTGGCCTGCGGCGACGAGCGCGAACGCCCCCGGAGGCGGTCCGGGGCGGCGGGGTGCCCCAGGTACACTCGATTGGCCATGAGCGTGTTCACGCGCGTCCTGCGCGCCGGCGAGGGGAAGAAGGTTCGTCGGCTGGCGGAGCTGGTCCCGCTCATCAACGACCTCGAGCCCGACGTCGAGGCGCTCTCCGACGAGGATCTCGCGCACCGGACCGTCGCCTTCCGCGAGCGCCTGGCCAACGGCGAGAGCCTCGACGACCTGCTCGTGGAGGCGTTCGCCACGGTGCGAGAGGCCGCCTGGCGGGTGCTCGGCCAGCGTCACTTCGACGTGCAGCTCATGGGCGGGATGGCACTGCACTTCGGGTGGATCGCCGAGATGAAGACCGGCGAGGGCAAGACGCTCGTGTCCACCTTGCCCGTGTACCTGAACGCCCTTTCGCAGCGGGGCGTGCACGTGGTGACGGTCAACGACTACCTGGCACGCCGCGACGCCGAGTGGATGGGCCAGGTGCACCGGCTCCTCGGCGTCACCGTGGGCCGGGTGAGCCCCGATCTGCCCGACTTCGACGACAAGCGCGACGCGTACGCGTGCGACGTCACGTACGGAACGAATACCGAGTTCGGGTTCGACTACCTGCGCGACAACATGGCCCGGGCACGCGACGCCATGACGCAGCGGGGACACGTCTTCGCCATCGTCGACGAGGTCGACTCGATCCTGATCGACGAGGCCCGCACGCCGCTCATCATCTCCGGCCCCGCCTCGGAGTCGGCCAAGCTCTACTACCAATTCGCCGGCATCGCCCGCACCCTCACGCCTGACACCGACTACGAGGTCGACGAGGAGAAGCGAATCGTGGTGCCCACCGAGGACGGCATCGCCCGCGTCGAGAAGCAGATCGGCGTGGAGAACATGTACGACCTCGTGTCGGTCAACTACGTCCACCACCTCACCCAGGCGCTGCGCGCCAAGGAGCTGTACCACCGGGACAAGGACTACCTGGTGGCCGGGGGCGAGGTGAAGATCGTCGACGAGTTCACGGGCCGCACCCTCGAGGGCCGGCGCTGGTCCGACGGCCTGCACCAGGCGGTCGAGGCCAAGGAGCGCGTGAGGATCAAGGAGGAGAACCACACCTGGGCCACGGTCACCCTCCAGAACTTCTTCCGGCTCTACGAGAAGCTCGCCGGCATGACCGGGACCGCGGAGACAGAAGCCGCCGAGTTCGCGAACACCTACGACATGCCGGTCGTCCCCATCCCGACGAACGTGCCGATGGTCCGCGACGACAATGCGGACCTCATCTACAAGACCGAGGACGCCAAGTTCTCGGCCGTCGTGGACGACATCGGCGAGCGCTACGAAAAGGGACAGCCCGTCCTCGTGGGCACGGCGTCGGTCGCGAAGTCCGAGCAGCTGTCGGGACTGCTCGAGCGGCGCGGCATTCCGCACCAGGTCCTGAACGCCAAGCAGCACGCGCGGGAGGCCGAGATCGTGGCCCAGGCGGGTCGCATGCACACGGTCACGGTGGCGACCAACATGGCCGGCCGGGGCGTCGACATCGTGTTGGGCGGCAACCCCGAGGGCCTCGCCCGGCGCGAGGCGGCCGCCCAGGGCCTCGACCTCGACGCCGATGAGGGGTGGGCCGAGTACGACAAGCTGCTCGCCCGCTTCGAGAAGGAGTGCGGCGAGGAAGGCGACCAGATCCGCGAGCTGGGCGGCCTGTACGTGCTCGGCAGCGAGCGCCACGAGTCGCGGCGTATCGACAACCAGCTCCGGGGCCGGTCGGGACGGCAGGGCGACCCCGGCGAGAGCCGTTTCTTCTTGTCGCTCGAGGACGAGCTCATGCGGCTGTTCGCCACCGGGGCGATGCAGTGGGTCATGACGCGCACGCTGCCCGAGGACGTCCCCATCGAGGCGAAGATGGTGACACGGGCCATCGAGCGGGCCCAGCGCACCGTCGAGGGGCGCAACGCCGAGATCCGCAAGGACGTCCTCAAGTACGACGAGGTCCTGAACAGCCAGCGCAAGGTGGTCTACGCACGCCGGTTGCAGGTGATCGACGGCGAGGACCTGCGCGAGCACACCGAGGAGCTGCTCGAGCAGACCATCGACGAGCTCGTGCGCTCGGCGTGCCCCGGCGACTTCCCCGAGGAGTGGGAGCTCGAGCGCCTGCTCGCCGAGGTGACCCAGTACTACCCGACGGCGTTCGTCGCCGAGGACCTGGACGAGGCGACCACCGGCGCGCAGATCGCCGAGAGCCTGCTCGCCGAGGCGCTCGAGGCGTACCGGGGCCGCGACGCCATCTTCCCGGGCGGGGAGGAAGAGGCCCGACAGGTCGAGCGCGAGATCATGCTGCAGATCATCGACCAGCGCTGGCGCGAGCACCTGGCCGAGATGGACTACCTGCGCGAGGGCATCAACTTGCGGGCCATGGGGCAGCAGGACCCCCTCGTGGCGTGGCAGCGCGAAGGATTCGAGATGTTCGGCCAGCTCATGGACGCCATCGACGACGACTACCTGCGCTACGTCATGCACGTGCAGGTCGTGGCCGAGCCGGTCGCCGAGCCCGACCTCTCGCGTGCCAGCTACCAGGCCCAGGAGGACCCGGTGGGAGGGCCCGGGCTGCTCGACGCGCTGCGCACCACGGCGATGGAGCTCGAAGCGGCCGCGGCGGGCGCGGGGGTGCCCGCCGGCGCCACCGAGGGGGGTCGGCCCGTCCCCGGCGCCCCGCCGACGCCGCGCCACATGAACGACGACGACACCCAGTCGCCGCTCGTCAAGGCCCCGACCGAGAAGATCGGTCGCAACGAGCCGTGCTGGTGCGGGAGCGGCAAGAAGTTCAAGCTGTGCCATGGCGCCGCCTGACGCCTCGGGCGGCGGCGAGCAGCGGGATGTCCGGTCCGAGCTGGCGTCGCTGCGGACCCGGCTGACCGAGGCGCAGGGCTACCTCGGCCTCGACGCGCTCCGGGCGCGTCGCGCCGAGCTCGAGTCCGAGATCTCGCGTCCCGACCTGTGGGACGACGCCGACCGGGCGCGCAAGGTGACCTCGGAGTTCAGCGCGGTGACCGACGACATCGCGATGCTCGACGACCTCGCCCGCCGCCAGGAGGACGCCGAGGCGTTGCACGAGCTCATGGTCGAGGAGTCCGACGACTCCGTCGCCGACGAGCTCGCCAAGGAGGTGGACGAGCTGGCGCGCCGCCTGTCGGACCTCGAGCTGCGCAGCCTGTTCAGCGGCGAGTACGACGACGAAGACGCCATTGCCGAGTTGCACGCCGGCACCGGCGGTACCGACGCGCAGGACTGGTGCGAAATGCTCTTGCGCATGTACCTGCGTTGGGCCGAGCGGCGCGGCTTCAGCGTGGAGGTCGACGAGGTGACCGAAGGCCAGGAGGCCGGGCTCCTGTCGGCGACGTTCATCGTGAAGGGCCGGTTCGCCTACGGCCTTCTCTCCGCGGAGCGCGGCGTCCACCGCTTGGTGCGCATCTCCCCGTTCGACGCCCAGCATCGGCGGCATACGAGCTTTGCATCGATCGACGTGATCCCGTTCCTGGAGGAAGCGAGCTCCGAGGTGGAGATCGACGACAAGGACCTGCGCATCGACACGTACCGTTCGTCGGGCGCCGGCGGCCAGCACGTCAACAAGACCGACTCGGCGGTGCGCATCACGCACCTGCCGACCGGCATCGTGGTGTCGGTGCAGAACGAGCGCAGTCAGCACCAGAACAAGGCGCGCGCCTTGCAGATCCTGGCCGCCAAGCTCGCCCAGGTGCAGCGAGCCGAACGCCAGGCCGAACTGGATTCGCTGTCGGGGCCGAAGGTGGACGTGGCGTGGGGCAACCAGATCCGCTCGTACGTCCTCGCGCCCTACCAGAACGTCAAGGACCACCGCACGAACCACGAGGACGGCAACGTGGAGGCCGTGCTCGACGGGGACATCGACGAGTTCATCGAGGCCGAGCTGCGCCGCCGTCGCCCCGCCGGGGCGTGAGCCGGCTCACTTCCCTCTCCGCGTCATCTCGCCACCCTCCCAACCAGGAGATTTCATGTGTCGTCGCGACAGCTCGCGCACGACGCCGTGCGGGTGCGGGACCGTCCCGTCCGTGCCGGGGCGATGCTGGTAGCCTCATGCGGACCGCGCGCGCCGTACGTGGCGACGGCGGGGGCCGCAAGGCGTCGCCGAGGATTGTGCTCGGCGGGGGCAGCAAGGCGTCGCCGAGGATTGTGACTCGATGATCCGTTTCGAGAACGTCACGAAGACCTACAAGGGCGGCGCCGTCGCGCTGCGCGACGTCTCTGTGGAGATCGACAAGGGTGAGTTCGTCTTCATCGTGGGCCCGTCCGGATCGGGGAAGACGACGTTCATCCGGCTTCTGCTGCGCGAGGACGAGCCCGGCCGGGGCCGCATCTGGGTGGCGGGACGCGAGATCGGCAAGCTCAGCCAGTGGCGCATCCCCTATCTGCGGCGCAACATCGGCTGTGTGTTCCAGGACTTCCGTCTCTTGCCCAACAAGTCGGTGTTCGAGAACGTCGCGTTCGCCCTCGAGGTCATCGGACGCCCCAAGCACGTCATCCACGCCCAGGTTCCCCAGGTGCTCGAGCTCGTCGGGCTGGCCAAGAAGCGCGACAACCTGCCGTCGGAGCTGTCGGGTGGCGAGCAGCAGCGGGTCGCGGTGGCGCGCGCCTTCGTCAACCGGCCGCTCATCCTGCTGGCCGACGAGCCCACCGGCAACCTCGACCCGGCGACGAGCCAGGGCATCATGCGCCTGCTCGACCGCATCAACCGCACGGGCACGACCGTGCTGGTCGCCACCCACGACGCCAGCATGGTCGACCTGATGCGACGCCGCGTCATCGAGCTCGATCACGGCACCCTCGTGCGCGACCAGGCACGCGGCGTGTACGGCTATGGCACCTGAGGCAGCCGCAGGGCACCGCGCCGGGACGACCTGGCGCCGGGGACCTAACACCGACGGAGGCGGTTGAGTGCCGATCTCGGTCGACTACGTGACGCGGGAGACGGCGGCCAATCTGTGGCGCAACCGCCTCATGACGATCGCCGCGGTGCTCACCGTCGGCGTGTCCCTCTCCCTGGTGGGGGCGTCGCTCCTGGTGCGCCAGGGGGTGGCGCACGCCACCACGCAGTGGTCTCACGGTGTGAACGCGCTCGTGTTCCTCTCGCCCGGGCTGTCGGACTCGCAGCTGCACTCGGTCGAGCAGCAGCTCCACCAGCTGCCCTACGTGCAGAGCTGCACCTACCGCTCCCAGGCCTACGACTTCGACGAAGCCAGGCACCTCCTTCCCCCCGACGAGTCCCAGGTGCTCACGGTGGCGGCCACGCCCGCGTCGCTGCGGTGCGCCCTCAACCCGGCGTCGGCGGGGCTCGTCATCGGGCGGCAGTTCTCGTGCTCACAGTCCAACGGCCAGTCGTCGAACCAGCACTGCGGCTACCCCGGCGTGAAGAACGTCCTCGTGCCCACCCAGGAGGTGAAGAACATCCAGAACGTGAGCAAGATCCTGCAATGGGTGTTCCTCGTCTTGGCCGTGATCCTGTTGCTGTCGGCGTCGGTGCTCATCATCAACACGATCCGCCTGGCCATCTTCGCCCGCCGTCGCGAGGTGTCGGTCATGAAGCTCGTCGGCGCCACGAACTGGTTCATCCGCGTGCCCTTCATGTGTGAGGGCATCGTCCAGGGCCTCATCGGCGCGCTCGTGGCGACCCTGGCGGTCTTCGTGCTGCACATCGTGCTCGACAGCTTCAGCAACCTGAAGACCGGCAACCTGTGGTACCGGATGCAGGTGCCGACGCACGAGGTCGTCGTCACAAGCCTGGTGGTGATCATCCTGGGGGCGTTGATCGGCTCGATCGGGTCGGTGCTCGGCATCCGCCGTTTCCTGGACGCCTGACCGCCTCGACTGGCACGGAACGCTCGGTCGAGGCGACTCCGACCCGGAAAGCGGAGCCCGGTCCGGAGATGCGGCCTCCGGCTCAGCCCTTGTTCGCCCCGTTCTCGCGCACGAAGTCGTTCACGGCGTAATAGGCGTCGATGGACTCACCCGCGTCCCCCCAGAACCCCTCGAGAACGTCGTAGCCGATTTCCCCCCGCTCCACGTAGTAGTTGTTGACGTCGGTGATCTCGAGCTCGCCCCGACCCGAGGGCACGAGCGTGCCGATCACCTGGAACACCGACTCGTCGTAGCAGTAGATGCCGGTCACCGCATAGGGGCTCGGCGGCTCGTCGGGCTTCTCGACGATGTGGACGATGCGCCCGTCGCCGTCGAACTCGGGGACGCCGAGGTGCCGGAGGTGGACGGGGTCGGCCGCCTTCGACAGGAGGATGCGCGCACCGCCGCCTTGGGCGGCGAAGTTCTCCACGGTCGGTCGCAGGCCGCGCTCGACGATGTTGTCGCCCAGCATCACGAGCACCGGCTCCTCGGCGGCGAAGCGTTCCGCCAGCCCGAGGGCCTCGGCGATGCCGCCGGGGCGGTCCTGGTATGCGTACGACAGGCGGTCGATGCCGTGTTCGTGGCCGTTGCCGAGCAGGCGCAGGAATTCGCCGGCGTGGGTGCCCCCGGTGACGAGCATGATCTCGGTGATCCCCGCCAGGACGAGCGCTTCGATGGCGTAGCTGATCATGGGGCGGTCGTAGATGGGGAGCAGGTGCTTGTTCGTGATGCGCGTCAGCGGGTGCAGACGCGTCCCGCTACCCCCTGCCAGGATGACGCCTCTCATCGGGCTGTCAGCTTAGGTGACCGTGTGGGCGTCACCGGGGCTCTCGCCGGCGGTCTGTGCATGGACACCCCATTCGTCCACCACCGCATCGGCGAGCACGGGCCACGCGCGCACCGCCCACGGCCCGAAGTCGTCGTCGGCGAGGGACGCGCACGCCACCTGCGCCATCGGGTCCACCCACACGAAGCTCCCGGACTGACCGAAGTGGCCGAACGTCGAGGCCCCGTTCTTCGCCCCCGTCCAGTGCGGCGACTTGCCGTCTTTCAGCTCGAAGCCGAGCCCCCAGTCGCACGGGTCGAACCGTCCGAACCCCGGGAGCACACCGGCCAGCCCGCCGAAGGCCACCGTTGTCGCCCGCGCCAACGTGCGTGGCGCCACGAGCGTCGGCGCGAGGAGCTCACCGCCCAGGCGCAGCAGGTCGGTGAGCGGGCCACGCGCGCCCCACGCCGGTGATGCGCCGGGGTCAAGTGCGGTCCCGGTCATGTGAAGTGGGTGGACCACGCCGGTGGTGAGGTAGTCGGTGACGGGCATGCACGACGCGCCCGCCAAGGTGTCGGCCAGCACTTCGTAGCCGGCGTTCGAGTAGATGCGTCGGCGTCCGGGCGCGGTGAGCGCGACGCGTTCGTCGGGCGCCAGGCCCGACGCGTGCGCCAGCAGGTGGCGCACGGTGGAACCCGGCGGTCCGGCCGGGTCGTCGAGACCGAGCGTGCCCTCTTCCACCGCCACGAGCACCGCCATGGCGACGAGCAGCTTGGTCACCGATGCCCAGGGCCGTGGCGCGTCGACATCGCCTTCCACGTCGACCGTGCTCACCGCGCCGTCAGGGTCCACGCGCACCACGCCGGCGGCAGCTCGCCCCGGCCATGTCCGGAGCTGGTCGAGCGCTCGTGTCACCGCAGTGTGGGCCGTGCCGGTCGGATGGCGCGGTCAGATGGCCCGGTCAGATGATGCGCTCAGACGGGCGCGACGGCCCACTCCACGGTTTCGGTGCGCAAGCGGCCGTAGTCGACCTTGCCCGCAGGTGAGCGTCCGATGGTGTCGACGAAACGCACCCGCTTGGGCGCCTTGTACGCCGCCAGCTTGCTCCGCACCTCGTGGATCAGCTCGGCCTCGGTCGTGCTCGCACCCGGCCGGCACTCCACGACCGCCGCGACCACCTGGCCGAAACGGTCGTCGGGGATGCCGACCGCCACCGCGTCGCGCACGGCCGGGTGGCGCTTCAAGGCTTCCTCGACTTCTTCGGGGAAGACCTTCTCGCCGCCCGCGTTGATCACGACCGATCCGCGGCCCAACAAGTGGATGACACCTTCCGCGGTCACGATGGCGTAGTCGCCGGGGATGGCGTAGCGATGGCCGTCGATCTCCTTGAAGGTGGTGGCGCTCTTCTCCTCGTCGCGGTAGTAGCCGAGGGGGTTGCGCCCGCCGAGGGCGAGGACCCCTTGTTCGCCCGAACCGGGTGCGATGTCCTTGCCGGTCTCCGGGTCGATGACGCGCACGTCCGGGCTCAGCGTGAAGCTCGCGGTCTCCTGCGCATCGGCGCCACTCGACACCGACGACCCCATGCCGAGCGCCTCGGACGACGAGAAGGCATCGACGAGAAGCATCGTCGCGTGATGCCGCAGCAGCCCCCGTTTCGTCTCCTCGCTCCACATGACTCCCGAGGACACGATGGCGAGCAACGTCGAGAGACGCCAGCGCCCGGGATGCTCGTCGAGGGTGGCGAGGATCGGCTTGGCGAACGCGTCGCCGACGATCGCCACGACGTTGACGTTCTCGCGGTCGACGGTGTCGAGCAGCTCGACCGGGTCGAAGTGACGGCCGGTAAGGGTGACCACGCATCCCCCGATGCCGAGGGCGGCCATGGACGTGAACGACCCGGTGCCGTGCATGAGCGGGCACGCCGGCAGATGGAAGGGCCCCGAGCCGGCGATCACCGACCGCACACCCTCGAGTCCGCCGTCCTCGGGAACCCGCAGGAAGTTCCCGGCGTTGAGGCGGCAGAACAGATCGTCCTGCCGCCACATGACGCCCTTGGGCATGCCGGTGGTGCCCCCCGTGTACAAGAGGTACAGGTCGTCACCTGAGCGGCCCCACGGGGCGGCCACCCGCTCGGGATGCGACCGGGCCTTCTGTTCGTAGGGCGTCGCCCACGAGGGGCAGGGGCCCTCGCCGTCGTCCACCCACAGCCACTGCGTCACCTTGGGCACGCGCGACCTGATCCGCTCGATGCGGTCGGAGAACGTGCCGTGGAAGATCACCGCCACCGCCTCGGCGTTGTCCCACAGGTAGACGAGCTCGTCGTCGGTGTAGCGGTAGTTGGTGTTCACCGGCACGAGGCCGACCTTCAAGATGGCGAACGTCGACTCGAGGTACTCCGGGCAGTTGTAGAGGTAGTGGGCCACCTTGTCCTGCTGTTGGGCCCCGGCGTCGAGGAGTGCCCGGGCCACCCCGTTGGCCCGGCGCTCGACGTCCGCCCAGGTGAGCCGCCGGTCTCCGTGCACGAGCGCCGGAGCGTGCGGCACCGTGTCGGCGACGGTCTCCCACACGTCGGCGAAGTTCCAATCGGTCATCGGAGCAGCCTACGCTGCGCGGCCGTGGACCTCGCCTTGCCGGGAGACGACCATCCTGCTCGGCGGGCGTTTCGCCGGTGGTTCGCGCAGCACCCGGACCCGACACCGCGTCAACTGGCCGAGGCGGGATATGTCGCCCCCCACTGGCCCGAGCCGTGGGGACTCGGCGCCGACCCCGTCGGCCAGCTCGTCATCGACGAGGAGTTGCGACGCGCCGGCGTGCACCGCCCGACCAACCAGATCGGCATTGGATGGGCCGGCCCAACGCTCATCCACGCGGGAACCGAGGAGCAGAAGAAGAGGTACCTCCTGCCGCTGCTCGCCGGCGAGGAGATCTGGTGCCAGCTGTTCTCCGAGCCTGGCGCAGGGTCCGGTCTCGCCGGGCTGTCGACGCGCGCCGTGCGCGACGGCGACGAGTGGGTGGTGAGCGGTCAGAAGGTGTGGACCAGCTATGCGCACGTCGCCGAGTTCGGCATCCTCCTGGCGCGTACCGACCCCGCGGCGCCCAAGCACGAAGGCATCTCCTACTTCATCTGTCCGATGCGGGCTCCCGGCGTGACGATCAGGCCCATCGTCGACATGACGGGCGAGCACACGTTCAACGAGGTGTTCCTCGACGACGTCCGCCTCGGAGCGGACTGCCTCGTGGGCGAGGTGAACGGCGGATGGCGGCTGGCCAAGGTGACGCTCGGCAACGAGCGAGTGTCGTTGTCGGGCGCGGGGGCTCTGTGGGGCCAGGGGCCGACGGCCGAGGACCTCGTCACGCTGGCGCGCCGCGCCGGAGGTGTCGCGGATGCCGTCCTCCGTCAACAGGTCGTGCAGGTCTGGGCGGAGGGAGAGGTGCTGCGGTTGATCCGTCTGCGCACGATCAGCGCGGTGATGTCGGGTCGGGCCCCCGGCGCCGAGGCATCGATCCGCAAGGCCCTGGCCGACGACCACGGCCAGCGGGTGATGGAGGTCGCCAAGCGCATGGCCGGCGCGCAGGGGTTGTTGGCCGGCGCCGGCCCTGCCGAAGGACTCGCCGCCGCCGGAGCGGCGCCTCACGCGTCATCGGTCGACGGCTGGACCTGGCCGTCACAGATGTGGGCGTCGGGCTACCTGTTCTCCCGCGCGCTCACCATCGGGGGCGGCACCGCCGAGGTGCAACGCAACATCATCGCGGAGCGCGTCCTCGGCCTTCCCCACGACGTCGACGTGGAAGCAGGGCTCGGGTGGGAGGAGACCCGGCGCAGCGCGCCGCGGTGAGACCGTCTCGTCGCTAGGTGCTCGTGGAGCACCGAGTCAGTGCGCGCTCGACAGCACCTGAACAACCGAGCCGATCGCGCTCAGGCCGTTCCCCAAGTCCTGCGCCGAGGTGTCGATCACGTTCTGGTCCTGGGTGTCGAGGCCGAAGGTGCAGGCCTGGGCGGCGTTCTGGAAGTCGGAGATACCCGCCTGCCAGCTCGACACGAGGTTGGAGTCCGGGAACGCGAGGCGCTGCAGCGCGTCGACCTCGTTCCCGAAGCCCACGCAACTCTGCGCCACTTGCGCCGGGTTGCCGGTCGTGAGCACGTTGGGGAGGTCGTTGTTCTGGATCGCCGCCGCGTCGAATTGCATCGTCGCAACGGCGGTGCCGTTGGTCGCCCACCACGCCGCGTCAGGGCTGGGCGGCGTGGTCACGATCGTGGGCGTCGTCACGGGTGTGGTGGGCGTGGTGATGGGGTTGGACGGGGCCGTCGGCGCCGAGGCGGTCGAGGTCGGCGCGGTCGTCGGCTTCGTTCCGCCCGAAGCAGGACGGGTGGCGGGCGCATTCGGAGCGGGTGCGGTGGTCGTACCGCCGTGGCTCGTCGACGGGGCGCTGAAGAGGCCGGGTGCGAGCGTCACTGGCGGGCTCGTGGGCGGCGTCGCCGAGCTCTGGCCCCCCGACCCTGAGGGACTCGGGCTGGTCGACGGGGGAGTGGTGCCCCGCGTCTGGGCCTGGGTCGCACTCGTGCTCTGGATGTGCGTCGTGCCGGCGCGGCCCGATCCGGTCCACGGCGTCGTCGCGCCGAGCACGGCGGCGAGGACCGCCACGACCCCGGCGACTCCGATCCCCACCAAGAGCCGCTGGCGCCGCAGGCTCGCCGAGTACCTGCCGTGCGCGGCGTGCGCGGCGTGCGCGCCCCGGGGGCGCGGTGCCCACCTGTCGACGACTCGCGCCGTGACGATCCGCCAGAGCGATCGCCGGTCCGGATCCGAGACATAGGGGTGGTAGCCGACGCCTTCCAGATACCGGTACCCGTACGGGGGTGGAGAAGAGAGCTCGGATGCGGTCCACGCCTCGTGCGCGGTCTCGGACCTCGAATCGTTTTCTTGGTCGGACCACGCGTCGTGGGCGGCCTCCCACGTGATCTCGTCCACCAGACTGGTCATGTCCGAGCTCTCCTTTGTCGAACGCGGCCCCGTCCTGTTCTGCGAGACGGGGGACGCCTCACGTCACCAGGCTCTGTTCCTCGGCTCTGGCGCCCCGCCCGGCACCAAGGGGCTCTGCCGAGCCCTGCCGATTTCGCCAAAGGATGAGCAAGAGAAGCTGGTGGCGCCACTGTGGCTGGCCTGACTCACGCGGCCGCCAACCCGATCCCAACAATCAGCCAACGACCGAATGGGCCTTCAAAACCGGCCGCGCTCGGCGCGCGGCGGCGTCACTCAGTGGCCGGCGTTGTGATCGCTCGACGCACGACGCGCCTGACGAGAGCGGCGAAGCCGTCCGGATGGCTGAGCAGCACACCGTGGGCCGCACCGGGGATGTCCATGACCTCGGCCCGTGGCACCAGGTCGGCCAGGACCTCGATCGCCCGCCGGTGGTGATCGAGCGAAAGCTCGCCCCGACCGAGGACGGCGGGGACCTGAAGGGTTGCCGGGTCGAAGGGCGCTGCACCGCCGCGGAGGTCGGTCAGCTCGGCGACGAGTGCCGGTCCGTCGGCGCGCCGCGCGGCACGAGCCTGGTCGGTGAGGCGCTCCCAGCCAGCGTCACCGACCAGGCGGCGGAAGAACGACTCGGCGAACACCCCCGGGTCCTCCTCGGCAGCGGACCGGACGCGTCGTGGCCACCAGTCCATCCACGGCAGAGGGGGCTCGTACGCACCCACGGCTCCGATCGAGTCCGGGGCGGCGAGGGCGGCGCCGAGCGCGACGTCGCCCCCGTAGGAATGGCCGATCACCACCGCAGGTCCTTCGCCGACGATCGACACGAGGTCCGCGACGTGGTCGTCGAGCGTGCGTGCCACGCCCGCGGCACGGGAGTGGTGATAGCCGCGGCGGTCGTAGGTCACGACATCGAGCTCCGGCAGGCGGCGGACGACGCGCACGAAGCTGGAACCCCGATCGAGTGAACCGTGGACGAGCACCACCGTCGGCGCGGCCCGCTGCCCGCTGCCGGCCGGGGCTCCTCGGCCTGCGTCGCCCGCGTGATG
>Ga0070735_10003878_pt1 | contig 12867 bp, 11 predicted proteins | sample Coa_R1_FD_66443 | JGI IMG/M metagenome (GOLD analysis project Ga0070735, IMG submission 66443) | Surface soil microbial communities from Centralia Pennsylvania, which are recovering from an underground coalmine fire - Coalmine... | ecosystem: Environmental > Terrestrial > Soil > Unclassified ...
GCGCCAAAATCCGCGAGGCGCGTGACTTTGCCGAGATACGTCTTCCCTACTTCGGGCGTGGCTGTAAGGTCGCCGATAATCTGCAAGGCTTTCTGCGCCGAAGCCTGATCGCTGGATGCGACTTTGACCAGACCGGAATCTTCTACGTCGATCTTGACGCCGGTTTGATCGACGATGCTGCGAATCATCTTTCCGCCGGGTCCGATCAGGTCGCGAATCTTGTCGACCGGAATTTGCACGGTGTAGAAGCGCGGAGCATAATCCGAAATCTTCTCGCGCCCAGCCGAGATCACCTCTTCCATCTTTTCGAGAATGAACAAACGACCGCGTTTGGCCTGCGCCAGCGCTTCGCGCATGATTTGCGCGGTGATGCCGGCAACTTTGATATCCATTTGCAGAGCGGTGATGCCCTCGCGCGTGCCGGCGACTTTGAAATCCATATCGCCATAGTGATCTTCAGCGCCCGCGATGTCTGTGAGAATGGCGTACTGCTCCCCTTCTTTCACCAATCCCATCGCAACACCAGCGACGGGAGCCTTGAGCGGAACGCCGGCATCCATCAGCGAAAGCGACGCGCCGCAAACAGTGGCCATAGAGGATGATCCGTTCGACTCAAGAATGTCGGAAACCACGCGCATCGCGTAAGGCCACGATTCTTCCGAGGGCAGAACGGCGGAGATTGCGCGCTCTGCGAGGGCTCCGTGGCCAATCTCACGGCGGCCTGCACCACGCAGGAAGGCGACTTCACCCACAGAAAACGGCGGGAAGTTGTAGTGCAAAATGAATCTTTTTTTGGCTTCGCCTTCGAAGCCTTCCAGTCGCTGCATGTCGTCGCTGGTACCCAACGTGGTTGTCACCAGAGCTTGCGTCTCGCCACGAGTGAAAATCGCGCTGCCGTGGGTGCGGGGCAGGACGCCGGCTTCGATCCAGATCTCCCGGATCTCGTCGAAAGCGCGGGCATCGGGGCGCCGCTTTTTCTCGATCACTTCCTCGCGGAAGATGCGTTCCCGCAGAGTTTCGAAATAATGTTTCAGCTTCGCCTGCGCGTCTTCATCCTCTTCGGGAATTTCCGCGAGCAGTTTCTTCTTCAGATCCTTTACTAATGAGTAGCTTTCCGACTTCGGATGTTTTTTCGTATCGAGCGCGTCGGATAATTCTGCGCCGATTTTCGATTTCAGCTTGTCGTAATAGGGCTGGTCGAACTCGGGGGGCGTGACTTCGCGCTTTTTCTTGCCGGCCTTCGATTGCAGATCGACAATGGCGGCGCAGATTTTTTTGATTTCGGTGTGGCCGAATTCAATCGCGTCGACGACAACTTCTTCCGTTACTTCCTTCGCGCCGGATTCGATCATCACAATGCCGTCGGCAGTTCCGACGACCATGATGTTCATCGAGGATTCGCGCATCTCGTCGTAGGTGGGGTTAATGACGAACTCACCGTTCAAGCGGCCAACGCGCACAGCGCCAATCGGCCCCAGAAAAGGAATGTCGGAAAGGCTCAACGCGCAGGATGCGCCGTTGATGCCCATCACGTCGGGATCGTTGCTGCTGTCGGCGGAGAGAACGAAGGCGATCACCTGCGTTTCGCACTTGAATCCTTCGGCAAACATGGGGCGGATTGGGCGGTCGATCTGGCGGCTGGTGAGGACTTCGCGCTCGCTCATGCGGCCTTCGCGCTTGATGAAGCCTCCGGGAAAGCGCCCGCCGGCATAGGTGTATTCGCGGTAATCCACGGTTAGCGGGAAGAAGTCGATGCCTTCGCGGGGGTCGGCGTTGGCGACAGCGGTGGCGAGCACAACGTTATCGCCCATGCGCACGACGGCCGCGCCGTGGGCTTGCTTGGCTAGTTTTCCGGTTTCGAAAGAAAGTTGCTTGCCGCCGGCGAGATCGACGGTCACTATACGGGGTTCTGGTTTCATTTTTTATCCTTTGGAACAGGTGCTGGGAAGCGATGCAGAGGCTAAGCTCAAGGGCTGAAGCTCCAAATTTCCTGAAGCTTCTTTCGGCACGGCTAAAGGCGTGCCCTTCCCGGTCGCAGACGTGGCACTCAATCCCGTGGCGGGATTTGTCTGGTGGGATGCGCTCACTTGATGCACTTGAGGAAGGTCCTTGAATGCTCTACCGGCTTCTCGGGAAGGCGGTTCTAAGAGATCTTGTTTGTACGGGAATCGAAACTCCCCACTTCTCCTAAAAGATGGCAGAAGTGGGGCACCCAATTTTTCTTCACCACTGTTGAATGAAGATGGGTACCCGGCTTACTTGCGGATGCCGAGCTTGCCGATCACGGTTTTATAGCGCTCGGAATCGTATCTCTTGAGATAGTCGAGCAAGCGACGCCGCTTGCTGACCAGCATTAGCAGGCCGCGGCGCGAGCCGTGGTCCTTCTGGTGCGTCTTGAAGTGATCCGTCAACTGGCCGATGCGTTCACTGATGATGGCGATCTGAACCTCGGGACTGCCGGTGTCGGTCGCGTGGGTCTGGTACCGGTCAATGACAGATTTCTTTTGCTCTCTGGCTAGCACTACCCTGGTGCACTCCTATTCTAGTTTCGATTTATCTTGGTGACGTAGTGAGGATAACATGCGGGAGGTTGGAGGGTAAAGGCTGGGTCAGTGTCCTTTTTAGCACTATCGAAGAAGGTTGATAATCCATCGGCGTTAGAACACAATGATGCCGATGCTGAACCCGGACATCCTGCAATGGGCCAGAAAGACGGCGGGGCTCTCCCTCGAGGAAGCAGCTCATGCAATCGAACTGAAGGAATCCCATGGAACGTCCGGGCCTGATCGGCTAGCGGCACTCGAAGCGGGCAAGGAAGAGCCCTCACGTCCTCTGCTACTAAGAATGGCGAGGGCGTATCGCCGATCGCTGCTCGTCTTCTACCTAGAACAGCCACCGAAGACAGGTGACCGTGGAAAAGATTTTCGAACGGGGGCTGGCCGAGCTTTGCTGGCACCATGACAATTGAGGCTGCCCCAGCTTTGCTTCGGTTGCAAAGCTGGGCACCACGGACTCGGCCCTCCGAGTTTGTGGGCTTCTGTCCCAACCCAGAACGGGTGTATCATTTCGGCGTTACACTGGGAAGAAAGGGCAGGTCCTATTACCCCAGTAACGTTGCCATCAGGTTACCGAGAGGCGAGACTTTGTATGACAACTCCCACGCGCGGCATCTTGAACCTCCCATCGGCCGTGGAATGTCAGCACGGTTGTCCCCATCGATCCTTGAACTGGATCTGGAGGACGATCGAATTCTGATCGATATTGAAACCAACTATGCGATGGCCATGCGCGAACGCGCGAAATCGAGGACGGGAGCAGTCATGGACAAGATTCTGAATCGATTTCGACAGACCTCATCGCTTTCCACGTTCGGCAATCGAACGGCTGGTCCGGCGTGTCTGTTGGTTATCCTGGCCCTTGTGTGGATGTTCAGTCCGCACTTTCCCTTTGGGCTCCGGGCGTTCCTGTTGGCATTAAGATAGAAAAAACTGAATGGATGATGAGTACTACAGCAGGGGAAACCCTCCTCGCCCTAAATCCCTCGCATATACCCGTATGTTCGTTAGTGGAGCACTCGGTTCCACCGGTTCGTTGTGGATTCACGGCTTAAGTCCATTTCCGTGGATGGTGGCGGCGCTCCCGCACTACGAGTGGTATGTGATAGCGTTCATCCTGATGGGTGGAGCGGTTGCCTGCATCTGGAACGACGATCACCTGCTGAGATCGTTTATTGTGGGCATCTCGTGGCCAACTTTGGTCAGTTCGTTTTCCAGACTCTAGGGGGCGACACTTTATGGACGTGAAAGCGACATGGAGTGGAGTCGATAACGTTCCACCGCACGTGGTCTTCGATATTAAGGGCAATCGGTTTCGTCTGACCACGACAATCAGTTACCAGGCGCAAACCGTGTTGATCGTGCGGGTGCAGAGTCATGCAGAGTACACGAGGAAAGCGCTGTAAGTCATGGCTTCGGCAACACTGGACTATCCAAAACTGCTGAGCCGAAACGCTCCCGCTGTTATTCACACTAAGGCGGAGCACCCGCACTATCTCTCCGAACTGGAAAGTCTGTTCGGCAAGCCTTCGATCAGCAGCGCCGAGCGGCGCTATTGCGAACTACTCAGCGTGTTGATCGAGGAGTACGAAAAGAGAGCCTTCCCGCTGAAGTCGAAAGCCGATCCAGTCGACACGCTGAAAGAACTCATGGCTGCCAACGGACTTCAACAAAAAGACCTGCTCGATACTTTCAAGCACAAAGCGTTGATCTCGGAAATCCTCAGCCGGAAACGACCTCTATCCCTGGACCACATCCGCGGGCTGGCGAAAAAATTCCGCATCTCTCCCGAAGCTTTCATTTAGCTTAGAAGGCGCACACCGTGCTTACTGGCTCGGTTGAGGAAAATTCCGGTTAAGCCGGCTTCTTGCCGGAAGCAAAGACTTGCATGAAGTCGTTAGCGCCGATGGTCCACAGTACGGCGCGCACGACGGGCGGAAAGTTCTTGCATGAGGGATCGTGGACGATGGCTGGAGCGGAAAGATCGTAGTGCCTGCCTTGAGTTTCGAGTTGCGCCCCGTGCGCGGCTAGCACGTTCTTTACCCACTCGGCGTCACGTCCGTAGGTGAGGGCGATCAGGAATCCGTTTGGCGTTTTGAAGACGTTGATCGGCGTGCGATAAATACGGCCGGAGGTGCGGCCTTTGTGCGTGAGGATGCCGAAGCCGGGCAAGCGTCCGGCGAAGTGACTCGTAATGCGATTGGTGACAAGCAGATTGAATGCTGCGACCCAGCGCTTGCGGAAGCGGATGAGCAGAACGGGCGCGCACAGGACTGCCAAAATCGAAAGCGCTGCAGCGATTCGCATGTTCGAAAGCGTCCTTGTGGCTGATGGTAACAATCTTGGAGGCTTGGGCCGGGCCAACCCGGAAACTTACGTGTGCCTTCCTATTCCTCTTGGAGCGGGAGTTTGACCGCCGTGCCCCTGTTTGACCGCTCTGCCCCGAACTCCTTAAACTTATTTCTGTTCCAATTTCTGTTCCAACCGCGTCGATCGGGTCCGTTGGAGGTTTTTCCTGAGGTTTCGCTTCCGAGCTTCAATCCTGACAGCCCTGCTGGGTCTGGCGGCATCTTTCTGCCTCGCGGAAGATCACCCGACTCCCATCGCGCTCGATAGCAACGAGACCATTTTCGCCATGCTCGCCGCGCTCAACACCTGCGGCTACGACATGGATCTGAACATTTCCGATCCCACGCGGCTCAACGTGCGTGCCGAAATGCAGCGAGTGCTGAGCAGCTCCGAAGAAGCCGAGGCCTCCCGCGACAATCTCTGCGAGTTTTACCAGACCCACACTCCAGACCGGAATACCAACCGCAGCCTGTCGCCCTATATTTCACTGGCTCTGTACGTCGATGGGCCTCCGCATTTCCGCCCGCGTACGAAAGAAGAAGACCTGCCGCCAGACGCCGACGCCATCACGCTGTATGGAGAATTGCTCGAAAAGTTCTACGACAAAGTCGGCCTCCACTCCATCTGGGAGCGTCACCGCGCCGACTACGCCGCGGCCATGAATCGGTATCACGAGCAGCTTTCGAAGATGGTTTTCGACACACAGATTTATCTCAAGCTGCAATCGTCGCAGTATCTCGGCCGCAGGTTCACGATTTATCTCGACTTCATGGGTTCTCCCAACGAAACCGACGCCCGCAATTATGGCGCGGATTATTACGTCGTTGTCTTCCCGCTTCCGCCCTCGTCGGGAGCCCCGCTCAGATCTCAGCTCAAGATGGATCAGATTCGTCACACCTTTCTTCACTACGAACTCGATCCCATGGCCAGCCGCCATTACACGGCGGTCATGCGTCTGGAGCCGTTGCTGCAATCGGTGAAGCGCGCCCCGCTGGAAGAAAGTTTCAAGACCGACATCTCTTTGCTCGTAACCGAATGCCTGATCCGCGCCATTGAAATCCGCACCAGCGGCGGCAAAACGCCTGCCGAAGAGGTATTGCGCGCTCAAGCAGTGGATGACGCGGTTAAGCAGGGCTACATTCTTACCCGCTATTTCTACGACGCCGTGTTGAACTTCGAAAAGGATCCCGCGGGCATTCGCGAAGCCTACGGCGGCATGATTGAAGGCATCGACGTAAAGAAGGAAGAGAAGGCTGCAGCCGACGTGCAATTCGCCAGCAAGACTGCGCCGGAACTTGTCCAACTCTCGCGTCCCGAAGAGCGCCGCATGTTATTTGCCGCCGAGTCCCGTCTCGCCGCCGGCGACGCGAAAGGCGCACAAGAGCTGGCCCAGCAGGCGATCGACAAGAAAATCGGCGATCAGGGCCGCGCCTTATTCATCCTCGCGCAAGTCGCCGTTTACAACAGGAACCGCGACGGCGCTGAAGATAATTTTCAAAAGGCTATTGAAGCCTCGAAGGATCCCAAGGTCGTCGGGTGGTCCCATGTTTATCTCGGCCGCATTCTGGATATGAAAGAAGACCGCGAAGCCGCCTTGCAGGAATACCGAGCTGCACTAACCGCGGGCGGCAACCTGCCGGAAATCAAGGCAGCTGCCGAGCGGGGCCTGCAGCAAGCCTATGAACCTCCGGCGAAACCACAGGCGCAATAGCAAACTGATTTTTTGCGGGTACAATCAGAGAGAATTGGCGATTGAGTGATTGCGCCATTTGGCGATTGCTGCCGCGAACGAGGAATCTCGGTTTGGCGAGCACCTTGATCGCGCAATCACCCAATCGCTCAATCACCAATGTCTCGAGGAGAAAGCATGAAGCGAGCGGCTATCATTATTTTAGTGCTGGTCATTTCAATTTGCAGTTCCGCCCAAAACAAGCCTGCGACGCAGACCACCCCGGCCGGACAGGCCGCCGCCCCCGCGGGCAAGCGTCCACCGCAGGCCAAGACCCAGGCAGAGTTTGAAGCCTACAAAGCCGCGGCTGCGTTGACCGATCCGGCCGCGCAAGAAAAAGCCGCCGATGATTTTGCCACGAAATTTCCTGACAGCGAACTGCGGCCCCTGCTCTATAAGTCGGCGATGCACAGTTACCAGCAGGCCAATAACGCCGACAAGATGCTCGCCATGTCGCAGAAGGTCCTCACTTTCGATCCGGATGACCCCGAGGCTCTCCTCGGAGTATCCCAGGTTCTGGCCGAGCGTACCCGTGACACCGACGTAGATAAGGATCAGCGACTTGCGGAGGCGAGAAAGGATGCCGAGCGGGCGCTCGCCACGGTCGATACCGACCTTCCAACAACCGGCGTTTCTCCTGAACAACTCGCCGCCTATAAAGGCTTCTTGAAGTCCGAAGCCTATGCGATTCTGGGCACGCTCGATTTCAACGCCAAGCAGTGGGCGGCCGCGGAAGATCAGTTGAAAAAATCGATTGACGCTTATCCGCAACAGCCTGATCCGATCGCCATCTTCCGGCTCTCGGTGGCTCTGGATATGCAAAATAAATATCCCGACGCTCTGAAATATGCGAATCAAGCGGTGGACCTGACGAAAGCCGGCACAAACGCCGGCGATGCGGCCCGCAAAGAAAAAGACCGGCTGATCCAGTTGATTGGCGGCATAAAGTAATCGCGAGAATGGTGTTGAGCGGCCTTCGCTCGGGGCGAACTGAATCTTCTCTACTTGCGCAATCATGAAAGAAAGGGAAATCTCCGCGCTCGAAACGGCGCTCGACTATCACTTCCGCCGCCGCGGAGTTATCGAGCAGGCCATCACTCATAGCTCCCAGGCACGCGAGGCGGAAGCGCAACAGGCAGGCGAGAACAAATATAAGGTCAACGACAACGAGCAACTCGAGTTCCTGGGCGACGCGGTTCTCGCCCTCGTCACCAGCGAGGAACTATTCAACCGCTTTCCGCATTTTCGCGAAGGCGAGCTTTCGAAGTTGCGCGCTCACGTGGTGAGCGAACGCCATCTGATTCAGGTAGCCCAGCAACTCGAGTTGGGTGACTATCTGCGTCTGGGCCGCGGAGAAGAAAAGAGCGGAGGCCGCAGCAAGACCGCGCTGCTGGTCGACGCGCTCGAAGCCGTCCTGGCAGCCATCTATCTGGACGGAGGCATGGCTCCCGCGCGCCAATTCATTGTGCGCCAGATACTCAACCCCGAACTGGAGAGAATGGAGCGCGAAGGCGGTGCGCTGCCCATGAGTGATTTCAAATCCGCTTTGCAGGAAAGGCTCCAGGGGCTTGGCTTGCCCCAACCCACCTACGTTTTGGTGGATGAAGCTGGCCCCGAACACAAAAAGACATTTACAGTAGAAGTGCGTCTAAATGCGAAGAGGGGTGAGGAGTCGGAGTTTGTGGGGCGCGCAGCCGGTTCCACCAAGAAAACAGCGGAACAAGATGCGGCCCGGCAGTTGCTCTCCTACCTGGCATCGCGCCCGCATACGGCGGAGTCCAGGCCGGCACGCGGTCCGCGTTCCGCCGACAGGCAATCATGAGTAACGCGGCGGAAGTGGCAACCATGAATTCTGTCGATCAGCAGCCTGCCGATGCTCCCCCTCCGGCACCGCCATCGGCTCGCTGGTCCCCTGGTATCGGCATTACTGGCTCCTTGCAGTCTCTGCTCGGCACCGTCGTCATAGCCGTTTTTGTCATCACGTTCATCGTCCAGGCCTTCCAGATTCCATCGCCTTCCATGGAGAACACGCTGCTCGTAGGCGATTATCTCCTCGTCAACAAACTTTGCTATGGCGGCGGTGGAATTGCCGATTACGCCATGCCTTACTCTCGTATTCGCCGCGGCGATATTGTCGTTTTTCACTATCCAGTCAATCCCACGCAGCATTTCGTCAAGCGCGTAGTCGGCGTGCCGGGCGATCGCATCCGCATGATCGACAAGCAGGTCTTCATCAACGGAATCGCGCTGAAGGAACCGTACGCTCTCTTCACCCAGCCGGCCAACAATCTTTTTCGCGATAGCTTCCCTCGCTTCGACATTGCCGCGGGAGAAACTCCCGAATGGTGGGTCGAGATGCGCAAACTGGTCGAGGATGGCCAGTTGATCGTTCCTCAGGGAAACTATTTCGTCATGGGCGATAATCGCGATGACAGCTACGACAGCCGTTATTGGGGCTTTGTCCCTCGCGCAAACATCATCGGGCGTCCCTTGTTGATTTATTGGTCAGTCCGCGAACCGGAATCTGCAGCACTTTCTTCCGTCAGCGGCAAATTTGCACATTTCGTCTATGCCCTGACGCATATTTTCCGGATGACCCGCTGGAACCGCACCCTGCGGTTGGTGAATTAGCCCGTGCGCGGCTAAGATAGTCATTCGTAGTAAAGCGCCACCAAGAGTAGATGGGGGCATCCCGAAGGCCCGCGTTTTCACCAGCGGGGCGGGAGATATCCCAACGCACAGAAGCCTGACAGGAGCAGATCGACCAGCGTGCCAAAAAAAGACATCAAAGACACCAAACAAGTCCCGGAGAAACCGCGCGAAACTACCGTCGAGTTTCTGGCTTCGCTTGCCGCCGTCCTGGTGACCGGCCTTTTCATCATTACTTTTGTCGTGCAGGCCTTCGAAATTCCTTCCAGTTCCATGGAGAACACGCTCCTGATCGGCGACCACGTATTCGTCAACCGGGTTCAGTTTGCCCCCAAGACCTCATGGGTCGGCCCGCTGCTGCCTTACCGTCAGGTTCGTCGCGGCGATATCGTCGTATTCCTGGCTCCATGCGAGCCCGGCTTATACGTAGTCAAGCGCATTATCGGCATTCCTGGCGACCGCATTCATCTTCGCAATGGCGTGGTCTACCGCAACGGCGAAGCCTTGAACGAGCCTTATGTAATTCATTCGCAAGATGAGGCCGCGTTCCCCAATCCATACCGAGATAATTTTCCGGCCGTGCCTCCGTCGGAAAGTTACAACGTCTATCCCTGCTGGGAACCTGAGCTTCCCATGCACATTCAGGGCGATGATCTCGTCGTTCCGCCCGGCCACTATTTCGGCATGGGCGATAACCGCGACGTCAGCCTCGACAGCCGTTACTGGGGCTTCATTCCACAGGAAAATATCATTGGCCGTCCCATGTTCATTTATTGGTCCTTCGAGACTCCGAGCGACCAATATCGCAAAACCGATTTCGGCGACCGCATCGGATTCCTCGCCCACGTGATCATCCATTTCTTCGACGAGACGCGGTGGCGTCGAACGCTGCGCATAGTAAAGTGAGTACTCCCTCTTCCAGGCAACGGGTTGCAGCCGCAGCAGTCTTAATTCTGCTAATCCTCTTTCTTGTGCGCCCCGGTGTCTCCCGTCTCAAAACCCGGATCACCAATTCCATCAGCCGTGCGGTCGATCGCCGGGTCGAGATCGGCGCGGTTCATCTTCGCTTTCTTCCGCGCCCCGGTTTCGATCTTGAGAATTTCGTAATCGACGAAGACCCGGCTTTCGGTGCCGAACCGATGTTGCGTGCGCCGGAAGTCACGGCGCTGGTGCGCCTCACCTCGCTGCTGCGCGGCCGACTTGATATTTCCCGCCTCGAGCTCACGGAGCCAAGTTTGAATCTGGTTCGCCGCAAGGAAGATGGCCGGTGGAATTTGGCGTCTCTGCTCGAACGCGCGCGCCGCACTCCACTCGCGCCCACGGCCAAATCCAAATCCGAGCCGCGCCCTGGATTCCCCTACATCGAAGCGAGTTCCGGGCGCATTAACTTTAAATCCGGTGCAGAGAAAAAGCCCTACGCGTTGCTGGACGCCGATTTCGCTCTCTGGCAGGAATCCGAAAATACCTGGGGCGCGCGCCTTAAAGCTCAGCCTCTCCGCACAGACATGAGCTTGAGCGATACCGGACTTCTCCGGGTCAACGGGACCTGGCAGCGCGCCCCCAGCCTTCTCGAAACGCCGCTCCAGTTCACGGCCGAGTGGAATAAAGCTCAACTGGGGCAACTGACCAAGCTGGTTTCGGGCGCAGACAAAGGCTGGCGCGGAGACTCCCGCCTGGATGTATCGGTGAGCGGGACGCCATCTGCATTACAGGTGTCGGCCGATGGCTCAATTCAAGGTTTTCATCGTTACGACATTTTGACCAGCGATGGCTTGAGCATGACCGCACACTGCGACGCCAAATATAGCGCTGCCGCCGGCGCCTTGCGCGAAATCTTCTGCACAGGTCCCGTCGGAAATGGCCTGGTCACTGTGAAGGGCGACGCCGGACCGCCGGGTTCGCGCCAATTGAATCTCACGCTCGATCTCGAAAGCGTTCCAGCAAATTCTGTTGCGCAGTTGATCCGCCGCGCGAAAAAAGATCTTCCACCAGATTTGGTCGCCCAAGGCACCGTCCGCGGAAATTTTTCCATCCGGGAAGACGGCCCCTCGGCCCCTGAACTCCGGGGCGCGGGCGAACTTTTGGAATTTCATCTTCAATCGGCCAACAACAAAGTTGAATTCGCTCCCGGCAAAGTGCCGTTTGTGCTCAGTTCTGAAGCGTATCCCGATCAGCCAGCCATAAGATCGGCACGACTCTCGAACCCGGAACCGTCGCCTTCCGACGACATCCGTATCGACTACGGCCCATTTCCAGTAGCCCTCGGCCGCCCCGCGCCGGCGCAGGCGCATGGCTGGCTCGCCCGCTCCGGCTATGGCCTGTCCTTGCACGGCGATGGTGAAGTAGCCCAAACCCTGCGCCTGGCCAGCCTATTCGGATTGCGCGCGCTCAAAGCCAGTGCCAACGGCGCCGCGCAAATGGATTTGGAAATAGCGGGATCGTGGAACGGCGGCCCATCCGCAACTGCTTCCAATTTTCCCCCTCCCACCGTTACCGGCACCGTGCAATTGCACAATGTTCGCGCAACCGCCCACGGGTTGCGAGGTCCAATAGAAATTTCTTCCGCAGAATTAAAGCTCTCACCCACGGAAGCGCGAATCGACAAACTAGACGCCAGCGCCGCCGACGCACACTGGACCGGATCCATCACTTTGCCCCGCGGCTGCGGCACGCCGGAGGCATGCGCCATTCAATTCAACTTGAATTCCGACGAAGTAGTTTTGAGCGCGCTCTTTGGATGGCTCGGCTCTCATCCCGTCGAACGCCGGTGGTATCAGGTTCTGTCCCCATCCGATCCAGAGTCGCCCTCCATTCTTCGCAATCTCCGCGCGTCTGGGACCGTGAATATTTCTCGTTTGCAGGTGCATCACGTACCTGTGAGTCGTGTGTCAGCGGCCCTCGAGCTCAATCGCGGCAAGCTCAACCTCGCCAATCTGCGCTTCGATGTGCTGGGCGGAAAGCATCACGGCGAATGGCAAGCCGATTTCAGCGGAGCGACTCCGTTTTACAAAGGTTCGGGGATCTTTACCGACCTCTCGTTGCGGCAAGCCGCGGGTGCGATGCAAAACGCCTGGACCAAAAAAAAGATTTCCGGAGAGGCGAATTCCGGACAAACGAGTTCCAAAAAAGCGACTTCCGGAACGGCAACCGCCAGCTATCAACTCGCAGCCAGCGGAAAAAACTCCGCCGGTTTCTGGCAGTCAGCCGATGGCGAATTGCACTTCGACGTGGAGGATGCCGTTCTCCCCGTTATTTCCCTGCCGAATGATATTGGCCCGCTGCAGATTTCGCATTGGCAAGGCTCGGGTCACCTGCGCGACGGAAAAATCGACCTTCCGGCGAGCGAAATCGTTTCATCATCGAACCTCTACGAAGTTACCGGTTCCGCTACTTTGGGCCAGGTCTTGGATCTCAAACTGACCGATGCTTCCGAAGCCGCGCCGGCCCATCCCGTCACATACCGGATCACGGGCACATTAGCCGAACCACTCGTCACGCAAACTCCTCCGCTTCAAACTCAGGCACGTCTGAAGCGTTGACCTAAGGCACATATCCTTCTCCGCGCAAAACCTTCCCCGGCAACTT
>Ga0070735_10003879_pt1 | contig 12866 bp, 13 predicted proteins | sample Coa_R1_FD_66443 | JGI IMG/M metagenome (GOLD analysis project Ga0070735, IMG submission 66443) | Surface soil microbial communities from Centralia Pennsylvania, which are recovering from an underground coalmine fire - Coalmine... | ecosystem: Environmental > Terrestrial > Soil > Unclassified ...
TCGCAAGCCAACCTTCACCAGAGTGCTGCCTCCCGAGCTGCGCGGCCGGATCGTGCTGGGCGCCGACGTGGTAATCGAGGCGCTTGCCGACTGAGGGTCGTGCACGTCGTGCTGTATGCACGACATACTGGCCCTCGAGACGAGCGGCATCCCGAGCGTCTTCGTGGCCTCGACCGAGTTCCGCGCCGCGGCGCGGGCGCAGTCCCGCAGCCTGGGCCTGGAACCGGCCGGCGTCTTTGTGCCGCACCCCATCCAGGATCGTACCGACGAGGAGATGCGGGCCCTGGCCGATGCGGCGTTTGGCGAGATCACACGGGCCTTGAGCGCTTAAGTGATCTCCACGATGGAGACCGCGTTGCCGTCCGGATCTCGAATTGTGGATTTGCGGCCCGCTCCCGTGATCTCGTCGATAGGCCCGGGTGCGATCCCGCGCTCGCCTATCGCCCGTACTGTGGCATTCAGGTCGTCGACCACCAGCGTCACGATGCTGTGTCCGGCGCGAGCCGCGTCGACCAGCAGGTAGAGCGATGCGGTGGCTGCAAGCTGCCAGACCGCTTCGTCCTCGTTCGGCAGAAAGGTCGGCGGCCGCCCGAGTAGCCGCTCGTACCAGGCCACAGCGCGGTCGCGATCGGCGACCGTCAGACAGGCGAAGACGTAGGTGACTTCCATTACCGCGGCGACCGGCCCACGCTGGGTGCCGAAGCTACGAGCACGTCGTGTGACGGCAGCACCGCCTTCTCGATTCGTCCGTGAGTATCCTCCTACGCGTGCAGCGCCCCACCGAGATAGAGCGCGCCAATCTCCGGGTTCTGCAAAATCTGATCTGCCGGCCCGGTCAGCCGCACCCGACCGCTCTCCATCACCACGCCGTGAGTCGCATGTCGCAGGCCGGAGCGCGCGTTTTGCTCCACCAGGAGAACGGTCTTCCCGGCATCACGCATCACGGCAATCGTCTCGAACACCTGTTTGAGCGTTCGCGGATCCAGGCCCATCGACGGCTCGTCCAGCAGCACCAGCGCCGGGTCGAGCATGAGACAGCGGGCGAACTCGACAATCTTCTGCTGGCCACCGGAGAGGCTCCCGGCCCGATCGCCGCGCCGCTCCCGCACCACCGGAAAGAGCTCGGCCACCTCGTCCAGCCGCCGCTTCACCAGGGCGCTGTCGCGCACGATGAACGCCCCCATCCTGACGTTCTCCCACACCGTCATGTCGGGAAAGAGACTCCGCTCCTGTGGCACCTGCACGACCCCACGCTCCAGGATCTGCCGCGGCTTCATCCCGACAAGCCGGGCGTCGCGGAAGACGATCGTACCGGCGCGCGGCTTGAGCAGACCGCTGACGGTGCGCAGAACGGTCGACTTGCCCGCGCCATTCGGGCCGACGATGCAGGTAATCGATCCCTCCGGGACGTCGAGATCGACCCCCTGCAGCACATCTCCTCCGCCGTAGCCGGCAAAGACATCGCGCAGCGTCAGCAGCACGCCGTCAGTCCCCCAGATACGCTTCCAGCACCGCGGGATTGTTCCGGACCTCGGACGGCAGTCCTTCGGCGATCACGGTGCCACGGTGCATCACGCTGATCCGGCTGCAGAGCTGCATGACGAACTCCATGTTGTGCTCGACCACGAGGAAGGTCACCCCCTGCTGGTTCAGCGTCCGGATGCGGTCGGCAAGGAAGGTGACCATGGTCGGATTGACCCCGCCGGCCGGCTCGTCCAGCAGGATGACCCGCGGCTCTGCCGCCAGCACGGTGGCAAACTCCAGCAGCTTTTTCTGGCCGTACGAGAGGTTGCCGGCCGGCAGCGACCGCAGATGGGCGAGTCCGACGAACTCGAGCAGATCGCCGGCCCGGGCCTGCTCGCCTGCCGAGCTCCAGCGGCGGAGCATCCTCCCGAAACCGCGCCGCTGCAGCGCGACGTGCACGTTCTCTTCCACGGTGAGCCGGGAAAAGATCCGGGTGAGCTGAAAGGTGCGGCCGATGCCCAGCCGAAAGACGCGGCGCGGCGAGGCGCCGGTAATCGTCTTGCCGCGCATCCGGACGGCGCCGCCATCAGCCCGCTCGTAGCCGGTGACGACGTTGAAGAGCGTCGTCTTGCCCGAGCCGTTGGGACCGATCAGTCCGGCGATCTCTCCCTCCTCAACCCGAATGCAGCAGTCGCTCAGGCCGGTGATTCCGCCGAAGGATTTGGCGAGGTCGGCGGCTTCGAGCAGACTCATTGGTTGGCGGCCCGGCTGCCGGGCGGCGGTTGCTCGATAGGCTGCTCGCCCGCCCGCTCACGCTGCGTGGCCGCCGCCGGGGTTACTTGCCCGCCGATCTGGCCGGCGGCGCCGGTCTGGCGTCGCTGCCGGTAGAGCGCGAGCCAATAGCTGATCGTCGGAATGACGCCCTGCGGCAGCAGCAGGATGACCACCAGGAACAGCGTCCCGTAGAGAATCAGGTAGAGGCCGTTGCCGCCGTAGGTGAACGCGAAATACTCGTGCGCCGGCTCGATCAGGAGGGCGCCGAGCACCGGCCCCGATACGGTTCCGACGCCGCCGGTGAAAGCCATCAGGACCATGGCGAGGTCGGCCAGCGGGTCGAAGACCACCTGCGGATAGATGTAGGTCTGGAAGTAGGCGTAGATGCCGCCGGCGATGGCGATGAAGAAGGCAGCGACGACAAAACACACCAGCTTGGCGAGCCCGGCGTTGATCCCAAGCCCCAGCGCGCGGTCCTCGTCATCGCGAAGCGCGCGCAGTCCAAGGCCGAACTTCGACTGCCGGATCCACCACGAGACGGCGACCGCGACAACCAGGACGATGAGGGCGGCGTAGTAGAACGGCGGGTTGAAGGCCGAGCCCATCCAGGGGGCGGCGGGCGCGCTCAGCCCGGTCGATCCATTCGTCAGGTCCCGCAAGTTGGTCGCCAGCAGCTGACCGATGAACAGCATGGCGATTGTCAGGACGACAAAGACGTGGCGCCGGGTGCGCAGCGTAATGATCCCCAGCGGCACGGCAGAGGCGGCGCCGATCAGGCCGACCACCGGCAGCAGGAAGAATGGCTCGTAGCCGCTCGAGACCTGAACGTGCTGGCCCAGCAGCGTCAGCGCGTAGGCGCCAATCCCGAAGAAGGCGGCGTGGCCCAGCGAGATGTACCCGGTGTAGCCGCCCAGGACGTTCCAGCCGGTCGCCATGATGGCGAACAGCAGCGTGAAGACCGCCATCGTCATCGACAGCGGGCTGTTGATTACTTGCGGCACGACGACGGCAATGGCGAGCAGGACGGCCAGTCCCGCCAGACGCGCGGCAATCCTCATTGCCGCCTCGTTGCCACCTTGCCGAACACACCCTGCGCCCGCACCAGCAAGACGGCGGCAAGGACGACATAGAAGACGAGCGTCGCCCACACCGGCGACCAGACGACGGAGGTTACGTCCTCGACGATCAGCATGAAGAGCGCCGCCACCAGAGCGCCGAAGAGGCTACCCATGCCTCCCAGAATGATGATGACCAGCAGGCGCGAGATCAGGTCGTAGGCGCTCACCGGGTTGAAGGTGTTGATGGCGCCGTAGACCATCCCTCCCGCCGCGGCCAGCGAGACGCCGATGCCGAAGGTAATCGTTTCCACACGGGCCACATTGATACCGATCAGCTCGGCCGCGGTACGGTTTTGCACCGTGGCGCGAATCCCCTGGCCGAACTTGGTGCGGTAGAGGAACGCCCAGAGGGCCGCCAGCAGCACCACGCTGAGGATGAAGCCGAAGAGGTAGATGTACGCGACGTAGACGCTGCCGACCGGAAACGAGTTATCGACGTACCAGGCGTCAATCTTCACCAGGTTGGTGGTGAAGAAGAGGGTGAGCAGGCCCTCGATGATGAGCGCCACCGCGAAGGTGACCAGGATTGAGAGCATGGTGCGGTCGCGCTTGAGCCGCCGGATGATTGCGACCTCGATGACCACCCCGACCAGGAAGAGCGCGGGGATGGTCAGGAGGAGACTGAGGAACGGGTCGAGATGGAGATGCTGCTCCAGCGCGTAGGCAAGGTAGGCGCCCAGGATTACCAGCGCCCCCTGCCCTACATTGATGATGTCCATGACGCCAAACACCAGCGTCAGACCGGAGGCCATCAGTGCATAGACGCCTCCGGTCAGGATGCCGGTGACAATCGCGCCGTAGATCAGATCCATTAATGCCAGTGCGGCTTGGGATACTCCACCGACTTCACGGCGTACTGGGCCGGGTACACCGGAACGGTATTGCCGTTCCGCCATTGCACGATGAACGACTCGCCCTGCGGCCGGCCGGCGCTGTCGAAGCGCATCGGTCCCTGGACACTCTGGAAGGTGCCGCGGTGCAGCTCGGCGATGAGCTTGCCGTTGTCGAGCGATCCAATCTTGGTAACCGCCTGCTGCGCCACCTGGCCAACCGAGTACGCTTCCGGCGTGTCCTGGCTGATGTCGGCCACCGTCCCGTGGTAGGTCCGGAGGTACTCGCTGATGAAGCGCGTGTTCTGGTACGTCTTCGCCCCGTACCACCACCCTTCGGGCACCATGATGCCCTCGGTGTTACGGAGGCCAACCGCCTTGGAGAACGTCTTCCCCTGGTCGGGCCCCGAGGTCGCGATGATCGCCTTCGGGTTGTAATGCTGCTGTTTGAAGCCGTTGATCAGCGCGATCGAGAGATCGGGACCGGGCGAGCCAATCACCACCAGCTGGGCGTGCGTATGGGCGGCGCTCAACGCCATCGGCTGAAAATCGGTGACCTCACTGGGGACTACCGTGTAGTAGACGGACCTCACGCCGTGGCGTGACAGGATACCGCGGGCGGTGTCGACCTCCGGCTTGGCGAACGGGTCGTCGATCGTGACGTAGGCCGCGGTGGTCGGCCGCCGGCTCTTGGGGAGCGTCAGCAGCCAGTGCGTGAAGCTAACCAGGTTCCGAGCGACCGGCGAAGGTTGCACAAAGAAGAAGTTGTGGAAGTTCTGCTGGAAGACGAGCGGACCACCACCGGCCGGCGCCAGGAAGGCGTAGCCGTAGCGCCGCGCTACCGCAGTGGCAGGGATGGTCAGCAGTGTGGAGAAGGGGCCGAAGGTGAGATCCACCTTGTCGGACGTGATCAGCTTGGTGTAATCGGTCTGCACCTGGGTGGTGGAGCTGGCATCGTCGTAGTAGATCAGGCGGACCTTGCGCCCGAGCAGACCACCATGACTGTTGACGTCGGCCGCCCACAGCCGGTAGCCCTGCAAGATCGCCTGGCCGTCACTGGAAAAGTCGCCGGAGAGTGACACCGAGAACCCGATCTTGATCGGGGGACCGGCCGCCGGGGACGCTGCCTGGCTCGGCGCTGCCGCGACACCCAGCATTACACCAGCGATCAAGGCACCCGATAGGAACCACCTGCTGCTTCGGGCAAGTACGGATGGGGCTTTCATGTCCTCGCTTCCTTTCTCGTGTGCTACCGGGACAGATTTCCTCACGCGCTCAGCCGGCGCATCATCCAGTCGGCCTGCTTGGGCCGATACTTATAGGGAATGTTATTGCAGACGTGATTACCCTCCTCGTACATCAGTAGCGTTGCCTCACCTCCCGCGTCCCGCACCATCTCCTCGGCCGCCTCGGCCGGAAAGAGCCGGTCCTGGCGCCCCATGACGATCAGTGCCGGGGCGCCGAGCCGGTTCATCAACCCGTGGAGGTCGAAGCGCTCCAGCCGCTGCCGCGCCTGCTCCGCATCGCCGGCATGCAGCCGATGGATCAGCGCTTCGCGGGTCAGAATCGGCACGCGATCGAAATAGTCGACGAATCGATACCCCATGGCAATCGCGATCACCGCCCGCAGGCGCCTGTCGCAGGCCGCCGACCGCAGCGCGTAGTAGCCGCCGAAACTGACGCCCATCGCGCCCACCCGGCGTGCATCCAGGTCGCGCTGCTGCTCCACCCAGTCCAGGACGGCGCCCAGCGGGACCTCGTAGTCATACCGCATGGGGAACCGGAACTCCAGCTCTCCCTGCCCGGGGCCGTCGATGGCCAGCACCGCCATGCCACGCCGCAAGAAATCCTCGCCGTAGGCGTGCAGCTCCTCCTTCACCGAGTCCAATCCCGGTATCAGAACGACGAGCGGCGGACGGGTGACGTGCGCCGGCCTGCGCAGGATCCCGAGAATCGAGGCGCCCTCCTCGTAGGGGATCTCAACCCGCTGGGCCGGTGGATCGAAGTACGGCAGTGCCCGGTCGTACAGCGCTACCGTGCGCTCGTGGGCGCGACGGTGCTCGTCCGGCCGGTGAAAGAACATGAACTTGCCAAAGTGGTAGAGCATCGCCGCCTGCCAGAAGTGCTGCGCCGCCGACCGGTAGAAGCCATCGGCCTCAGCCTCGTCCCCCAGGCAGGCGTGCATCGCACCCCAGTCGCACCAGCTCCGGCACCAGTCATCCCAGCGCTCGATTCCCGCCGTGATGCGCTGGAAGTCGTTGATATCGACGCCGTTGGCCACGAATCTCGGATACCAGTTCTCGATCGCGACGCGCACGCGCTCGTCCGGTGCCATCCGCAGTGCTCCGTCTCTCCGTTAATTCCGACTATACACGCCTCGGCGACGCCGCGCAATCAACCCGGGCGCTCCGGATCACGCCGGGTGATCGCGGCGCTGCCGTTCCAGCACGACCCAGATGGTGCGGGCCGGAACGGACCCAGTATTGGTCAGGCGGTGCGGCAGGCTGGCATCGAAGGCAATCGAGTCTCCCGGCTCCAGATGGTAGGTGGCGAACCCCACGTCGATATCCAGTTGCCCCTCGAGCAGGATGCCGTAATCACGGCCAGGATGCTGCTGCATGTCCGGCGCCGAGGTCGCGCCCGGCGGGTACACACACTGCATGAATTCGAAGTCGTGCTCGTCGGTCGGGGTGAGCCGCTCCCATGAGATGCCGCCCGACAGCGTGATCCGCGCCCGATCCTGCTCCCGCACCACCGGAAGGGCCGGCTGCTCCGGGCGCGTGCTGTGACCGTCGCCGAAGAAGTAGTCGGTCGTGGTCTCGAGCGCCTCGGCCAGCCGGAAGAGTGTGACAACCGAGGGATTCACCGCGCCACGCTCCATCTGGCTCAGCAGCGACGGCGTCACGCTTACACGGCGGGCCAGCTCACGGAGCCCGACGCCGCGGGTCAGCCGCAGGGATCGAAGCTGCGGGCCGATCGAATCGAGGGCGATGCGGGCGTTATCCGGCCGATTCGCCGTCTCCAGTCTCCGGCTGCCATCGCCCGGGTCCGTGTGCTCGGTCTGGCTCGGCTGCGCCCGGCGCTCGGTTGACATGGCTTGGCTCAGTTCATAAGCTGGTGTTAATTCTTGATACACAGCATAGCAAAGCCCGGAGCCGGCGGGGAGGCCACAGTGAAGATCCAGTCGTTTGGCGCAATGGCAGTGGACTGGGAAGCGCGCATTGACTTCGATCGCCTGCGTCGCCAGCGGCTGGAGCGCGCTCAGGCGCAGCTGAACGCGTCCGATGCCGCCGCCTTCCTGTGCTTTGACATGAACAACATCCGATACATCACCAGCACCACCATCGGCGAGTGGGCACGCGACAAGCTGGCCCGCTTCTGCCTGCTCTTCCGGGATGAAGCGCCGCTCCTCTGGGACTTCGGCTCGGCGGCGGCCAGCCACCGGCTGCACGCGCCGTGGAACACCCCGGACCGCTGGCGGGCCGGCGTTTCAACGATGCGCGGCGCCATGACGCCGCAGTCGGGCATCGCCGAGAGCGTGGCGCGCAAGATCCATCACGAGCTGCAGATTCGCGGGTTGCTCGGCGAGCCGGTGGCCGCCGATGTGATCGAGCTTCCAGTCCTGCTCGCGCTGCAGGCACTGGGGATCCAGGTAGTGGACGCTCAGCAGGCGATGCAGGATGCGCGCATGATCAAGACCGAAGACGAGATCAATCTCCTCAATACCTCGGCCATGATGGTCGATGCCGCCTACGATCTCCTCTACGAGCACCTGCGCCCGGGAGTGCGGGAGAACGACCTCGTCGCCCTGGTCACCAAGCGGCTGATCGAGCTGGGCTCCGACCAGGTGGAGGCGGTCAACGCCATCTCCGGGGAGCGCTGCGCGCCCCATCCGCACATCTACTCCGACCGGGTCATCCGGCCGGGCGACCAGGCCTTCTTCGACATCATTCAGTCGTTCCACGGCTACCGCACCTGCTACTACCGCACGTTCTGTGTCGGCACCGCGACCCACGCGCAGCGCGAGGCCTACAAGATCTGCCGCGACTACCTCGATGCCTCGATCGATCGCGTCCGGCCCGGCATGACCACCCGGGAGATCGCCGCGGTCTGGCCGCGTGCCGAGGAATTCGGCTTTGCCAACGAAGAGGAAGCGTTTGCCCTCCAGTTCGGGCACGGGATCGGGCTCTCCAACTGGGAGAAGCCGGTCATCTCCCGGCTGGTATCACTTGACGAGGAGTTTGTGCTCGAGCCCGGAATGGTCTTCGCGCTCGAAACCTACTGGCCCGCCAGCGATGGGTACTCCGCCGCCCGGATCGAGGAGGAGATCGTCGTGACGCCCACCGGGCACCAGGTCATCACCCGCTTCCCGGCCGACGAGCTGCTGGTCGCAGGCGCGCGCTACTACACTGCCAGGCAGGCGCTCTCCGGCCTATCGGACGGCGCCGATCCCCGCTGGAGCGACGAGATGGAGGCGCCGGCCGCGCCGGCCGTCGAACCGGCGCCGCAGCCCGCCGGCGACCGAGTTGCCGTGCCGGTGGGGGAGTGACGGTGGTCAGGGAGGCGCCAGGCGGCACCGGCATCCGCATCCCCTCACCGGAAGATGCCTACCGGTCGATGCTGCGGCTGCGTCACTTCGAGGAGAAGGCCTACGAGCTCTTCCTGAAAGATCTCATTCACGGCACCATGCACCTGGGTGTTGGCCAGGAGGCCGTCGCGGTTGGCGCCGCCGCCGCCCTCAAGCCGGGAGACTGTAGCCTCAGTACCTATCGCGGCCACAACCATGTCATCGCGCGGGGCGCCTCGCTCGAGGCCTCCTTCGGCGAGCTCTTCGGCCGTGGGATTGGGCTGTGCAAGGGAAAGGGTGGCTCGATGCACCTGACCAGCGTCGAGCATGGGCACTACGGCTCCTACGCCATTGTCGGCGCCCACCTGCCCATCGCCTGCGGCACCGCCTGGGCGGCCAGGCTGCGCGGAACCGACAACGTCACGGTCTGCTTCTTCGGCGATGGAACCACGAATATCGGCGCCTTCCACGAGGCGCTGAATCTGGCCGTCGTCTGGCAGCTTCCCGTCATCTTCCTCTGCGAGAACAATCTCTACATGGAGTTCACGCCGATTGCCCACGTCACCGCCGTGCCGCGTCCGGCGGCCGATCGCGCCGCCGCCTACGGGCTGGAACCGGTGGTCGTCGACGGTAACGATCTGGAGCAGGTGTACGAGACCGTCCAGGACGCGGCGGGACGAGCGCGAAGCGCCGAGGGCCCTTCCCTCATCGAGGCTATCACCTATCGCCACAAGGGCCATTCCCGTACCGACCCGGCGCGTTATCGCCCGTCCGGTGAGCTCGAGGAATGGCTGGCCCGCGATCCTATCGCGCGGTTCGGGAAGCGGCTGGTGAGTCAGGGCTGGTCGGAGGACGATCTGGCGCGCATTGAGACCGCGGTTGTCGACGAGGTGGAGAGGGCGGCCGAGCAGGCGCTCGCCTCCCCCGACCCCGGTTCGGAGCAGCTCTTTACCGATGTCTTTTGCCGGGATGACACCGCATGGCGCAACTGACCTATCGCCAGGCGGTTGCCGCCGCCATCGCCCAGGAGATCGAGCGCGATCCGGCCGTGATGCTGTTGGGCGAGGACGTCGGGGCGGCGGGCGGTGTCTTCAAGGCCACCGAAGGGCTCTTCGAGCGGTTCGGGCCCGGCCGCGTGTGGGACACACCGATCTCGGAGCAGGCAATTGTTGGGACCGCGATGGGCGCGGCGATGATGGGGATCCGGCCGGTTGCCGAGATCATGTTCTCGGATTTTCTCGCTACCTGCTGGGATGGGATCGCCAACGAGATTGCAAAGATGCGCTACATGACCGGCGGCCAGGTGTGCCTGCCGCTGGTCATCCGTTGTGCCAACGGCGCCGGTGTGTTCTTCGGCGCGCAGCACTCGCAGAGCACCGAGAACTGGGCAATGGCCATTCCCGGCCTGAAGGTCGTGGTGCCCTCGTCGCCGGAGGACGTGAAGGGCCTGCTCGCCGCCTCGATTCGAGACGACGACCCGGTCATCTTCTTTGAGCACAAAGAGCTGTATGCCACCAGCGGTGAGGTGCCCGATGGCGACTTCGTACTTCCCCTGGGGCAGGCGAAGATCCTGCGGCGTGGGTCGGACGTGACCCTCGTCGCACTGGCCGCGACGGTACGGACCGCGCTGCAGGCGGCGGAGAGACTGGAGGCCGAGGATGGCGTGCGGGCGACCGTGATCGATCTGCGCTGCCTCGTTCCCCTGGATGTTGCGACGGTTCGGGAAAGCCTCGAGGAGACCGGCCGGCTCGTGATCGTCGAGGAGACGCCCCGTCCGCTGGGCTGGGGGGCCGAGCTCTGCTCGATCCTGGTGGAGGAAGCGTTCGATTCCCTCGACGCGCCAATCGTGCGGGTGACGGCGGAGCCGGTGCCACTCCCCGCGACCCCTTCCCTGGAGCGGCTGGCACGGCCCAGCGTCGAACGCACCCTGCGGGCGGTGCGAGGGTTCTTGTGAGTCAGGTGTTGTGGGCTGTAAGGCGTGAGCAGATGGTGTTGAACCATGCCGGCATCCGTAGAGACCATTTGCATTGGTCTTTGCCGCGCCCGTCAATGAAGCGCTGGTCGGACGGTGCCAGAACCAGTTGCAGAAGCCTCTACACACTACCGCCACAATGACACTCATACCTCACCACTCACTGCTCAACACTCGAAAGAGAAAGCCATGAAGGTAACGGTTCTCGGACTGGGAAGCATGGGCACGGCACTGGCCACCCGCCTGCTCGACACCGGACACCAGCTCACCGTGTGGAACCGGACCGCCGGGAGGGTCGGGGATCTGGTCGCTGCCGGTGCGCAGGAGGCCCGCGTGCTGCCGGAGGCGACCGCCGACGCGGAGGTCGTCTTCACGCTCCTCAGCAATGACGCCGCGGTGAAGGCAGTCGCGCTCGACGGTGGTGTCGCCGGATCGCTCGGCCCGGATACCGTCCTCGTCGACATGAGCACGGTCTCACCCACCACCTCGCGCGAGATCGCCGCCGCCACGCCCGGAGGGCGATTCGTCGACGCACCCATTCTGGGCCGGCCGCAGGCGTTCGGCGCCGGGCGGGCCACACTACTGTTGGGCGGTAACCGAGACGTGGTGGAGCGACTCGGCACGCTCTGGGATGACCTCTCGGCCGCTCGTTACTACACCGGCCCGAACGGGACGGCGACCACCCTCAAGCTCCTCTCGAATCTCATTCTGGTCGGTGGTACGCATCTGCTGGTCGAGGCGGTCATCACGGCCCAGGCTCTGGGCCTGCCCAACGAGACGCTGCGCACGGTCTTCGGCGGAAGCCCTGCCGTGGCGCCGGGAGTCCAGGCACGCCTGGATGATGTGCTGGAGGGTGATCACGTCGGCTGGTGGACGCTGCTGCTCGCCGACAAGGACCTCACCCTGGTTCTCGACCTGGCACGCGAAGCCAGCCTCCGGCTGCCAATTGCCGAAGCCTCCGAGCAGCTGTTGCGCCGTGGCATCGATGCCGGCTACGGCGAGAAAGACCTGGGCGTCATCGCCGATGTACTGCGCCAGACCCGCAACAACTCGCGGTAGTGCATTGCGGTGGGATAACGGGTAAGGAGCTCCGAGCCGTCAGGCGCTCGAAGCCCGTTCCTGCCAGCGCCGGCTCAGGCCGTGGTTCGAGTCATCGTGGGCGAAACCCCAGATTCCCCGCAGATCGATCCAGCGCGATCGGCAGATCTGCGGGTCCGGGGGCAGTATATAGGAACCGGTATCCATGCGAGGACAGCATTCACCGGCGAGGGAGGGATCGGTTATCGGCGGCCAGCAGGTCGTTCCTCCGCCGAGGACCGGAAGCGAGCGGTTGCGTGGCTACAATCTCCTGACTGATAGCCGATGGCTCGGAGGATACCGTGCGAGAGGTCGAGCGGCGTGCGCTGGAGGCGTACCGCGCTCAGTTTGGTGAGGACCCGGTGGTGCTGGCATCAGCGCCGGGGCGGGTGAATCTCATCGGCGAGCACACCGACTACAACGAAGGGTTCGTGCTGCCGTGCGCGATCGGCCGCCGCGTTGCCGTCGCCGCGGGCCGGGGAGAGGGGCGGTTGTACTCGACGGATTACGCAGAGATGCGAGCGCTATCCGACCGGCGGGAAGGGGTATGGTCCGATTACCCAAGCGGCGTGCTCTGGGCGCTGCGTGACGCCGGAGCAGAAGCGCTACCGTTCCGGGCGGCCTTTGCCGGAGACGTGCCGCAGGGTGCGGGTCTCTCCTCATCGGCCGCGATCGAGGCGGCGACGGGGCTGGCTCTCGACACGCTGTTCCAGCTCCAGATACCGCGCCGGAAGCTGGCAACTCTCTGTCAGCGGGCTGAGAACGCCTTCGTCGGCGTGAACAGCGGCATCATGGATCAATATGCCTCGCTGCTTTGCGAGGCTGGAGCCTGCCTCCTCATCGACTGCCGTTCGCTGGACGCCACGTCGGTCCCCCTCGATCTCTCGTCTTTCCGGCTTTCGCTCCTGGTGTGCGACACCCGTGTCGAGCGCTCGCTGGCCGCCACCGGCTACAACGAGCGGCGGGCCACCTGCGAGGCGGCAGCCCGCGCGCTCGGTGTGGCGAGTCTACGTGACGCGAGCCTCGACGACCTGCAGTCGCTGTCCGGCCTGGAGCAGCAGCGG
>Ga0070735_10003880_pt1 | contig 12864 bp, 8 predicted proteins | sample Coa_R1_FD_66443 | JGI IMG/M metagenome (GOLD analysis project Ga0070735, IMG submission 66443) | Surface soil microbial communities from Centralia Pennsylvania, which are recovering from an underground coalmine fire - Coalmine... | ecosystem: Environmental > Terrestrial > Soil > Unclassified ...
GAACATGACGGGATCGCCAGCGAGGAGGACCTCCTCGACTTTTTCCGCCTGCTGCCGAACCCCGACCGGCAATTCGTCGTTCTGCCCGGAGCGGCGCACGCGCTCGTCTTCGGCCACAACCGCCACCAGCTGTGGCACGTCGTACATGCCTTCCTGTCGATGCCGGAGCGGCGCGACCGCTGACCCCAATTGCGAGGACCCCGATGCTGAACCGGACCACCGCCATCGCCGCCTTGTTGGCCTTTGCCCTGCTGTCGCCGGCGGCCTATGCCGCCGACCCGCCGGCCGCCCCGCCGCAGGCCGAGGAAAGCAATCCCGACCAGCCCGATCTGGCGACGATCCTGGCCGCCTTTTCCAAGGTCAAGGGCAGCATGGCCGACACGGTCGCGGCCGCCGAAAAGGAGGCCGGCGGCGGCAAGGCGGTCGATGCCACCTTCGATCCCAGCGGCCCCAGCCCGGCCTACCGGGTCACGGTCTATAACAACAATTCGCTATGGGAGGGCCTGTTCGACGCCGACACCGGCAAGTCCACCGGCAAGACCAACACGATCTCCGAGAACGACCTGGAGGACCAGGAAAAGAAGGATCTGGCCGGGGTCGCCGGCGCCAAGACCTCGCTGCTCGATGCGGTCAAGGCGGCGGAGAAGGAGGGTGGCGGCAAGGCGATCGACGCCGGCATCGAGGAGCGCGAGGGCAAGCCCTGGTACCAGATCGCCGTGGTCAAGAACGGCGCGGTGTTGCCGGTCCTCGTCGATCCGGCCACCGGCGAAGCCCACCCCGCCGCCGGCGAAGCCGCACCATCGCAGAAATAGCAATGCAGGATGATGCGGGATAAGGAGGCCGGGGACCTATTGATGCGATAATCGGATTTTTTCCTTGACAAATCCGGATTGTTGTGCTATAAGACACACACAATCCGGATTTTGGCTGTGGAGGCAGCGATGGACGATATTCGCGCCCGTATCCGGGTCGGTCCCGATCAAACAATCACCGGCATCGCGCCCGCCGAGGTGCCGCCCGGCGAGCACGAGATTACGATCGAGCTCGCGCCCGCCCCCCGCCGCCAATTGCCGAAGAGGCCGTTGGAGCTGACCATCTTCCCTCTCATGATCTTGGTCCTTGGCCGAAGGGGCTTCGTCTTCGCCGGGAGGATTTGTACGACGAAGATGGGCGGTGAGCTTCCTCGACACGAATATTCTCGTCTATTCGACCGCCGTCGGTGCCCCTTTTCATGATCGCGCCCGAGCTGCAATCGCTCAGGCAGCGGCGACCGAGCGGCGCCGCGCGGCCGGTTTCAGCCCTGTAAATCGTCGGCTTTCTTGTTCAGCGCGGCGATCAGGCCGTCGATGCCGCCGGTGCGCAGGATCGTCGCGAACTCCGACCGCCGTGTCGCCAGCTCGCTGATCGTGCCGCTCAGATAGACGTCGCGGATCTGATTGCCGACCGCGTTGTCGTGGACGAGATAGTTGATCGCCACCGGCTCCCCGTCCGATTTGACGATCTGGGAGCGGACGATCGTGCCGCGCCGGACCTTCTGTTCGCCGAGCACCTCGAGCCGCTCGCCGGAATAGCCGTCGAAGCGGGTCGCGTAGGTCGCGGCGACATACCGGGCATAGGCCTGCGCCGCCCGCTTCTTCTGGTCCAGGGTCAGGCTGCCCCATTGCGGCCCGATCGACAGCCGCGCCATGAACGGCACGTCGAAGGTGCGCGCGACGAGCGGTTCCAGCCGCTGGTAGCGCCCCTTGGGCCCGAGCTGCGCCGCGTTTTTCATCGTATCGAGCAGCTGGGCGTAGAACTGCTGGATGATTTCCGACGACCCCGCCGCTGCCGCCGGCGATGCCGGCAACAGGAGGCCGGCCAAGACAACGCCGATACCCGCGAAGCGAACGACGGCACGCCAATCCCATCGCATGACCATTCCCCGTCCTCCCCGGCATTCGGCCCAGAGCGGGCGATCACCTGTGGATCATATATTGGCGCGACGCAACCGCCGCGTAGAATGGGTTTCGCGTCGGTCTACCCATCCTACGCAAGTGGGGGCTACAGCGGCCCGAACGCCGGCGGCGGGATGCGCCGGTTGGAGGCGGCTTCGTAGGCGGAGGCGATCTTCAGCATCAAATCTTCGCGGCCGGGCTCGGCACGGAACACCAGCGAGAACGGCAGGCCGGGCGGCGGCACCGGGGTCGGCGCGGTGGCCGGCACCGGCACGTAGCGCATGCCGTCGTCGCTGAGCTTGAACACCGGGTCCCACACCTCGGTGACATAGCCGGCCGGCACCAGCATTTCGGTGAGGCCCGCATTCGGGCCGTAGAAGGTTTCGAGGCGCAGATTGCTGCCGCCGCCGAGCGGATCGTGGGCGCCGCCGATCCTGGCCGGCGGCAGCGGCGTGTGCAACCGCACCAGCGCGTCGAGCCGGTTTTCGAGGATCACCATCATGTCGAGCCGGCGCAGCAATTCGCGCAGCATGATGCGCTCGTCGACGCCCTGCCGCTGCCCGAGCGGGTTGCGCGGGTCGGTCACCTCCTCCCAGTTGCGGAAGGCGGCGCGGCCGTCGTCGCCCCAGAATTTCGAGCGCCGGTTCAACGCTGCGAAATCGCCCAGCGTCTCGGTGAAGCCCAGCGCCTTCCAATCGGCGGCGCGGCGCGACAAATATTGCGGGATGTGGAAGCGAAACGACATCGCCAGCTCCTGCTGCTGCACCGTGGCGATGTCGAGGTTGGCGGGCGGCGCGATGCGGCCTTCGGCCAGTTCGACGCAGTAGTCGATCGGCGCCATCGTGCCGCTGCCGAACACCTTGCCGGGGGCGAATTCGGTCGGCCGGATCGCCGCCGCGAATTCCCGGAACAGCGGCGTGCCGCCGGGGCCGAGCCGGAACAACAGATCGGGCATGAACACCGGCACCAGCCGCGCCAGGCCGGTGCGGAAATCGGGGTTCATCTGTTCGAGATCGCGGTCGCGCTCCCATAACGGGTCGCTCGATTCGACCAGCATGGCGCCAAGCTTGCCGCCGAGCACGGTCTTGATCTCGGACGCGGCGGCGGTGGTGATCGGCACCGTCACCTTCTCGCCCGGCCGCACCAGCATCGATTCGCGCACGATGCCGATGCGCAGGCCGTTCAGCGTAGCCGGCGCGCTCGCATGCACCGCATAGGCCGGCAACACCGACGCGCGCGGCACCGTCGTGTACGGGTCGCGCGGGTCGTAATAGAAGCCGTCGGCGTTGCGCAGCGCGTCGAGCACCTTGGCGCAATCGCCGATGGTGCGCGCCAGGATGCCGCTGCGGTCGCAATAGATGTCGGCGCCGATTGCGCCGCCGTCGAAGCCGAGCATCGCCTTGTGCGGCAGGATCAGCGCGACGGCATTGTGGTTGGCCGGGCCGCGGGTCGAGGCGCGGGTTTCCTCGCCGAGGCTGCACATGACGAGATTGGCGCTGACCGACACCGCCGATCCGGAGCTGGAGCCGAGCGAGGCGGCGCGGGTCGTGTCGTAGACGTTGGCCGGGTTGCCGCCCCAGCTGCTGCGCTGGTAGCCGAGCACCGATGGAAGCACCTTGTCCGGCTTGTGCCGGCCGCCGGGGTCGCCGGCGCGGCCGTTGTATTCGGTGCAGACCGCCTTGGCAAAGATGATCGCGCCCTTGTCGCGCAGGCGCTCGACCAGGATGTGGTCGCGCGCCGGAACATCGATGTCGTAGGCGGCGTCGCCGCCGCCGGTGGTGCGCATGTCCTTGGTGTCGAACGGGTCCTTGAACGAGAACACGACGCCGTACATCGGCAATTCGTCGAGATCGGGGTTGGTGCCGTATTTGGCGTCGAGCGCCGTGGCGGTTTCGAGCGCGTCGGGCAGGTGACGGAAATGCTCGCAGATCGGCGGCGCCCCGGCCGGCAATGGCCCCAGCGACGGATGCCGGTCGAACGCGCCCTTGCAGGTGACGGAGCGCTCGCCGCGGATGTTTAGCGTCGCCAGCGCGTTGACCTGGCCGGCATCGGGCTTGCCGGCGATCATGCCGTATTGCTGCTGCACGCCGGGGTCGGAGGCGGTCGCCTCCATGCGGCCGAATTCGAGCGGCGGCCCCCGGTATTTGTCGAGGTCGGGAAAGAACGCCGACGCCTTCACCGTCTCGGTCGGGAAGCGCAGCGGCGCCCCGGCCCGCACCGCGCCCGTCGCCTCGGACACCGGCGCGCCGTCCTCGGTCACCAGCAGGCTGGCGACGCCGTTATAGGCGCGGGCGCGGGCGATGTAATGCTGCACCACCGCGACGCAATTGGTCTGCCCAGCCCTGATCGCCGCGTGCAGTTCGTCGATCGTCGCCTCTTCGAGACGGAATGGCGTCGTCGCTCCGGTCATCGCCCGAACCCCTTGTGATGGCAGGGACCATCCTTCCGGGATTCCGGCGCGCGCACAATCCTCGGCGCGTGTCTGCGGGCGTCAAGGGCTCAGCCGACAATCCCGGCATAGGCGGCGTAGAGGCCGAACCCGGCGGTGACCAGCATCACCGCGCCGACCACCACCGCATAGCCGCCCTTCAGCCGGTACCGCTCGGGCAGTGCCCCGACGGCGAGGGCGAACAGGAAGCCGAGCACGACCGGCAGCAGGCAGGCGTTCAGCACCTGCACCCCGACGCTGAGCGCCACGAGATCGGTCCCCGACGCGACCAGCACCCCGCCGAGCACCAGGCAGGCGGTGAAGAGGCCATAAAACCACGGCGCCTCGCGCGGATGGTCGGCGAGCGAGCGGCGGTAGCCGGCGACCTCGCCGACGCCCCACGCCGCGGTCAGCGACACGACGATCGTCGCGACCAGCGCGGCGCCGGCCATGCCGAGGGCAAAGACGGCGCGGCCGAGCTGCGGGCCGAGAAACGGGGTCAGGGTTTCGGAGATCTGCTGCACGGTCTGCAACGGCGCGTTCGGGTTGACCCGACCGATCGTTGCCGCGGTCGCGACCAGGACGCCGATCATCACGAGCTGGGTCAGCGCGGCGCCGCCGGCGGTCTCCCACCGCGCGACCCGCAGCCAGCTTGGGTCGAGCCGTTTCTCGACCACCGCCGACTGCTGGTAGAACACCATCCACGGCATGATCACCGCGCCGATATTGGCGGTGGCGAGGTAGAGGTAGTTCGGGTCGGCCAGCGGCACATTCGCCATGCCGGCCAGCATCGCGTGCCCGTCGGGATGCGCCTGCCAGGCGATCCACAGGAACACCAGCTCGAACGCGCCGAACGCGATCGCGGTGCGCTCGACCGAGCGGTAGGAGGCGGTCCAGACGATCGCGATCAGCCCGCCGACAATGGCGACCATCGTCGCCCAGGCCGGCACCCCGAACAGCAGCCCGACCCCGGCGAGGCCGCTCAACTCCGAGACCAGCGCGCCGACGCAGGCGATCGCCAGCGTCGCGACCGAAAACCACGCCCAGCCGCGGCCGAACCGCTTCAGGATCAATTCGCCATGGCCGCAGCCGGTCACGACGCCGAGGCGCACGGTCAGCTCCTGCACGAAATAGAGGACCGGGATCAGGATCACCTGCAACAGCAGCAGCCGGTAGCCCCACTGTGCCCCGCTCTGCGCCGCGGTGATGACGCTGCCGGCATCGGTATCGGCCAGCATGACGACGATGCCGGTGCCAAGCACCGCGAAACCGCCGCGAAAAACCGGAGCGCGCAGATCGGAAACAGTGCTCACAGACCCCTCGCGTTCACCCGACGACGCCCCGAGTAGCGCAATTGATAATGACTCGCAAATACGCAAATGCGCGCAGGGACCTGTGCCGGTCGACCCGGGCCGGCTTTTTGTGGCTGCGTGACTGCCTGGCCGGCGACAACGGCGTCCCGGGTTCTGCGCGCGCTTCATCGAATCGGCTGGGCGCTGAAGCGGCAATCGGGATCGCATCGCACACTGTCGCGTCCGGGCTGGCCCGATTACGTTTTTGCATTCCGGGATTCGGATGAAATCGGCCGCGAATGCTGCGCGCATCGCCAAGTCCATCGGACTTCGACCGGACGACCTCCGATCGAATCACCTGACTTCTAACATCCCCGTGCGATTGACAGCCTTGCCGCCGCATGGCGTGCTGTTGCCGCGCCAGAAATGGCAAGGCCCGGAACAAAACGGGGCGCGAACGGGGGCAGATGCACAGGACGCCAGGCGCTTTCCGGCTCGGCGCGGCGTTCGCAGCGGCTTTCGCCGTGCTCACGCTGGCAAACAGCGCCGCGGCGCAGGCCCCGCCTCCGTCCGCTACCGCGCCCGCCGTCACGCTGCCGGAACTCAGCCTGCCGCCGGTCGAGGTCATCGCCGCCTCGCCGGTGCTCGGCAGCGGCATCGACCGCGACAAGCTGCCGGCCAGCCTGCACAGCCTGACCGACCGCGACATCGCCCGCGAGGGCGCGCCGGACCTGCCCGGCACGCTCGAACGGCGGCTGTCGAGCGTCAACATCACCGATGTCGAGGGCAACCCGTTCCAGCCCGACGTGCAGTTCCGCGGCTTCCAGGCGTCGCCGGTGGTCGGCACGCCGCAGGGCCTCGCCGTGTACCAGAACGGCATCCGCATCAACGAGGCGTTCGGCGACGCGGTCAATTGGGACCTGATCCCGGAGGTGGCGATCGACCGGCTCGACCTTGTCAGCAACAACCCGGTGTTCGGCCTGAACGCGCTCGGCGGCGCGCTGGCCTTGCAGATGAAGAACGGCTTCACCTGGCAGGGCTTCGAAGCGGAGATTCACGGCGGCTCGTTCGGCCGCCGCGCCGGCTCGCTGCAATACGGCGTCAAATCCGGCAATTTCGCCAGCTACGTCTCGGGCGAGGCGCTGAACGAGGAGGGCTGGCGCGACAAATCCCCGTCGCAATTGCGCCGCTTTTACGCCGATCTCGGCGAGAAGACCGAGAATACCGAGCTTCACCTCAATGTCAGCGCCGCCGCCAACCGCTTCGGCGCCACCGCGGCGACGCCGATCGAACTGCTCAACCAGCGGCGGGAGACCGTCTACACGACACCGCAGGCCTTCGACAACAATCTGGTGTTCGTCACGCTGAACGGCACCCACCGGCTGACCGACACCGTGTCACTACAGGGCAACGCCTATTACCGCGGCTTCCATCAGCATGCGATCGACGGCAACGCCTCCGAGATTGCAGGCTGCGATCCGGATGTCGCGGCCGGCACGCTGTGCCTCGGCGACGGCGGCGCGGTGCTGACCGGCGCCGGCGGAACGCCGATCCCAAGCAGTGCGATCGGCGGCGCCGTCGCCGGCACCGTCGACCGCACCCGGATCGACTCCGACGGTGTCGGCGCCGCGTTGCAGGCGACCGGCACCGCGCCGCTGTTCGACCACGGCAACCACCTCGTCGCCGGCGTCGCCTACGACCATGCCGTCACCGGCTTTGCCTCAAGCAGCGAACTCGGCGCGATCGGCCCCGACCTCTCCGTCACCGGCGCCGGGATCGTCATCAGCCAGCCCGACGGTTCGATCGCGCCGTCGCGCGTGCGTGCCGCCAACAGCTATTACGGCCTCTACGCCACCGACACTTTCGACCTGACGCCGGGCCTCGCGGTGACGGCGAGCGGCCGCTTCAACTATGCCGAGATCCGGCTCGATGACCGGATCGGCACCGCGCTCAACGGCGACAACCGCTACAGCCGGTTCAACCCGGCGATCGGCGCGACCTACAAAGTGATGCCGGATGTCACCGCCTATGCCGGCTATTCGGAAACCAACCGCGCGCCGACCGCGTCCGAGCTCGGCTGCGCCGACCCGGCGCGGCCGTGCCTTTTGGCCAATTTCGTGGTGTCGGACCCGCCGCTGAAGCAGGTCGTCGCCCATTCGGTCGAGGCCGGATTGCGCGGCGGCTTCGACATCGGCCCCGACCAGGGCCGCGTCGCGTGGAATCTCGGCCTGTTCCGCAGCGATCTCGACGACGACATCATCATGCTGGCGACGCCGGACGGCACCCGCGGCTTCTTCCAGAACGCCGGCCAGACGCGGCGGCAGGGCGTCGAGACCGCGGCCAGCTACCGCACCGAGCGCTGGTTCCTGCACGCCGCCTACAGCTTTGTCGATGCGACCTTCCAAAGCGCGCTGACCTTGCCGTCGCCGAACGACCCGGCGGCAGTCAACGGGGTGATCGCGGTGAAGCCGGGCGACCAATTGCCGTCGATCCCGCGCCACCGCTTCCGCTTCGGCGCGGAATACAAATACCCGCCGGACTGGACCTTCGGCGCCGACCTGATCGTCACCGGCGGCCAGTTCCTGCGCGGCGACGAGTCGAACCAGAACCCGAAACTGCCGGGCTATGCGGTCGTCAACCTGCACGCCGCGTACGAGCTGACGCCGAACCTCCAATTGTTCGGCAACATCCAGAACCTGTTCGATGCGCGATACGCGACCTTCGGCACCTTTTTCGGCCCGGCCCGCATCCCATTCCTCGGCCTCAGCGATCCGCGCACCCTGACCCCGGCGGCGCCGCTGGCGGTGTTCGCCGGCCTGCGGGTGCGGTTTAACTAGAGCGACATCCCCGTCGATTCACGCAACCGCCCTGATACCCCGTGCCCGGCCTTGTGCCTGGCATCCATGTCTTTCCCGGCGGCGCTTGCGAGCGCTGCAAGACGTGGATGACCAGGACAGGTCCGGTCAAAGGGGTGTGTTAATGGGTCTGGCCTGAAGGCGAGGCGCCCCAGCGCGTCCGCCAGCTCGGCAAGCCGCCGAGCGGCTCGGCCGCGATCAGCGCCCGCATGATCGCGCGGGCGAGGCAGTCGGCGGCAGCGGTGCCGAGCCGCGCCTGCCACTCCGGCTCGGCCGGTGGCCCCTCGCCGGTCGAAAGCGCGAACACGGTGTCGCCGTCGAACGGCGTGTGCGCCGGGCGGATCGCCCGCGCCAGCCCGTCCTGCGCCATGATCGCAAACCGGCGGCAGCCGTTCCGGCTCAGCGGCGCGTCGGTGGCGACCACCGCGATTGTCGTGTTGGCGCCGGCGACCGGGCCGGCGCAGGCGGAATAATCCTCCGGGTCGAGCGGCGCGTCCGGGATCGGCGGCTGCGGCGGGATCTCGCCGGCCAGTGCGAACTCCACCGCCCACAGCCGGCCGCAATCGGGCCGCACCGCCGCGCCCCAGCTGTTGACCACGACCAGCGCGCCGACCGTTTCGCCGGTGGAAAGACGCAATGAGGCGCTGCCGATGCCGCCCTTGAGCCGGCCGGCCTTGGCGCCGAGCCCGGCCCCGGCGTTGCCGAGCGCGAACCTCGCCCCCGCCTTTTCCGCCGCGGCGCGGCCGAGGGCGCGGTGCGGCGGCATCCCGGTCCAGTGCCGCCGGCCCGGAAAAGCGAGATCGAAGATGATCGCCGCCGGCACGATCGGCACCCGGATGCCGCGCACTTCGAAGCCGCGACCGTTTTCAGCCAGCCAGTCCATGACTCCCGCGGGCGCGTCGAGGCCGAAGGCCGAGCCGCCCGCCAGCACCACCGCATCGACCCGCTCGACCAGGGTCGCCGGGTCGAGCAATTCGGTCTCGCGGCTGCCGGGCGCGCCGCCGCGCACATCGACCGCGGCGACCGCCGGCCGCTCGGCGATCAGCACGGTCGCGCCGGTGATAGCGTCCTTGTCTTCGGCCTGTCCGACGAGCAGCCCCGGCACGTCGGTGATCAGGTTGCGCGGCCCCGGTGCTGCCATGTCATGTCCTCAAAACGGCGCGGTCACGTCGGTTCCGGGGCCTCTTCGATGCGGGCGACATCGCTGGCGCGGCGGGTGAAGCGGGCGATCGGGATGCACATCAGCGACAGCGCCGCGCCGAGAATGACGAAGCTGGCGGTGGCGCTCCATAGATCGGCGATCGCACCCATGATCGGCGGGATCACGATCGAGGCGAGCCGGTTCAGCGTCTGGCGCAGGCCGACAACCGCGCCCTGCTGTTATTTCCCGACCGCCTCGGCCAGCACCGAGAACATCATCGGCTGCACCAGCCCCTGCAGCCAGCCGCGCGCCAATTGCGCCAGCAGCAGCAGGGAATAGAGGCCGCCGAGGAACGGCGTCACGCAGATCAGGAAGATCGCGATCACGGTGCCGCTCAGCATTGTGCGCTGCGGGTCGCCCAATCGCATCGCCCGGCCGGCGAACAATGAGCCGAGGCCGCTGGTGATCTCGACCGCCGAGAACAGCATGCCGATCATCGTGCCGGTCAGGCCGATGCCGTCGAGATAGACGACGTAAACCGAAAACTGCACGCCGTTGGTCGCGGTGCGCAGGAAGATGATCGCCATCGTCGTCGCCACCGCCGGGATCGCGATCAGCGAGAAGCAATGGATGTAGTCCGACAGCCGCGGCACCACGTCGCTGAACCGCAACCGCCGGCGCGTGGTCGACGCGCTGCCGTCGCGCGGCGCCACCTCGGCCTCGGGCGCGCGCAGCAGCGCGGCCGTCAGAATGATGCCCCATGCCACGCCGAGCAGATAGGACGGCCAGACCCCGCCGAAATCCCAGACGAGGCCGACCAGGATCGGCGCCACGGTCGTGCCGATCCGGGAAAAAAAGCTGAACCGGCCGATATATTCGGCTTCCCCCTCGGCCAGTTGCGCGATCAGCGTCTGCGACCCCGACCACGCGAAGGACAGCGCCCCGCCATTGACGATCTGCAGCAGCAGCAAGGGCCAGAACCACGGCACCAGCGGAAACACCGGCGCCAATGCGATCGCGGTCCACACGAAAAACAGCGTGACCCGGCGCGTGCCGAACCGGTCCATCAGCACGCCGACATGGATCGACAGGAACACCGCCAGCAGCGACCGGCCGCCGACCAGCATGCCGATCTCGCCCGCACTCATGCCGAGCGACAGCCCGTAGAGCGGGATCAGGAAGATGTAGAGGTCGGTGTAGCCCATCGCGAACAGCCCGGCGATGTAGATCGCCGCCGGGTTGCGCAACGCGGCCGGCCGGGACCGGCTCATCTCGACGGCGTCCTCCGCTGGATTTGTTCTGCGATGAGTATGCTATCGGGTGCGGCGTCGCGGACACCGATTTTCCGGCATGGCGGCCCCCTCGCCACCATCTATCCCTGCGCATATCGTTTCGAGGAGTGAGCGGTATCGTGACCACGGCCGAACCGACCGCCCATTCGCACGCGCATCGCCATCACGCGCCGCCCGCGCCCGGCGCGGCAACCGACCCGGTCTGCGGCATGAGCGTCGACCCGGCGACCGCGCGCCATCGCACCGAGCATGACGGGCGCGATTACCTCTTTTGCGGCGCGCGCTGCCTCGAACGCTTCACCGCCGATCCGCAGCGCTACCTGAAACCGGCGCCGCCCGAAGCCGAGCCGGCGCCAGCCGGCGCGTCCTGGACCTGCCCGATGCACCCCGAGGTGGTGCGCGACCGGCCCGGCGGCTGCCCGATCTGCGGCATGGCGCTGGAGCCGATGAGCCCGTTTGCGGCCACCGGAGAGAACCCCGAATTGCGCGACATGACCCGGCGCTTCTGGGTCGCGCTGGCGCTGGCGGTCCCGGTGGCGGCGATCGCGATGGGCGGGCATGCGCTGGGTCTCGGCGATTCGCGGGCCGCGATCTGGCTGCAACTCGGATTGAGCACGCCTGCGGTGTTGTGGGCCGGCTGGCCGTTCTTCGAGCGCGGCTGGGCATCGCTGCGCAGCCGCCATCTCAACATGTTCACCCTGATCGCGCTCGGCACCGGCATCGCCTATCTCTACAGCCTGGTCGCGGCGCTGGCGCCGGGCCTCTTCCCGGCCGCGTTCCGCGACGCGCATGGCGCGGTGCCGGTGTATTTCGAGGCGGCTGCGGTCATCGTCGCCCTCGTGCTGCTCGGCCAGGTGCTGGAATTGCGCGCCCGCGAGCGCACCGGCGGCGCGATCCGCGCGCTGCTCGACCTCGCGCCGAAACAGGCGCGGCGGCTGCGCGACGATGGCGGCGAAGAAGATTTGCCGCTGGAGCAGGTCGCGCCCGGCGACCGCCTGCGGGTGCGGCCGGGCGAGAAGGTGCCGGTCGACGGCGTCGTGATCGAGGGCCACAGCGCCGTCGACGAATCGATGCTGACCGGCGAGCCGCTGCCGGTCGAGAAAGGGCACGGCGACCCGGTCACCGGCGGCACCCTGAACACCACCGGCAGCTTGGTGATGCGGGCCGAACGGGTCGGCGCCGACACGCTGTTGGCACGCATCGTCAACATGGTCGCCGAGGCGCAGCGCTCGCGCGCCCCGATCCAGCGCCTCGCCGACACGGTCTCGGGCTGGTTCGTGCCGGCGGTGCTGGCGGTCGCCGCGACCACGTTCCTCGCCTGGGCGCTGTTCGGCCCGCCGCCGGCGCTTGGCTATGCGATCGTCAACGCCGTCGCGGTGCTGATCATCGCCTGCCCGTGCGCGCTCGGGCTGGCGACGCCGATGTCGATCATGGTCGCCACCGGCCGCGGCGCCCAGGCCGGGGTGCTGGTGCGCAACGCCGAGGCGCTCGAACTGCTGGAACAGGTCGACACGCTCGTCCTCGACAAGACCGGCACCCTGACCGAGGGCAAGCCGCGCCTGGTCGGCGTGACGGCGCTGCCCGGATACGACGAAAGCGAATTGCTGCGGCGGGTCGCCAGCCTGGAGCTTGCCAGCGAGCACCCGCTGGCGGCGGCGATCGTCACTGGCGCCAAGAGCCGCGGGCTGTCTCTCGCCGGGGCGGCCGATTTCCGCGCCGAACCCGGCAAGGGCGTGGTTGGGATGGTCGAAGGCAGGCAGGTCGCAGTCGGCAATGCGGCGCTGTTCGCCGCCCTCGGCATCGACCCGGACGGCCTGCCCGAACAGGCGGATGCGCTGCGAAACGAGGGGCAGGGCGTCATGCTGGTCGCGATCGACGGCCGCCCCGCCGGGCTCGTCGCGGTCGCCGACCCGGTCAAGGAC
>Ga0070735_10003881_pt1 | contig 12864 bp, 6 predicted proteins | sample Coa_R1_FD_66443 | JGI IMG/M metagenome (GOLD analysis project Ga0070735, IMG submission 66443) | Surface soil microbial communities from Centralia Pennsylvania, which are recovering from an underground coalmine fire - Coalmine... | ecosystem: Environmental > Terrestrial > Soil > Unclassified ...
ATGAGTGAGCGATGGCGGCAAACGGTGACTCGAATTGGGGCGGCGCGGTGCAGTTTCTTCTGGGCCAAAGTCCCAAACGGCGACCAGAAACGTGTTCGACTGCAGCTTCTGGAACGCGGCGGGGCGCTGGCGCTGCTCGCGAGTCTCGCGCTTCTGCACGGGCGTATGTTGTTTCATGCCGGTGCCCTGTGGCGCGACGAGATCAATACGTTGAACGTTGCGGGAAAGGCGACTTTCCACGAGTTCTGGTCAGCGCTCGAATTCGATTCCTACCCGGCCCTCTGGCCTTTGCTCTTACGGGGTTGGCTGAGCCTGGGCGGGGGTGCCGATGATTTTCACTTGCGCCTGGTCGGTTGCGCGATCGGACTGTGCGTCGTTGCCGCGCTGTGGTGGAACTCGCGGCTGTTTTCGCGCGGCGCGAGTTGGCCTTTCGTGTCGTGGCTCCTGCTGGGGGCATCTCCAGTTCTCTTCAAGTGGGGCGACTCGCTGCGAGCCTACGGGTTCGGCACGCTCTTGTCGCTAGTCGCGCTGGGAATGATCTGGAAACTCATCGAGCATCCCTCCCGCCGCACTTTGGCACTTGCCACGCTCTTCGCCCTGCTCAGCGTCCACGCTCTCTACTACAACTCGATCCTGCTGCTGGCCCTGTGTGCGAGCGGGACGGCCGTGGGAGTGCGCCGAAGGGACTGGAAGATACCGGCGCGGCTGCTGGCGGTGGGACTGCTGTGCGCTCTGTCGCTCATGATCTATCTGCCGCACATTGCCGGCGCGCGGGACTGGGGGAAATTGATCCAAGTGCCGGTCTCAGCCCCTTGGCTCATGCAACGTCTTGGCGTGGCTTTGCGCGCCTCCGGGGGTGCGATGCCGGCCGTTTGGGCCGGGCTTTGGGCCGGAGCTCTCGGCGGATGTGCCCTGTGTTGGCGATCTAAAGCCGAATGTGACGGGGATCGTGCCTTGTTTCTCGGCGGTATTCTCTGCCTGGTCCCGCTTCTCTTTCTGAGTTTTCTCAAAGTGCTGAGTTATCCCACCACCGACTGGTACTATCTTTCGCTGATGGGTTTTCTGGCAGTGGGAATCGACGCGGCCTGGCAGGTCCTCGTGGACGACTGGCCTTCGGCGAAGATGCTGCGAACGGGCGGCTGCGCGCTGGTGGCGGCGGCAATGGCACTGCCGGCCTGGAGGTCAGCCGGTCAGCGACGCACGACTGTCGATCGCGCCGCCGCCGTGCTCGAGGATCGCGCCAGCAGCGACGACCTGATCGTCGTGACCAACTGGACCGTGGGGATTGCGTTCTTGCGCTATTTTCACGGTTCAACGCCGTGGGTCACGCTGCCGGAAATTCCCGACCACACTCTGCACCGCTACGACCTGATCGCGCAAAGAATGGAGGAAGCCGATCCACTGGACGACGTGCTGCAGCGCTCGGCGGACATACTTGAGGCGGGGCATCGTGTCTGGATTCTGGGGGAGCTTCCGCTTCAGAAGGAGGCGCCCCAGCCTCTGCCACCTGCGCCCCGTTCGCCAAGCGGTTGGCAAGAGCGCGCGTACACACGCCGCTGGCAGGCTCAAGCAGCCTACTTTCTGCGCGTCCATGCGGCGCAGATCGAGACAGTTCTTCCGCCGCTTCCCATGGAGCAAGTCGACAACTATGAGAACCTGCCGCTGTCGGTGGCCAGCGGATGGCGCTGAGCGATTTTCGTCGGCATCGGCGCGCGAGCCTGCCTCGTCGATTCGACGAACGTGCCCAATGGGCTGGTTGCCCCGTGACTGGAGCGTGCCGTAGAATAGGCGGCAAATCTCGTCCAAATCGATAAGGCAGATTCACACTTTGTTCAACCCGCAAGCCAGCTCTCGGCAGCTTGAGCCTACCGCGACCGACGATTTGCCGGTGCGCGGTGAAGTGGCGAATCGCAATTGCGCGGTGGCGCTGTCGGTCGTCATTCCCGTCTTCAACGAACGAGAAACATTGCGACTCGTCTATGCGCGCGTAACGGAGGTTGCAAAGGCCTCAGAGCGGGACTACGAGATCATCTTCGTCAACGACGGCTCGACGGATGAAGGCGGTGCGATACTGGACGAGCTCGCGTGCAGCGACCGCCGCGTCAAAGTCGTTCATTTGCAGCGAAACTTCGGGCAGACCGCCGCCATGATGGCGGGGTTCGATCACGCGCGCGGCGAGATTGTCGTCACATTGGACGCCGATTTACAGAATGACCCGGCGGACATTCCTTTGCTTCTCGCCGGCCTCAAGCGGGGTTATGACGTCTGCTCGGGCTGGCGCAAGGAGCGCAAGGATCGGTTTTTGACGCGCGTTGTGCTCAGCCGCGCAGCAAACTTTCTGGCGTCGCTGATGTTTCGCGTTTCGCTCAAGGATTATGGGTGCACGCTGAAGGCCTATCGCCGCGAATTCCTGCAGGACCTGCGGCTGTACGGCGAAATGCATCGTTTTATTCCGGTCTATATGGCAGCCGCCGGCGCCAGAATCAGCGAGGTTGTCGTTTCTCATACTGAGCGCCGGCACGGAATATCGAAATACGGTCTGGGGCGAGTCGTGAAGGTCGTACTGGATATGATCCTGTTGAAGTTCTTGCTGACGTATGCTCAGAAACCAGTCTACGTGTTCGGCGGTTTTGGCCTCCTCAGCTTTTGCGGATCGCTCGGGGCATTCTGCCTTATGGTCTATTACAAATTCTGGGGCGGCAAGTCGTTCGTCGAGACTCCTCTTCCGCTACTGGTCGTCTTGCTGTTTCTCATCGGCGTAGTATCGGTCCTGATGGGCCTGATGGCCGAGGTGCTGATGCGCACTTACTACGAGTCGCAGGGCAAACGCGGATACCGGGTGCGCGCCGTTCGGAACCTGGACGAGACCGGCTGATGTGTGGCATTGCCGGATTCATCGGCCGTGGAACCCTCGCCGATTTGCAACGCATGAGCGATTGCCTGAAGCATCGCGGTCCTGACGGAGAGGGAACCTGGCTGCGGCCCGACGAAGGCGTGTTCCTCGCGCACAGGCGACTTGCGATCATCGATGTCGCCGGCGGCGCACAGCCCATGGTGACCGGCGACGGCAAGCTGGTGGTCGTCTATAACGGCGAGATCTACAACCATATCGAGCTGAGGCGCCAACTCGAGTCGCTGGGCCACCGCTTTCAGTCCGATCATTGCGACACCGAAGTGCTGTTGCATGGCTATCGGCAGTGGGGGGAACAGCTCCCCGATCGTCTGAACGGCATGTGGGCATTCGCCCTCTACGACGGCGTGCGGCGACGGATGTTCTTAAGCCGCGACCGTTTCGGACAGAAGCCCCTATTTTATACATACCAGAACGGGATATTTGCCTTTGCCTCGGAGCTCTCCAGTCTGGTCGGGCACTCCGAAATCAACGCGTCGCTTGCTCCGCTGTCGATTCAAAAGTACTTCGCCTACGGTTTTCTGCCGGCGCCCCATTCGTTGTATGAGTCAATCTACAAATTGCCGGGGGGACACAACCTGTCTGTCGACGCGGGTCGCCCCCTGCCCGTCGTTCGCCGGTATTGGGAATTTCGGCTCGAACCCTCGAGTCGCATGGCCGCGCGGGACGAAGAAGAACTTGCCGAGGAGCTGCGCACATTGCTGCGCAAGGCGGTGGAGCGGCACCTGATCTCGGACGTTCCGGTAGGGTTATTTCTCAGTGGAGGGCTTGATTCGTCGGCGATCGCGTACTTCGCAGCCGAGTCGTCTCCCACTCGTCCCACGTGGTCGTTCTGCGTCGGATTCGACGCCCGCGATTTTGACGAGTCGGCGCATGCGTCAAACGTGGCACAAGCGTTCGGGACGCGCCACGTCCAGTCTTTTCTGCGAGCTGCTGAATTCGAGCCCCTGGCCCGCGAGGTCGTCGAGCGCATCGACGAACCTCAGGCCGACAGCTCGCTGTTGCCGACATCGTACTTGTGCCGAATCGCGCGCCAAAACGTCACTGTCGCTCTGGGGGGTGACGGCGCCGACGAGTTATTCTGCGGCTACGACACCTTTCGGGCCATGAGGCTGGCCGCGCAGTACGCCAGAATGATCCCGCGTCCGGTGCACGAGGCAATTCGCATGGCGGCGGCCCTGCTCCCAACTCGCTTTGGCTACATGACCTTCGATTTTCGCCTGCGTCGACTGCTGCGCGGGCTCTCGTACGGACGTGAAATCTGGAATCCGGTCTGGCTGGGCCCGCTTGGTCCCGCAGAGCTTGCAGAGTGTTTCGTCGAGCCGGCAGACCCGGAATGCATCTATTCCGAGGCAATCAGCCTGTGGGAAGGCTGCCCCCAGGACGACGCGATCGACCGGACCACGCAGTTTTATGTCAAACTCTACCTGCAGGACGGGATACTCGCAAAGATCGACCGGGCCGGGATGTGGAACTCGCTCGAAGTTCGCTGTCCCTTTCTGGATATGGAACTGGTCGAATTCATCCGGCGCCTCCCGAGACAGTTGCGGTTCCGCAAATCGCAGACGAAATACCTTCTACGGCAAGCGATGCGGCCGCTGCTGCCGCCAGCCGTTGTGTCGCGTAGAAAACACGGTTTTCCTTTCCCTGCCGCAGCCTGGTTGCGGAACGGGCCATTCCGCGAAGACTCGTTCCTTGCGATTTGCGGACAACGAACGGAGTTTGTCAGGCAGCGATGGCAACGTCACCGAATCGGCAGGAGCGACGAGCGATTGTTCCTCTGGAGTCAGTGGGTCCTGGGCCAGTACCTGTCTCGGTCGAATATGCACTTTGCCGCGACCAGCCCTCATCGAGCGCAGCAGGTAGGCGGGGTGATTCGGTGATTCGACCTCTCCATCGGCACGCGCGCCTGCTGTCGCGTTTGGAAGTGACGGCGCCTGCCGTGCTGCTTGCCGCGTATGTCCTCCTGTCATTCACCTACTTGACCCGCGATGCGCTGACCTTTGACGAGTTGGGGCACCTCACGAGTGGATTCAGCAGTTGGAATGAGCGCGATCACCGTCTGTTTCCGCAGAACGGCCAATTTCCGAAGCGCTGGGCAACCTTGCCGTTGCTCATGACCGGCATAGTTATGCCGTCGACAAATCAGGAAGAGTGGTGGAATTCCGATCTCGATCGTTTCGGTCATCAGTTTCTCTATGAGACGGGAAACGACCTGGAGACGATCCTGCTGCTGGCAAGGACCATGATCGTTGGGATCGGAGTTTTGATGGGACTGGTCGTATTCGCCTGGTCGAATTATCTGTTCGGCCGCGCCGGGGCTTGTGTCTCACTTGCTCTGTACACGTTCAGCCCGGCGGTGCTTGCTCACGGCCGACTCGCGACGTCGGACATGACGGCCGGGTTGATGTTCCTGGTAGTGCTGCATTGTTTGTGGGGGCTTCTGCACACGATCACAATCCCCCGCCTGCTCTTCTGCGCACTGGCAGCAGGTCTGCTCCTCTCGTCCAAAATGTCGGGGCTGCTGATTTTTCCCATCGCGGCGTTGCTGATCGGTCTGCGACTGGTCCGCGGCTTGCCGCTGCGTGTCGAGTTGCCCTGGCATTCCCGTGTCATTCGAAAAACCATTTGGCAGTTCGCCTGTCTTTCGGCAGTCGCAATGGTTGTAACCACCGGAGCCGTCGTGATGATTTGGGCATTTTACAACTTTCGATACTCGGCATTCCGCAAGTACGTTGACGGCCGGGACCGGTTCTATCGCGGCGATTCGATCGACAGCATGACGGAAGGGACTGCCGCCGGACCCGCGATTCGAATGGCGCGAAACATGAAACTGCTCCCTGAATCGTACTTGGTTGGATTGTCGCACGTGGTCTCTCATTCCCGCGCGCATCCGGCATTCATGAACGGCCATTACAATCGCCGCGGGTGGGTCCGATTTTTTCCTTACGTCGTCCTGGTCAAGACCCCGCTACCTGTTTTCGCAATTGCGGCGCTGGCGGTTTGGGCTGCCGTTGCACCGTCGATAACGCGGAGCGCTCCTCGACAAGGCCTTGGAAGGAGAACGGACTGGCTGGTTCGCGACAGGTATCGTACGGCGCCGCTGTGGGCGTTTCTGGCGATCTACTGGGCCGTCGCGCTGCGTGTTCACTTGAGCATCGGTGAACGGCATGTTTTGCCCACGTATCCCGCCGCTTTCATTTTATGCGGCATTGCAGGACGATGGATTCGGGACCGAGATTGGCTCCGCACGGTGGCTCTGCTGGCGGCACTCGCCTGGCTCGCGGTCGAAGTTGTTCGAATCTGCCCCTGTTACCTTTCCTATTTCAATCAACTGGCCGGCGGGCCACGTTTGGGATATGCCCATCTCGTCGACAGTTCGCTCGACTGGGGGCAAGACCTGTTGCGATTGCGGCAGTGGCTTAATGAGCAGGGTGAAACGAACGAGGCGAGCGGCCCAGTCTATCTTGCCTACTTTGGGAGTGGCGATCCGGCCCGCTGCGGAATTCGAGCCACACTGCTGCCGGGATATCTCGATTGGCGCGAAGAAATCGATTTTCAGAAGCTGCGGCCGGGAACGTATTGCATCAGCGCCACGGTCTTGCAGTCCGTTTACAGCATGGCGTTTGGCCCCTGGAACGGCGAGTACGAACAACTCTACCGTCGCCGCGCTGCACAAATAGCGGCATTGTATGGAACAAGCGTGCCGCTGAAAAAGATTCGGGAGGGGCGAAGTACTCCGCGTGAGCAAACGATCTACGAATTCGAACAGCTTCGCCTGGCCAGGCTTTGCGCGTATCTTCGCCGCCGTGAGCCGGATGATCGAGTGGCGTACTCGATCCTCGTTTACCATGTCTCAAATGATGAATTACAACTGGCCCTCGGACGGGATCAATAAATGATGGACGCGGCCGGCCGAGGCCTTGAAAGAATACGACACATGCAGGCCGGTTGGTTGCCGGTCTCAGGTGCGGCTCATGTCGCAGAGCGCCAGGCGGCCGGATGGCTCGTCGGCGCGGCGTTTTTCGTCATTGTCGTGTGGTTGGCAGCGGCCGCCTGCCTCGTGCAAATCGAGTACTACGACGGCCTGAGCGCCATCGTCAACGCCCGCTATTTTCTAGGCACCGCAGATCGCTACGTGGCCGATCGCGCGCCGATGATGGCGGTGCTGATGCTGCCCGCAGAACTTGCTCGCACCGCTTTTGGATTGCATACGCTGGACGTGCGCCCCGACCACATCTGTCTGGCATTCGTTCATGCGGGGTACTTGATAGCGGTCTACCGTCTGCTCATCCGGCTCTTTGGAAACTCGTGGTTCGTGTTCGCGGCCTGGACGGCCGCCGTCCCAAACTTCATTTTTTTTTCGTACGCCCCATTTCTGAGCCACGACCTCTTTCCCGGCGCGCTCTTGCTGTGCATGTTGATCTGGTGCGACCGATTCTTTGAGTCACCCTCTTACGTTCTGTGGGGCGGGCTGGTGGCAATGGGGGCCGTCGCCGCGCTCGTGAAGCAGACATTCGGCCTGTTCTGGATCCTCGTGCTGCTGGGTGGCTTATTCCAGTGCGGCACGTCGGTAGGCAAAGTCAAGCACGCGACGCTGGCGAAGCTGGTGTGCGGCGCCTTTGTCAGTGGGGCAGTCACGTGGCTCGCCCTGGGTTGGATTCTGACACAGGCTGATCCTCATGCACCGCTTCTCGCCCGGCCGCTGCGCAACCTGCAATACCTGTCCAGCGTTTACGAAGGCCGAAATGTCGTTTTTCCCTTCTGGATCTACGTGCGGAATGCTTCGGCGTATGGGTGGCTGGCTTCGCTTCTGGTTGTGCCGGGATGGGTCCTATCGATGCGCGGAACGCGGCTGCAACGGTCGATCGCCGTCGCGTGGATCGGCGGGTTGGCCTTCCTCTTTCTGTTACCGCTTCGAGAAGTGCGGTATCTTGCATTTCTCTCTCCGCTGACGGCCTGCCTGCTCATCCCCGCGCTGCGATTTGTCGCCAAACGGAAAACGGCGCTCTGCGCGGCGCTTGTGGTGCTTGCGTTCGACCTCGGCGCCTGCATGCTCGAAGCGGCGCAGATTTTTCATCCTTTTTATACCGGCGGGATCGAGCAGCGATTTTTCGATCTACTGGACGATCCGGAGCCGAGGAAGGGGCCGGTGTTCGTGAACTCGCCGATGATGAACTTCGTGTCGCCGATTCCCAGTCCTCTGGCGGCCGATCGTTATCATCGCGTGTTCCATTTTGGCGTTATTCACCTGCGGCATATCTACGGCTGCCAGGATTTGCGAATCATCGCCGACGAACAACACGCATTGCGATCGGCATCCACCTGTCCTGAAGGATCGCTTCTGTTCTATGCGAGCCGCGTCGTCGCTCGCGGGGCAAACTGGTCGGCCGGAGGTCCCATCATGGGCCCCGGGTTCACTCAATGCGCAGGAGTGTGCCGTTCGCAGATGGTGACGCTCGCGGATGAAGCCGGCAATGGCCCGGCTGATGCAGAAACGGTTGCGCTCCTGCGGCACGTCGGTGATGAGAATCTACCCCCGACGATCCAGGGTGAACCTTGCGCCGAAAGCCCGCTGGGAGAGTTGCTCCCCGTGTTGCGCATGGATTCGCCTGGCAATTCCTGGTGGTTGCGGCGAACCGGGCCGGATGCCTATGTCGTGCTGGGAATGCCGCCTGCGCCTTCGACCGCTGAATCCCGGACCGCTGAAATCCGGCGGTTCGAAATACGCCGTCGCGCGTCGGGCGATGCGTCTCGAGTCGACGCGAGCCCCTGATAATTCACGGGCGGTTCCTCAGGTGATGGCCGATGACAGGCGCATTCAGTCTCGGTTGGTGCAATAGCGCCCCGCAAAATCGCGCATTCGCTCGCAGAACTGTTGCATGCCCTCCGAAATCTCGGGAACGTCGAGAGCCAGATTGCAAGCGTCGAGCGCTTGCGAGGCGTTTCCCAGCTCGAGGTGGCATACCGCCAGTGCGCAGTGCGCTTCGACGTTCGCGGGATCGCGGTGGATGGCCAGGTCAAAATTCTCGCGCGCGCGAGCATGGTCCTGCTCGGCCAGATACGATATTCCGATGCCCGCGTGGCATCGGGATTGGTCTTCCCGATCGGACGATTGCTGCCAGATCTTGCGCGCGGACTGCGGGTCGCCGCAAACAAGGCACGCACGTGCGACAATGTCGCGCGAGGCGCCGGATTCCGGCAACGTGGCGTGCAAATTCGATGCATCGGCAGCGAATCGGGCTTTGATCCGCAAAAACCGGCGCGACGTAAACAAGTCGAGGACTTGCCGGTCGATCTCGTCTTCCGGATCGATGAAGCCCCCCGGCCCGGCACTCGCGCGAAAATGTGCCACGCCCAGGCCCTGCTTGACCAACGATCGCAGTCGGACATGTTGCGCCGTTCGTGCTGCAGATCCCGAGATCTTTCGGGACGCGAGATAGACCGCGTCGGCATCGCCCAACCCGCAGACGATGTTGTATTCGTCCGCCAACGGTGCAAACTCGCCTGGCCCGAATTCCTGGCAACGCTGCAGTAGGTAACGCGATCTCGCGGGACCAAGCATTTCCAAAAGTTGCCACTCTTCCGGCGATGTGATCGGAACAGCGTACATTTGAAACGCCGCGGCCGCCCCGATTTGGCACGCCGCAGCCGGCAGGCGCTCGATCTCGCCTTGGGCCAGGCGCGCCGCCAGCAGCAGCAAAAGCCTGCGATCGGCTCCGGCTTGTGTGGCGCGATCGCCCGCGGCGCGGGCGATGTTCACCAGGGCCGACGCTTCCATCAACTCCCGATTCAACCCGTTTCGCAACTCTTGAGCGACTGCTCCTGAGTCGATCGGAGCGCGTTTCGGGACTCCAAAATGCCTTTGCACCAGATTCCCCGAGGGGTCGCGGGGCGCGGTCTCGTCAGTCGCCGGTACGTAGACGGCAGCGACTGGACCAAACCAGGCGCAGTTCCATGCGGGATCCGAAAGCAGCGCCGTTTCGAGCGGGAAGTGGCTGGAGTGATCGACCAGGATCGCCGTCGGCGATGGGAGAATGCGCGGCCAATTCTCGTCGCCTTTCGCGATGTCGTCCGCCAACTGGTAGTAGCGTTCCATCGACGCGCGGCGCATCACTTCCAGCCGGGCGTCGGCGTACACGCGTTGGCCTTCCCGCATATGGAACTCGACCAGCGCCGCCTGGCCTTCGTGATAAACCAGCATGGCGTCGGGCATTCCTTCGCGAGCGGCGAAGCGTGCCGCGTCGTGAGCGTGCCAATGCGGCTGCTCGCCGAGCGCGAAGACGCGGCTGCTGCCGATCCAGCGATACAGGCTCCCCGTGGCCAGCGCACAAGCGAGCAAGAGGACCGTTGCCAACGACGCGGCGCGAACTGCGAAAGCACACGAGCGTGCTCGCTCGGACTGCGATACGCGTTCCGACAGATTCCACGCGAGCAGAAAGCCGCTCACCAAGGCGAACTGGGGAAGGTTTCGGATGGCCGTCAGCGCAAGTCCGGAAAAAACAGCGAACACACCGACGCGGAAAACGCGGATGCAATCCTCCGACGCGAGGAAGCTGAATGCAGTCATCGCGAAGAGCACGAGCGCCGCCCACACGTAGACATCGCGATACGCCGTGGCTTGCCAGATGGCCAGTGGGCTGGCGAGCTCCCCGATATGGTTCCGATAGAAGGCGCCATCGATGAACATCGTCCGGGCGAGCGCCAGTGGATAGACGGCGCCCCGCCAACCGTAGGGATTGGCGAAACATGCCGCGGCGACGGCAAGCGACGGGACGAGCGTCGCGTTTGGAAGGCGCGTCCGCTGTTCTGGCTGGGCGTGCACCCAGCGGTCGACAAGCCAGCAAATCAACAGGAACGGTCCGAAGCAGAACAGTCCCTGCACGTTAACCCACAGGACCTGAACCGGGACGAGCAGCCAGAGGCGCTTCGGCCTCGCGTCGGCGCGGCGGAGCACCCACAGATAAGCGGCCAGACATGCCAGGCTAATCATCTCGGGTCTCACCAGGAATCGGCTGCTCATGACCAAAAGGGCGGGCAGCCACACGATCGCGACGAATGGAGCAGTTGCACGTGTAGAACCCGCGAGCACGCCGACAGCGATCGCCACCACCGCGATCAGCCCAGCGGCCACGATCAGCGCATCCATGCCTCCCCGCGAGTGCACGTAAGCAGCCGCAGCCTGAAACAGCCAGTGCAAATCGATCCATTCATGCCCGGCGGCCGCAATGCTGTAGGTGTCGTGTGTCGGAATGCCGTTTCCGCGCAGAAGAGACCGGCCGGCCTTCAAGTGCCACCAGATATCCATGTCCTGGTTGGGGAAGCAAGCCAGCAGGAACGTCAAAACGAGCAGCGCACAGAAGACGAGCGCATCGATTGTACGGGCCAGGCGCGATTCAAGATTCAACAGCGATTCTCCCGGAGACTCGCAGCGGCCTGGCGTGCAGTTTGGCGTGCAGGGCGCGAGAACCTCAAACGAATCAGCGTCCAGGCGATTCGCACGCCGTCGCGCAGTCGAATTTTCTTTCCCTCCTGCCGAGACCGTGGAGTATAGCGAATCGGCACCTCAATAATCCGGTGCCCAAGGCGAAGCAGCTTTGAGGTCAACTCGGCACAGAATTCGAAGCCAGTGCTGCACAGGCACAGGTCGCTCAACACCTCGCTGCGGAAGGATTTGTAACACGTCGCCTGATCGGTCAGCCGGGAGCCGTAGAGAACGTTCGTCAGACCTGTGATCAATAACCCACCCCAGTGATAAGCGACATTCCCACGGACGTTCTTGCGGGCGAGGCGCCGTGACCCGAACACGACCTTGACGTCCTGGTCGTGAAAGGCTTCGATGATCGCGCGGAGGTCGGCAGGGTCGTACTCCAGGTCGGCGTCCTGAATGACGACCAGGCTGCCCTCGACTTCCCGCAGTCCCCGGCAAACTGCAGCGCCCTTGCCGAGGTTTTCTGACATGGCAACGCAACGAATCGTCTCGGGATGTCGATGCGCCAAGTCTTTTGCAATCGCCGAAGAGCCGTCGGTTGATCCGTCATCGACAAGGATGATCTGCTTGGCCGTCCCCGCAAGCTGGACGGCGAGCACCTGTTCCACGATCGTCCGCAACGTGGCCTGCTCGTTGTAAAACGGGATGATGACCGAGAGTTTTTGCATGCGCCGCGCCACGATTGCCGACTTGTGCGTCTGCTTATCCCGAACCGTCCGACCGCCGGTAGAGAGCCCAGCCACAGCCTGAAAGTCCGTAGAAATCAAAACGCCGCTCGAACCAGAAGCGCCCGCCGGCCGTTCTGAGCTCTCGAGGAATCGGCTGTTGCTCGTCGAGGAATTCGATGATCCACCAATCGACTTTGGGGGACGCACCTTCTTCACCTTGAGAATGATAGACGATGCGCGGCTCGTTTGGCAGATACGGCGCATAAAAGGCGATCAGCAGCGGCGTTCGAAAGTCGCTGTTGCTTGCGACATGAGCCGCCTTATTCGGACATTCCCTCACAACGTGACGCAAGACTGCCAGGTACTGCCCGCGGCCGATCTGCGTAAAGCGCACGGTTTGAACGCCGTTGGCCAAAAGCAGCAGGGCCAACAGGCCGCCGCCGATAATTTTCCCGCAAGGCGCACGCTCCTGTAGCTCGCCCAACAGAAATCCCGTCAGCAGCAGAAACATTGTCACGCTCGTTAGAAAGTAGCGGGGAAAAATCGGAGTGGATCCCGGACGAATGAAGAGCTGAAATGCGATTAAAGGAATAGGGATCAGCACGATGCCGCACGCGAACAGCAGGTGCCAGCCCTTCGATCGGAGCCGCATCCGATGCAATCCCACGATCAGCAGGATCAGAAAACCGCCGACAGCCAGCAGCGACCACGGCCCGCTCTTGGGGCCTCCCAACGTTGTCGACATGGCTTCAATCAGGGTTGGAATGAGACGGGTGGGGGCGGCGCCCGCTATG
>Ga0070735_10003883_pt1 | contig 12860 bp, 6 predicted proteins | sample Coa_R1_FD_66443 | JGI IMG/M metagenome (GOLD analysis project Ga0070735, IMG submission 66443) | Surface soil microbial communities from Centralia Pennsylvania, which are recovering from an underground coalmine fire - Coalmine... | ecosystem: Environmental > Terrestrial > Soil > Unclassified ...
TGAACTGAGCCGAGCTTGCCGCCCCACGAATCGTTCTCCTAAAGCAAATGCGCTGCTACAACAACTCTCGCCCTTCGATAACCGAGGTTCGGTAGCAGTCCTTGTGAACGGCTTGGCCCTTCGCGTCCGTTACGCAATCCTCAAGCGAGCAAGGTTTGTTGCAGATTGGGCAGATTGGGCTGACGGGCAAACTTGCCGATACTATGTCGATTAGGTTGCCGGCTTCCCGACGGCAGGACTGCAAGGCTACAAGGAGAGGGGCGAAAACAATAGCGCCAAAGTGCGCCAGCACGGAGAAATGGAGATCCCAGGAGTTCCCAGATCCCGCGAACGGATCCCTGGGTCTAGCGCCTTGAACGCCTTCTCCTCTTCGGGAGCAGTTGGATTTCCACACACTTCATGCACGGGCACCTGAAGGCAGTATCGTTGGGAAAAACGATGTGACCGCAATATTCGCAAATCATCCGGCCATTCGGGAGAATCTTCATTGCGCGGAATGTCTCGCCGAGGATGCAATAAGGACAGCGGGGTATTTTGGCCGAACTCAAGAGTTTCCTTTCAAGCGTGAGAATGGAAACCTTATCAGGAACAGGATTCGTCTTTTGGTTCGATGGCGAACACTTGCTTGTTCTATCGATTCTTTTTATTACCTCTTCGCCTCGCCAGTCGCACTTCGTCCCTGCCTTCTGATTTTCAAGGGGAACTTCCAGACCTTCGATTTGTCAGGTTTGCCGGACTCCCGGCCCAGTTGAAGATTGCGTTACAAGGCGCGAACGGTGGTCGCGATGCACAGAGGACGCTACCGCTGCCTAGGCGTGCCCTTTGATTTCGAATGCAGCCGCCGCATCGTGGAGGCGGTCGAAAAACTGCGCCGGGCCGATGACTTGAGTTAAACGATGCCGGTCGAGGTCTGCCTTCAGAGAGAGAGGCGCGCGAGCAAATACCATTACAACGCCGCGATCCACCAATTCCTTGTGAAGCTGGCGTACCATCTGAGCCGCTGTGTAATCGACGTTTGTAATCGCTTCCGCATCGACGACCAGCCAGCGCGCGGGTGAGGGAATTCGCTCAACCAGGCCGCGAATCTCTTTTGCAAACAGGCTGGCATTCGCATAGAAGAGCGCTGCTCCGAAACTATAGATGATCAAGCCCGGCTTCGTGACCGTGCCCGGAACGGCTGGCGCCAATTGCCATGCATCACGCTGGCTTGTGACCAGGACCCCAGTGTGGGGACGATAGCTGTGCCGCACAATCCGCAACAGCGACAACACCATGGCTAATAAAATGCCCTGCTCAACTCCCACCAGCACAACAACGGCCGCGGTAAACACGGCCAGCGCGTATTCCCCTGGGCTCTCGCGGCGAATCTCGCGCAAGCCGTGCACGTCGATGAGACGGACTGCAATGAAAAATACGATGGCTCCCAATACACAGCGTGGCAGGTATTGCAGTGGCTTGGTCATCAAAAGCAGAACCAACGCAACCGCGATTGCGGTAGCAACCTGAGCCAGCTGGCTTTGACCGCCGGAGCTTTCGACCATTGCGGTTTGAGTAGGGCTCCCGTCCACTACAAACGTCCCGCTCAATCCTGCCGCGGCATTGGCTGCAGACAAACCGATCAAGTCTGCGCTTTCGTCGAGATACTGATGATGCCGCCCCGCGTAGAAACGCGCGGTAGCCGCGCTTTGCGCAAGAATCATTACGAAGCAGGACGCGGAAACGCCGAGCAGCGGTACGGTGTCCCTCCACCGCACATCCGGCAAACCGAAATGCGGAAGCCCCCCAACGACCGGGCCGATGATGGCGATGCCGTGACCCGCGAAATTCCAAGTTGCGCTCGCGGCAATTGCGCCGGCCACCGCGAGCAGAGAACCTGGAACTTTCGGGGCAAACCGGCTCAGAGCAAAGACAGCTATCACGACCACCGCCGAAATAGCCACAGTGGGAAAGTGAATGCTGGATCGGTTTCGGAAAATATCAAAGATCTGTTCGATCGTCCGATTGGAGTGCACGTCGAGTCCGATCATTTCGCCCAGCACGGCGATACCGACCTGAAATCCAACTCCCGTGAGGAACCCGGTCAGTACGGTTTGCGATAAGAAATCGGCCAGAAAACCGAGCTTGAGAATTCGCGCCAACAGCAGAAATCCGGCGGTGAGCAGAGCGACCGTCGATGCCAGTGCAACATATCTCGCACTTGCGACGGGAGCCATCGTCGCCAGCTTCCCGGCAAGAATAGATGCGGTTGCCGAATCGGCAGCGACCACCAGGTAGCGCGATGAGCCGAACACGGCAAATACCAGCAGCGGAAGCAGCAGGGTGTAGAACCCCGTGATTACCGGCATGCCGGCAATCTTTGTATAACCCAGCGCCTGCGGGATGTTCATCGCCGCCAGTTGGAACCCGGCCAGGGCATCCCGCGCCGCTCCCGGCCAGTTCACAGGCTTTATACCTTGAAACAGACGAAGCCAACCACCGCTTCCGGCCTGCTGCTGGCTGGATTGCAGCCGATCTGGTTCGGGCGAAGGAGTGGCTTGTATGTTCGCAGTCATCCCACGATCGTCCTTACCGTTCCGAAGGGTTCACACATTAGAGGCCGAACTGATTTCAAGTCGCGGCATTATAGGACAATACAGCAAGGCGAGCCGAGCATATCCGCTGTTGGAACAATCATCGAGGAAAAAGTTGGTGAACAGCACGTGCAGTCTGCGGGGCTCGCAGAGGCCCACAGCCACGACCAGATTCCGCTTTTAATATGCCTGTAACTTGCTTTGCGTAGTATTCCTTCTCAGCCGGTGGGGTATTCCTTCACTCCAGTCTGGAAAGGATAAAAATCTATGCGTCAATTGATGTCTTGGTGTCTCATTGCCGTCATCGTCTTCGGGCCGGTAACAATGCCAGTAGCTGCCGCCTCCGATACGAAAACCGCCACGCCGATCAAGCACATTGTGATCATCTTTGGAGAGAATGAGTCTTTCGATCATTATTTCGGAACCTATCCGAACGCGCTCAATCCGAGTGGAGAACCGCCTTTCAACCCACTTCCCAACACGCCCAGCGTTAACGGCTTAAGCAACGCCCTGCTGTACAACAACCCCAACCTGAATCCGGCCAACGGCGCTGGCGCGGCCAATCCTTTCCGGCTCGATCGCTCGCAGGCTTTTACGCAAGATATGAGTCACGACTACATGCCGGAGCAGCAAGCCTTCGATGGCGGTGCGATGGATCTGTTCCCGGAGTTCACAGGCTATCCGGGCCCTCCACCCACAGAGCGCGGCAAACAACCCGTTCTGACCACCGGTCTGGTGATGGGCTATTACGACGGCAATACGACTACGGCCCTGTGGAATTATGCCCAACAGTTCGCCATGAGCGACAATTCTTATAGCACCGACTTTGGTCCTTCCACGGTGGGCGCGATCAATCTGATTTCAGGCCAGACCAATGGCGTTGCGAATTACACCGGCGGTACTGGTGCATTTATTGGGGATGGAAACGGTGGATACACGGTAATCGGCGATCCCGATCCCTACGGCGACGTGTGCTCGGGCTCTGAAACCACGCAGATGGCCGGCAAAAATATTGGAGATCTTCTCAACGCCGCCGGTATCACCTGGGGATGGTTTGCCGGCGGATTTAATCTCAACCTCGTAAATCCGAACGGCACAACCGGATGCAACCGCTCCTCGAGTTCATCTATTGTTGTTGCCGGACCGCAGGCGGATTATGTTCCCCACCACACACCGTTTCAGTATTATGCTTCCACCGCGAATCTCACCCATGCCCGCCCTAAATCGCTGCAGACCGTTGGTTACTCGGGCGACCCTGCGAATCACGACTATGACATCAATGATTTCTTTAGCGCGGTCGCTGCCGGCAATTTCCCGGCCGTAAGTTTCCTCAAAGCCATCGCCATTCAAGACGCGCATCCGGGAAATTCCGATCCTTTGGACGAGCAGCAATTCGTGGTTAAAGTCGCCAATTTCCTGCAACAACAACCCGACTGGTCCAGCACGGCTTTAGTCGTGCTCTATGACGATTCTGATGGTTGGTACGATCACCAGCTTGGCACAATCGTAAATGGATCCAACACCTCCGCCGATGCTCTCAGCGGTCCGGGAAACTGCGGCAGTGGCGCCAATGCGCTGCCCGGCGTCAACCCCGCCACCGTGCACGCTCAGGGCCGCTGCGGATACGGCCCGCGGCAACCGCTCCTGGTTATCTCGCCTTGGGCACAGCACAACTACGTGGATCACTCAATTACAGATCAAACCTCGGTCATCCGCTTCATCGAGGACAATTGGCTTGGAGGCCAGCGCATCGGGCAGGGTTCGTATGATGCAATCGCCAATTCGATCAGTTCCTTGTTCAATTTCAACCAGACAATAAGCACGACGCCGTACATCCTCAACGAATGGTCAGGCGAACCCGCTAAGTAAGACCACTTTGAGGAGTCCGGAATAACGATTAAGGGCAACGGCAAGGCAGGTGGGGAGCGCTCCCACCGTCTTGCCGTTGTTGTATGCTCGGTACGCGAAAAGGTGCGTGGTGATTACACGGCGAAGGTTTCTGCAACGGTCGGGCCTGCTGGCCGCAACGTTATCCGCGGCGAAAGTTGGTCTGGTGAATGCTGCAACGCATCAGGCGGCCATCATGCCTGCGGCGCTCGACGTCAACACTCTGGCCCAATTTGTAGATCCGCTTCCCATCCCGCAAATCGCGCGCCGCGATGGATTTCGTCCCAGTCCAACCGATCCCAAGAGGAGCGTCCCGTTCTACCGCATCAAGGCGCAGGCCATTGTCAGCAAGGTTCACCGCGATCTAAAGCCGACAAGGTTCTGGAGCTTCGGGCCATCAGCCCCCGGTCCCACATTCGAGACACGCGCTGGTGAACCCTTGCTCGTGGAATGGGTGAATGCGCTCCCCAAAGAACATTTCCTGCCGGTTGACCGAAACATTCATGGAGCCGAGTCCGACAAACCTGCGGTCCGCACCGTCGTGCATTTACATGGCGCGAAAACCGCCCCCGATAGCGACGGATATCCGGAAGACTGGATCGTGCCCGGAAAATCTTCGCTCTACTATTATCCTAACGAACAAGATGCAGCCATGCTCTGGTATCACGATCACGCCCTGGGCATCAATCGCCTGAACGTTTATGCAGGGCTGTTGGGAGCGTTCTTCATACGAGACAGCGCGGAGAATGCGCTGAATTTGCCGAAGGATAAATATGAGTTGCCACTCATTCTGTATGACCGCCTGTTGACCCGAGACGCCCAGCTTCTTTATCCCGTTTCGACAGATCCGCAGGCCCCTTGGGTTCCAGAAGTCTTTGGCAATGCAATTCTAGTCAACGGAAAACTTTTCCCTTATCTTGATGTCGAGCCGCGAAAATATCGCTTGCGCGTGCTCAATGGCTCCAATGCCCGCACCTACCACTTGTCGTTTGGCAACAATGTGCCGTTTCATCAAATCGGAACAGACCAGGGATTATTGCCTGCGCCGGTTCCGTTGACGGCACTTGAAATTTCGCCGGGTGAACGCGCAGATCTGGTCGTCGATTTCACCGAGCATCGGGGCGCACAACTCGTTCTAAAGAGCGACGCTTTTGTCGTGATGCAGTTCCGCGTAACCTCGGCGAAAGTGGCCGATACAAGTTCGTTGCCCCCCGCCCTCCGCCCAGTTCCCAGGATTCCGGAATCGCAAGCCGCGCAGACCCGCCTGCTCACACTCGATGAATATGTAAACAAGGCGGGCAATTCCGCCATGCTGTTGCTGAACGCTTCCCACTGGAAAGAGCCGGTCACAGAGAAGCCGGTACTGGGATCGACTGAAATCTGGACGCTGATCAATCCCACCAACGACACCCATCCAATTCATTTGCACCTGGTGCGCTTTCAGATCCTCGACCGGCAACCCTATGAGCCCTGGCTCTTCCAAACCAAGCGTCAGTTGCATTTCATGGGGCCGCCCCAACCTCCCGCTCCAAACGAGGCGGGCTGGAAAGATACAGTCCGGGCTTATTCTCGAATGGTTACTCGCATCATTGTCCCGTTCGCTGGCTTTACTGGTCGCTATGTGTGGCACTGCCATATCCTCGAACACGAGGATAATGAAATGATGCGTCCTTATGATGTCATCGCTGCCGGATGATGATGGGACGTTTTATGACGAAAAGGTCTGTTCACCAGCTATCGCCGTCGGCGCATCGTTTGAGAACTTTCGGATGATGCAGACAAGACCCGCGGACCGTCCTGAGATGCATCGGCAGTCGTGTTGTCGCTGGCAAACCGGGACGGGCGAGGACGGTACCCGTTGCGGGTGCGGATTTTGTATTTCTTCAGATGTTCGCCAACCAGTTTTACCGTGATCGCGCGCCAGCCCGAGTTGGGATTCGACTTGGGATAATAGCTCAGCGAATACAGATGAGCCAGGTCGTCCCCAATCGATGAAAACGCTCGCTTTTCATCCCTCCAGTTCTTGGCGAAGTATGCCTTGCCGCCGGTAGCTGCGGTCATCCGGTCAAACACCGCAGTCGAGACCGGCTCCAATTTGGCGTCTTGCGTACTGATCATATATATGGAAACGCCCGCCGACTGCGCGAATTCCGCCACATCCTCGGGCGGCACTACGCTGGAGTTGTCCGGGCCGTTGGAAAAAACTACCACGACTTTTCTGCCCTGGCACTGGGCCGCATCCTTCAGAGTCAGCAATAGCGTGTTGTAGAGGGCCGCTTCGTCTCCTGCCACTGTTGAGCGCACGGCACGCAAAACTTGCCCTCTATCGGAGGTTAAACGGGCCGGCCGCGAGAGATCCCGGCTGTAAGAATAGAACGCAATCTTGTCCGCGGTTCCCAGCGAACGAACAAACTCGGTGATTGCATCCTGCGCGAAGACAAAGCCGCGATACATGTAGTTGCTGGTATCGAACAGAATGAAGACGTTGGCGCCGGCTATCTGCGCGTTGAAAGTTTGAAGCGAACCCCCGGCAGAACTGTCGCTCGAGCCTCCGCCTGAGGTTGCAGGTCCTTCGGCCTCTGCAGGTTCCACTACCCTTACAGCCGGTCCATTGCCTTCCGCAAAGGTGGCGACCTTCTCCGTGATGCCATCTTCAACCACGGCAAAATCTTTTGGATGCAGGCCGGTAATGTATTTTCCGCCCTTGTCGGTCACCGCGACATTAAGCTGTACGAGGTTGACGACCACATGTAGATCGGGGCTCTCCTGAGCTTCGACTCCCGATCCATAGCTCGCGAATAGACCCAGAAACAAACCTAGAAACAACGAAACATAACGAAGGAATTTCATCGCCATAACTCCAAGTGCTTGCTGTGCGACCCGTTTACTCGGCCGCTGCGTTCTCGTCCTCAATCAAATAATCAATAGTCAGTAATCAATGAGAAATACCCGCCGAACCCGGCGCGTTTGCGCTGGTCAGCGGAGCTAACCTGCCCTTCTGAAAGTCTTCGCCGGTTTCATGTATCGCGCGTAGCAGCGCCGGCCAGTCTTCAAAGTCCGTGGCAAAAATCTTTTCCACCATGTGCCGGGTCAACTGCGGCACCAGATAGTTCAAGTCCACTGCCGTTTGCCCGGTTTCGTCAGCCAGGCGAGCCCAGTACAGATTCGGCGAATCCCACGACTCAGCCAGAAGACGGCTGGCGTATCCCTGGAATGCAGGGAAAAGGCTCAGATTCAGGAGTTCGCAGCCATAAGTTTCAGCCAGGTTCGGATGCGGCACGCCAAAATCGTGCGACAAGCGCGCCCAGTTCACCTGTTCGGGATGCTGACGGGAAAGATCCTGCAGTTCACGCATCGCAGGTCCCCGGGAGCGCGTTTCTCCGGGGTACAAGCGCTCAAACTCTGCCGTCAGGTAGAAAGTATCCGCGGGCGTTATTTGAGTGAGGACGTCCGACATGTTGCCAGAGCTAAGAGCCTGCTCAACCTGCTCGGATCGCCGGGGATTCACTCGATCCCATAGGATCGTCATGACCTGGCTGCGCAGTTCCTCGTCCTTCTCGGAGGCGGCAAGCAGTTCCTCCCCGCCGCGCTGATATAGCGCAACCGCATGAAGCTCGTTCTGGCTGATATTCCACCAGCGCGGCAGGATCGCATTGGTCATCAATCCTGGCGTCAATTCTCTCCAGATCAGAGCCTGAACATTTTCCGGCGAAATAAAGTCCTGTTCGAGTTCGGCGAGAACGTATGGCAGATCGGCAAGCGAGCCCACAAAATGGGCGCCGCCACCCGCCGGCGAGCCTTGCCCAAGGAGTTCCGGAGCCTGCCAAACCGTCGTGATCCCGCTCACCGTTTCAGCGGCAAAATCATGGGAGCGGACGAGCAGGGGATTGTTAAGCAGAGTCTGGGCGCCGGGCGGTTCATAGTACGCATAATTCAAGCCCACCAGAGTGTCGCGCAAAAAAGAAGCGAGCTGACCGCGCGCTTCTTCCAGTTGCGCGCGTGAAGGCGCGGAAGACTTGAGCACCTTTTGCACGTCGGTCCGCATCTGCAAGTCGGTGTGATGATTGTTGATGTAGACCCCCGCTGCCCACTCCGTGCGCTCACTATTCGTGAAGATCGGTCGCGGCATTTCGAATTCGCGTAGTTCGCCTGCCCGGTGGATTGCGAACTCGCTTACCGTTTTCCCTTGGCCTTTTTCGCTTAAGGCATCACCCATGGCGAGTAGTGTGTCGAGAGAAACTAATCGTTGGCCATCTAATACGGAACGGATTCCGGCCGCGATCTCCCGGTGGATCTTTCTTCCTTCTGCCGTGGTCTGCTGAGGTCCCGCCAGCAGGTCGATGATTTCGTCCTGAGAAATTCTTGCCTCACCGGTGGTAAACCGCATCATTTCGCCAAGGGATGCTCGTCCCGCGTCGTACAACTGCGCCGCCGATCGGATCTTGGAGAATGGCTTGATCGTCTGCTGCCACGAATCGTTCAGCCGCTCGCTCGGAATTTGTCCCTGCCGCGCCAGGATCTGCCAGATTCCGACATTCGCCTGAAACGTCCCCAGAGCATTGCCGCGAACAGGATTGGGAAGGCTACCCAGTGTTTCTGCGGTTTCCAGGAACTCAGCAATGGATGCGTCATTCAACTCCTGAAACTCGGAGAAAATCCGGTACTGATCGCGAAACTCCTCGAACTTGCGCGCCAACAGGCGCACCGTGTCGGGAGCCAGGCGGCGTTCAGGAGATCGATTGCTCTCGAGTTCGATGATGGCCAGGTAGATCTGCAGCGGTTCCCGATGTGTTTCCGATCGCGAGAGTGCGAACATTGCCTGCACGAGTTGATCCACGTTACCAATGCCATTGCTGCGCTTCCCCAATTCATGAGCCACATTTTTTTGGCGAAGAATCTCCTTCCACACCTCAAGATTTCCCGGGACAAGTGGTTCGCCATTAGGCTCCCACTGAAGCCGAGTAACCAAAAGCAGCAGTTCAGGGTTTGGCCTGAATATACCTACCGTCGCGCCCGCGGAAGGATACAGACTTCGTAGGCCATCGTAAAAAAGCCGCAACCGGTGCGATTCGGTGAAGTGGACTTGTTGACTTCTACTAACCCGGGAGAGGACATCAAAATAAGCGATCAGCCAGCCTTTGTCCCTGGCCAGCAATCGTTGAATAAAAGCCGCGGGAGATTCCGGGCTCGCCCCCACCAAATCTTTCCATGCAGATTCTGCACCCGATCCTCCCGGAACTACGACCCGGTCCGCCCGGATGCAGAGACGGCTCCCGTAAAAATCAAGGACGCCGGCATAAGGCAGTAGCTTCCTGATCCCGATCGATCGCTGCAAGAACGCACTGGTTTCAGGATCAAGCCTGGAAAAGGCCCAATAGAGCCGCGCGACCGCCGGATCGCTCAGAATCGTGTCCACTAAATCCTTGCTGCTTTCCTTGTAATTTTTCTTGCTGGCCATGGTCCACTCGCCCGCGGCAAACAAAACCGGCACCGCAGAGCCAGCATACGGATACTCGAAAGCCTTACCGCCCTGCAAAGTCTGCTCCAGATCGGGCAGAGGAAATCCCGAATCGATGGTCAAGAACGCCCGCTCGGGATCCGCTGTCTGCAAGGTTGCGTCACTGCCGCCACAGTCGGGTCGCGTCCGGTAACCGAGGATGCTGAGCAGCGGCTTCGCGTCATCGCAATTCGAAACGCGGATGATGCCATCGGCTCCCGCAAGGTTCGATAATTCTCTCGCCTGCACAACATAGCGGCTCAACAGGATGAGAAATTCCGTCTGCCTTTTCGAGCCTTCATAGCCTTGCAGGAACACGTTTCGGCTGAGCAGGGGCAACACTTCTTCGGGCGGAACCTTTTGACTGATGCCGGCCATGCGCAGAAAGGAGCGCAGTGGACCAGGGATGATGAACTCCGTCGCGGCCGCAGCGGATGGGCTCGAAGCAGTTGATTCAGCCGTTCCGGCGTTGGCAGACTGGCAATAGCCAGCTGAAGCGACCATAAGAACGAAGAGACCAAGAAGGAATTTCATGGCTGGATTCCTCCCGGAGCCGGTAACAACGAGCACAACGAGGAACGCGGCGCGGAGAGCAGGGGTTTTTGTTCATCCGCAGAACTGAGTCTTGCACCACCTTCGAGTTATGTTTCCTTGCCCCGATTCCAAATTCCAGTGTCGGCCAAAATACCCCATTTCTCGGGATTATCCAAGCAATTTCGTCAGCGCCCTGGGAGGCCCAGGGCAATTGCGGGAAACCACACATGGACTCGGGCATAAACCGACGCTCCCTGGGTCGCGCCGCGCTACCCACCGGAAGCAAGAAAGCGAAATCCACGTTTATTTTGCGATCCCTCTCCAACTCCAAATGGTTTGGCGGCATCGAATTCGCGGGTTTCGGAGGAGGCGAACTGTGAGCAATTCGTCCGACCGTATGTTGCTGCTCCTGCAAGAGCTGGCGACGTTGAAAGGCGGAGAACTGAACCTTGCCGAGAGCCAGAGGCGGCGAGAGGAAATATCCCGTGAAATGAAAGAACTCGCAGACCAAAAACACGAGAGCGAAGCCGCCTGAAGCAATTACCTTGTCTTTAAAGTCGCAAGGAATAACCCAGATTCCGGAGGCCCGATTCCGTAGGCAACGGCAATGACCCGAAAATTGCTCGAAGCCTTGCGCTTCGCCGAGGGCGTTGGGATCCTCAACTACCCGGGTCCCACAGTTTTCAAGGCCGAACAGGGTTTTGCAGCAGACGGTTCGCCACAAAAATCCCGCATGCCGCATTCCGCCGAGTCTTCTAGAACGACGTTACAAGGCGGAACGTTAATTGCCGCGCCGGGCCCAGAGCGTTACCCGAGAACAATCCTCCAAAGTCGATTAATTCAAGCGTGTTGCTCAGGTTCGCGACATCGCCCTGGAAGCGTACCGAACGTTTTTCGTGCTGGTAAAGATCGATGCCCACCGAAGCGTTTTGCGCAAAATACGGACTGATGCGGTCACGGTCGAAATTGAGGTGATTGATCACAATCTGACCGTATTCCGCGGCATATTGCTGTCGCGTCAGGTCCGGTTGAAACGGCAACCCGCTGTTGTAATCGCATCCCAATGCGATCCATAGGTGTGGCAGGACTTGATACCGGACGCGCGCTCGCACGCTGTTTCGCTGATCTTGCGAGTCCGGAAAATGTCCGGTTAACTGCGTGGTCGCTCCCGTGGCATCATCCCCAAGAAACAGGCCGCCGGTCACCGGGTTCCACACATTCCCCACGATATATGAATAGCTGGCGAAGCCCGAGAATCGTCCCCACTTTAAAACCTCGAGCTTGGCCTCCCCCCCGTAAATAATGCCTTGCCTGAATGCGATAGGAAAACTGATCCCCGTACTCAGCACCTGAGAGTCGTCGGCGTAATTGTTCATGTTACGGCGGAACACGTTCGTATCCAGCCGTACCATCCCGAAGAATGCTTTCGTCACTCCCAATTCATAATAGTTCCCATGAGAAGGCTGCACCGGCAGCTGCACTGCGGCAACGCTGGTGTCTATGGCCTCCGCAGCCGGAGAACTCGATAAAAGTATGTTTTCGAAGGATGGCGTCTGGAATATCCGGTCATAAGCGCCATGAATATTTATGCCCATCGCGGGAAAGTAGCGCGAGACCGCGATACGCGGGCTCACCGCGTTCTGGTTCACCAATAATTGATAATGATCCCACCGCAGGCCCGTGTCGATCGACCAGATGCCCAGCCGGATCGCATCCTGAACATAAGCCGATTGTTCAAGATCCGGTCGGCTGCCGGTAAACGCAAAAGTCGTCGCACCCGCATCCAGAATGCCCAGATTGATCGCGCACCGAGGGTCCGAAACGTCGGCGCAGTAGGGCATCGCGTAGCTGAAGTTTTCGTGCAGAAATGTCGCATCGGATTCGATGCCCGCCTTCCATTCTTGCCTGCCGTAATGAACCGACACGCTGCCGTTGAAATATATTTCCTTGAAGTCGTTATGCTGGGTGGCAATGAGCGGCCATGAGGATGGATTGGAATAAAAGTCGTTGGAATTATCGCGAGACATTCCCCGCAACACACCGATCGCATCGGAAGAAAAAATGTGCTGATAGGAGACGCTTCCCATAGTTTCAAAGTTGTCGCCCGTCTGCAGTTGCCCTCCGGGAATGAACACGCAGTCGACTGGTGGCTCTCCGGCGGGACCGCTGGGACAACCGAGAGTGTTGTCCGCATTCGGTACAAAAGCTCCATTCTGCTGCACCAGTTCGTTGGGGATCTGGTGCCGGTCGAGTTCGTGGCGGACAATCAACGTCAAGCGATCTTTCAGCGTGAGCTCCCGTTCATATCTCAAGGAAAAATTGGCGACGGTGCCATTGTTGGTGTAATTCTCAGGAATCACCGGATTGAGGTA
>Ga0070735_10003884_pt1 | contig 12858 bp, 13 predicted proteins | sample Coa_R1_FD_66443 | JGI IMG/M metagenome (GOLD analysis project Ga0070735, IMG submission 66443) | Surface soil microbial communities from Centralia Pennsylvania, which are recovering from an underground coalmine fire - Coalmine... | ecosystem: Environmental > Terrestrial > Soil > Unclassified ...
TGCCATTCGTTGACGGGCTGCCACTGCGTCCGTAAGATGAAGCGACCGGAGGTAAGGCATCCTTTAGTGATTGGCCAAACCATTTCGCACTACCGCATCGTCGAGAAGCTTGGTGGTGGCGGCATGGGCGTGGTTTACAAAGCCGAGGACACCGAGCTGGGCCGCTTCGTGGCGCTCAAATTTCTGCCGGATGAAATGTCGCAGGACCCCCAGGCCCTGGAACGGTTTCGTCGCGAGGCACGCGCGGCGTCGGCCCTGAACCATCCAAACATCTGCACCATCTATGAGATCGGCAAGCATGAAATCGGCAAAAGCGGTGAGCAGTCGTTTATCGCCATGGAGTTTCTCGACGGCGAGACGCTGAAGCACCGCATTGGCGCCAAGCCGATGGAGAGCGAGACGGTGCTCGCGCTGGGCATCGAAATGGCCGACGCGCTGAATGTGGCGCACTCGAAGGGAGTGATTCACCGCGACATCAAGCCAGCCAACATTTTTGTGACGGCCGAGGGGCACGCCAAGATCCTCGACTTCGGTCTTGCCAAGGTTTCGTCCTCAGGCGGGCGAATTCCTGAAAGTGTAGTGATGCTGGAAGCCACGGCCGACGCCGGGCCCGCGCAGCTGACCAGTCCCGGCACGGCACTGGGTACGGTCGCATACATGTCACCCGAACAGGTGCGGGGAAAGGAATTGGACGCTCGCACCGATCTATTCTCGTTTGGCGTGGTGCTCTATGAAATGGCAACGGGCACCCTGCCGTTTCGCGGTGACACTTCGGGAGTGATCTTCGACTCCATCTTGAACCGGGCGCCGGCGAAGTTGGCACGCCTCAACCCCGAAGTGCACCCGGAGCTGGAACGGATCATTGACAAGGCTCTGGAGAAAGATCGGGACACGCGATACCAGCACGGCTCCGACTTGCTGGCCGACCTCAAGCGTCTAAAGAGGCAAAGCGAATCAAGCGGAATCGCAGTGCGGGCGGCGCCCGAGGCAAAGACAAAGGCCAACCAGGCCTGGATTTGGATTGCCGCGGGCGTTGCCCTTGTCGCGCTGGTGGCTGCTTTCGCGTTGTACCTTCGATCCGGTAGGGCAGCGCAGATTGATTCGATTGCCGTTCTGCCTTTTACAAACGTCGGCGGGGATGCCAGCGCTGACTACCTGGGCGACGGCATCACGGAGTCCCTCATTGCCAACCTGACCCGCGTTCCCGACCTCAAGGTGAAGTCACGCAACTCAGTTTTTCGCTACAAAGGAAAGGATGTAGACGCGCAGAAGGCCGGCAGCGAACTGGGCGTGTCGGCCCTGGTCAGCGGGCGCGTAACGCCGCACGGCGACAATGTGGAAGTCAGCGCCGAACTAACCGACGTCCGCGACAATACGGAGCTTTGGGGACAGCATTACAGCGGCAAGAGCACTGAGATCATCGTGCTGGAGCAGCAGATGGCCGGCGATCTTGCGGCGAAATTGCGCTCGGGGATGAGCAGTTCCGAGAAACAGCGGGTCACCAAGCAGGGCACACAGAATCCCGAAGCCTATGAGCTGTATTTGAAAGGGCGTTACGCGTGGAGCAAGCGAACAGCCCCAGACCTGGAGACGGCAATCTCATATTTCAATCGGGCTATCGCCAAGGATCCCGGCTACGCGTTGGCGTATTCAGGTCTGGCCGATGTGTACACGGTTTTTCCGGTGTACGGCGCGAAATCGAGCGATGTCGTTCCGAAGTCGGACGCGGCAGCACGCAAGGCGCTGGAGCTGGATCCTACACTGGCGCATCCGCATGCGGTGCTGGCCGGTAACATCATGGAGTATGACTGGAATTTTGCCGGAGGAGAGGCGGAGTACAAGAAGGCTTTCGAGCTCGATCCGAACGATGCCTCCGCCCACCAATGGTATGCACAGGACCTTGGCTGGCTTGGTGGCAGAGAGCAGGAAGCGCTGGCCGAGGTGGATCGCGCTCACCAGCTTGATCCCTTGTCTCCAATCATTAGCTCCAACGTGGGATTAGTTCAGGGCATGGCACGGAAGTTCGACGAGGCTATTGCCACCTGCCAGAAATTGGCCGTGGAGAACCCGACATTCGCCCAGGTGCACTTTTGTTTGATCCTAGCCTATTGGGGAAAAGGCATGTACCCGCAGGTAGTGGAAGAATACAAACTCATGGGTCAACTCGATGGGGATCCGAAGGATGTGGAATTCGCGTCCGCTCTCGAACAAGGCTTTCACGCCGGAGGATGGAAGGGCGCTCTGATCAGGGGGATCGAAGTGCGGCAGGCGCAGCGGAAGGCGAGCTATTGGTCCGCGTATGACGTCGCTGCCCTTTACGCCGGGTTGGGAGAAAAAGACGAAGTCTTTCGCTGGCTCACCGCTGCCTACGAAGAGCGCGATTACCAGATGGAGAGCCTGAGGACAGATTTCCGCCTCGATCCTGTGCGTTCCGACCCACGGTTTGCCGAACTCGTACGTAAAGTTGGGCTGCCGCAATAGTGACAATGGCTGTGCTTTTTCCCGGAATTCCACTTTACCGCTGGTGATTGCATTAACGGGCGATTGGCGTCAACAGCCGGTTCCATCCGTGGAAGCGTTCCGGACGGATGACGGGCAAACCGGAAGTTATTAACATCGCTTTAGCACAACCGACACGACCTGACTTCATCCGAAGGCTGCTGGCAGTATGATAACCAACCGTCTACAATAAGCCGCCGTCAAATACCGAGGGGGAACAATGGGAAACCTAACCAGTGCGCTTCAGCAGCTTCGTGCTGAGCGGCGAGCAGCACAGTTGCAGGTAGAGAAATTGGATCAAGCGATTTCGGTGATCGAGTCATTGAACGGTTCGGCAACACCCAAGAACGCAAATCAACCGACCCGAATCATATCGGCAGCTTCGCGGCGCAAGATGGCACAGGCGCAAAGGGCGAGATGGGCGAAGGCTCGCAGGGAATCGGAGCCAGGGAAAACAACGGGCTCGGTCCCTGTGAAGCGCATCATGTCAGCAGCGGCCCGGAGAAAGATCGCAGCGTTTCAGCGGGCAAGATGGTCGAAGTTGAATGCCCACCCACGCTCCGAATCCCTCGCCTGAACGACCCTGAGCCTTGATCCGCTTGCGGAGCTCGTAGAGCAATGGAGCCATGACAGCGCGCGAATGCTTAGCATGGCGGACGAGCCGAGACTTCAATTGTGAGATGCTGAACTTGGACACGGTACCCTCCACGCTGATTGTGCCAGCGGACGCGGCTGAGCGCATGGGTACAGAAGTAACGCGACTTTCGGTCCTTTATTTAAGAGGCGAGCACGGTACGTGGCGAGATGCCACGGCGGGCGCACGGTGGGTGAGAACCCGTCCTCGGCCTGACGAAAAACTCGCGTTCTCATTGAACCGCTCGATGAGTAAATGGTCCGGTTCTGTCAGCAATCCAATTTTCTTCTCTGACCAACCGTCGCGCGCTCGTAATTTTGCCAGTTGTTCGGGCACCACGGCGCTCATAGCTTAAGAAGGCTCTTCCGGGGCGGCAGGTAGATATGCGATGCAAGTCGTGCGGATCAGTCAACCAGCGCAAGTTCACGGGGGAGATCGCAATTCATTTCCCAGGACTGAAAAGAATTGATGAGCCAGTTGTCTGGGTATTCCCCGAACTTGTTGTCTGTGTGGACTGTGGCATCGCGGAATTCGCCGTGCCGGAAGCTGAATTGCTCCGACTTGCAAAGAGCGACGACGCCGCATGATGACGCAGAATTCAGTTTTTGGTCTTTAAGCTGTTACTGACAAATTGATTACCCTGTAGAACCGCTTCGACAGCGGGAAGTAGTTCCTCTCGGGCGCTTGTTTTATGAATGTAGCCCAAAGCGCCAGTGTCCAGAGCAGCCTGCACGATGTCGGGATCATTGTTCTGACTTAGAAAGAGTATTTTGGAGCCGGTGGAGAGTTGTCGTATGCGGCGGGCCGCTTCGATTCCATTCAGCTTTGGGAGACCGATATCTAGCACAATCAAGTCCGGTTTCAAATCGTCGGCCTTCTGAACAGCCTCCGATCCATCCGACGCTTCGCAGATGACTTGTAATTCTGGCCTCACCCGGAGCAATAGACGGACTTGGCGTCGCCAGCGTTCGAAGTCATCAGCTACAAGAACGCGAATTATTGACAACAGCTGCTCCGCTTTGCGCTTAATGGCAGGACGACGTGCAGAAGTTGGAAAAGCTTTGAGGATCGGAAAATCGACACTGTTAATCGATATTAACGCACGGCTGCGCGGTTCGAACATGACAAACGTTACATTGCCCAAAAACGGGCCGCCGTTCAAAATTGCACAGTTCCCGAAAAAAGGGAGTTTAACTGAACGAACTGGTACCGGTCGTGACCGCCAATTTCACATATTGACGGGTTTTGGAATTGGAATTCGTCCCGTTCGGACTGTCGTACTCGGTTTTGACCCTTCCAGGAGAGTCCGGTGCTCCACAGCATATAACGATGCAGGCGACGGCGGGCGCACGGTGCGTGAGAGAGGCCTGATGAAACACTCGCAATGAGCTGGTCGGATTCCCTCCTTGTGTGCTTTATTGACCAGCTTAGCTTCCTTCCATTCCCGCATAATTAACACTGGCGAGATATCCATTCAGTTTGGGACGGCTCTATGACAAAACACATCACGCCCGCGAAGAACGAACCTCATTTCAGCCCCCATGCCTTTCTTTCAACCATTGGGAAGGGGAGGGACATGGTGTCTTTTCCAAAGAAGGATTCGATCTTCACTCAGGGCGATTCTACGGACGGACTGTTCTTTATCCAAACAGGGAAGGTGCGGCTCAGCGTTGTCTCGGAAGGCGGGAAAGAAGCAACCCTCGCCATTTTGGGCGAAGGCGATTTCTTTGGAGAAAGTGGTCTTGCTGGTCAGCTTCTACGTATGTCGTCTGCGACTGCCGTAACCGACTGCGTCCTCCTGCATGTCGGGAAGAAAGCGATGATGCTGGCAATGAGTCGGGAACCGAAGTTGTCAGTCATGTTTGTTAAGCATTTGCTGAAGCGAAACATGCGATATCAGGAAGATTTAGTCGACCAACTGTTCAATTCCAGCGAAAAGCGGTTAGCAAGAGTTCTTCTGTTGATGGCACATTTCGGCAAAGAAGGAGTCTCCGAAATGGTCGTGCCGAGGCTGAGTCAGGAGACTCTGGCAGAGATGGTGGGGACAACACGTTCGCGGGTTAGTTTCTTCATGAACCGATTCCGCAAGCTTCGCTTCATCAATTACGATGTTGGAGACAATTTGCACGTCCATAGTTCACTTCTCAGCGTTGTATTGAGCGATGACGACGGAACGACCGCAACTCCGGAGGCCGAGAATCGAAGTGCGCGAGCCAAAAAAGCTCTCGAACCGCCTGCAACACCCGGCGGCCCTCCCGACAACGAGCGTGCCAGGAAGCCGCCTCTCTCCGGCGTTGGACGACGCCGGCAGTAACCGTGCACCCCCAACGACCCTCCGGGCATCACTTTTCGGGATGAGTTTGTTGGGGAACCGGAGTGCGAAGCAGCGTGGTGAAAGAAAAAGGCCGAACTAATTAGTCCGGCCTGGTGTCAATCGGCACTAACCCATGACTGCGCCGTCGAACAAAAGCAATAATACTTTTCGCCTACAAGAGAGTCTGGTCAAAACTGCTCAGTTTTGACAAACAAATCTGGAGGGTGGCCACCCGACTGATTCCTGGAAGTGGTGCAATTGATTTCTCGAAACGTGCAGCGATCTTTTCCAGCCTCTCTCTTTCTCTCTTAAGGCCATCAATTACCGGTTGAAGTACATTCGCGGTACGCATAACCTTTTTATTGTCATCATTAGCCGAGCGTCGCTGTTCCATTTTGAACACTGAATCAATGCCGTCCATCAGCATTCCTGCAACTGCACAATCGCAGTCAACAATTGGCTGGCCAATTGGTCTTTGGCTATGAAAGCGTCTACAGACTTTAACGCTTGCTGGGGAACATCCACTGCTCCAGATAACATGATGATTGGCGCTTGCGGCCTAAGCCGTCTCATTTCGAGGGCGACTTCGTCTCCGTTCATTTCAGGCATGAAATAGTCCACGATGACAACGTCAACCGAATGGATGGAAGCCAGTTCCAGTGCCTTGCCGCCGCTGGGAGCGGTCAGAACCGTATACCCGAAGCTTTCGAGGAATTCCTTCTCGCACTGAAGCACATCTTCGTTATCGTCGATGCAAAGAACGATTTTGCTTTGACGCATCGAGCGAAGGTGGGAGCGCATACCACTCAGTGTCAATAGTTTCGCCTTGAGAGACTGTTCAAAATTGCACACTCCGACAGATAGAGCGAACGGATGTTTTGCGAAAGACTTTGTCGCTCAGTGACTGTTTCTTGAATTGTAAAAGGCTGGCACTCGCCTTGGCAGACTCGGAAGAAAAATTTCTCTCCCAGAGCTATCCGGCCTGTGGGAAACTAGAGGCATGAAGAACCCAGAATTGACCGATGTGGGTTGGCTTGGACCAAAGGACGAAATGGATCGCGCCAGTCATGCATTCGGCAAGTGCTCTGAGTGCCGTGAGATCATCTGCGTCGAAAAAGCGGTGGCGGACCCGCCGAATACGCAGCCGGAAACCAATAAAATGCTCTATGAAGCCTTCCGCACACACGTTAAGCTGAAGCACGGTCCCAACGCGCTGCATGCGGATGTAGCATAGCCGAAGCTTTTGGTCCGGCATTGCAGTCCCTGATACTTTTGCGGATTGCCAAAAAAAAGCCTGCCTCGGTAGGCACGCATCCGCGCGCCGAACATGCGCGGCAAATCTATTTAAGCGTGGCCTTCGCGGCTGCCATTGGGCATTGCGACGTCAAAGGAATGCTGGCTGGCAGAATTTCGTGGGCGCATCCATCGGAACACTCCCTCTTTGAAAAGCCTCAGGATCGTTCGGCGGTTCTCGACCACGACCCGCAGCCACGACGACTTCTTAAGCATCGGGAAATAGATCCCGCGAAAACAAAGACGCGCCAGGAAAATATTGACACGATCACCCACATGCTCATCGTCCAGCGCCGCAACTGCCTGAGCCAGCGCCTCCGGGCTGTAGGAGTGAGCCCAGCCGTAGTTCAGTTCAGCATGGGCTTCTTCGATCGTCATCCTCAGCGGAGTGTGCGCCATTGTGAACGGAACGAAATCCTTCCAGTGCCGAGGGCGCGTGAGTCGTCCGGCGGCTTCCAGCCGCTTGTACAAAGGCGTTGCGGGCAGCGGCGTGAGTAGCCCGAAGATGGGCAGGCCCGGAGGCCATGTGCGCACCTGCTGCAAGGTGCGTTCGGCGACTCCCGGAGTGTCGTTATCCATCCCTAAGATGAACGAGGTGATCGCGTAAATATTGCGTTTTGCCAGACGCTCAAGCACGGCTGCATACTCGCTGGGCTTATTGAATCCTTTATTCACGTCCTTCAGATTTACTGGATCGACAGACTCCATGCCGATAAAGATCCACTTGCCTCCTGAGGCCGCGATCAAATCAACCAGTTCTTCGTCGCGCAGCAGATTGGCGCTGATCTGCGCCACCCAAAAGACTTGGGCTTTCGCCGCAATGATGTCACGCAGCAGCGACTTGGTGCGCTTTACATTGATGGCAAAGTTGTCGTCGATGAAGAAAACTGCGATCTGACCTTGCTCTTTGCGGGAGCGGGCTTTCAGTAGGAGCAATTCGTTGACGACGCTTTCGTTCGTGCGGAAGCGAATGGAGTCGCCGAAGAATCCGGTGACCGTGCAGAACTCGCAGCCGTAAGGACAGCCGCGTCCCGATTCAACCGGCACGATGCGAAATGTTCCCCAGCCTTCCCGCAAATTCTTGAGCAAGGGGTGCATTAGCTTAGGAACCAGATTGAACTGGTTGAGATCGAGCTTGTCCCATGGAATGGCGGGATAGGGATTCAGGGAAGGCTTGCGCTCCCTCCCCATAGCATCCACAGGCGCGTACACTTCCTTCAGTTTACCGCGAACCGCATCGTTCACGATTTGCGGCCAGGTCTCGTCGGCTTCTCCCAAGGCAACGGCATCGGCATGGCGCGGTCCACCATCGCGGCCGAGCGCTTCATCGGCCTCTTCGGTCACGTGCGGCCCTCCCATAACCACCGGAACTCCCGTCGCCCGAATAGCGTCAGCCATGCGATACGCCCTGGCGACCATCCTAGTCATTGCACCGATACCAACCAACCCGATGTTCTGGTCGTGGACGAATTGCGCAATTTGGGTCTCGTCCATCGGTTGTGCATTGCCATCGATCAGCAAGACTTCATGTCCGGCAGGTGTGAGTGCTTGCAGCAGGAACATCCAGAGGTGGGGCATGAAGTTGCGGGTTACCCCGTTGTCAGGGTTGTAAAGCAGAATTCGCATGACACTCCTTTGAAATACTCACTTTGCCAGGTTGAGTCCTTCATGATGATCCCGGAAGGCCGGCATCTTAGATGTGTCTTGCGAACTAGGTGTTGGCGTCCCACGTATGGCGGCTTCCCGTCACGATAATAACCAGGCGTTATCACGCCCAGCGCACCGTTTCTTTAGGGGGTAGCTCTTCCAGAGGCAACCCCGACCTGCTATCATTTGGTGCCGATGCTACACCTGTCAGAAAAAGGCTAACTGGTCACTTTTGCTCATTCTGGCAGAATACTTTTTCACATTGCAAAATAAAAGCCGTTGGCAGGCAGGCTTGAACAAGGAGCCTCTCTGGCCTATTGGATCGTCGCTTCGTGGCTCCGCCGCACCGGCTGCACTGTGATCCCAGCGAACGTCACGTCCACCTTCTCACGCACACCCTTCTGTTTCCCGCTAATGGCCTTCAGGTAGCAACTGGTCGTCTCCAAATCCGAATGCCCAAGCCACAGTTGTACTGTCCTGACGTCCACGCCAGCCAGCAGGTGCATGCACGCGAACGTGTGTCGGAACTTGTGCAGGTAGAATTCGACGTCGTTCCCTCGATGGCGAAGGGGATGCCACCTTTGCCGCTACCCAGCGACGCCACCTGCGTTAATCCACCCGCAACCCCACCAGGAAACCTGCAATCAACCGATCCGCGATTCGGCGCTGTGACGCAGTTCTCCACCGGCGCGAACAGCCACTACAACGGCCTCCAATTAACCGCTATGAAGCGCATGGGACATGGTCTGGAAGGGCAGGTCAACTACACCTGGAGCCGTTGCATGGATACAGTCTCGAACGGAGGGTTCCTTTCGTTTTCCGCAGGAGGGATTCTCTCGCCGCTGCCCGGAGATCTGGCCCGCGACTATGGTCCTTGCGACTATGACATCCGGCACAATCTCAACACGCAATATGTTTATCAGTTGCCGCTAAAAGTGCGCAGTCATTGGCTGGGCTTTGCGCTCAACGGGTGGCAGGTTTCCGGAACAGCGTTTTTGCACAGCGGAGTTCCGTTCTCGGTACTCAGCACACCTTATTCAGCAAATGGAAACGGAACCGTCCAGGGCAGTGGGCCGCAGTTTGCCAGCGCCGTTCCGGGCGTTCCGCGGTACGAGCATCATTTGATTCCGGGCGTAACTCAGGGGCGAACTATTCAGTGGCTCAATCCAGACGCATTCGTGTCGGCAGTTGATCCGAGTACAGGGCAGTGCCATGGCGGCGACAGCCCGCAGAATTGCCAATTCGGAAACCTCGGCCGTAACGCCCTTCGCGGCCCTGGTTTTCTTTGGAGCGACTTCTACCTGACAAAATGGTTTCCCCTGAGTGAACATGTAAAGCTGCGGTTTGAGGGACAGTTCTTTAATGTTTTCAATCATCAATGTTTTCAATCATCCAAATTTTGGCCTGCCAAGCATGGTACAGGCCGGCATTCCGGGAAATCCTTCCACGCAGAGCGGATTTGGCGCTCTCACCTACACCACCTCTCCGCCGACCGGCTTGCTAGGGGTCGGGCTGGGTGGCGATAGCAGTCCACGCATGATCGCCTTCCAGGCGCGGGTGGAGTTCTGAGAGCACACAAAAGTTGCGTGCAAGTTGCAGGAGAAAACTGTTGGGGTGCGCGGAAACCTGATAGATTTGTGCTGGAGCCTGTGACAGGGCAGCGTTCTAATTAACTAAACTACGTCCCCACTTACTTTTCATGCGGTCAGAATGCCATTTCGTCTTTTCTTAGCCATCACATTCTAGGCTGGGAAAACTTCACCTGTGGTTCCGTTTTAGAGGAGTTACGACGTACCACGGCAGCCCTCGGCGGCTTGTAAGGCGTTGAAAGTAGTCAAAACCACGGTTCTGAAAAGGCTGGCGTCGGCGGTTCAACTCCGTCCCTGGCCACCATAACATCTTAAAGGGGAAACCAAGCCCAGCAAGGGTTTAGCGGTGCAGACTAGGTGTGGTGGTGCAGAAGTTACAGCATTTACCGTACATCCACCGTACACGGCGCGTCCGCCATACGCACCCCGCACGCCTTCAGGAATCGGCCATCAGTATATCCGAAGCTGGCGCGGGCCACAATGCGCAGCCGTCATCGAAGGCGATAGGGATAGGCTACGTTGCCGCGTCGCCGTCTTCACTCTTGTCATCGGTAAGCGGAGCAAGTTGTCCCCGCAACAACGCGAGACGGTCGCTGCGTGCATCGTATGCAGCCCGCTCATCAGCCCGCCATCCAAGGTAGGTGGCGTTTGCGACCGCTTTAGCTTGCTGTTCGGATAGTTCGGCGATTTTGGCGGCTATTTCCGCCCTTCGCGTGGTTCGGCTTGTCATCTTCCGCGGGCGGACTCCACTGAGAGGATTAACCAGTCTTCTTTTTTTCTACGGCGTCAATTGGTGCCTCGATTGTGACTTCGACTGTGGCACCCGGTTTCAACTTCACTTTATCACCAGCCCCGTCCCGAAGTGTGTTTTCGATGCGGATTTTTTCATACAAATCGTCGGCTCCAAGTACCATGATTTGCGCTTTTTCAGGGTCGCTATTGTCGAGAGGCTTGATTATTTTTTCTACAACTCCCGGCAGCGTGACCGTGGGCTTTTCATTTTCTGTTTGGTTCTCGTGCCCATCGACCTTATCGTTGTCGTCCGCTGAGTTTATCACTCGTCACCTCAAAATCATATGTTGAAGGTCATGGCTGGGAGTCTAACGAGTAGGCAAGACGCTCAGCGTCAACCACCAAATGCCGCATTTCTCGAAGAAGTTCTCGCCGAAGATTCGGGTCATTTACCATTTTAAGTTTGGCAATGGTTTCATCCAATTTTCTTTGTACCTCGGTAAAGGCGGAAGAGTTTCCGTGCACGGGTGGTACTGTATCGAACATAACGAGCATTTCGATACACAGTAAACCTTGTAGGAGAGGGGCAAGAGCAGAATGTTGGACTCCGGCTAACGCTATCGCCGTTCCGGTGAATCGCCACGCAGTGCGACGAGCTAAAAGGTTAAACTAATCAGCCTTGCTCCACAATTCGGGAAGAATCCTGTTTGCAGCGTCGTCGTTTCTCGCGGCCAAGAGCAGCCTGCATGTTCCCGGATTTTATCTTCAGCGGTCACCAAGCGGCATCGGGGAAAGTCCCAATCTAGGACGCCGCATTTTGCCTGACGGTTCTATACAGAGAATGCCGTAGGGAAAATCTCGCCCGCCGTCGCGTAATCGATACCCGAAGCGGCGAGTCTAAATCCACAGCCTGCCCTCGGCGGATTCGTTCTAACAGATGCGAAGGGAAGGTTCAGGGGTGGTTTGGCCGAGTCGTGCTTGCTGCTGGTATATGGTCACTGTCAGTGTAGATTTGTCTCCTATAGCATCTTTCCGCCGCGTCCAATAGGGCGACGGTTTGCTGCGAAAATCAGACACCATTTCATTCTGCAAAGGACGGTTTCGTATGGCGCACTCGCACTCGTTTACCACCCAAGACCTTGAGAGTTTTCTCAATACTATTTCTGCTTCTCCTCCAGCAATCCGTATCGACCACCGATCCCGATTCTACCTACGCCACCAAGGGCGGCACACCGGCTCGGCTGGGATACTATGACAACTATCTGGTAGACAATCACAGCTGTGTGATCGTGGGAGTGCAAGCTACGGTGGCGCGCATGAGTCAGGAAACCGTTGCCGCGCAAGACATGCTCACCCGTTTCGCCGAGTGGCAAGGGCGAGAGCCGGAATCGGTGGCGGCCGATACGACTTACGGGAACGGGGAGTTCTTGCAATGGCTCGCCGATCGGAGCATCACTCCCTATATGCGGACCCGTGACAGTATCCACCGCAAGAGGAGTCCATTCTTCGGTCCTGAGCGTTTCACCTACGAACCGGAACACAATCGCTACATCTGTCCTGCTGGCCAGTTCCTCAACTACGGTGGCCGAGTTTATCGCAATCGAGCCTTTAACTACATCGGGACAGGCAAGAAGTGTGGCCCATGCTCGCTTCGACCACAATGCACCAGCGCTGCCTTCCGGGGCCTCATCATTCACCAGAACGAACCCGCCCGACAACGTGCGCGGGAGTTGGTCAATACGCCAGAGTTCGCCAAAGCACAGCGGCAAAGAAAGAAGGTGGAAGCCTTGTTCGCGGAACTGAAGAATCAGATCGGAGTGCGGCGCTTGCGTCTGCGGAGATTACGGTTTGTTCGTGAGCAGTTCTTCCTGGCAGCGGTGGCCCAGAACATCAAGCGACTGGTCCGCTTCCTAAGCCAGCCGACAACACCGGTTCTGCCGGCCACCACTTAGTCGAACGGAGATAAGAAAACCGGCGGCGGCATCCGTCCAGATGAAAAGCCGTTCTGTTGAGGGTCTTTTTCAACACCCACGCCTGAAGTCGTCAGTCGATAACACTTGGCCACGCTGCTCGTATCCGGGGCTGACCTGCACTCCGGTTCTCAGCTAACTTGTTCGAAGCTTTGTCCCCGCAAAATAAGTCATCTCAAT
>Ga0070735_10003885_pt1 | contig 12858 bp, 17 predicted proteins | sample Coa_R1_FD_66443 | JGI IMG/M metagenome (GOLD analysis project Ga0070735, IMG submission 66443) | Surface soil microbial communities from Centralia Pennsylvania, which are recovering from an underground coalmine fire - Coalmine... | ecosystem: Environmental > Terrestrial > Soil > Unclassified ...
GGCAGGGGAATTCCCACTCTGTCGCTCGTCGGGGTTCCTAATTGCGGCAAGACCGCCCTCTTCAACCGGCTCACCGGCAGCCGGCAGAAGGTGGCCAACTACCCAGGCGTCACCGTGGAGCGGAAGGAAGGACGCTTCACCGGACCGCGCTCAGGAACCGCCTTCAGGCTGATCGACCTGCCAGGGACCTACAGCCTGGAGCCCACCAGCCTGGACGAGGCCATTGCGCGAGACGTCATCTTGGGGCGTCACGCCGCGGAGCCACCGCCCGATCTACTGGTCTGCGTGGTGGACGCCACGAATCTGCGCCTCAATCTGCGGCTCGTCCTGGAGCTGAAGCGGATCGGCCGACCGATGATCGTCGCGCTGAACATGAGCGATGTTGCGCAGCAGCGAGGATATCGGGTGGACCGTCAGGCGCTGGAGCGCTCGTTGGGCGTGCCGGTCGTCGAGACGGTTGCAATCCGCGCCGGCGGTGAGCGCGCCCTGCTGGAAGCCGTTGACGCACAGGTGTTCGGTGAGCACCTGGGCCGCCTCGAGGCCCCTCCGCCCGCTAGTACTGCACAGATCGAGGCCACGCAGCTCGAGGTCCGTCGGATTCTGGAGGAGATGGGCTACCGCGTTCCCGCTCGGCTCGTCTGGCTGAGCCGGCTCGACGCGGTGGTGTTGCACCCGGTGACCGGGCCGCTATTACTGGCGGTCGTATTGTTCCTGATGTTCCAGGCTGTGTTCAGCTGGGCGCAGGCGCCCATGACGCTGATTCAATCGGGCATGGCCGCGGCGGGCGACTGGGTGGGAAGTCATCTTCATCAAGGGCCCCTGCGTGGACTCCTGGTGAGCGGCATCATCGCCGGCAGCGGCAGCGTGTTGGTCTATCTGCCGCAGATTCTCATTCTGTTCCTGTTCATTCTCGCGCTCGAGGACTCGGGCTATCTGCCCCGCGCAGCCTTCATGCTCGATCGACTGATGGGGAAGGTCGGCCTGTCGGGCCGGGCCTTCATTCCGTTGCTGTCGAGTTTTGCCTGCGCCATTCCAGGCGTGATGGCGACGCGCACCATTCCCTCCAGCCGCGACCGGCTGGCGACCATCATGATCGCGCCGCTGATGACCTGCTCGGCGCGCCTGCCGGTCTACACCCTGCTCATCGGCGCGTTCATTCCGCAGCGCTCCGTTGGACTCTTCAACCTGCGCGGACTGGTGCTCTTCGCGTTGTATTGCGCGGGAGTATTCAGCGCGATGGGCGTCGCTTACGTGCTGAAGCACACGGTGATGCGCGGCGGCTACCAGCCGCTGCTGCTCGAGTTGCCTGAATATCGGCTGCCCGTTCTGAGCAATCTGCTACTGGGACTCTGGGAGCGCGCGCGAACCTTCCTGTGGCGGGTGGGGACCATCATCCTGTCGTTGATGGTCGTTCTGTGGGCCCTGGCGAGTTTCCCAGCACCTCCGGCGGGAGCCACCGGACCTGCGATTCAGTACAGCATTGCCGGCATGCTGGGACGGGGCCTCGAAGTCATCTTCGCGCCCATCGGCTTCAACTGGCAGATCTCCATCGCCCTGGTCCCCGGACTGGCCGCTCGTGAAGTGGCCGTGAGCGCGCTCGGCACTGTGTACTCCATGTCAGGTGCCAACAGCGACCTCGAAGGTGCACTGTTACCCGTTATCGCGCACAGCTGGAGCATCGCCACCGGCCTGGCGCTCATCGCATGGTATGTGTTCGCGCCGCAGTGCCTCTCAACTCTTGCGGTAGTCAAAAGAGAGACGAACTCCTGGCGTTATCCGCTGCTGATGGCGGGCTATCTCTTCGCACTTGCTTACATTGCCGCCTTCATCACCTATCACGTCGCGGTAGCGCTGGGAGGGGGCTGACATGGAGATCGCCGAATCCCTCCTGGTCGCAGTCATCGTCGCCTCGTGCGCGGCATTCAGCACCTGGCGACTGCTCTCCGTGCGCGCACGTCTGCGAGTCCTGGATGCGTTAATAGCGATTTGCGGAGACGGCGCCGGCTTCGGTCGCTTGCGCAGCAAGACCCTGGAGCAACTATCGGGCGGCGGCTGCGGCAGCTGTGCAGCCTCAAAAGGATCTAACGCGGTCTCTCCACCCGTGAGTCGAAGACCTGGCGTACCTCGCCGTTGAACACGCGTTCCTGATATAGGCCACGGGTATAGCTGGCCACCACCCGGCGCCAGAAGCTCACCGCTCCCGGGTTGCGCAGATATTCGATGATCTCCCACCTGCCGGCGAAGCGGTTCAGGATGAGGTCCACGGCCATCCGGCCGATCCCCAGGCGCCGGCTGCTGCGACTGATGAAAAACTCAACCATGCGGTACTCGATGACCGGCGGCCCCTGAGGCATAGGCGCGCGCGCAACCATCGCAAACCCAACCCGCTCGGTGGCCTTGAGAATGGTGAGCGGAAAAGCGTTTCGGTCGCCGAACCAGCGGGCGATCTGATCGGGCTCCCGGTGGCCCACTTCGCCCAGGATCGGGAAAATCCCCGTGCTCAGGGCGGCCAGGTCATCCAGATATTCACGGTAAATGCTGCCGATCCAGAGCCGGTCGCCCTGGGAAGAGCGCGCATCGCGCACACTGACCGCCACCGCCGAATTCATCGCTTCCCAAAAAGACACGGCCCGGACAGCTCGCCAAGGCGATCCGTCCGGGCCGGTGACCTGAGTAGTTATCCGATCATCAAAAGCCGTCCTGCGGACGCTCTTGATGCGGCGACTGGAAGGCGTGCTTTCAGTCGCCTTTCTCGAATTACTTACTGCTTCGGCGGCGCGGCAGGAGCAGCGGCATCGGCCGGCGGCGGAGCCGCAGAGCCTTCAGCCGGAGCGGCAGCCGGCGCATCAGCCGCGGGAGCAGCAGGAGCGTCGGCAGCAGGCGCAGCCGGAGCGGGCGCACTTTCCGTGGTGGCAGCAGGAGCGGCTGCTGTGTCAGGGCTGGCGGCTTCCTGCTTCGCGCAGGCCGTCAGCATCAGCGCCGCAACGAGTGCGCTAAGAGCGAGTTTGGTGTTCATCGATCGGTACCCCGAAGAGAAGCAAGAGTGGTGTTAAAACGATACGAACGAGTTTTTTCGTTCCGCGAGTCCAGTCCGGATCGCAGCGGCAAATTCTATAGAGTCCCTACGCGTTTTGAAACAGTCATACGCGTGTTGCCGGCCGTTTGTGAGCCCCCGGCAGCCTGTTTGTGTGCGCCAAGCAACGGTACCGGCATGGAACCGCCGGAAATATGGCAAGCGTGGCCGCCCACTGCCCTGGCGCACCCCGCGCATACTCTAAAATGATCCCCGAAAAGGGTGCGAATGCAGGAGTTGACGATGTCCGACGTTATATCGCATGCCGCGAGGCAGGCCGCCCTCGATGCGAGCTTTGGTCCTCACCTGGAGGTGGTTTGCGAGCGCTCAGCCCGCGCGCTGGAGGCGGCTGGATATCAGTCCATGCTCGTGCACTCGGGCTCGCAGCTGGTGGTGTTCGAGGACGACCGGACCTATCCGTTCGAGACGAATGCCCCCTTCAAGGTGTGGAATCCCCTCTCGGGCGCCCCCGACAGCGTTGTCTACTTTCAACCTGGTCAGCGACCCCTGCTGGTGCTGTACAGCCCGGCCGACTATTGGCACAAGCCCGCCGCGCTGCCACAGGCCTACTGGACGCGGCATTTTGAGATCCGCGCCGTGAACGATCTGCAGGCCGCTCGCAAGGCACTGCCTGCGGATCTCAGCCGCACAGCCTATATCGGCGAGCCGGCGACGGCGCCCGACTGGGGCATGGCGGCCGTCAATCCTCCCCGGCTGATTCGACACCTGGATTTCGATCGGGCGGTGAAGACGCCTTACGAGCTCGTGTGCCTGCGGGAAGCCAGCCGCCTCGGCGCTCTGGGTCATCTCGCGGCCGCGCAGGCGTTCAAGGACGGCGCCTCGGAGTTGGAGATTGAGCTCGCCTTTCTACGTGCTTGCGGACAGCGCGAAAAGGACTTGCCGTACAACCCGATCATTGCGCTGAACGAAAACGGTTCGGTACTGCACTATCAGCTGTTGGAGAGGCAACCGCCCGGCGAGCGACATTCCTTCCTGATCGATGCCGGCGCACAGTTTGCCGGCTACGCCAGTGATATCACCCGCACCTATTCGTTCCGGGATGCTGATTTCGCGGCACTGATCGCGAAGATGGATCACTTGCAGCAGACCCTGTGCGCTCAGGTTCGCCCGGGAATTGACTGGCGCGACATCCACCTGCGCACACACCAACTCACGGGAGAGCTGCTCCGGGATGCTGACATCACCAGCTGCGGCGCCGATGAAGCCGTGGCGACAGGCGTTACGAAAGTATTCCTGCCGCATGGTATCGGCCACCTGCTCGGGCTCGAGGTGCACGATGTTGGGGGATTCATGCGCGGCCCCGACGACGGTGACATCCCGCGCCCGGACGGGCACCCCACCCTGCGCCTGACACGGGTCCTGCAGGAGGGTTTCGTGGTGACGATGGAGCCAGGTATCTACTTCATAGATCAGCTGCTGGAGAGCGCGAAGTCAGATTCCCGCTCCAGCCGGATCAACTGGCCGCGCATAGCCCAGCTGCGCCGTTTCGGCGGCATACGCATCGAGGACGACCTCGTGGTCACCAGGACCGGCAGCGAGAACCTGACGCGCGGCGCATTCTCTATTTAACGCTTCGCCAACAGGTCGCGGATTTCTTCCAACAGGACTTCGCTCTTGGGGGGCGGCGGCGGCGCGGCTGCGGCAGCGGCCGGCGGGGGCCTCTTGAGCTTGTTGATCCCCTTGATGACCACGAAGAGCGCGAGGGCGATCAACACGAACTCGAAAGTGGTTTGAATGAAGGAACCGTAATTCAGCAACACCTCCTTGCCTGAAGGGTCCTTACCGATGTGCACTGCGAGATCGCTGAAATTCACGCTGCCGATGACCAGGCCCAAGGGCGGCATGATGACGTCCCCGACCAGGGAGGCGACGATTTTCCCGAAGGCGGCCCCGATGACCACACCGACGGCGAGATCGACAACGCTGCCTTTCATCGCAAATTCTTTGAATTCTGATGCAAAGCTCATAGGCCTCTCCCACATTTCTTGGTTTTTGCCGGGTGCACGGCCGGGACAGCCTAAAAGAACGTACCGTCAAGCGCAAAAAAAAGCCGCCCGAAGGCGGCTTTTTTCCAACTAGCGATACAGGTCAGGCCGCGGCGGCCTTTTTCTTGCGCGTGCGCTTCGGCGCAGCTTCGGCTTCTGGTGCGGCATCGTCGGATTTCTTCGCACGCTTGGCAGCCTTCTTCTTCGCCGGTGGGGCTTGCTCCGCGGCGACCGCGGCGGGTCCATCCACCAGCTGCATGAGCGCCATGGGGGCCGAATCGCCCGCGCGCGGCATCATGCGCAGAATCCGCGTGTAACCGCCCGGACGGGCCTTGAACCGGGGGCCGAGGTCCTGGAACAACTTCTCAACGACCTCAGCGTCACGCAGACGCGCGAACGCCAGGCGGCGGTTCGCATCACCATCGATCTTCGCGAGGGTGATCAGCGGTTCAACGACCCGACGCAATTCCTTCGCCTTCGGCAACGTGGTCCGAATCGTCTCGTGACGAAGAAGCGATACGCTCATATTCCTGAGCATCGCGTGCCGGTGCGGGCTGTTACGCGACAGCTGCCGGCCAGATAGATGGTGACGCATGGCTTAGCCTCTAAATAACATCGCGTTCGTCGTCGTGCTTCAGGCCCGCGGGCGGCCAGCCGTCCAGACGCATACCGAGCATGAGGCCGTGGCTTTGCAGGACCTCCTTGATCTCGGTGAGGGACTTCTTGCCCAGGTTCGGCGTGCGCAGCAGCTCGACTTCGGTCCGCTGCACCAGATCGCCAATGTAGTGAATGTTTTCCGCCTTGAGGCAGTTCGCGCTGCGCACGGTGAGCTCCAGCTCGTCCACGGGGCGCAGCAGGATGGGATCGAACTGCATCTCGGAGACCTTCGTGGCCGCCTCTTCCTCGCCCTGCAGATCCACGAACACCGACAGCTGGTCCTTCAGGATGCTGCCAGCGCGCCGAATCGCTTCCTCGGCGTCGATCGTGCCATTGGTCTCAATGTCGATCACCAGCTTGTCGAGGTCGGTACGCTGCTCGACGCGAGCCGCATCCACCGAATAGGTAACACGGCGGACCGGAGAGAACGAGGCATCGAGCTGCAGCCGGCCGATCGGGCGGGTCTGCTCCTCGAACGCCGCACGGGCGGCAGCCGGACGATATCCACGGCCACGCTCGATCCGCAGGTTCATGCTCAACTCGCCGGCCTTGGTGAGATTCGCGATGACCAGCTCCGGATTCACGACATCGACGTCATGATCCGTCTGAATGTCTCCGGCGGTGACCGGGCCCGGGCCCTTCTTGTGCAGCCGCAGCTCCGCGCTGTCGCGCGTATGCATGCGAATCGCCACTTGCTTCAGGTTCAGCAGGATGTCGACCACATCTTCCTGCACGCCTTCGATGCTGGTGTACTCGTGGAGTACGCCGTCGATCTCGACTTCCGTGATGGCGGCGCCCGGCATGGACGAGAGCAGCACGCGCCGCAGCGCGTTGCCCAGGGTATGGCCAAAGCCACGCTCGAAGGGCTCAATAACGACACGCGCCTGACGAGGAGCAACGGGTTGCACCTTGACGACACGGGGCTTCAAGAATTCGGTGACTGATCCCTGCATAGCGTCTCACTTTGCCGGCCTGAAAGAGCCGGCCCCAAAAACAATACTGATCGAATACCTCGAGAGGATGGATCTAAGCAGATCCGATCACTTCGAGTAGAGCTCGACGACGAGATTCTCGTTGATGTCGGGCAGGATGTCGTCGCGCGCCGGGGCCGTCTTGAAGACGCCGCGGAACTCCTTGTCATTGACCTCGACCCATTCGGGCAGACCAACCTGTTGTGCGACGCTCAGCGCGCTCTGAATACGCAACTGCTTACGTGACTTCTCACGCACCTGAATGACATCGCCGGCCTTGCACTGATACGAGGCAATCGTCACGGCCTGCTCGTTCACGGTGATCGCCTTGTGAGCGACCAGCTGGCGCGCCTCGGCGCGGGTTGCCGCGAAGCCCATCCGGTACACGACGTTGTCCAGGCGGCACTCGAGCAGCTTCAACAGGTTCTCACCCGTGGCGCCGATGCGCCGCGCGGCTTCCTCGTAGTAGTTCGAGAACTGCCGCTCCAACACACCGTACATGCGGCGCAGCTTCTGCTTCTCGCGCAGCTGGGTGCCGTAGTCGGACAAGCGCTGGCGGCGCTCACCCTTGATGCCGCCGGGCGGCACACTGAACTTGCACTTGCTCTCGAGCGGCTTCACTCCGCTCTTCAGGAACAGATCCGTACCCTCGCGACGAGCGAGCTTGCAAGTGGGACCTACGTAACGCGCCATTCGTACTTCCTCGAGCGCCTAAACGCGACGCTTCTTGGGCGGACGGCAGCCGTTGTGCGGAATCGGCGTGACGTCAGCGATGCTGGTGATCTTCAAGCCACAGTTGTTCAGGGCGCGCACGGCGGACTCACGGCCGGGGCCGGGGCCGCCAACACGCACTTCGACGTTCTTCACGCCGTGCTCCTGAGCTGCAACTCCGGCCTTCTCGGCGGCCACCTGGGCCGCGAAAGGCGTGCTCTTGCGCGAGCCGCGGAAGCCGCAGCCACCGGAGGTCGCCCAGGACAACGTGTTGCCCTGACGATCCGTGATCGTGATGATCGTGTTGTTGAAGGATGCGTGGACGTGCGCGATCGCATCGAGCACGTTCTTGCGAGCCTTCTTCGGCTTCTTGGCGCCAGCCGCTGCGGCCGGTGCCGCGGCGGTGCCGCCACTAGGTTTCTGATCGGCCATCTAAGTGCGACCCTCTTATGCCTTACCTGGAGGCGCGTTGAGTTTCACGGCCTGCTTACGCGGCCCCTTACGGGTACGGGCGTTCGTGCGCGTGCGCTGCCCGCGAACAGGCAGACCACGACGGTGGCGGATACCCCGGTATGAGCCGAGGTCCATCAACCGCTTGATGTTCATCGAGACCTCACGGCGCAGGTCACCTTCCACCGCAAACTTCGCGATCTGCGAGCGGATGGCATTGACCTCGGACTCGGTGAGGTCCTTGACCTTGGTGTGCGGATTCACGCCCGCGCCCTCACAGGCAGTGCGCGCGCGTGCGCGGCCGACCCCATAAATATGGGTCAAGCCGATCCACACATGCTTGTTCATCGGTATGTTGATGCCAGCTATGCGTGCCATAAGTCCTTACCGTCCCGCGCCGCGGAAAAAACGCGGCATTGTACGTGAATGTGCTCTCACTACTACCCCTGCCGCTGCTTGTGGCGCGGGTCCGACGTGCAAATGACATGGACCACGCGGCGGCGGCGCACGATCTTGCAGTTCTTGCAGATCTTCTTGACCGACGGACGTACTTTCATGATTAGCCTCTAAGTCTCCCGGCGCTCAGCCGCCTTGACCGGTTCGGCCGTAGCCGAGCAGGTTGGCCTTCTTCAGCAGGCCCGGGTAGTGATGCGACATCATGTGCGCCTGGAGCTGCGACATGAAATCCATCACGACCACCACCACGATGAGCAGGGACGTGCCGCCGAAATGGAACGGTACACCCTGCGACGAAACCAGAATCTCGGGCAGCAGACAGACTGCCGTCACGTACAGCGCGCCCCACAAAGTGAGCCGCGTCAGCACCTTATCGATGTATTCGGCGGTCTGCTGGCCCGGACGGATACCCGGGATGAACGCGCCGGACTTCTTCAGATTGTCCGCAGTATCGCGCGCGTTGAAGACCAGCGCGGTATAGAAAAAGCAGAAGAAGACGATCAGCAGGGCGTAAATGACCAGGTGCAGGGGCTGCCCATAGCCCAGGGCCTGCGCCACATCCTGCATCACGGTCGCCACGGTGCCTTCGGAGTTCGCGCCGAAGAAGCTCGCCAGCGTGGCCGGAAACAGCAGCAGGCTGGAGGCGAAAATCGGTGGAATCACGCCCGACATGTTCAGCTTGAACGGCAGATGGCTGCTCTGACCCGCATACATGCGGCGACCGACCTGGCGCTTGGCGTAGTTCACCGCGATCCGGCGCTGCGCGCGCTCCACGAACACCACAAACGCCGTAGTACCCAGCACCAGAATGATGAGCAGCAGCGCGAACGGTCCGGACATTTCGCCGGTGCTCACCGCCTCGGCGGTGTTGCCGATCGCCCCCGGCAGGCCCGCAACGATACCGGCCAAAATGATCATCGAGATCCCATTGCCGATGCCGCGCTCGGTAATCTGCTCGCCGAGCCACATCAGGAACATCGTGCCCGTGGTCATGGTCACCGTGGCGGTAAACAGGAATTGCCAGCCGCTGACCAGCGTCAAGCCGCCCTTGACGAGCGCTCCCGCGGCAGCGAACGACTGGAACGCAGCGAGGACGACCGTACCGTACCGGGTGTACTCCGTAATCTTGCGCCGGCCGGACTCACCTTCCTTCCGCAGCTCCATGAGCGAGGGAATCACCATCGACATCATCTGGATGATGATCGAGGCCGAGATGTAGGGCATGACGCCCATGGCGAAAATAGACAGGCGCGACAGCGCACCACCCGAGAACATGTTCACGATGCCGAGGATGGTGTTCGACTGGTCCGTGAAGAATCGCGCCACCTCACTCGGGTTGATGCCCGGGACGGGGATGAACGTGCCGATTCGATAGACCACCAGCGCGCCCACCAGAAACAGCAGGCGACCACGAATCTCCCCGAAACGGGCAGCTTCGCCTAATGCGGCAGCCGGATTGCTGAATGATGTCGCCACGCGCGTAGTGCTCTAAGTGGGGTCTGTGCCTGTGATTTAAAGGCTTTAGGCCTTTGCCTTGCCCGACGCCTTGGCCTTCTCGGCCACAGCCTCGGATTCCTCGATCTTTCCGCCGGCAGCCTCAATCGCCGCCCGCGCACCCTTGGTGGCCCCGATGCCTTTCAGCGTCACGGCCTTCTTGATCTCACCGGACAGCACGACCTTGGCCCGCTCGGCGAATACGGGGATGACTCCCGCCTTCTTCAGCGACTCCAGATCGACGACTGCACCCTCGATCTTGTGCAGCTCGTGCAGGCGCACTTCGGCGCGCGTCACGGCGATATCCGAGCGGAAGCCGAACTTCGGCAACCGACGGTCCAGAGGCGTCTGGCCTCCCTCGAAACCGACCTTGTGATAGCCACCCTTGCGGGCGCGCTGACCCTTCACGCCACGACCGCAGGTCTTGCCCTGTCCCGCGGAGGCTCCACGGCCGACGCGCAGGTGCTTGCGCTTCGATCCTGGTTCGGGCTTCAACGTGTTGATACGCATGTCTTTAATGTCCTGGCTCTTGCTGTGGAGCGGCGCGTGCTAGGCGCTCTGTTCCACCTTCAACAAATGCACGGCCGTATTGATCATTCCCCGATTTTCGGGGGTATCAGCCACCGTGACCGTCTGACGGATACGCCGCAGACCCAGGCCACGCGCCGAGGCAGCGATGTTAGCGAGCTGGCCATTGAGGCTCTTCACCAGCGTTACTTTCACTTGGGTCTTACCGGCCATGATGATCAACCCGTAATTTCGTCCAGAGTCTTGCCACGCTTCGCCGCGATCTCGTCCGGCGAGCGAATACTGCCCAGAGCCTTGATGGTCGCCCGCACCACGTTGATCGGGTTACGCGAGCCATAGCTCTTGGCGAGCACGTTTCTGACGCCGGCACACTCGAGTACCGCCCGCATACCGCCACCGGCGATAACACCCGTACCATCCGAGGCCGGCTGCATGTAGACGCGGGTCGCGCCGTGCACGCCTTTGACGGCGTAGTGCAGCGACTCGTTCCGCAGCGAGACGTTAATCAGGTTCTTGCGAGCCTGAGCCATTGCCTTGGAGATGGCGACCGGCACTTCACGAGCCTTGCCGAAGCCATAGCCAACGCGGCCCGTGCCGTCACCCACCACGGTCAGCGCGGTGAAGCCGAACTGGCGGCCTCCCTTCACGACCTTCGCCGTGCGGTTCACCGCAACGAGCTTTTCGACGAACTCGTCACCTGCCTGGTTCTTTTCCGGTCTTGCCATATTGGTAGCTACCTTAGAACTCGAGGCCCGCTTCGCGAGCCGCTTCCGCGAGCGCCTTCACGCGCCCGTGGTACTGGAAACCAGCGCGGTCGAACGCAACCTTGTTCACGCCAGCGGCTTTCGTCCGCTCGGCGATCGCACGACCGACGGCCTTCGCCGCCTCGACATTGCCCGTGCCCTTCAGACCCTCCCGGACCTTCTCCTGGACGGTCGAGGCAGCCGCGATCACCTTGCCACCATCGGCAACCGTGACCTGCGCGTAAATGTGCTGCGCGGTGCGATGCACGCTGAGGCGAGCAATGCCGAGCTGCCGAATGTGCTCGCGAGTCTTGACCGCGCGGCGCATGCGCCGCTGCTTCTTGGTGATGATCATTTCTTCTTCCCCTCTTTGAGGGTGATCTTCTCGCCGGCGTAGCGGACGCCCTTGCCCTTGTAGGGCTCTGGCGGGCGCACGTCGCGAATCTCAGCGGCGATCTGGCCGACCTTCTGCCGGTCGATGCCCTTGATGATGATTTCCGTCTGCGACGGGGCCTCGATGCTGATGCCCTCGGGAATCGGGAAATTCACCGGGTGCGAGAAGCCCAGCGTGAGATTCAGGGTCTTGCCCTGCACAGCCGCGCGGAAGCCCACGCCTTGCAGCTCGAGCTTCTGCTCATAGCCCTTGGTCACACCCTGAACCATGTTGGCGAGGTGCGCGCGCGTGGCTCCAGCCTGAGTGCGCGAGAGGCCCGGATCGGTGTACTTGACCTCGAGCTTCTTGTCCGTCTGGACCACGGAAACGCCACGCGACAGCGGAACGCTGAGCGAGCCCTTCGCGCCCTTGATGGTCACCGATTGAGGTGACACGGTCGCCGTCACGCCTTGCGGCAGATCGACCGGTGCTTTGGCAATTCTGGACATGAGCTGTTTCCTAGGATCAGGCCACGATGCACAGGACTTCACCGCCCTGTCCGATCGAGCGGGCCTGCTTGTCCGTCATCACACCCTTGGGGGTGGAGACGATCACGGTGCCCATGCCACCGAGGATCTTCGGCAGCTCGTCCTTGCCGCGGTAGATCCGCAGTCCAGGACGGCTGACACGCTCGATCCGGTCGATGACAGGACGGCCTTCGTAATACTTCAATCCGATCGTCAACGTCGGCTTGCCGCCGTCGGTCTCCGTCCGGAAGTCTGCGATGTAGCCCTCGTCCTTCAATACCTTGACGATGGCCGTCTTCAGCTTCGAGTCGGCGAGCTGAATCTCACTCTTGCCAGCGGTCTGGCCATTGCGAATGCGAGTCAGCAGATCAGCGATGGGGTCAGTCATGCTCATACGGCGTCCCTCACCAGCTCGCCTTCGTGAGTCCCGGAATCTCGCCCCGGAAGGCGACTTCGCGGATCTTCACGCGCGACAGACCAAACTTGCGGTACACCCCACGGGAGCGGCCCGTAATGGCGCAGCGGTTGCGCTGCCTCGAGGGACTCGCGTCCCGCGGCAGAGATTGCAGCTTTGCCTGCGCGGCAGCGCGCTCGTCCGGTGATGTTCTCGGACTGCGGATCAACTCTTTGAGTTGAGCCCGCTGTGCCGCGTATCGTTTTACGATCTTGGCGCGACGCCGCTCGCGCTCGACCATGCTCGTCTTCGCCACTTAGAATTCCTCTTACTTCCGGAACGGGAAGTTGAAAGCCTCGAGCAGCGCTCGGCCCTGACGGTTATCCGTTGCCGTCGTCGTAATTGTGATGTCCATGCCCCGCACCTGGTCTACCTGGTCGTACTGGATCTCGGGGAAGATGATCTGTTCCTTCAC
>Ga0070735_10003886_pt1 | contig 12852 bp, 12 predicted proteins | sample Coa_R1_FD_66443 | JGI IMG/M metagenome (GOLD analysis project Ga0070735, IMG submission 66443) | Surface soil microbial communities from Centralia Pennsylvania, which are recovering from an underground coalmine fire - Coalmine... | ecosystem: Environmental > Terrestrial > Soil > Unclassified ...
GTTCCGCCAGCACCTCGCCGAGGCGGCCGCGGGCAAGGAGGTCGGCTTCGCGGGCGCGGCAGCCGCCGGCGCGGTCTTCGCCGTCGGCGCCGGGGTGGGTCATCAAAAGCCCGCCCGCCGTCATCGCCGCCAGATCCTCGCGCCAGAGGGCCAGCATGTCCTCGCGCGGGTCGAAGTGGCGGAGGCCGCCGAAGCCCGGGTTGGTCGCAAAGCCCGCCGCCCGGGCCGCCCGCTCGAAGCCGCGGCTGAACGGGTCCAGCACCAGCCGCTTGCCGTTGCCGCGGTTGCTCGACGTGCGGCATTGGCGGAGCCACCCGTGGAAGCCGACCTCGCTCGCAAGCCGCAGCAGCGCAGCCCGCGGTCCGGGGAAAAGGTGCACATGCTCGTGGCCGTCGATGAAGTCGGGCGCGCGGCCGAAGCCGGCGACGAAGGCGTCCCACTGGGCGCGGAAGGCGGCATGGGCGGCGTCGATCTCGCGCCGGGTCGGCACGAGCGCGCGGGCGAGGTGCGCGGAGATCGGCGCGACCGCGTGCGCCGCGCCCGCCAGCGGTTCGGTGAGGTTCAGGTGCAGACCGACGGCCGCGCCGCGCGCCGCGTGCACCGACGTCCTGAGCGCGTGCGCCTCGTCCTTCCAGCCGTCCGCCTGCACCAGGCAGGTGGTCGCATTGATGCGCCGAGCTTCGATGAGGCCGCGGATCACGGCGCTGGTGCCGGGCTCGCCGCCGTAGTCGTCGGCGCAGACGACGATCTCGGCCGGCGCTTTCGGTTCGCGGGGTTTGGCGCTATCGGGCATGGCGCATAAGCCCGCTCGGCTCCGCCGGCGTCAATCGGGAGCCCGCGAAGCTTGGCGAACGCCCGCCCCTCGAGCCCGGTCGATCCGCGCCTGCTGCTGGCGCTCATCGGCGCGGTGGCGCTGGTCTATGCGGCGGTGAGCGCGCTCTCGACCGGAACCGGCGCCATCCACGAGGACATGGCCGAGGCCTACGTCTGGGGCAGCCACTTCGAGCTTGGCTACTACAAGCACCCGCCGCTGTGGGCCTGGATGGCCGGCGGCTGGTTCGAAGTCTTTCCGCGCACGGCCTGGTCGTTCGCGCTGCTCTGCGCGGCCAACGTCGTCGCCGGACTTTGGGGCGCCTGGATGCTGATCGGCCGCTTCGCCCACGGCGACCGGCGGCTGGCGGCGCTCGTGCTGTTGCTCGTCACGCCCTTCTATGGGTTCCAGGCGTACGTCTTCAACGCCAACGCCATCTTCATCTCGCTCTGGCCGTGGACCGCCTACGCCTTCGTGCGGGCGATGGATGAGCGGCGCGTGGCGCCCAGCCTCATCTTCGGCGCGATGGCCGCCGCGTGCATGCTGTCGAAATACTACGCGCTGGTGCTCTTGCTGGCGCTCGCGCCAGCGGCGATCGCGCATCCGAAGGCCAAGGCCTACTTCACCTCGCTCTCGCCCTGGATTTCGGTGGCGGCCGGCGCGCTCCTGGTCGCGCCGCACGCCTGGTGGCTGGCGCAGAGCGGCTTTTTGCCCTTCCACTACTTCGGCGACGAGAGCGGCCACGACGCCGGCTTTTCGGTCGCGACGGCGGCGAAGCTCTTTGCCGGCGACATCGCCCTCCTCGGGGGCGCGATCGCGATGGTGCTCATCGCCGCGCGTCGCCGGCTGGCGGCGACCCCCGCGCGGCTGAAGACGCGCCTGGCCGACCCGCGTTTTCGCGTCATGGCGATCCTGGCGATCCTGCCGTTCCTGCTGACGCTCGTGTTCGGTCTCGTCTTCCGGCTCAAGCTCTCGACCAACTGGACGATCGCCGTCTTTCCGCTCGCGCCGCTGCTGCTGATCGACGTCTTCGACCCGCCCGACGACCGCCGGCTGGCGCTCTGGGCGGCGAGCCTCGGCGTGCTGCTGGCCGCGGCGGCGCTCGTCGCCGCGCCCTTCGCGCCCGCGCTGAGCACGGCCAGCAAGGCGGTGCAGCCGCGGCGCGAAGCCGTCGCCGCCGCCGTGGCCTTCTGGCGCGCGCAGACGCCGGCGCCGCTGCTGGTGGTCGGCGGCGACGAGACCTACGGCGACGCCGCCGGCTTCTACGCGCCGGGCCGGCCCGCCGTGTTCATCCGCTTCGATCCGGCGATCTCGCCCTGGGTCGACGTCGCCAACCTGCCGCGCATCGGTCTCTTGGCCCTTTGCCCGGCGAACGACGCGCGCTGCCTCGCCGGCGCCTGGCGGTACAGGACGCCTCAAACGCGCTGGACGCGCCTCGTCCTGCCCAGCCACGAGAAGGCCCGCGCCGCCACAGCGGCCGGCTACGCCTTCATCGTCGCCGCCACGCCGCCGGGCCCGCCGGGCCAATGACACGCCACGAAGGCGCCGTTATTCTGGCGCCTTTGCTGTAGCCTCGCCCATGGCTCCGATTCCGATGCTCCGCCGCGCCGCTCCTCCCCTCTTCGCCACGCTGCTTCTCGCCGCCTGCACGACGGGCGCCGAGGCGCCCTACCCGCCGCCGCCGCCAAACCCGCCGCCCCCGCCCGCCACGGGCGCGATCGAGGGCCACGGCGCCTTTCGCCTGACCAGCGGCGCGCGGGTGAGCTGCGCCGGCTTCTCGGTCGCGCTGATGCCCGACCTGCCGCGCTACCGCCGGCGCATCCAGGCGCTGTACGGTTCGACCGCGCGTATCGAGCTGCCGGTGTCCGAGGTGCGCGCCCGCTCGGCGCAGCTGCCGGCAGCCCCGGACACCGCGCCGATCGCGTCCGCGTCCTGCGACCCGCGCGGCGAGTTCGGCTTCCCGAACCTGATCGGCGGCGGCTACTTCCTGATCGCGCACGTGAAGGTGCGTCCGGCGGCGCCGGGGCGCGACGACTATGTGATCCTCGCGCCGGTCGACGTCATTCCAGGGCAGGCGGCGGACGTCTCCCTGGCGCCGTGATCGCCGTCACCGACACCATCAGCCTCGACGAGCGCGAGCTGGAGGAGCGGTTCATCCTGGCCTCGGGGCCGGGCGGCCAGAATGTCAACAAGGTGGCGAGCGCGGTGCAACTGCGCTTCGATGCGGCCGCCTCGCCGGCCCTCCCCGACGACGTTCGCCAGCGCCTGCGCCGCCTGGCCGGCAGCCGCATGAGCCTCGACGGGGTCATCGTGATCACCGCCGCGCGCTTCCGCAGCCAGGACCGTAACCGCGCCGACGCCCGCGAGCGGCTGGTCGAGCTGATCCGCCGCGCGACCGAAGTTCCGCGCAAGCGCCGCCCGACCCGGCCCACCGCCGCGGCCCGCCGCGAGCGCGTCGACACCAAGGTCCGCCGGGGCAAGGTCAAGGCCCACCGCGGCAAGCCCAGCTTCGACGACTAGCCTTCGCCGGCGCGGCTGAGTAGTAGCAGCGCGGGACGGGACGGGTCGAAAGGGGCGGATTCGATGATCATTCGGGCTTCAACGCTGGCGCTGGCCGCCACGCTCGCGCTTTCGGCCTGCGGGCCGAGCGGCTCGTCGTCGTCCGGGAGCGCCCCGCCGCCGCCCGCGCCGCTGACGCCAGCCCAGGCCAAGGCGCTGGTCGCCACGCTGCCGGCCCCATTCAACACCGGCGATCCGGAGGCCGGCAAGGCGGTCTTCACCCAGTGCGCCGCCTGCCACACGACGGCGCAGGGCGGGCCGAACCTGACAGGGCCGAACCTCTGGGGCGTCTTCGGCCGGCCGGTCGCGCACGAGGCCAGCTACGCCTATTCCGACGGCCTGAAGACGCAGAGCTTCATCTGGGATGCGCCCGAGATCGACAAGTGGATCACCGACCCGCGCGCGGTCGTTCCGACCACCAAGATGTCGTTCGCCGGCCTGAAGGACCCCAAGGACCGCATCAACGTGATCGCCTACCTGAAGACGGCGACCAGCCCCGCGCCGTAAGCCCCTAGGCGTCGTAGCCGGGGAGTTCGCGGTCGAGGCGGCGGAGGCACGCGGGCCACAGCAGGTCGCCCATTCCGGCGTTGACGTTCTCGTTGCGCTCTGCGCGGCGGGCGCGGGCGGCGCCGGTCTGGCGGCGCACCTCTTCCTGGGCGGAGTCGGGCGCGATCAGCACCTTGTCGCGCCCGGCGGCGAGCGCGTTGACCTGCTGCTCACAAGCCTTCTCGAGGTAGTACATCGCGTTCCACGCCGCCGATGCGGTCGGGCCGAGCGCCAGGGTGCCGTGGTTGCGCAGCAGCATCACCGAGGCGTCCTCGCCAAGGTCGGCGACCAGCCGCTCGCGCTCATCCAGATTCAGCGCGATGCCTTCGTAGTCGTGGTAGGCGAGCCTGGGCAGCGTGATCAGCCCGTGCTGGGTCAGCGGCAGGAGCCCCTCGGTCTGCGCCGAGACGGCGGTGCCGTGGTCGGTGTGCAGGTGGATCACGTAGCGCGCGTCTTCGCGCGCGGCGTGGATGGCAGAGTGAATGGTGAAGCCGGCGGCGTTCACGAAATAGGGCGTGTCGTCCAGCACGTTGCCGTCGAGGTCGATCTTCACCAGCGACGAGGCGGTGATCTCCTCGAAGAAGTAGCCGTAGGGGTTGAGCAGGAAGTGGTGCTCCGGCCCCGGGATGCGGGCGGAAATGTGGGTGTAGATCATGTCGTCCCACCCTTCGCGCGCCACGAGTCGGTAGAGGGCGGCGAGATCGACGCGGACCTTCCACTCGTCTTCGCTGACCTTGCCTTTGAGCGATGCGGCGCCCGCGATCGAACCATCCGCCATGGGCGGTCTCCTTCCCTTCGGGGTTTCGCCGGCGAGAGTCGCGCCCGCGCGGCGCGGCGTCAAGCACGCCTGGGACTGGAAGGCATGTTAGGTATGTCTTCACGCGAATGCGGCAGGCTCGGGGGCTGTCCCGGGAGGTATTGGCGTGACCGCGCTGCAGACGGCCGAGGCGCTGAAAGAACTCGCTCGAAGCCGCTCAGCGGCCGATCGCGAGCGGCTGATGCTGGCCATCGTCGATCTGTGCGGCCAGGCGGACGAGACCGTCCGCTCGCCCGCCATGCAGACGTTGCTGGGCTCCCTGTTCACCGACCTGGTCGAGGGGGCCGAGCATGACATCCGCCGCATCCTGGCCGAGAAACTGTCCGCCGCCGACTGGCCGCCGCCGGCGCTGGTCAACCTTCTGGCCCGCGACGAGATCGAGATCAGCCGCGCCGTCATCGCCCGCAGCCCTGTGCTCAAAGACGCCGACCTCGTCCGCCTGCTGCTCGAAGGCGAGGCCGAGCACCAGATCGAGGTCGCCAAGCGCCCGCTGATCGGGACGCCGGTTGTCGACAAGATCCTCGACCTGGGCGAGCCGGCGGTGATGATCGCGCTGGCCGGCAACGACACCGCCGACGTTTCGCCCGAGGCGATGCAGCGCATGGTCGAAGCTTCGCGTCAGGTCGCCGGCATGCGCTCGCCGCTCGCGCGCCACCCGCGGCTGAACGCCGAGATGGCCGAGAGGCTCTACGCCTGGGTCGGCCAGTCGCTGCGCTCGGCCATCGTCACCCGCTTCCGCGTCGACGTCGAAGCGCTGGACCGCGCGCTGGCCGAAGCGGTCGAGGAGGCGCGCGATGCGCCGTTCCACGATCCGACGCCGCGCGACTCGATCGCCAACGCCGAGCAGGAAGAGATGGAGCGCCGGCTGATCGCGAAGCTGCACGACGCCGGACAGCTGCGCCCGAGCTATCTATTGCGGGCGCTGCGCGAGCAGCGGTTGACCCTGTTCGAGGCCGCGCTGGCGACGCTGGGCGGGTTCTCGGTCGAGGAGGTGGCGCGCGCGCTCAACGCCGACCGAGCCGACCTGCTGGCGCTCGCCTGCACGGCTGTCGGGCTCGACCGCGGCGCGTTCGCGACCCTGCTGGCGCTGGTGCGCGAGCTGAACGGCGGCCGGCCGCTGGGCGACGTCGAGCAGGCGCGGCGCGTGTTCGACGCCTTCGGGCCTGACCAGCCGAAGAAGGCCAGGATGGCGTTCCTGGAAGGCCTGGCGTCGGTTTGACAAGCCCGGCCGGCGCGCGCTTCTAGCCTCGCCATGAGCGAGCCCAAAACTCCAATCGAACGGCTGGCTTTCGCCGCCAGCGACCGCTCGGACGCGCAGGCCGCGCGCGAGCGGCTGGTCGCCCGCTACGGCGCCGTGGCCGATGCCGACGCCGAGGTGATCGTCGCCCTCGGCGGCGACGGCTTCATGCTCGAAACCCTGCACCGCACGCTCGGCCGGAATGTGCCGATCTATGGCATGAACCAGGGATCGGTCGGCTTTTTGATGAACGAATACAACGAGGACCGGCTGCTGGAGCGCATCAGCGCGGCCGAGCGCGCGGTCATCCATCCGCTGGTCATGGCCACCACAGACGAGCGCGGCAAGACCGACAGGGCGCTGGCCATCAACGAGGTCTCGCTGCTTCGCCAGACGCGGCAGACGGCCAAGCTCCGCCTCTCGATCGACGGCAAGGTCCGCCTGGCCGAGCTGTTCTGCGACGGGGCGATGGTGGCCACGCCCGCCGGCTCGACGGCCTACAACCTCTCGGCCCACGGCCCGATCATCCCGCTGGACGGCCGCGTGCTGGCGCTGACGCCGATCAGCGCCTTTCGCCCGCGCAACTGGCGCGGCGCGCTTCTGTCGCACACCGCCAAGGTGCGCTTCGACGTGCTGGAGCCCGACAAGCGGCCGGTCAGCGCCGTCGCCGACAACCACGAGGTCCGCGACGTCGTGCGCGTGGAGGTGAGCGAGGACCGGGCGCGGCGGCTGGTCATGCTGTTCGACGCCGGCCGCAGCCTCGAGGAACGCGTGCTGGCCGAACAGTTTCTGGGGTAACCGTCTCACCACTTGTTAAGAAGGAGATGCGAGGCTGCGACTCATGGCAGTCGCGGGCTTTGTCGCCCGACGCGATGGATGATCTTGGAGGCGGCCTTGACTCAGGGGCAGATGATCCCGGTTTCAAACACCCTGAAGCTGAAGATCGGCAGCCGCTTCGGCGGCATCGACCCGGCCGCGCTGGCCAAAGCCGAGGCGGCGCTGAAGGGCCTGTCCGACAACTTCGACCAGTGGATGCAGGATGAGCTGGGCAAGCTCGACGCCGCCCGCGCGCGCATCACGGCCGAAGGCTATACGGCCGAGACGGCCGAGAACCTCTACTTCCGCGCCCACGACCTGAAGGGGCTCGGCGCCACCTACGGCTACCCCGTGGTGACCTCGATCGCCGGCTCGCTCTGCCGCCTGATCGACGATCCGGCGACGCGCATGAAGGCGCCGCTGTTCCTGCTCGACGCCCACATCGACGGCATCAAGGCGGCCGTACGCGGCGACATCCGCGACACCGACCATCCTGTGGCCAAGAGCCTGCTCGACGAACTCGACCGCCGCGTGCGGGAATACGAGAAATAGCCGAGACGGCCGGCGCGAGCCGCCGGCCTCGTAAAAAATTCGAACCGCAGAGATCGCAGAGAAGGCGCAGAGAACGCGGAGAGTGCTCTCTGCGACCTCAGCGCCTTCTCTGCGTCCTCCGCGGTAAGAAGCGCCCGCTTCGCGGGGAAGTCTCAAACTCCGATCCGCTCCATCGGCTCCTCGACCGCGCCGTAGCCGGCGTCGGGGGGGATGACGAGCACGCGCGCTTCGCCGCGGCGCTCCATCTTCGGCAACACGGTGACCAGCGTGCGCGCCTTGGCGCGCGCGATGGCGTCGTCGGCGCTCGAGGCCTCAGCCAGAAGCTTGAGGTTCATGCGGGTCGGGAAGATCACCGTCCGCTGGCCGGCGTCGGCCAGGCGCAGCGCCTCGGCCGGCGCGATCCATTCCGCATCGACCGTCTCCCAGCCGTCGCAGATGGCGAGCTGCTCTGAGTCGGCCTTGGCCACATAAAACCAGGTGTCGAACCGCTTGGGCGTGAAGTCCGGCGTGATCCAGCGCGCGAAGACGGTGAGTTCCGTCAGGTCGACGAAGACCCCCAGCTGGCGCACCAGCGGCATGAACATGCCGTCGTCCTTGGCCACCACGCCGCGGGCGTCGTGCGCCCGCTCGTCGCCGGTGAAGTGCACGCCAGCGGCGTCGCGCGCGATCAGGATGCCGGCCTCCTCGTAGATCTCGCGCAGCGCCGCGATGCGAAAGGGCCGCTGGTCGGCGTCGGTCTCGGCCCATCCGATGGCGTGCCCGGCCCAGGCTTCGTCGTGATCGCTGGGCGCGGTCTTGCCGCCCGGAAAGACGAGCGCGCCGGAGGCGAAGTCGATCTGGTGATGGCGCTTGACCATCAGGACCTGGAATACAGGCGTATCGCGCACCAGGAGCACGGTGGCGGCGGGGCGGATGGGGACAGGCTCTTTGTCGGCCATGACGGACTCCGGTTGTCGCCGGCCATGGTGGAGCATTGCCCGGCCAGATCAAGCCGGACGCCGGGTCAGCCGGCGGTGGAGGCTTGCAGCGCCCTTGGATCCTGGCGAAGTTCGCGGCGCAGGCGGTCGAGCTTGTCGACCAGGTAGTCCATGTCCTCGCGCGTCGCGGTTCGGGGCTGGGTCAGGAACCGCTGCAGCATCCGCTCCTGGAACTTGGCCGCATCCAGCGCGCCGCCCTCCTGCTCGATGCCGTGGTAGGTGTCGACGCCGGCGCGGAAGGCGCCGAACAGCCGCGCGGGCAATCCGGCGCGCTCATAGATGGCCTTCAGGCCCAACGGCCCGGCGTCGTGCACCATCAGCCAGGTGCGGTGGTGCGGCACGCCGGCCAGTTCGGCGAGCCCCCACTCGAAAAAAGTCATGTGCCCGTGCGCCAGCGCGCGCAGCAGCAGCGAGGCGGAGAGCCGCCCGGCGCGGTTCAGGTGCCCGACGAAACTGCGCACGTCCGGCGTTCGCCCGGCCTGGTCGACCAGGTCGATGGTGGCCCGCTCGCGGCTGCCCATGGCGATCTCGAGCGCCAGCTGCGGCGGCAGCGCCTGGTGGTTGATCAGGTGATCGCGCAGCGTGTCGCTGGCGACCTTGATCAGCTTCTCGGTCACCGCCAGCGGCAGGGCGTTGCGGTAGGCGACGGCGGAGAGAACCGCCTCGGACTCGGCGAACCGTTCGACAACCGTCTGCAGCGCCTTCTCGGCGAAGCTGGCGTTGTCGTTGGCGCAACAGACCTCGACCGCCTTTTCAACGCCGTGCTCGACGATGGTGGTCGTCACCTTCTCAGACAGCACCGGGCGGCTGGCGATGGCCACCTGGCGGATCGGCCCGCCGATGCGGACGATCTCGCAGAGGTCCTGGTCGGTGAAGACGGGGGAGAAGTTGAGGATCGGCAGCGCGACGCTTTCCACGTCCTGCGCCAGCTGCAGCGCGATCTCGTGCGGCACCAGCGGCGAACTCTTCAGCGTCACCGCCAGCGCGCGGCGCACCAGTTCGGCCGCGTCGTCGGCCATGATGCGCAGGATCTCGTAGGCCTGCTGGCGCTCTTCGTCGGTGAGCGTCGTTCCGCCGGCCTCGATGTGCCGGCAGATCTTATGGGCGGCGAGCGCGCGATCGTCGGCGGTCTGGCCCTTGACCAGCAGGCGGATGTCTTCATCCGTCAGCGCCGCGCGAGTCACGGTCATCGGAACCCCGGGTTCGCCGCCGAATCCGGTCATCCGGCGCACGTGTTGGACCATGCCCCGGTAAACTTAACGAAGGCTTGTTGGCCACGGCTTGTTAACCGCATTGGTTCACCGCGCCGCAACCGCCGCGCGCGTAGACTCCTCTCCGACCTGACAGGAGTTCAGCGCTTTGAGCGACATGGCGGCGCACCCCAACGCGCTCTTGGACGAAGCGCCCGCCGGCGCGGAGACGATCGCGCGCCAGTCGCTGGACGCCCAGGCGTCGCTGCTGCGCTACGCCCTCATCCTCTTTGGCGTCGGCCTGCCCATCCTGGCCTGGGCCGCCTCGTTCGCGCCTGACGGCCTGTGGGTGCTGGCGAGCTTCACCATCTTCGCGCTCAACTGGGCCGCCTTCTACGCCGTGGTCGACTGGGCCAAGCGCAATCCCGAACAGCACGCCCGCCTGGGCCTGCGCACCCGCGTGCACGTGATGGCCGGGCTGCTCTGGGCCGCCGCCGTGGCGCAGATGAGCGCGCTCGGCATGGGCGCGGGACCGGTGGCGCAACCGATGCTGCTCCTGGCGCTGGGCGCGGCGGCCATGTGCGTCTTCTTCTCCGCGCCCAGCCTGCCGGGCCTCCTGATCGTCGGGCCCGCCGCCTGCGCGTCGCCGCTCGCGGCCCTCTTCCTGGAGCCGAACCAGCGGCCATTGGCGCGGATCGCGCTCGCCGCCACAGCGCTCGGCTTCGCCCTTTCGCTCATCTTCAACCGCCTGCTGCGCCGCCTCTTTGCGCTGGCCGACGAGCGCGAGGTGCTGATCAGCGAGCGGGCGCGCTCGCTGGCGGCGGCCGAACGGCTGGCCAAGTCGAAGTCCGACCTCATCGCCACCCTGTCGCGCGAGGTGAAGACGGGACTCACCGGCGTCGCCCACGTGCTCGCCTCGGCCGTGCGCGGCGAACGCGCCCAGCCCAGCCGCGAACAGCTGGCCGCGGCGCTGGACTCCGCCGAGGACCTGATCTCGGTTCTCGACGCCACCCTCGACACAGAGGTCGCCGAAGCCGGCGCGCTGTCGCTGCACCGCGCCGCGTTCGATCCGGCGAGGCTGGTGCGCGAGATGGTGCTGATCCACCGCCCGCAAGCCTCGGCCAAGGGGCTCGAGATCGCCATGCACGTGGAGGAGAGCCTGACGCAGCCCGACGCCGGCGCCGCCCTCGGCGACATCGTGCGCACGCGCCAGATCCTCGCCAACCTGATCGGCAACGCCGTGAAATACACCATCCGCGGCCGCGTCGAGGTGCGCGTCGAGCGGCTGGGCGCGAGCCGCGTCCGCGTCGGGGTGGCCGACACCGGCCCCGGGCTGGCCGCCGACGAACTCAAGCGCGCGTTCGAGCCGTTCGCGCGCGTCGATCGCACCTCCAGCGGCGTCGCCGGCGCGGGTCTCGGCCTCTCGCTCTCGCGCGAGCTTGCCGGCCTGATGGGCGGCGAGGTCACCGCCGAGAGCGCGCCGGGCGTCGGATCGTGCTTCCGCCTCGACATGCCCTACGACAACGACGCCAAGCCCGCCCGCCGCGACGACGGCGCGGCGGACGAGACGTTCGCCCCGCGCACGCGGGCGCTGAAGGTGCTGATCGCCGAGGAGGATCCGTTGGCGGCGGCCGTGCTTCGCGGGGCGCTGGAGAAGCTCGGCCACCAGGTGCTGCACGCGCGCGACGGCCGGCGGGCCTTTGACCTCGTGCAGGTTTGCGACGTCGATGTGGTGATGCTGGTCGGCCGCATGCCGGAGATGGACGGCCCCGAGGTCGCCCGCCGCATTCGCGCGCTGGGCGGGCCGCTGGCCGCCATGCCGATCGTCGCGGTGCTCGACGGCGATGGCGACGAAGCCCGCGCCATGCTCGACGCCGGCGCAGACCAGGTGCTGCGCAAGCCCGCGAGCGTGGCCAGCGTGGCCCGCGCCCTGGCGGGCCTGGACCGCGACAAATCCGCCGGCCCGAGACTGGTCGCCTAGCGCCTCCCCACACCGATCATCTCCGCGAAAGCGGGACCCGGGCTTTGCTTGGTGTTCAATTCCGGCGAGGCGCGAGTGACCTCCCGCCGTTCGACTCGCCTAACGGCCTGTGGTGCGGCCGTCCGAGAGGATGCGCAGCGTTTCCGATGAGAACACCGAGCCGGTGAAGGCGCGGCCGCTGGCGTCGGTCGCCGACTCCGGCCCGCGCAGCACCATGTCGACCAGCGCCTGCTCCTGCTGGATGCGGTCGATGCGGCGGGCCATCGCATACTGCATGAAGCCCGGGTCCGAAGCCGCGGCGGCCGCCGGAGTCGGCGCCGAGGCCGGCGCGCTTCGCGCGGCCGCGACGACGGTGGGGGCGGCGGCGTCGGACCCCTGCGTCAGGACCGCATAGACCTCGCCCGCCGAGAGCGGCCGCCCGTCGCGGTAGAAGAGGCCGCGGTTGGCCGCCGCCGCCTCCGGCAAGAGCGCCGCGGCCGGCGTCCCCGGGCTCAAGCGGACCGCGTCGATGAGCTTGGCCGATCCTTGTGGCCCAAGGACGTGCGCGGCGTAGAGCTCGCCCATGGTCGGCTCGCGCCCCATGCGCCCGCGTAGATAGGCGGCGCTGCCGGCCGCGAGTTCGCCGGCCATCAGCGAGGCGGCGTGCGGGTCCAGGCGCAGGTCCATCACCGCCTTGCGCGCCTCGGCGCCCTGGACGAAGTAGCGCCCGTCCGGCCCCTGCTGGATCAGCTCGGCGTAGCGGGCGTAGCCGTACTTGGCGCCATGCGCCTTCAGCGTGGCCAGCCAGGTCTGGTCGACGAACTGGAACAGTCCCGCCGCCGACGAGGTGCGCGCGTGCGCCTGCGGATTGAAGGCGCTCTCGCGGCGGGCGGCCCCTAGAAGGAAACTGAAGTCGACCCCGGTGGCCGCCGACGCCCGCTGGATCGCCGTTTCCACGGCCCCTCTGATCGCACTGACGTCCATGACCGAGGTGTAAAGATTTATGGTTAAGCGCCGATTAAGCGTCGGCGCCAGCCGCCCCGATCACGTGAAAGTGCGAGTCATTCGCGATGCGGGCGCAACCCCGTCCTCCGCAGCGGCGCGTATCATTGACGTAACGTCAATCTCAAGAGGGAGGACGCCCGGATGATGGCGCTCCGCAACAGTCCCAGTGAGTACGCCCTGATCAACGCGCTCGACGGCGGTCACCGCCGGAGGAGCCGCCGCGCGTTGACGATCGCCATCGGCGCTTCGGTGGCCCTGCACGTCGGCCTCGTCGCCTACCTCGCCGTCGAGCGGTTCGTCGTCGCGCCGCAGGCGACGCCACGCGACCACACGACCGTGATCAGCTGGGCCACGCCGACGCGGCCCAAGCCGGCCAAGCCGC
>Ga0070735_10003888_pt1 | contig 12848 bp, 10 predicted proteins | sample Coa_R1_FD_66443 | JGI IMG/M metagenome (GOLD analysis project Ga0070735, IMG submission 66443) | Surface soil microbial communities from Centralia Pennsylvania, which are recovering from an underground coalmine fire - Coalmine... | ecosystem: Environmental > Terrestrial > Soil > Unclassified ...
CGTGCCACCCGCATAGCTCACCGCCACGGTGATGGCCGATCCCGTGGGCGCGCCGGTCACCATCACGTCGGTCGTACCTCCCGCGGGCGGATCGGGCGTGACCGGCTGGACCGAACACGCGGCGCCTGCCCGGGAATCGCCCGCGGACCCGGGAGCCGGGCCCACCTGACCAGTCGGGGTGATGGTCTGGGGGGCCGGGGAGGGAGCCGAGGTGACCCGGGCGCCGGCGAACCAGATGGCCCCGATGCCGGCGAGCAGGACGCCGACGCCGACGGCGATCTTCGTGCGGAGATGGTCCTCCCGCTTCCGCACGGGCGCCCGGAACGGCTTGGGCGCCTGCGCCCAGTCCATCCCGTCGAGGGCCATCTCCCACAGCGCATCGCCGCGGGGCTCCTCGGCCACCTGTGGCCCGGGAGACGACGCTGTCCCCGGGGCAGCTCCTTGCTCTCGGGCCGCGTCGAACTCCATCTCCATTGCCTCTCGCCACATGCCGCCTGTTGGGTCATCGGGATCCCGGTCCCGGCGCTTGACGGCCGGTCCTGAACCCCCGCGCGAACTCGAGGCGAGTTCCCGCCGGAATTGGCCGTCCGGAGTTCAACCGGCGTCCCGACCGGACCGATACATCCAGGTCGGAGGGCACGGGCGGGGGCCGGTCCCCGACCCCGGGAGGGTGCCTTGGTGCGGGCGGAGGGCAGAGGAGCGCACGGCGTCGGGCGGCCCGGGCCGGAGGACGAGGCCGCGCGTCCGCGCCCCGGGCGCCCTGCGACCGCCACCCGGACCCCTCGGCGATCCCCTCTGCTTCCCGCCGGCGCGCTCGCCCTGTTCTGGAACACGTACAGCCACCGCGCGAGCGATGTCGGAGGGTCCGACGGCTTCGCCCTCCTCGAGGTGGTCGTGGCGACGATGCTCCTCGCCGTCAGCCTGGTCGGTATCGGCTCGGTCCTCGGCTCGCAGCTGTTGAGCATCGGGAACTCGACCAGCCAGCAGGTGGCGGGCGGGCTCCTCAACCAGGCGATGGAAGAGGTGCGGGCCGTGCCGTACCAGATCGTCGCCAACGGCCTGAGCACGTCGGACACGACGATCGCCACCGACGCGAACATCTCGGTGACCGGCACGGCCCCCAACCAGACCTACACGTTCGTCCCCACAGGGGAGCAGGTCCCCCACGGCTCGCTGGCCTACACCCAGGCGCCATTCGTGCCGCACATTGCCACCACGACGGCGCGCGGCACGACGTACACCATCGCCGCCTATCCGACCATCGACGGCGCGGGGACGGGCGTGTACCGGGTGACGATCATGGTGTCGTGGCACGCCAACGCCATCGGCGGCGTCTCGCGCATCAGCGCCCAGACCCTCGTCTACTCCGAGAGCTCGGGCTGCCTCACCGATACCAACCACCCGTTCGCGGCACCGTGCCAGCCGTTCTTCTACGCGCAGGGAACCGCGGGTACCGCGTCCGGCGTCACCGTCACCGGCACCCTCCTCGGCGTGAGCTTCACCGACGCCTCTCTCACCCTGCCGCGGGCGAGCGACACGATGCAGATCGAGCAGGTGTCGTCGGTCCTCGGGTCCGTCGAGGCGTCCGGGGGCGTCATCGACACGTCGGGCGGACCGCAGGCCTACGGGTCGTCCAAGGCGTCCTCCGCCGCTGACAACGACCCGGGCTCCACGACCGGCACGTCGCAGACCAACGCGTTCTCGCAGACGGGCTCTTCCTCGTCGGTCTCGGGGAGCGGGCCCGGGGCCAACTCCATAACCGTGGCGTCGTCGTGGAGCGACAACGGCACGACGACGAGCACGGCGTCGGCGTCGAGCAGCCCGGCGTGCCACGACCTGGCCGGCGTGACGCAGGCCACGGGCCTGCCGTGCGGCAGCGGCTCGGTGACGCAGAGCGGTACGACCACGACCATCCAGGCCGGCCTGTACGCCGGGTCGGTGTCGCTGCTCCAGGCGCCACTCGTGTCGCTGACCACGGGACCGTCGAGCACCGCCGGCTTCGTCGGCCGCTACACGAGCCCGTCGGGCTCGTATTGCGCGTCCACGAGCGGCGACGGGTGCGTGCACGCCGGCCTGCAGCGCTCGGTCGGCACCCTCCAGCTCGGCGGCCTGCCCGGGCAGCTCCTGCCCGGGTTCGACGCGGTGGCACCGGTGGGATGGGGCAACAGCGTGTCCCCCAACGCCAACTGCCCCACCGGCAACTACATGGTCGCCCTCGTCAACTACGCCGACAGGGTGAGCACCGAAAGTGGGGTCAACGCCAACCGGGCCACCACCACCATGCCGACGGGCTCGTCGACGCCGTACGTCTGCTTCTGGAACGGCACCGGCTACACGTCGCAGGTGCTGGCGCTGGGGTCGACGCCGCAAGCGATCTCCATCCCTGCGGTGAACGTCGTCGACCCGGGCGTCGCGGGCGGCCCGGTGACCGTGAGCCTCGCCGCGGCGCTGAGCGTGGGGACGGCCACGACCTCCATCTCCACGCCGAGCGGGTGCACCACGCCCTGCCAGTCGACGGCCACGATCTCCTCTCCCATCCAGGGATCGGTGTCGTTCGCCGTGACCCAGGGCGCCACCACGATCGCCAACCTCTCGGTCGCGGTGAACCTGGGCGAGCTGACCGCGAGCACCTCGTATCAGGCAGCGCCGTGAGGTCCGCGCCCGCCACCTCCGAACGGCGTGCCCACACCGGTGGCCGCAGGCCGAAGCGCAACGAAGCGGGGTTCACCGCCCTCGAGGTCGTCGTCGCCATGGGCATGCTCGTCGTCGTCATGGCGATCGGCATGCAAGCCGTCGGCACCATGCTCGGTGTCGGCAACCAGGCGATCTCCCAGCGGCAGGCGTCCGCGGTGAGCGCACTCATCATGAACGAGCTGCGGCAGGAGGCGGTGTCGGCGAACATCTTGTTCAACCCGGCCACCGAGGGGTCGAACGCGGGCCACAACCCCGACAGTTCGGCCGTGCCGACCGGGTTCTCGCTGCGCATCTACACCCAGACCAACGGCATCTTCACGTGCGTGCAGTGGCGGGTGCTCGACACCGGCGCCTTGCAGATCCGCAGCTGGTCGGACCTCTGGCAGTCGAACGGCGTGGTGCAGAGCTGGTCGACACAGCTGACCGGCATCGTGAACAATTCTTCCCAACCGCCGTTCGTGCTCGACGCCGGCTCCAACTACGGCGGCACCTCGAACGGCCGCCTTCTCGACGTCGACCTCTGGGTGCGCGGGAGCAGCGGCGCGCCGGGGCCGATCGAGTTCAAGGCGTCGATCGCCGGCCGCGACGCCGAGTACTACCCGCAGAACACCGGCGACTGTTCCCCGGTGCCCACCCCATGAAGAAGGTCCGCGGCGAGGACGGCGTCATGGCGATCGTGCTGTCGTTGGCGCTGGTGGCCGTGATGTCCACCACCGTGGGCATCGCCTTCCAGGTGGCGTCGACGGGCCAGGGCGACGCCACGTTCCGGCGTCAGCAGGCGCAAGCCCTCGACGCGGCCGAGGGCGGCCTCAACCTCGCCTACGAGACCATCCAGCAGGCCCAGACGTCCTCCCTGCCCTGCGGGACCGCCGCCATCACCCAGAGCTTCGCCACCGTCCCCACCTCCTCGTCGTTCTCCGACACCGTGAACTACTACGACACCTATCCGCCCACCGACTCGGCCCTATCGTGCAGTGCGGTGCACGGGGGCACCACGCTCGCCGCCGCCCAGGTGATCTCGACCGGATCCGACGGGAAGGTCGCCCAGTACATGGAAGCACTCGTCAAGGTGAGCGTGAGCGACACCGGACCGGTGTTCGACCAGGCGATCTTCACCAATACCTCGATGGCGGGTTCCAACGGCACCACCATCTACGCGCACGTCAGCAACGACGCCAACCTGTACACCAACGGCAGCGTCTCGTGCGGCAACAACTTCGCCGTGCAGGGCAGCGTCACCGCCCAGGGCTCGTTCACCGGGTCCAACAACTGCTCGGTGACGGGCAATGTCACCTCGGTGGGCAACATCACGCTCTCCAACAATTCCGTGATCGGTGGGAGCGCCTCGTCGACCGGCCACAGCGGGTGCATCAGCCCGGGCACGCAGGGCAGCATCACCATGAGCAACAACGCGGTGGTCGACCAGAGCGCCTACGCCTACTGCTCGATCACCCTCCGTAACAACGCGGCGGTCGACCACACCCAGGTGCCCAACGACACCACGATGACGAACCCGCCTGCCGAGACCTTCCCCACCGTCCCCGAGCCGGTGAACGGGTCGACCATCGCCTCGGACTGGAACGCCGCGGGCTGGACGAACCAGATCACCGACAACACCTGCACCGCCGGTGGCGTCTACACCGACATCGCCAACATGGCGAGCGCCACCGCCCCCACGGTGATCATCACGTCGTGTGCCCTGTCGTGGTCCAACAACACGAGCCTGAGCCTGAAGCAGAACCTGGCGGTGTTCTCGACGGGGGGATTCTCGATGCAGAACAACACGACCTGGCAGTCGACGAACTCGACCACGCGGCTGCTCTATCTCGTCGTGCCGAGCACCGTCAGCGGGGTGACCACCACGTGCAACTCGGGCCAGCCGGGGATCTCGCTCTCCAACAACACGACGTTCGCCAGCACGCTGAACGTCATGTTGTACACGCCGTGCACCGTCACGGTGAGCAACAACAGCACCGGCTACGGCCAGGTGTACGGCGGGACCGTCAACGCGGCGAACAACTTCACCGCTCACTACGTGCCGCTGCCTACCTTGGTCGACTCGACCGGCGGGGGCAGCGCCAGCTCCACCGCGCTCAGCCTCGCCGTCGTCTACGAGCGCCAGATCGCCTCGCTCGCCTACGCCTGAGGCGACCTTTGTTCGACGGACCGGTGCGTCAGTCGTTGGCGCTCACCTCGACGAGGAGATCGGCGAACTTCTTCTTGGCCGCCTCCTGCCGGGTGGGCACGTGCTCGGTGGGGACATCCACCGGGCTGTAGTTCTTGAGCACCTGGCGGGCCACGGTGACCTTGTGGACCTCGTCGGGGCCGTCGTAGATGCGAGCCGCCCGGGCCGCCCGGTACATGTGCTCGAGGGGCATATCGGTCGAGAACCCGAGTGACCCGTGGGCCTGGATGGCCCGGTCGATGACGTTGTAGAGCACGCCGGCGCCGTAGTACTTGATCATGGCGATCTCCACCCGTGCAGCGGGGGCGCCCTCCTTGTCCATCTTCCACGCGGCGTGCAGCGTCATGAGGCGGGCCGCAGACATCTCGGCCATGGAGTCGGCCACCCACTGCTGGACCATCTGCTTGTCCGCCAGGAGCGACCCGTGCAGATATCTCGACACGGCGCGTTCGCACAGCATGTCGAAGGCGCGCCGCGACTGCCCGAGCCATCGCATGCAGTGGTGGATGCGACCCGGGCCGAGGCGCATCTGCGCCAACCGGAAGCCGTCGCCCTCGTTGCCCACCAGGTTGCCGACGGGAACCCGCACGTCCCGGTAGACGACCTCGGAGTGACCCCCGGGGCGGCCGACCGACGGAAACGGGTGCTCCATCGTCGGCACGTCCCGGACGATGTCCACGCCGGGCGTGCCCGCGGGCACGAGGATCATCGAGCACCCCGCGTACGGGTGGACGTCGGGGTTGGTGACGCACATGACGATGAGGAAGTCGGCCATCGAGCCGTTGGAGGTGAACCACTTGTGGCCGTTGATGACCCACTCCTCCCCGTCACGCACCGCGCTCGTGGTGATGAGGGTGGGGTCGGCGCCTGCGCCCGGCTCCGTCATCGAAAAGGCGCTGCGCAGCTCCCCGTCCAGGAGAGGCTGGAGCCACCGGGCGCGCTGGTCCTCGCGCCCCGTCGCCTCGATGCCGAGCGCGAGCAGCTCGGCGTTGCCGGAATCCGGGGCGTTGTTGCCGAACACGATGGGCGCGTAGAAGCAACGTCCGAGCACCTCGTGCAGCAGCCCCAGGCGGACCTGGCCGAAGCCCATGCCGCCGAGCTCGGGGGGGAGATGGGCGGCCCACAGGCCCTGGCGCTTCACCTCGTCCTGCAGCGGCCGCACCACCCGCATGAGCGCGGCGACGTCGAGGTCGAGGGTCTCGAGCGGCAGGATCTCCTCGTCGACGAAGCGACGCGCCCACGCCAGCTTCGCCTCGTACTCGGGCTCGGTCTCGAAGTCCCACGCCATCGTTTTCCCTCCCTGGAACGACCCGCTCGGAACCCGCCGCTACCGTGTCGCCGTGCCCAGAGACCCGACGGCTCGTCCTACGCGTAGCACGGTCGTCCTCGGCCCGCCGGATCGGGGCCGATCCCGCACGCCCCCCGCCGATGACCCCGGCAGCGCAACTCGCCCATGCCCGGTGCAGCTCCCGCCGCCGTCGTCGGCGTCGGTCGCTCGCGAGCGCATCCTCGCGGCCGGCGGCGCGCTTCTCGACGAAAGGCGGCTCCTGACGGCGCAAGAGCTGGGGGGCCTCGCCGTGGTGCCCGACGAGTCGGTGACGGGACTGGCGTCCCTCGCCCACGAGGTCCGGCTCGCCTGGTGCGGCCCGGAGGTGGAAGTGGAGGGCATCCTGTCCACCAAGACCGGCGGCTGTCCGGAGGACTGTCACTTCTGCGCCCAGTCGGCCGCGTTCGACACGCCGGTCCGGGCCACCGCATTCCTCGACACCGACGACGTCCTCGCCGCCGCGGCGGAGACCGCGGCGCTCGGGGCATCGGAGTTCTGCATCGTCCTGGCCGTGCGGGGCCCCGACGAGCGCACCCTCAACCGGATCCTCGAGCTCGTCCCTTTGGTGCGCGCGCACACCGGGCTCAACGTGGCGGTGTCCGCCGGCATCCTCACCGAGGACCAGGCGCGCCGGCTCGCCGGCGGCGGCGTGCACCGCTACAACCACAACCTCGAGACGGCACGGTCCTTCTTCGGTGAGGTGTGCACGACGCACACGTGGGACGAGCGCGCCGCCACCTGCCGACTGGTACGCGCTCATGGCATGGAGTTGTGCTGCGGGGCGCTCCTCGGCATGGGCGAGTCGGATGCCCAACGGGTCGAGCTGCTGCTCGAGCTGCGCGACCTCGACCCCACCGAGGTGCCGGTGAACTTCCTGAACCCCCGCCCCGGCACGCCCCTCGGAGAGCGCACCCTGGTGGGGGCCTGGGAGGCGATCCGGTGGATCGCGTTGTTCCGTCTGGCGCTGCCGGGTGTGATCCTGCGCTACGCGGGAGGACGTGAGGTGACCTTGCGCGATCTCCAGGCGATGGGCATGACCGCGGGCATCAACGCGCTGATCGTCGGCAACTACCTGACCACCCTCGGCCGCCCGCCCGAGGACGACCTGCGCATGCTGGACGACCTCCGCATGCCCATTGGTGCGCTCACCGGAGCGCTCTGACCCGGCGACACGGAGGTTCCTCGCAATGGCACGCACGCTCATCACGGGTTGCTCGAGCGGGTTCGGGCGGGCGACCGCCGTCGAGCTCAAAAAGCGCGGGCACGAGGTGGTCGCCACCGCGCGGCGTCCAGAGACCCTGGAGGACCTCGATGTCGACGCACGCCTGCAGCTCGACGTCACCGACGACAGCTCGGTGGCCGCGGCCGTCGCCGCCGCGGGTCGGGTCGACGCCCTCGTCAACAATGCGGGGATCGGCATCGGGGGGCCCGTCGAGCGCGTGCCGCTCGCCGAGGTGCGCAGGCTCTTCGAAACCAACGTCTTCGGGCCGCTGCGGATGATGCAGGCCGTGCTGCCGCAGATGCGCGAGCGAGGCCGGGGGACCATCGTCAACCTCTCCTCGGTGTCCGGCAGGGTGGCGGCACCGCTTTCGGGCTTCTACGCATCGAGCAAATTCGCGGTCGAGGCGATGTCCGAGGCACTGCACTTCGAGGCCGAGCACTTCGGGATCCGCACCGTGCTCATCGAGCCGGGGTACTTCCGCACGAACATCTCCGTGGCGCACGTGGACCATGGTGTCGACACACCCCCGTACGACGAGCTCCAGGAGATGGTCGACCGAATGACCGCCAAGCTGGGGCGAGACGCCGCCCCGGGGCCGGAGGTGGTGGCCGGCGCCATCGCCGACGCCATCGAGGCCGACGCCCCGCCGCTCCGGATCCCGGTCGGCAGCGACGCCGACATGGTCCTGGCCGCACGGGCCTCGATGAACGACGCCGAGTTCGAGGCGGCCATGCGGGCCACGCTCGATGTCGACTGGTGAGTGGCCCCCTCGAAGCTGGCTCCGCTTCTCCGAACGTTCGCCGTCGTGAACGTCGCCGCCTTTTGCACGGGATGCGGCCGCCCCTCGTTGGAGTGTGCCGGCTGCGGTCGTGACCTCGATCCACCCCGGTTCTGCCCGTCGTGCGGCCGCCGGATGACCGTGCTCGTGACCCCCGGCGCCTTCGTCGCCCGTTGCCGGGAACACGGGGCCCACGCCGGCTGAACGAAGCGAGCGGCGTGGGAGAATGTCGCGATGGACCGCATCGGGGTGGCCGACACGATGTTCGCCCGTTACGACATGGGCGCCGAGGCCGTCGACGAGCTGAAGCAGTGCCCCGGATACGGTGAGCGATTCGACATCGTGCGGCGCACGGTGCCGGGCTTCAAGGACCTGGGCGTGGAGTGCAAGAAGCTCATCGAAGAGGACGGCTGCGCGATCGTCGTGGCCCTCGGCATGCCGGGCAAGGCGGCCATCGACCAGGTGTGCGCGCACGAGGCGTCCCAGGGGATCATGCTCGCCCAGCTCCTCACGAACACCCACGTGCTCGAGGTCTTCGTGCACGAGAACGAGGAGGAGGACCCCGAGCGGCTCGCGGCGGTGTGCGTCGACCGGGCCCGCAAGCACGCCCGCAATGCCTTCTGGATGCTCTACGAACCGGAGCAGCTGACACGACGCGCCGGGCAGGGGGTCCGCCAGGGCTATTCGGACGCCGGCCCCATCGTCCCGGAGCGGTCCTGATCTGAAGCACCTGGTCCGTCGGCGGTCACAGCTAGCCGAGGCCGATCCCCAGGTCCACGTCCCTTTCCCTTCCCATCGCCCTTGCCGACGGGGTGTCCATCTCCATGCCTCGACGGGCGAGCGCCCGCTCCAGCTCCTGTTGACCGCGCCAGTCGATGCGATCGAGGCGCGGCCACCTCGCCCGGGGCAGGTCGTGACGTCGCTCTCCCACTCCCCGCACCTCGGGGTTCTCGCTGTCGACGAGGCTCGGGCCGACGAGCACCTCCAGCGTCCGTTCGGCGGCCTCGGTGACCGCCAGGGCGGGGGCGCCTCGCGGCAGGACATCGCACCATGCCCGCACGACGTGACGGCGGGCGATCGGACGGCCCCGTTCGCCCAGCGCCGCCAGGACGGCGGCCCCTCGTGCCTCGTCGAGGGGGGCGACAGGACGACCTGCGTCCCGTCCGACGACCGCCGCCACCCGGCCGGGGCTCAACCCCACGGCTCGCGCCCGAGCGCGCCACCACTCCCCCAGGTCCTCGGGCGCGATGTCGGCGCGGCGCGCCGGCCGCGTGGCGTGCGCGGCGATCTCGGTGGCGCGCCGGCTCGCCATGCCCCGGTCGGCGAGGTGCTTGGCGATCGACGCGGCCCGCTGCGAGAAGGCTCTCCTCGATTCGACGCCGATCCCCTCGATGTCCCCGCGCCCGGAGCGCAGCGGCTCCCACCTCACTCCGACGCGGCTGGTGAGCTCGTAACGGAGTTGCACGTGGAAGAGCGCACCCGCGGCGCCGGCGTGCGCGTAGATTCCGCGGCCGTCGAGCGCCGACCACGCGCCCTCCGGTCCCCGTCCCAGGTTCGCCATGACCACGTGGGTGTGCAGGTGGGGATCGAGGGCACGGCTGACCCGGTGGAGGAAGCCCGCCGCGGCGACACCCTCGGCCTGGACGGGGAGGCGGGTCTCGTCGACCGAACGCCGGACGGCGACGGCCCGGTCGGCCACGTAGCGAACGGCGGCGTCCACCGCGGCGACGTGCGCAGCCCGAACCTCTGACGCCACTTCTTCCGACCCCAGTGCGAACAACAAGCTGACGGACTTGGGCGAGCAGAACGTCAGGTCGTACGCGGCGACCGTCACCCGATGATGCGAGGACCCGAGCTGGTCGCCGGAGCTCGGGTGTACGCCGTCGAGAACGGCGCCGAGCTGACCCGCGGTGACAGGACCGCTGAGGCCCAGATCCTGGGCTCCGCCCAGCCATCGGCCGGGGGCTTCGATGCCGTCGTGGCCCGGTTGCGCCGCCACATCCAGGTAGTAGGCGTGTCCGCCGCGACGCACCTTGGCCACACGGAGCACTCGGCCTCCCGGGCGCGCGGGGGACGCCGCGCGCCGGGGAACCCTGGCTGTTCCTCCTGGCCGGCCACCTTGCGGCCCACCTGGCTCAGTGGAGGACGAACTTGTTGGTCACCGTTTCCGTGGGTGCGGACGCCACCGAGCTGCCCGGAATCTCGGACGACGCCTGGGAGTCGTACGTCAGGGAGAACGAGTTCGAGCCCGTGATCCCCCCGCACGCCACGATCTGGCCGGTCATCGAAGGGTTGTTGGCGTAGCTCACCTGACCGGGGCTGTACATGAACACGGTGAGGCTCGACGCGAAGCTGGCGGAGTTCGAAATGGTGATGTCCGTCGACGAGGTGCTGCACGCCGTCCCCGGGCTGGCCATGATCGAAAAGTCGTGATGCGTCGCCGTCGTCGACGCGAACGTGTCCGAGTTCGCCAACGACAAGGTGGCGACCTCGAGAACGGCGTCGGCGGCAAAGCTGAAGGTCTGGGACCTCGTGTACGAGGGGCTGCACGTCGGGGCGTAGAAGACGGTCGGCCCGGTGAGCGCCGCGATGGCCGTCTGGAAGGGGTCGGCGGCCCCGCTGCTGTTGCTCTGGAAGTAGTTGGGCCCGGTGCCGAGCGTCGTGCCCTGGGCGTTCTGACACGAATACGACGTCCCGTTGACCGTCCCGGGGATCTGGATGACGTTCCAGCTCTGGCCCTGCCACGTCGCCACGCTCGGGTTGAGCACGGGGAAGCTCACCGCCGCAGGCATCGTCTGGCTCGAGAGCGCGAAGTCGTTGGGCGTCTGCGTGCCGTTGATCTGGGCCCCGCCGGAGAGGCTGATCGCGCCGTAGGCGTAGGCATTGCCGGTGACGGTCCCGTTGGTCATCGTGATGCCGCCGACGGTCTCGGTGGCGTTGCCGTTCACCTTCGCCGACCCGCTCATCGAGATCGTTCCACCGTAGGAGATGACGTTGCCGTTCACGACCGTGCTGTTCTGCAGGGTGACCGACGTGCTCGCTGTCAGTGACGCCATCGTGCACGTCCCCGACGTGGTGAGCGCCGCGTAGGTCGTCACCGAGCCCTGGATGACGTCACCATTGCCGCACGTGAGGGTGCCCTGCGAGTACACGTTGGCGTTGTTGCCGGCGGAGTTGACGGCGGCCGCCCCCGTGAGGTTCAGCGAGTTGGCGGTGTAGAGGGCGTACCCCAGCGCGGCGGCCGGGGTGGTCGTCGTGGCGATGGTGACCTGCTCCTCCAGGGTGATCGGCACGCCGTGAGGCGCCGTGCCCTTGGAGGTCACCGTGGCGGTCGCGGGTGGGGTGGACCCGCCGAGCGTCGAGCCGCTGCAGGTGAGCGCGGAGGGGTTCGACCCGGAGGGGTAATACGTCGTCGTGCCGGCATACGAGGACGACGCTCCGGTGGCGCTGAGCGAGCCGCTGAACGACCCACACGGCAGCGACGTGTACACCGACACCGCGCGCATGGCGTTGATCTCGTATGCCAACCCGGCCTGAGCGGCGAGCGACGCCTGGTTCGAGTTGTTGTACCGGGTCGAGATCGTCCCGGCGAAATTGCTTGCCCCCAGCGCGGCGACGAGCGAACCCATGAGCAGGACCGACAGCACGAGGACGAGCACGACCACGCTCCCCCGTTCATCACGATGGGGTCGCCGACGGGGCGTCACGTCCAACCCTCCTGGGTCGACGCCGTCGCGCACACCACCGTCGGATTGGACGTGTACGGCGTGTCGAGGGCGGCCATGGTGGCCTTGAACTCCGCTGACTGCTTGGTGTGCCCGTAGCTGGTCTGCAGTTGAAGGTCGGCGGCCACGGTCTGCGGCGAACCGGTCGACACGGTGGGCAGCGAGAAAGGTACCGTCGAGGAGTTGACGACGCCGGTAGCGACCGTGTTCCAGGCGGGCACCGCGTTGCCGTTCACCCAGTTCGAGGGCCACTCCTGTTCCTGAAGAGTGTGCGTCGAGGTGTTGACGATCCACTGGTCCCATTGCGATTTGCCGAAGGCGTAGGTCATGATCCGCAACCCGAATCCGGCGGTGACCGTGGGTCCCACCGTGGTCATCTGCGTCGGGAGGCAGACCTGGCTGGCCGACTGCACGCGGTTCTGCATCTCCTGGAAGGCCGTGCGAGCCTGCGTCGAAGCAGCCGCTGTCCCCTGTGAATAGGCCGCCGAGTCCGAGACCGCTTGGATGACGAACGGCACCATGGCGAGCAGGACGATGGTGATGGTGATCGCCACCATGAGCTCGACGAGGGTGAAGCCCTCCATGTCGCGCTGACGAGGGCGCGCCGATCGGCTCGCGGTGCGCCCGCGACCGCGCCCTGATGTGGACGCCGTGCTCACGGTGCCGCCATTTGCGTCTCGCCGACCAACTTCGCCGAACCACCCAGCGCAGAGGTCCACGTCACGACGACGACCAGGGTGACGAGCCCGTTCGAACTCGACGGGTACGACGCCACCTTGTAGGCGATGCCTTTGATCGTCGTCGTCGAGGTGTGAGGCACCAGGGGCGCCTCCGACGTGTTCGTGTTCGACGTCGCCAAGGTCGCCCCGGTGAGCTTGAGCGTGTACGTCGAGCCGACGACCTGGATGTTGGCGTCG
>Ga0070735_10003890_pt1 | contig 12845 bp, 15 predicted proteins | sample Coa_R1_FD_66443 | JGI IMG/M metagenome (GOLD analysis project Ga0070735, IMG submission 66443) | Surface soil microbial communities from Centralia Pennsylvania, which are recovering from an underground coalmine fire - Coalmine... | ecosystem: Environmental > Terrestrial > Soil > Unclassified ...
CCGAACGCGAGGATCGGCGGCATCGCCATGTCGGTCTGGACCGCGACCCCCATCGCCAGCCCGCCGCAGTGAGCGTGCGCCATCTCCTCGGCCAGCACGAGGCTCGTGTAGTAGTCACCGCCCTGGCCGCCGTATTCCTCCGGCTTGTCGAGCCCGAGGAAGCCGAGCTCGCCCATGCGCTCGAACACCGAGTCCGGGAAGGTCGTCTCCTCCCACTCCTCGGCGTGGGGCTGCAGCTCCTTGACCACGAAGCGGCGGATCGATTCGCGCAGCTGCTCGTGCTCGTCGGTGAAGATGAAGTGCCTGCGCTGGGTGGCGAAGTCGGGCTTGAGAACGTCGGCTGTGGTCATGCGCGGACCGTACCGCACGATCTGGTGAAAGTAAACAGTGGCACTTTCTACTTTCGGCGAGGTGAAGCGGCCGAGGGCGTGGGGGAGGGCATAGGCTGTGCCGGCATGAGCTACTCGACCATTCGCTACGAGATCTCAGAGGCCGGGGTGGCCACGATCGCCCTCGATCAGCCCGAGACCCGTAACGCGCTCTCCGACGAGCTGCTCGGTGAGCTGATCGCGGCTTTGGAGAGCGCCCGCGCTGATGACGCGGTGCGATGCGTGGTCCTCACCTCGACCCACGAGCGCGTGTTCAGCGCCGGTGCGAACCTCGCGGGGTTCGCGGCCGAGGTGCCGCTCGTGCACAAGCATTTCGGAACCGAGGCCTTTCCCCGGGTGTTCAGGCTGCTCGGCGAGCTCGGCAAGCCCTCGATCTGCGCCGCCAACGGCCACGTGCTGGCCGGAGCGCTCGGGATCGCGCTGGCCTGCGACCTGATCGTGGCGCGCGAAGGCGTGCGCTTCGGGACGCCCGAGATAAACGTGGGCGTGTTCCCGTTCATGATCATGGCCCTGATCTACCGCAACGTGCCGCGCAAGAAGACCAATGAGCTGCTCCTGCTCGGCGAGCAGATCTCGGCCGAGGAGGCTCTGCGGATCGGGATCGTCAACCGCGTGGTGCCGGAGGCGGGGTTCCTCGAGGCGGTCCGCGAGTGGGCCGAGAAGCTGGCGTCGAAGTCGCCGGCGCTGATGAAGCTCGGCAAGGACGCGATGTTCCGCCAGCAGGACATGGAGTTCGCCCAGGCGCTGGACTTCTTGCGCTCCCAGCTCACGATCGCGTTCTCGACCGAGGACATCCAGGAAGGGGTGCGCGCGTTCTTCGAGAAGCGTGAGCCGCAGTGGAAGGGGCGCTGAGCGCGCTCGACCGGCTGCCCCCCGCAGGAGTCGGGAAAACGTGACCATCGTTCGCCGCCCCGAGACGGTGGTGGCGAAATCCGGCCGGGAGCCGGAAAGGTCACGATCGCTCAGTGCGGCTGACCCGCGGTGACCTTTTCCGAGCGGGAGGCGTGCCAGGCGGCGGCGTCGAGGAATGCCTCGGGGTTCCGGTCTCCCACCGCGGCGATCCTCACGGGGTGACGACCCCCCGCCATGCTTGACACACGCCAAAGTAGAAAGTAGAACGTTCTACTTCCAATGTCAGCTGACTCCCCGCCCACCCGCCTGCTCAGATCCCTCGCTGACGACCTCCACGCCCGGCGCGAGCAGATCAAGCTCGGCGGCGGCGAGGACAAGATCGCCGTCCAGCACGCGGCGGAGAAGCTGACCGCGCGTGAGCGCCTGGAGCTGCTGATCGATCCCGGGACCTGGGTCGAGATCGGGATCCACGGCCGTCCGCACTTCAGCCAGCGCGCGATGGAGGGTCGCGCGGCGCCCGCCGACGGCGTGATCACCGGCTACGGAAAGGTCGAGGGGCGGCTGGCGGCCGTGGCCGCGTACGACTTCACGGTGATGGCCGGATCGATGGGGATGACCGGCGAGATCAAGGTCGCCCGCTTGCGGGAGCTCGCTCTCAGCAAGCGAATCCCGATGGTCTGGCTGCTCGACTCGGCCGGCGCGCGCATCCAGGAGGCGGTCGGCTCGCTGTTCGCGGGCAGCGGGCACCTGTTCAAGGAGGAGGTGATCGCCAGCGGCGTGATTCCCCAGGTCGCGGCGCTGATGGGCCCGTGCGCGGCGGGCACCGCGTACATCCCCGGCCTGGCCGACTTCGTGCCGATGGTCAAGGGGCGCGGCTCGATGGCCCTGGCCGGACCGCACCTCGTGCGGGCGGCGGTGGGCGAGGACGTCACCCAGGAGGAGCTCGGGGGCTCGCGCGTGCACTGCCGGAAGTCGGGCGTCGGCGACCTCGAGGTCGCAGACGATCCTGACTGCATCGCTCAGATCAAGCGGTACCTGAGCTTCTTCCCCTCGAGCTGTGACGAACCTCCGCCCGTGCATGACGCCGCCGACCCGGTGGAGCGCGCCGACGACGAGCTGCTGGACGTCCTGCCGGAGTCGGGCCGCAAGCCCTACGACATGTACGAGGTCATCCGCCGGATCGTCGACGACGGCGACTACTTCGACCTGAAGCCCCAGTTCGCCAAGACGATCATCACCTGCCTGGCCCGCTTCGGCGGCCGCCCCGCGGGCATCGTCGCCAACCAGCCCAAGCAGCTGGGCGGCATCCTCGACAACGACTCCGCAGACAAGGCGGCCCGCTTCATCAACCTCTGCAACGCCTACGGGATCCCGCTCGTCTACCTGATGGACGTTCCGGGGTTCATGGTCGGCACCAAGGTCGAGGCCGAGGGGATCATCCGACACGGGGCCAAGATGCTCTACGCCACGGCGAACGCCACGGTCCCCAAGATCACGGTGATCCTGCGCAAGGCCTACGGCGCCGGCTACTACGTGATGTGCGGGCGGGCCTACGACCCCGACCTGATCGTGGCCTGGCCGAGCGCCGAGATCAGCGTGATGGGCGCCGAGGGGGCGGTCGAGATCATCTTCCGAAAGCAGGTCCAGGAAGCCGAGGACCCGGCCGCCAAGCGCCAGGAGCTGATCGAGCAGTTCCGGCAGATCATCGACGTCTACGTCGCCGCCGGGAACGCGATGATCGACGACGTCATCGATCCGCGGGAGACCCGCGCCACGATCTGCCGGGCCCTCGAGATGGCGGCCGGCAAGCGTGTCGATCGCCCGTGGAAGCGCGGCGGCGTCGTCCCGGTATGAATCCGGCGGTCATCACCTGCGCGATCTCCGGGGCGATCGCCAACCGCGAGCAGTGTCCCGCGATCCCCTACACGCCCGGGGAGTACGCAGCCGAGGCGCGCCGCATCGTCGACGAGGGCGGTGTGCACATCCACATCCACGCCCGAAAGCCCGACGGCACGCCGAGCTACGAGGTCGAGGACTTCACCGCGATCGCGCAGGCGATCCGCGACGAGGTGGGTGACGCGGCGATCATCAACTTCTCGACCGGCACGATCGGGGTGCCGGTGGAGAAGCGCGTGGCCTACCTCGAGGCCGGAAGGCCCGAGGTCGCCGCGCTGAACATGGGCTCGCTGAACTACGCCAAGTACTCGGCCAAGCGAAAGGACTTCGTGTTCTCCTTCGTGTTCGCCAACCCGTTCGAGGAGATCGTCGAATTGCTGAAGTCGATGCGCCGGCTCGGGATCAAGCCCGAGCACGAGTGCTTCGACGTCGGGCATGTGGGCTCGCTCGCGCCGCTGGTCGACATGGGCCTGCTCGAGGCGCCGCTGCACGCCGACTTCGTGATGGGCGTGGTCGGGGGCGTGCCCGCCACGGCCCGCAATCTGGCCGCGATGGCCGACAACCTCCCGGCGGGCGACCACCACTGGGGAGTGATCGGGATCGGCCGCGTCCAGTGGTCGATGGTCGCGGCGGCCCTGACGCTCGGTGGCTCGATCCGGGTCGGCCTCGAGGACAACTTCTACCTACCGGATGGGACGATGGCGCGCTCGAACGGCGAGCTCGTCGCCCGCGCCCGGCGCCTGACCGAAGATGCGGGCCGGCGGCCCGCCACGGTGGCCGAGGCCCGCGGACTGCTTGGGATCCCGTGAGCGCGCTGGAGGGCATTCGCGTGCTCGACCTCTCCCGCCTGCTGCCGGGCGGGTTCTGCTCGCTGATCCTGGCCGACTTCGGCGCCGACGTGATCAAGGTCGAGGACACGGGGATGGGCGACTACATCCGCTTCGCTTCACCCCGGTACGCCGGTGCCCACCCGACAGCCGCCGGCGCGCTGTTCCTGGCGCTGAACCGCGGCAAGCGCTCGATCAGGATCGACCTGAAGACCGATCCCGGCAAGCAGGTGCTGAGGCGGCTGGCGCAGAGCGCCGACGTGCTGCTCGAGTCATTCCGTCCCGGCGTTCTCGATCGACTGGGGGTCGGTTACGAGGCGCTCAGAGCAGAGAACCCGGGCCTCGTCTACTGCGCGATCACCGGCTACGGCCAGGACGGCCCGAACCGCGACCGCTCGGGTCACGACATGAACTACCTGGGGCTGAACGGCCTCCTCGGCCTGACCGGCGAGGCCGACGGAGCGCCGGTGCAGTCCGCAGGCCAGATCGCCGACCTGGGGGGCGGCGCGCTGACCGCGGCGCTCGGGATCATGCTCGCGCTGCGTGAGCGGGAGCGGTCCGGACAGGGTCAGCTTGTCGACTGCTCGATGTTCGACGGCTCGCTGGCCTGGCTGGCGCTGGTGGCGGCCGAGGCGCTGGCCCCCAACGGCCGCGCGCCGATGCGAGGGCGGCTCCCGCTCGCGGGCGGCATCACCTGCTACCGCCCGTACGCCTGCGCCGACGGGTATGTGACGCTGGGCGCGCTGGAGCCCAAGTTCTGGGCCGCCTTCTGCCGCGGCGTGGGCCGCGAGGACCTCCTCGAGCACGCGTTCGACCCTCCGGGGTCGGCCGCGCACGAGACCGTCACCCAGATCTTCGCGGCCCGCACGCGCGAGCAGTGGCGGGTGTTCGCCTCCGAGCACGACTGCTGCCTCGAGCCCGTGCTCAGGCTCGAGGAGGCTCTGGCCTCGGAGCAGGTCCTCGCCCGCGGGATGATCGTCGAGCTCGAACAGCCGGGAGCGGAGCAACCGGTGAGGCTGCTCGGGCCGCCGCTGAAGCTCAGCCGCACGCCGGCCGACCCGGCACGGGCTCCCGGACCGGCGCTCGGAGAGCACACCGACGAGGTCCTGGCCGAGGCCGGGTTCAGTGCGGAGGAGATCGCCGCGCTGCACGAGTCAGCGGCGGTGGCGGGGCTGCCGGACACGGCGGTGCCGGGTTCGTTTCTGAGCTGATGGCCGAGGGCATGCTCAAGATCTCCGAGCTCGCCGAGCGCTCCGGCGTCAGCGCGGGCACGATCAAGCACTACCTCCGCGAGGGGCTGCTCGGTGACGGCCGCGAGGTGCTGCGGACCTCACGGAACATGGCCTACTACCCGGCTGAGTTCGTGGAGCGCGTGCGGCTGATCAAGCGCCTGCAGGAGGAGCGCTTCATGCCTCTGCGCGTGATCCGCGATCTGATCGCAGCCGACCCGGAGCGCGCATCGCGAATGATCGAGCTCGAGGACCGGATCATCGAGAGCGCCACCGCGCTGCGCGAGCGCGGCCGGGTCTCTCGGGCGCGAGTGCTCGAGACCTATGGGCTACCGGCGAACGTGCTCGACCGCCTGACAGAGATCGGTGTGCTCACGCCCACCGCGCGCGGCTTCGAACCCGACGACATCGCGATCATCGAGGCGATCTCACGCTTTCGCGCCGGAGGCTACGAGGAGGCGCTCGGCTTCACCGTCTACGACACGCTGCGCTACCGCGAGGCGCTGGAGCCGCTGGTCAGCGAGGAGGTGGGCGTGCTGCTCGAGCGGCTGTCAGGAAGGGTCGACGTGGAGCGCGCGGTGAGCATCATCGCCTCGGGCGTGGAGCCGCTGAATGACCTGATCGCCGCCATGCACTCGAAGCTCCTGCTCGCGGCGATGCAGGACGTACGTCACCACCAGGCGTCGTGATCTTCCATCACGCCGAATCCCTCCGCCAGCTCGATCCCACCCGGCAGACGGCCCGAGAAGCGGCCGAGCGGCTGGCGGTAGGAGCTGCGCACGAGCCCGAGGTTCGTCTGGCGGCTCAGTACCGCCTCGGCCTCGAAGCGCAGGTCGTCCACCGCGGAGAGGTCGGCCGCGAACGCGCACGGTGGGGCCTCGGTCGCCTCGCCGTCGAGCCATATGGTGCGCTCGCTGCAGGCCGCCGGGTCGTTGACGCCGCTGACCAGATTCCAGGCCACGGCCCGTCCATCGACCGTGCGGCCCGCGCCCGCCGACCACAGCCAATGCGTGTGGCGCTCGTAGTAGGCGGCCGTGTCGTCGATCAGCACGTGGCCGTGGAGATCCCGCAGGTGTCCGGACAGCTGCAGCAGGACCGTGCCGGCAACGCCGCCCTGCTTTCGCGTCCACCCATAGGCCGTGCCGCTCGGGCACACGGTCTCGATGCCCGCCACTTCGGCGAAGCTCAGCTCGATGCGCACGCGGCGCGAGCGAACAGCGGCTCGGCCGGTGCTGAGGGCCACGCCGGACCGGCCGCGCCACAGACGGCCCGTCCTGCGCTCCCACACGGCCCAGAAGGCGTCGCGCAGCGGGCCGACGCGTACCTTGGCCACGCACACGATCGCTTCCTGGCTGAAGAACCCGACGTAGCGCCAGCGCTTGAGCGGCCGCCCGGCGATGTGCAGCGGCATCCGTCCGGGGGGCAGCGCCAGCCCGGCCAGCGCCTCCGGCCGCGAGCCCCCGAACCGTCCGCGGTAGGGACCTGTTCCGGCGCTGGCGGTATGCTTTCGAGCGAACGCTGACTGACTGGTCAATCGACCGTGAGGGAGGAGAGAGTCACCAGCCGTGCTAGCCGGTGCCGTCCAGCTTAACTCGACCGAGGACACCGCCCGGAACCTGGAGACCGCCGATCGCCTGGTCCGCGAGGCGGCCGCCCGTGGCGCGCAGCTCGTGGCCCTGCCCGAGAAGTGGACCGTCCTCGGCACGCCCGACCACATGGCGGCGGGTGCCCAGACGCTCGATGGCGAGGCCATCAGCTGGGCGCGCGAGGTGGCGCGCGAGCTGGGCATCGACCTGGTCGCGGGCTCGATCGTCGAGCACGTCCCCGGCGCCCCCAAGCGCGCCAACACGAGCGTGCACGTCGGCCCCGACGGCGAGATCAAAGCCGTCTACCGCAAGCTCCACATGTTCGATGTCGAGGTCGACGGCGTGCGCTACGCGGAGTCTGAGAACGAGCAGGCCGGCGAGGATGTCGTGCTCTCGAGGCTCTCGGACCGGACCGAGCTCGGGATGAGCATCTGCTACGACGTCCGCTTCCCGGGGCTCTATCAGGCGCTGTCGGATCGCGGCGCACGCGTCATCACGGTGCCGGCGGCGTTCACGCTCGCCACCACCCGCGACCACTGGGAGGTTCTGCTCCGGGCGCGGGCGATCGAGAACCAGTGCTTCGTGATCGCCCCGAACCAGATCGGCGCCCACGCGCCGGGCAACCGCACCGGCGGGCGCTCGCTGATCATCGACCCCTGGGGGCTCGTGCTGGCGAGCGCCCCCGATGGCGAGACGGCGATCGTGGCCGAGCTCGACTTCGCTCGCCTGGAGGACGTGCGGCGGCGGATCCCCGCGCTCCAGCACCGCCGGCCCGAGGTCTACCGGTGATGGCAGCGCAGAGCGCCGCCGTCGACAAGCGGCGGGTGATCCTCGACGCGGCCGTGCGGGTCTTCGCGCGCCAGGGGTTTCACACCTGCCGCGTCGCCGACATCGCCGACGCCGCCGGAGTCGCCTACGGGCTCGTCTACCACTACTTCTCCTCGAAGGACGAGATCCTGGACACGCTGTTCCTCGAGCGCTGGAGCCTGATGCTGGACGCAATCGCCGAGGCCGACAGCGCCCACCGCTCTCCGCGCGAGAAGCTGGCTGCGATCGCCGGCTTCATCATCGACTCCTACCGCCACGACCCGGAGCTGATGAAGGTGATCATCGTCGAGGTGACCCGGGCGGCCAACACATTCGGGCTCACCCACCTGGCGCGGATCCGCGAGGCCTACGAGCAGATCGCCGGGATCGTCGCGCGCGCCCAGCAAGCGGGCGAATTCCGGCCGGAGATCACGCCCGAGTTCGCGGCCCTTTCCTTCTACGGCCTGATCGAGCAGGTGCTCACGGGCTGGATCTTCGAGAGCGCCGCCGTGGCCGAACTCGACTTCGAACGGGCCAAGGTCCTGATCGTCGACACGATCTGCCGCGGATTGGAGCGGTGACGCCGCGGGGTAGGAGAGCCGCGGTGTCTGATTCAATCCTGCCGATGACTGAGAGCCCCCTGGTCAAGCGTCTGATGTGGTCCGGTCTCCTCGCCGGCACCGGCGCACTCGCGCAGCTGATCGCGACGCGGGTGTCGAGCGTGATCTGGAAGCGCGTCTTCGACGAAGAGCCGCCGGAGTGAGCGAGCAGCCCACGAGCACGGACGGAACGGGTGCCGCGGCGGCGCCGCAGGACCGCCCGGAGCTCGCCGTCGGCGGCGCGTTCGTCGGCGGGCTCGTCCTGGCCCTGATCCTCAAGCGCCTTGCCAAGTAACAACGGTCAGCCCCAGAACTTCGCCACCGCGGTAGCCGACGTCTCCGACCGCGTCACGGCGCTCGTGCGCGACGAGATCGCGCTCGCCAAGGCCGAGGTCTCGCAGAAGGCGATCAGCCTCGGCAAGGGCGCTGCGGCCGTCGCCGCCGGGGCGGTGTTCGGCGTGTTCGCGGTCATCTTCGCGCTCGAGACGCTGGCCTGGGGCCTGAACGACATCTTCGTCAGCGGCGCCGGGAACCTGTGGATCGGCTTCGCGATCGTGTTCGGCGTGCTCCTCCTGCTCACACTCTTCGCGTTCATGTTCGCCTGGCGCAAGCTGCGGGTCGGCGCCCCGGCTCCGACGATGGCGATCGAGGAGGCCAAGCGCATCAGGGAGACGGTCGCCAAGCCCGAGGCAGGCGACTGATGGCGTCGCGCAGTCCCGAGCAGATCCGGGCCTCGATCGAGGCCAACCGCCAGGAGCTCGGCACCTCGCTCGAGCGCCTGCGCCACGAGGTCGTGCTGCTCACGGACTGGCGCTCGCAGGTGCGCGCCCACCAGCAGCAGCTGATGATCGGCGCGGCCGCGGCCGGGTTCGTCCTCGGCGGGGGCCTGGCAGCCCTCGGCGCGCTGACCTTCGGGCGTCGCCGCCGCCGCTCGTAGCCCGGCTACCTGCTTCAGACCGCCACGGAAGCCGCTGCGCTCTCGCCGACCCAGGCCACCGGCTCGTCACCGGCGCGCCAGACCCCGCGCGGCATCAGCGCGGTGAGGAAGGGCAGAGCTGCCGCGCCGCCGGCGTCGACGGCCACGAGGCCGCCCGCGCCGCCCAGCTCGCGCACCTGCGCCAGCGCGTGGTCGCAGGCCGCTGCGAGCGTCATCCCCTGTTCGACCAGAGCGCCGATGTAGCGCCCCACTCCGGCGCGGATGAACGCCTCGCCGTCGCCCGTGCACGACACCGCCACCCGCGCGTCCGCCCACGTGCCGGCCCCGAGCAGCGCGCTGTCGCCGACCCGTCCCGGGGGCTGGGCGCGGATCCCGCCGGTCGACGTCGCAGCCGCGAGACGACCATGGCTGTCGACGCACACAGCTCCCACCGTGGCGTGGTCGGTGCCGCCCAGCTGGGCCCGGAGCCGAGCCCGCTGGCGCTCGGTGATGAAGTAGCCGGGCTCGACCTGCTCGGCTCCGGCGTCAGCGGCTCGGCGATCGGCCGCCTCGCCGATCATCAGCACCTGGTCCGAGCGCAGCACCGCGAGCGCGCCGACAATCGGGTTGCGGGTGCGCTTGGTGGCGGCCACCGCTCCCGCGGAGCGGTCCGAGGCCATCAGCGATGCGCTCAGCTCGACCGATCCGTCGGAGCACAGAGTCGCGCCGTGCCCCGCGTTGAAGAGCTCGAAGTCCTCCATGACCATCACCGCGGCCTGGACCGCGCTCAGCGCGTCGCCGCCGTTCTCGAGCACTGCCCGCCCGTCGGCGAGCGCTTCGAGCAGCGCAGCACGGCAACGGTCCTCCGCTTCGACGACGATGCTCGCGCCGGTGGCGGCTCCGGCGTGGATTGCGATCACAGGCCCGGTCACGAGCGAGACATTCTGACTTAAGGCGCCCGGAGCACTAGCACGCAGTTGTGCCCGCCGAACCCGAACGCGTTGACCAGGGCCGTGCGGACCGTGGCTCGCCGGGCGGTGAGCGGGATGTAGTCGAGGTCGCACTCGGGGTCGGCGCGCTCCAGATTGGTCGTCGGCGGGAGGACTCCGTCGCGCATCGCCAGCAGGCAGACCAGGGCCGACAGCGCGCCCGCGGCGGCGATCAAATGGCCGGTCATCGACTTTGGCGAGCTGACTGGAACCTGCTCGGCGGCCTCGCCGAAGGCGGCGTGGATCGCCCGGGTCTCGGCGACGTCGTTGGCGCGCGTGCCCGTGCCGTGGGCGCAGATGTAGTCGACCTCCTCGGGCTCGATCTCGGTGCTGTCGAGCGCCAGCGCGATCGCCCGCGCTGCGTGCTGCCCGGACGGTTCGGGGGCAACGAGATGGAAGGCGTCGGCGGTCAGCGCCCCGCCCGCGACGGTGCCGTAGACGCGGGCACCGCGGGCAGCCGCGTGGCGGGCGGACTCGATCACGAACGCCACGGCCCCCTCGCCGAACACGAACCCGTCGCGGTCGGCGTCGAACGGGCGACTCGCCCGCTCGGGCTCATCGTTGCGCTCGGCTAGCGGCCCGATGTTGCCCAGCCCGGCGAACATCACGCGGGTGATGCTGGCGTCCGCGCCACCGGCGATGACGACATCGGCCTCCCCGCCCATTATCAGCCGGCGCGCCTCCAGCAGCGCCGCGTTGCCGCTGGCGCAGGCCAGCGCGCTGGCGCTGACCGGACCGTGCAAGCCGAGGTCGATCGCGACCTCGCAGGCGGCCATGTTCGGGATCATCGATGGCACCCAGTAGGCACTCACGGTCCGCGGCCCGTGGCTGAGCAGCGTCTCGACGCTGCCCTGGGTCTCGGGCAGCCCGCCGATCGCGCTGTTCACGATGACGCCGACACGCTCGCGATCCGCCAGGGCGCCAGGGCCGCTGTCGTTGACCGCCTCGCGCGCCGCCGCGACCGCGAGCTGGGAGAAGCGCGCCGAGCGCCGCGCACGTTTGGTGCCGAGCAGCTGCTCGGGATCGAAGCCCTTGACCTCGGCGGCGATGCGCACCGGTAGGCCGTCGGGATCGAAGTGGGTGATCGGCCCGACGCCGGAGGCCCCCTCGACCAGGCCGCGCCAGGTATCGGGCACGTCGAGGCCGAGCGGCGTCACCGCGCCGATCCCGGTGATCACCGGATCTGCGTCCACGGCCGCGAGTTTAGGTTTGGGATGGCTGCAGGCGCTGTGCGTGGAACTTCGGAACCCCGCTCGGCGGCAGCTCAGGCGCCGACTACAACCGGGGATCTAGCCATCCAGCAGCCCGCTCGGCAGCCCACCGGCGCCAAGCAGGCCCGGGCCGACGTGGGTCCCGATCACAGGACCGATCTCCGAGATCACCAGCGGTTCACGCCCCAGGAGCTCCGTCCCGCGGCGGGCCAGCTCGTGGGCCTGGTCCGGCGCCTGGATGTGCTGCACCATCCAAGCATCACGGCCCTCGGCGGCCAGCGTTCGCAGCAGGTCGACCATGCGCTCGAAGGCGCGGCCGGAGGTCCGGACCTTCTCCACCGGGGTGATCTCCGACTCGACGGTGAGGATCGGCTTGATCCGCAGCGCGGCCCCCAGCCACGCCTGGGCCCCCGCGATCCGGCCGCCGCGGCGCAGGTACTCGAGCGTGTCGAGCGCGAACCACATCTTCAGCTCCGAGCGCGCGAGGCGGGTGTGCCGCGCCACCTCCGCACCGGTGCGCCCGGCGCGGGCGGCGGCGCAGGCCGCGAGCACGACCAGCCCCTCGCCGCCGCAGGCGCTGAGCGAATCGACCACGTGCACCTGCTCGGCCCGGCCGCCGAGCTGCTCGCGCGCCTGCTCGGCCGAGCGAACGGTCCCCGACATCCCTCCCGCCAGGTGGATCGAGACGATCTCTTGCCCTTCAGCCAGCAGTGGCTCGTACACGTCGAGGAAGTCGCCGATCGACGGCTGTGAGGTCGTGGGGAGCTTGGCCAGATCGCGCAGGCGCTCGTAATAGGCGTCGTAGTCGTCCATCCGGAGCTCCGCGAGGGTCCGGTCGCCGTCGTGCACGTAGAGACTGACCTGGTGGATCGAGTTGGAGGCGACCAGCTGCGCCGGCAGGTAGTGACAGCTGTCGGTGACTATGGCTACGGTCATGAAGGCGGGCACGCTAGCAGCGTGGGCTGCCTGACCCGCGTAGACTCGCGCCGCCGTGCCGAGCACGCTTCTCACTGGCGCGACTGGGTTCATCGGCTCGCACCTTCTCCGACTCCTTCTCGCGCGCGGCGATGAGGTCGTGGTCGTGCTGCGGCCCCAGACTCAGGCCGACGGGGTGCCGGCCGGGGTCAAGGTTCTGCGTGCCGACGTGCGCGATCGGCGGGCGATCCGGCGGGCGATGCGAGACGTCGAGCGCCTCTACCACGTCGCGGGCACGACCAGCCTCACCGCATCCCGCGAGGAGGTGTTCTCGCTCAATGTCGAGGGCACTCGTGTAGTGCTCGAGGAGGCGCTCCGAGCCCGGGTGGAGCGGGTGGTCTACACCTCCTCCGTCGCCGCGGTCGGGCCGGCGCCCTCAGGCAGCGTGGCTGACGAGGCCAACGTCTGGCAGGCCGGCCGGCACCGCATCCCGTACGTGGACTCCAAGCACGAGGCAGAGACGGTCACGTTACGGCTGATCGCGCGCGGGCTCCCGGCGGTGATCGTCAATCCAGCGCACGTGCTCGGCGCCGGTGATCCCGGGCGCTCCTCGACCGCGCTCGTGCGCC
>Ga0070735_10003891_pt1 | contig 12844 bp, 14 predicted proteins | sample Coa_R1_FD_66443 | JGI IMG/M metagenome (GOLD analysis project Ga0070735, IMG submission 66443) | Surface soil microbial communities from Centralia Pennsylvania, which are recovering from an underground coalmine fire - Coalmine... | ecosystem: Environmental > Terrestrial > Soil > Unclassified ...
GCGCGACCGCGTAAGTGCGCTCCTGCGTTCGGCGAAATTCTCGAAGGCGATTCAGGACAACGTCGTGACCATCCGGGAAGGCCGCTTCGTCGTCCCGATTAAGGCGGAGTTCAGCGGCGAAGTGCCCGGTATCGTCCACGATACGAGTTCGAGTGGGCAGACGCTCTTCATCGAGCCGCTCGCCGCACTCGATGCAAACAATCGCGTGCGTACGCTGCGTTTGGAAGAAGAGCGTGAAATCGCGCGCATCCTGCAAGAACTCTCGCGCCAAGTCGGCACGCATGCCGAGCAAATCGAGCGCAACGTAGATATCTTGGCCGCATTGGATTTGCTGGTCGCAAAGGCACGTGTCGCCCAGTCGATGGACGCGCGCAGACCAGAACTCGACGAGAGCGCCACGCTCGATATCTGCGACGGCCGCCACCCGTTGCTGGGCGATCGCGCGGTGCCGCAATCGCTGGAATTGACGGACGAAACGCGGCTCATCGTCATCAGCGGGCCGAACATGGGCGGAAAAACTGTGGCGCTGAAGATGGTCGGTCTATTCGCTGTGATGACGTACAGCGGTATGCAGATCCCCGCCGCAGACGGTTCGCGCATCGGACACTATACGCACGTATTCTCGGACATCGGCGACGAACAGTCGATAGCGGAAAACACGTCGACGTTTTCCGCTCACTTGCGGCGAATGCGGCAGATCATTTCGCAATCGGACTCGCAGACGCTCGTACTCGTCGACGAGATCGGTGGCGGTACGGAGCCGAGCAGCGGCGCTGCGCTCGCAGTCGCGATGCTCGAGCGGCTGCTGCAGATACGTGCGTCGGGCGTCGTAACCACGCATTCCACGGAACTGAAACTGTTTGCGCATCAAACACCGGGCGTGGCAAATGCCAGCGTACGTTTCGACCCGCAGACCTTTGCGCCGACATATCATTTGGACATAGGGACGCCCGGACAATCGCTCGCATTTCCACTCGCACGCTCGCAGGGCATTCCGGGCGAGATCATCACGCGCGCCGAATCACTGCTGAGCACGCGCGAGCGAGACTATGAAAGCGCGCTGGCCGAGCTGTCTGACCTCAACGCCCGTTTACAGGAAGATCGTGACGCCGTTGCGCGCGAACGCTCGCACATCGATCGCCTGCAAGAGAACTTGCGTTCCCGAACCGAGGCGCTGGAACGCGAACGCCGCGCGTTCGCGGACGTAGCGGAAGCACGCATGCAGCAAGCCCTGCGCGACTTCAGCGGTGAACTTGCACGCCGCGCCGCCGAGGCGCAGGCGGCGAAACCGCGCGTCACGCAGGCCCAAAGCGCACTATTGCAACGTACGATCGACGATATGCGGCGCGATCTCCACATTGGTCAAACTGATGTATCGAAGGATGCCGAGCGTAGTCGAGGCGCGTTTGAATCCGGCGATAGCGTGCGCATTCTTTCATACGGGCAAGATGGGACGGTAATTTCCGACAACGGCGACACGTTGCTCGTGGCAATCGGCCCGATGAAAACCGTCGTTCCGAAAACCGACGTACAACGCAAAGGTGCCGGTAATGTCACCCTGAGCTCGTCGAAGGGTCGGCGTCCTTCGACGCCTCAGGATGACAAGGGGCGCACTGCACGCGTGGAAGCGGCTACGCGAACCATGGCCGAACTCGACGTTCGTGGAAAACGCTACATGGAGGCAGAGCCGGTCGTCGACCAGTGGATCGACGAGGCTGTGCTGGCGGGCAATTCGCCGCTGCGATTGATTCACGGTAAAGGCACCGGCATGCTCGGCCGCGGCTTGCAAGAATTTTTACGCGGCCATCCGCAAGTCAAGAGCGTCCGCTACGGCGACGAGAACGAAGGCGGCGGCGGCGTCACAATCGTCGAGCTTCGATAGTGGATAGAGTATGCTGCTCGTTGCGCTCTTGCTAGCTATCGCAGCGTCGCCGACCGTGAGTCCGGCGCCCGCGCCGGACGACATTTACCGCGCCGCTCTTCGCCGGCTGGCGGCGCTTCCGCAACCGGCGTACATCGACGTAACCGAACGGCGGCTCTTCATAGCAGAGACGCCGAACGGAAACGCGCCGGGTGCCTTCGATCAACGTGTGCTCTTCAATTCCGCCTCGCGGCGTGAAACCGTATTGGCTCTTCCGTACTCGGACAACAGTCAGGTGCTGTTCTCACCATCATACTTTGCGCCGGACAATTGGTTGATCCATCACCCATCGCAACCCCAATCGACCTCGCCAAAGGCGCAGAGCTTCACGCCGGACCTTTCTGATTTGAAGACGATTGCATCCGTCGTATCCGTTGCAAAGCCGTCGTACGACATCACGTTGGCCGGAATCAATAAGTTGCCGGACGGTGGAATTGCCTATCATCTGGTGCTAAAACCACGAAGCGATCCGGTGATACACAATCTTCGCGAACTATGGGTGAAGGCGTCGGATTTCGACATTCTGCGCGCCGTGATCGATGGGACGTACGCGCCGGATCCCAACTCTCCCGTCGAACCGTCGACCGTAACGGAAGACTTTGGTCAGGTCGGGCCGTACTGGGTCGTCGTTCACCACAGATGGACGTACAGCGACCTTCCGGATCATATCGTCGTGCATTTTGATTCCACCGACCACAAGATGTCGTTTCCGCAAAATATTCCCGACTGGTATTTCGACGAAGTACAATTCGGCAAGCACCGCTCGCAAGTAAACGTGACGACGAACTGGCCGCAGAGGTAGCGGGGTTCACCGAACGAGCGTCATCACGGCGACCAGCAGCTCCAGCGCAATGAGCGCGATGATGATAATCTCGAGAAACGTGTCGCGGCTGCTGCGTGCCTGGTCCGTCAATAACCGGTACATTTCGCCGACACTGGCCACCTTTACATCGATCTGCCGCTGCCAATCCGCAAGCCCGAGACGGGCCGCGGCGGCCCGGTAGATGCGTGCGTAGTAGGCATCTCCAACGATCTTCAAGGCATTGCTCGAGCGGTCGATAAGTTCGAGAACGTCGACGATCATATAGCGGAGGGTGGCCGCTCGCTCGGCCTCCCGTTGTCCACGCAGTGAGCGTGACGTTCGACCAGGCTGCATTTTGTAGATTTCATCGAGCTCGCGGTCGAGCAGCGCGTCGTACGTGCGCAGTTCAAGCAGCTGCGAATTCGCGAATTCCAGAATCTCCGCAATCGCCTGAGCGCTTTCCGGGCGATCGTAAACGAAGGCGGTATCCCACTGCACGATGGTCAGATCGTCTTCGTAATACGAGAATTGATTTCGGAGGGCTTCGTTGGTCTCGCTGACGGAGAGCGTCTTTTGCTCGCCCAGCAGCAGTTTGGCGATGTCCGAGGAATGGTCGTCCAGAAGCTGTCGCGCAGAGAGCGGTTGGCTAAATCCGTTGATCTCGATGATGAAATAGTCTTCTATGAGCGGATCGTGCGGCTCGTCGAACGCAGCGGCCTGTTCTTCGCGAATTCGCATAGCCAACGAGTGCGCGTACTGACTGATGCGCTCGTCTCCTCGCGCTTTGTCCGCGAGCCCCGTCACTTCGCGCCAACCCCCCGACACCGCAAACGTGAGAAGCACCGAAATGACGCCATAATCGTAAAACTTGATTCGCGCGCGGCAGTCCAAGTCGTCGATCGCGGCGTTCGACAACGGCAGCACAAGCGGCGGAATTGGAAACTGCAGGTACGCCGTGGGAACGCGGGGACGTTCACCGCCGAGGCCGGCCAATTGGGCGAGATCTATCGTGTCCGCGACGTCGAACAGAAAGTAGGCTCGCACAACGCCCTGGGCGATATTCATCTTTTGAATGCGGTACGGCACTGGTCGAGAACGGCCTTCGCCGAGGACCATCCTGGGTTAGACCCGAACCCCGCACCGCCATGTCCGCCAAACGCCCCTCGACTTCGCTCGTCGTCCTTCGATACCTCAGGATGACACATTTCGGCCTCAGGATGACAAGATTCGATAGCTCGCGATGACAACAGTAGACGAACTGCTTGATGGTTTCGACCACGTTGAAACGCGCGCTGAATTCGAGGCGCGTATTCGCGACGGTGAGCCGCTTACCGTAAAACTCGGGCTCGACCCGACGAGTGCGGATTTGCACCTCGGTCACGCCGTGGTGCTGCGTAAGCTGCAGCAGTTCGTTGAGGCGGGGCACAAGGTCGTGCTGGTCATCGGCGACTTTACGGCCCGCATCGGCGACCCGACCGGCCGCAACGAACTTCGTCCGCCGCTGACGACCGAAGAGATCGAAGCGAACATGCAAACCTATGCGCAGCAGGCCGGCAAAGTGCTCGACATGGAGCGCATCACGCTCGAGTACAACTCGAAATGGCTCTCGCCGCTGTCGATGCCGGAGTTGTTGCGCCTGCTCTCGCAAGTCACCGTTGCGCAGATGCTCGAGCGCGAAGATTTTCGCGTCCGATACAGCGCCGGTACCCCAATCTCATTGCACGAGTTTCTCTACCCGGTCGCGCAGGCGTACGACAGTATCGCACTTGAAGCCGACGTCGAACTCGGCGGCAACGATCAGCTCTTCAACCTGTTAATGGGGCGCCATTATCAACGCCATGCCGGACAGCGCGAGCAAATTTGCATGACGGTACCGCTGCTCGAAGGTCTCGACGGCATCGAAAAAATGTCGAAGTCAAAAGGCAACTACGTCGGATTGACGGAGCCGGCCGAGCAGCAATTCGGCAAATTGATGCGGATCACCGACGAGATGATTCCCCGCTACGCTCGGTTGGCGGCGTTCTGCACGTTGCCCGAAACCGGCAAACTCACGGAAGGCCTGAACGACGGCAGCCTGCATCCGATGACCGAAAAGAAACGGCTCGCCGAAGAGATCGTCGCGCGCTACCACGGACGAGATGCGGCCGAAGCGGCGCGCGAGTACTTCGAGCGAACCGTCCAGCGCCGCGAGCTGCCGGCCGACAACATCCCGGAAATGCGCCTAGGTGCGGCGAGGCGCGTCTCACAAGTCATCGTTGCCGCCGGATTTGCCGAGAGCAAGCGCGCGGCCGAGCGACTAATCTCGGGGAACGGCGTCAAGGTGGATGGTATACTCGTGGGCGATCCCAACGCCCAATGGACCGCTGCCGAGCCGGCAACACTCTCCGTTGGGTCACGGAAATTTGTCCGCGTGCTGCCGAACGAGGAATGAACATCATGGCCGAACGAGCGGTCACCTACACATCATCGACGAAGCCCATCGCCGGCAAGAAATTCGTGTGCAAGCGCTGCAAGCGCGAGTACAATCCGCCGGTCGAAGGCGGGCCGCCGATTCGCTGCGAGTGCGGCTGGTGGTACGAAAACGTTGCGGGAACGATTCAGGAACGCTACTGGCAGCGCATCGAAACGTATCGCGAACCGCCCGCTACGCTTTTTTCAACCGACTAGCCAAATCGTTCACTTCATCCGAGGTGAACACGTACATCTTTTTACAGAACTCGCAGGTCGCTTCCGTCTCGGTCCGTTCGCGCGCCATTTTGTGCAATTCGTCGGCGCCGAGCCCGAGCAAAGCGGACTCCACTTTTTCTCGCGTGCAGCGGCACGAAAATTGCACGTCGATCGTGCGATGCGACCGTAACTCGACGCCGCCTGCGAGCGCGTGAAGCAACGCGTGTGCGTCCGAGCCTTCGTTGATGAGTTTGGTGATTGGCGGCATGTTCAGTGCGCGCTCTTCGAGCGCTGCAACGGCGCGGTCGTCGGCACCGGGCAACAACTGAGCGATTACCCCGCCCGCCGCCTTGACGCCCGCCGGATCCGCCAGCACGCCCAATGCAACGACGCTTGGAATCTGTTCGGAGTTTACGAGATACGCGGCGATGTCTTCCGCCACTTCGCCGCTGTAGAGCGGCACGACGCCGACGTACGGCTGCCCAATCTCAAACGATTTCGTAACTTGCAGCGAACCCTCGCCGACCGCCCCGGCAACGTCGAATTTGCCGCGCTCGTTCAGCGGCAAATCGGCGTCCGGAACTTTGGCATAGCCGCGCGCTCCCACGCGCTCCTCGTCGATGAGCCAGGCGTCTGCGACGATGCCCCGCAGCGGCCCGTCGCCTGCAATCTGCAGTGAAAGACGCTCCTTGCCTTTCAGGCTCGCGGCCAAGAGTGCGGCACCCGTCGTGAGACGCCCTACCGCAGCCGTCGCCGTCGGGCTCAGCGCGTGCCGGCGCTGCGCTTCGCGCACCAAATCCGTCGTGATCGCGGCGACTATCGAAAAACCCGCTTCCGGCGCGGACGCGCTGATGATGAGATCCGGCATACGGCGCAAGTTACCCAGGTCGCCCGATTTTTCTTCCCGAAAGGCCGTGAATGCGAGTGCTGGTCATTCACGGACCGAATTTGAATTTGCTCGGCGAACGCGAACCCGAGATTTACGGCATGCAAACGCTCGCGCAGATCGACGAATCCGTCGAGATGCTTGCAAAGGAGCTCCACGTCGAGGTGCAATTCGTGCAGCACAACAGCGAAGGCGCAATCATCGACGAACTGCATTCCGCTCCGCAGTCGAATGACGCCGTCGTCATTAATCCTGGCGCGTACTCGCACTATTCCTATGCCATTGCCGATGCCGTTTCGGCAATCCGCATTCCCGTGGTCGAAGCGCACCTGACCAACGTCGCCGCGCGCGAACCGCATAGGCGCATCAGCGTTGTAGCGGCGGCTTGCGCGGGCAGCATAGCCGGATTCGGTGCCGATTCGTACACATTGGCGCTGCGCGCGGCGATTGCCCTGGCTCGCCGATAGGAGCTGCCCGGCGCGCTGCGTATATCCCTGTTCCCACGCTGCGGAGGAGCAGTTCTTTGACAAAAGCCGATTTGGTCGATTCCGTTGCCGCTGAAGCGGAAATTTCCAAACGCGCGGCATCGCACATCGTCGAACTGATCTTGCGCGAAATCACAAGTGCGTTGCAGAAAGGCGACCGGGTCGCCCTTACGCCGTTCGGTAGTTTCGTCGTGCGCCAACGCCGCGCCCGCGAAGGGCGCAATCCCAAATCCGGCGAGAAGATCAAGATTCCCGCGCGCAAGGTGACGGCGTTCGTTGCGGGAAGTTCGCTCAAAGTAGCGATCAGCGGGAATCGCAGTGCGAAGAAGAGCGGCGCAAAGAAGGGCGGTCGTAAGCGCTGACGATCGCGCCGCTGCGCGAAGGCGACGTTGTGCGCGCGGCGGAGATTTTCTTCGAGGCTTTTGCGGACGAGCATGCGACGCGGTATCGCGGGAGTGCTCGTCCGCGTTCGTTCGTAGACATCTGGTCGTTCGTACGAAGAATCGAACCGCGTGGATTCCTCGGTGCATATCTCGACGGAGAACTCGCCGGCTACGCGATTTTCATTTCAAGTTTGAAACGCGTGCAGCGCGATGCGATCCGAACCGGCGCGGTATTTCGTTGGGCGTTCGCGGCATTGCGCGGCGGATTCGGCTTGCGTCTCTCCGCGATTCCACGAATTCTCGCCAACAAAGTGCTCTTCGTTCGCAGCGGCGGCCGGTATCGCGGCAAAGGCGACGCGCAACTGCTGAATGTCGCCGTTTCGCCCGCCCACCAGGGAAAGGGAATCGCCACTGCGCTTATGCAGGCCGGCCTGCAGGCCATGCGTGCGCAGGGTCTTTCGGAAGTGCGACTGGAGGTGCGCCCGTGGAATGAAAACGCCGTGCGCCTCTACCGGAAGACCGGCTGGCGCGCGGTTGGGCGCACTCGCGACCTGGAAGGGGAATGGCTCGTGATGGTCACTAATCCTTAGGGCCGGTCTCGGGCTGTAGCGCAGCTTGGTTAGCGCGCCACACTGGGGGTGTGGAGGTCGCTGGTTCGAATCCAGTCAGCCCGACCATCAAAGGGCCTCAACGCATCGTTGAGGTTTCTTTTATTTGTGCCATACGTATGGCTCACCGATCACGCCCAGTGTCGATGTGATTCTTGCGCACCGCATTCGGCGCGTGCCGAATGAACAGCAAAAGCGATACGTCACTCAGGCTTGCGGCTGGGCGTGCTTATGTCCAGTACTTGCGCGACATAGAAAGCGCCGGACGAGGTGAAATATCTTGGAATCGCGTGAGAGCGCCACGCTTTAAACGCAAGGGGAGACGGTGCGTTTTCAAGGACAAATCATGTCGGCTGTCGTTTCGCGCGAGGCGGATCGTTGGTATGTGTGCATCAACATTCGTATCGAGCATCGTGTTCCCGAGCGCGTTGAACGCGCAACCGCGGGATGCGATCTTGGGATTACAACATCTCGCATTTGGAGAGCTGCGGCGGCAGCTGCTCTACAAATGCAAGTTACAGGGGACGACGCTCGTTATCTCTGGTATGGGGAAGGCTTGCTTCGGCCAGCCGGAACGGACAGGAGACCGCAGGTTCTATCTCCTGAGCGGTGCAAGCCGGGGTCCAGCCGTCCCCGGCGAAGCAAAACCGCCGATGGAATCTCTCTTTGCGGCCGTCGAGCCGGAAGCAACGCTGTTCACCGACGGCGGGTCACGCGGTAATCCCGGCCCGGCTGCCTCCGGTGCGGTGCTGATCGGCCCGGATGGTCAAGTTTTGCACGAAGTCGGCCACTACTTAGGCACGGCAACGAACAACGTGGCAGAATGGACCGCGCTGGAACTTGGCTTGCAAGCGGCGCTCGAGCACGGTGTGCGGCGCTTGGCGGTGCGCATGGACAGCGAACTGGTCGTCAAGCAAATCTCGGGTGAGTACCGCGTGAAGCATCCGGACTTGCAGCCGCTGCACCGGCGCGTCATCTCGCTGCTGCGCAAATTCGAACACGTCGACGTGCGGCACGTTCGCCGCAAAGAGAATGCGCTGGCCGATGCTTTGGTGAATCGGGTTTTGGATGCATCGCGATAATTGGTTCGGGACGGCAATCTTCGTTTTCGTCGTCGTGTTCATCGTACTCGGAACGATCTACATTCCTTGGCCCGACTTCCAACACAAGCAAGAAGTCGAGCGGATCGGCCGCAGTGCAAGCGTCCTCGACCTGAGCCTGAAGATGCAGTACGACAAGCCGCCCATCTATGTCGAACAGTACACGGTGCACAACGATAACGGCGTATCGACAGTGCAGTATAAGATCCAGGGCTACTCCGGCAAAGTCGTAACGATTACGCTGCCGCCGGATAAAACGTACATGGTGACGTTCTTCTTCGAGCGAGTCGTGCAAGACGGCGCCTGGAAAATCACGAACAAACCGCCGGTCGGCAATACGAACGTGCATTATACGCTGCATATTCATCAAGTGGCCGATCTCGAGCAAGGCTCGCGCACGGTAACGTTCACCGACCCGCACTATTGGGCGCTCCAGGCGGGACGCGAGTATCAAATCGAGTTGAGCAAAAGCAGCCCCGTGCCCGACCTGACCAAACTGCAGAGCACGACGCTTGCCGACCCGCGCTACGAAAAAATCGTGCAGGAGTTTCGTGATTTCGGTCCGCCGGAGTTCCGCCAAAAAGTTGCGCAGGCACAGGCGCTGGTTCGTGCTTCGAAATAACTAATGACGCTGCGGCGACTCGCTCTCCCGATGCTCGCGCTGATAGTTGCGCTCGGAGTCATCGGCTTCGCCGGTTACGAACTGCTGGAGCAGCCGACAAATCAGCTCTGGGGACACACCGTTACGCAGGGGCCGACGAACGAACGCGTCGTCGCGCTGACCTACGACGACGGCCCGAATCCGCCGTACACCAACGGTATCCTGGACGTGCTGGAAAAAGAGCACGTGCACGCGACGTTTTTCCTGGTCGGGCGAGCGGCGCAGGCATATCCCGCCGTCGTGAAGCGTGAAGTGCGGGACGGCGACGCCGTCGGCAACCACACGTGGGATCATCGCCATTTGATTTTGCTTTCGCGCTCGCGCATACGTGCGACACTCGAGCAAACCGACGCGGCAATCTATGATGCGGCGCACGTTCACACGCATCTCATGCGGCCGCCGTTCGGTGCGCGCGATTGGATGGTCATGCAGGCCGCGCACCGGCTCGGATACACCGTAGTGATGTGGTCGGTGCCGCTCGCGCGAGATTGGGAGTACCCGCCGCCACGCGTAATAGCGCAGCGCGTCTTGCCGCACGTGAGCGACGGTTCGATTATCGTGCTGCACGACGGTAACCGCGGGCAACTTTGCTCACTCAAGCATCTCTCGCCGCGCGTGTGCGACCGGAGCAGCGACATTGAAGCCACGCGCCTCATCGTCGAAAGCCTCAAGGCGCGTGGCTATCGTTTCGTGACCGTTCCGGAGCTGATTGCATTACGGAAAGCCGCTATGCATACACCCGTCCCTGAAAGCGAATGAATCCGTCTTCATGGCGGCCCGCCGGATCGCGATGCGTCCAATGAACCACCGGAACGTTGTCCGGATCGTGCACCATCTCGCCCTTGACTTCGATATGGTCGCCGGGCTGCACCGGGACGCGCGGAGCCAGGCCGACGTTGTCGATGACGTCGACGGGACCCGCGGCAGTGCTCGCGTCAAACTCTTCATGCATGTGGTGCGTCTTGGTGCCGTAGAAGAAGTGCGGCGCCGTTGTGACTTTCGCGTCGAACAGTACCTCTGCGGGGCGCGTGCCCGCATATGCGGCTTGCAGATTCATACGCATCGTTCACGACGGAACGTGGTACGATAAAGGCCGCTGATGAGAACGCTCCGTACCGAACGCCTGCGCCTGACGCCGGTAACCGTGCAAAACGCCGGTTCGCTGTGGAACGTGCTGCAGCAGCCCGATCTTCGCTCGTATCAAGAACTGCCGAACGTGGGTGCGGCCGCTTTTACGGACATGGTGTCGAAGCGCCCGAAGGTGCTGCGCGCCGGCACGAGTGGACGCTTCGAATGGCTCGTGTACGTCAGTCGCATTCGCAAGCCCGTGGGCTGGGTGTCGCTGCGCGTGGCGGAGCGCGATTTGGAGACCGGCGAGATTGGCTACAGCATCGTGCGTGATTTTCGCCGGCGTGGAATTGCAACCGAGGCCGTGCGGGCGCTGCTCGACGAAGCATTCACGCAAGGCGGCTTGACGGGCATCAACGCCTATTGTTTGCCGGAAAACACTTCGTCACGGCATTTACTCGAACGTCTGTCGTTCTCCGTCGACGGCGTGCTGCCGCGCGGAGCAACGGTGAACGGGCACATCGTCGACGTCCTGATGCACCGCATGGATCGCGATCGCTGGGCTCAGTCCGGAAACTCGATCGTTATTCCCGCCCGGGCGTATCCTGCGTAGCGCTCTTTGCGCTGCAAAAACGCGAGCAGCGGCTCTCGTATGACCGCCACTGTGATTCGCTCTGCGAGCGCATTCAGCGGCACCCACGCAGCCTCGACGACGTGATCACCCTCGACGCGCGGCCGCATCGGATCGCCCGAAGCCTGCACCTCGAACGTCGCGTTGATGAAGTGAACCTCGCCATCGTATGACTCGCTGACGTAACATAAATCCCGCGCGGTGCCTTCCAACCCCGTTTCTTCTTGCAATTCGCGCAGCGCCGTTTGCACGAGCAACTCGCCGGCCTGCTGACGGCCGCCCGGGAGATTCCACAGCGGGTGCGGGTGGTTAGGATAACGCGAGGCGACAAGGAGTATCTCGCCGTCTCGCCGCACCAGCGCCGTGGCAAGATGGACGTGCGTCATCGCGTTGCCTTTGCAGAAGATCGACGCGGCCTCCTGTTCGTATGGGCGGCCATGCTTTTGTTCGTTGCTGCCTACGTATGGCTCGATCTGAACAAGCTGCACGCGCTGCGCTTCGGCTCGAACACGGGCTCGTATCTGCAGGCCGTCGTGAATTTCTTGCACACGGGTTCGACGTTCGATTACGGCGATTGGCATCCGGAGATGGCGCAGCACGACCAATGGCTGATGCTGGTCCTCACGCCGTTCGTTGCGATTTGGCCCTCACCGGCGACGCTGCTCGTCGTGCAGGTGCTCGCGATTGCGCTGGCCGCACCGTTACTGTACGCGCTTGCGCGGCGATTCGGCGCCGCTGATGCCGCGGCAGCGGCGCTGGCGTGCGCATATCTCATCTCGCCGTCGGCGCAAGGCTTCGCTTACGGGGATTTCGTGCCGCTCGTCTTCGTGCCGATTCTCGGATTCGCGCTGGCAATGGCCGCGCGCGAGAAGAATCTCATTTGGACGCTCGTCTTCGCGCAGCTGCTCACCGGAGCAAAGGAAGACATCGCGCTTTTCGTCGCGTGGTTCGGCTTGGCCGGAGCGCTGTTTTACGATCGTCGAATCGGATTCGCGGTCATGGGCCTCGGGCTGGTGAATTTCGGCGCGTACCATCTTGCCGAATATCTCGCGGGCGTGCTGCCGGTGCGCCCGGCATATGCGTTGCGCGACTCCGAAGTTTTCAGGCAGCTCGCGTTTTTCGCTGAGGTTCTCGCGCCGTTCGCATTCGCGCCGTTGCGCCTAGGCTGGCGCATTCTGCTCGCTGCGCCGCTTGCGGCGGAACTGATGCTCGCACAAGGCTGGCCGTTTCCGCTCTATCAAGCCGGCGGCTACTACACGATTCCGCTCGTTACGCTGATTGCGATTGCGGCCGCCTACGTCGTGGCGCGCACGCCGCGTTTCGCGTGGTACATGCCCGCCGCCGCCTTCGTCATGGCACTGGCCTTCAACGTCACCGTGCTGCACATCGGCCGGCGTCCGTTCTCGCCCGATCCGCAATATGCCGTGGCGCATGCTTGGGCGCGCTCGAACCAGCCGGTTGTTTTCGGCTGCGAAGATCAGAGCGCCTGGGTTGTGGCATCGCCGAATCTGCACGCGAAGCTGAACTGCGCGCAAAGCGGCGGCCTGTCGCGCCGGCGGCCGGCGTGGAAAGACGTGCCGCTCAACTCGTCAGCAGGGTGGACGCGCGGCCCAACTGCAGAAAAAGCCGCGC
>Ga0070735_10003892_pt1 | contig 12842 bp, 11 predicted proteins | sample Coa_R1_FD_66443 | JGI IMG/M metagenome (GOLD analysis project Ga0070735, IMG submission 66443) | Surface soil microbial communities from Centralia Pennsylvania, which are recovering from an underground coalmine fire - Coalmine... | ecosystem: Environmental > Terrestrial > Soil > Unclassified ...
CCCGTAATGCTGATACGCAAAGTATTTTCCGGTGCGTCCAAGGCCACTCTGAATTTCATCAAGCAGGAGAAGCGCGCCTGATTTTTGGGTCAGCTCACGCGCTAGCTGCAGAAACTCCGGACTGACTGGCCGAATTCCACCTTCGCCCTGAATGGTCTCGATACAAACAGCGCAGACGCTGCCATCGAATTGCCGCTTCAAATCTTCCAGATCATTGAATCCGACGAAGTTCACTCCCGGCACTAGCGGTGCAAATGGATGCCGATACTTTTCTTGTCCCGTGGTTGCCAGCGATCCAAATGTCCGCCCGTGAAAAGAATTCTCCAAAGCCAGCAAACGCCATTTGGCTTTATGGCCGTTGTTATTGTTTGCGCGAGCATAGGCGCGAGCGAGCTTCAATGCGCCTTCCCAGGCTTCAGTCCCGCTGTTGCAGAAAAATGCACGATCTAGCCCAGAGATTTTGACTAGCCGCTTCGCCAGCTCGGCCTGGTATTCGTGATAGAAGATGTTCGACGTGTGAATCAGCTTTCCGGCCTGTTGCTTCAGCACTTTCTGAATCGCCGGATGTCCATGTCCGAGTGCGTTGACCCCAATGCCGCTCAGGAAATCGAGATAGCGCTTGCCTTTCGAGTCCCACAAATAGACTCCGCGGCCACGCGTGAACAGGACCTTCTGCCGGTCGTAGGTTGGCAGAAGCAGCTTTTGTTCGTCCCGCATTACGGAAGTCAGATTCATGCCCCAATGACCTCCGTCCCGTATTCAAGTTTTTGAAAATAAAACTGCGGCAAAATCTCAGCCTGTGCTGCGGGAAGAATCCGTACCCGTCCGACACCTTTCTTAAGTGCATTCCTGCATGCTTCAAGCTTCGGCAGCATTCCGCCTCCGACTACAGCCTCGGCAATCAGCGCGGGAACCTGCTTTGTAGTCAGCCACGGCATCACAACTCCGTCGGCATCCTTTACTCCCGGAACATCGGTGAGGAAAACCAGAGTGTCGGCTTTGCAGGCAATTGCGCAAGCCGACGCCATTTGGTCAGCATTCACGTTGTAGTACTCGCCATCAGAACCCAGCGCCAGCGACGATAGTACCGGCACGCCACCTTCGTTCCAGATCGCCTCGAACCAGCGCGGCTCAACCGCGCAAATCTCACCCACAAATCCCAAATCGTAACCCTGAGTCTCTTTTTTGCGCGCGCGGAAAGTCATGCCATCGCCGCCGCAGAAGCCAACTGCCGGCAGCCCAGCTTTCACCACGGCGGCAACAACTTTCTTATTCACCATTCCTGCCAACACCATAAGCGCCACGTCGCGAGTTTCGGCGTCGGTAATTCGCAGGCCGTCGATGAAGTCGCTCTGCTTGCCAAGAAGCTTCAGCGTGCGCGTCAGCGCGGTACCGCCGCCATGCACAACCGCCACGCGATGCCCGTCCTTCGCCATCTCGACCACGGCGCGCGCGCACTTGTGCAGTGTAGCTTCATCTTCCAGCGCAACACCGCCGATTTTTATGACGATCTTCACCACAAGCCTGCTTTCTTCATAACAGTCCTTCTGCTTCTGGAAAGCCATACATCAGATTCATGTTCTGCACCGCCTGCCCGGCAGCGCCTTTGATCAAGTTGTCCTCGCACGAAACGATTACCAACCGCCGACGGTCTGGCGCGAGGCAAAAACCTAAATCGCAATAATTGGTGTTCAGCGAAAACTGGATCTCAGGCAGCTTCGGGTTTGCAAACACGCGCACAAAGCGGCGGCCTTTGTAAAAATCGCGATAGCAGGATTCGATCTGAGCGGCCTGCATCGGCTGTTTCAAATGCACATAGATCGTCGAAAGAATTCCGCGCGGAATGGGTAACAGATGTGGCGTAAACGTGATTTCGTTGGTATCGATCTGCAATTGCTCGGCAATCTCACCCAGGTGACGATGGGTGAACACGCCGTAGGCAGAAAAGTTATCGGCGACGGAAACGAAATGCGTGCGCGATGAAGGCTCTTTACCGGCGCCCGAAACTCCCGACTTTGAATCAGCAATGATTCCCTTCTCGCGATCAGCCAGGCCAGCTTTCAAAAGCGGCGCCAATGCAAGGATTACCGTAGTCGCATAGCAACCTGGATTGGCGACCACTGTGGCGCTCGGAATGTGATCGCTATTCAACTCCGGCAAGCCGTATACCGCTTTCTCCGTAAGCTCTGCGGCCGTGACCGCATCTTCATCTTTGAATCCGTAAATCGCGCGGTGCTGTGCCTGCTTCAGCCGCCATGCGCCACTCAGATCTACAACCCGAATTCCTTGCGCCACCGCTTCCGGAACTAGCGCCCGCGAAACTTCATGCGGAGTTGCGAGGAAAAGCAGCTGCACGCCTTTCTGCTTCAACAACGGCCACGACAAGGGATCAAGCGGGTACTTCCCATTTCCTGAAAGCGCAGGAAAAATATCAGCAAGATTGATGTCGCTATTTCCGTTTCCATCCAGCGATCCATCCTTCTCCACTTTTTGGGGAGGATGATTGAGATTCCCAGGCCTGCGCAACAGCACAGGCTTATCGACCAACGGATGGCGCAACAGCAGACGCGTCAACTCCAATCCGGAATAGCCCGTGGCGCCCAGCACCCCGACTGTGAGTTTTGTGGACATTAGGCGAGCATCCCTTGAATGCGATCAGCGAGCCGCCCGGCAGAGCGCCTGTCCTCACAAATAATCAGGATGGTGTCGTCGCCCGCGATGGTGCCAAGCGCTTCCGGCCAATTTTCCCCATCCAGAGCGGCAGCGACCGGCTGTGCACTGCCGATGCTGGTCTTGGTTACCAGTAAATTCTGCGCAGAACGCACACTAGTCACGAATTCGCGCACCAGCCGCGAAACCGAGGGCAGGTCCGATTCTGCTGCGGCTTCCCTGCCCGGCAAGGAATACCCGGCAGAGGTCTTGGCCAGTCCCAGCTCCCGTATGTCACGCGATAACGTCGCCTGCCCGGCATCGAAACCGCGCTTGCGCAGAAGGCGTTGAAGCTCCTCCTGGCTACTAACCGGGCCACGATCGAGCAGTTCCAAAATCGCATTTTGCCGTGACAATTTGCTCATGGATGAATATTCACTAAAGTGAATACTTATTCATCAATTGTACGGGAGCAGGCGGGGGTGTCAAGTGTTAATCCAGGGAAGTAACTATTTAGAACGCTCGGGTGGGGATCTCCGGCGCTCTATATTTAGAGGATTTGGGCTCTTCAGGACCAGAAGTTCGGAATAATTTCGCTCCTTTTCTCCTCCCCCGCCCCAGACCGAAGTGGAGAAGAGAGAAGAGGCAAGCGGCGAACACAATGGCTATATAGAGCGCAGAGAGCTAATGTGCTAGCGGCGCACGGTCGGGGACAACGAACTGATAACTCACAAACGCCACCGACTTGCTGTCCGGAGACCACGAGGGCACATTGATCGTTCCCTGGCCGCCGAAAAATTTCGCCAGCACCGTGATTTTTTTATCGTTGAGCGACATCAATCGCAACATCACGTCTTTGTTTTCCGGATGCCCGCTCACTTCTTTTTCGTAAGTCAAAAAAACCATCCACTTTCCATCTGGAGAAATATGCGGAAACCAGTTGTTGTAGTCGTCAGTAAAAACCTGCTCCTGCTCGCTGCCATCAGAATGCATCCGCCAAATTTGCATGTGCCCGGTGCGCTCAGAGTTGAAATAAATATACTGCCCATCCGCTGAATATTCTGGGCCATCATCGAGTCCCTTCGCGGTTGTCAGCCGAGTTTCGGCCCCGCCAGTTGCCGCGACGGTATAGATATCGAAATCGCCATTTCGCTGACCAACAAACGCCAGCATTTTTCCGTCGGGAGACCAGCCATGCCAGTACGACGGGCCACTTTGCGTCATTCGGCGCGGAGTTCCACCAGCAATGGGAAGAAGGTAGACCAGCGAATCATGCGCCACACTGCCATCCGCTGATTTCGTTTCCTGTGAGTTGTCGCTGATCGCCAACCGGGTGGAGTCAGGTGAAATGCCGTGATCGTTGTTCACTTTGTCGGCGAAACCAGTGTTGATGATCTGTGGCTCGCCGCCGGCAACCGGCAATTTCTCAAGATGCCCGTCGCGATTGAAAATAAAATATGACCCGTCTCGCGACCAGTTAGGAGCTTCAAAGCGGTTCGGCGCAAAATAGACTACTTGCCGAATAGTGGTATCGACCGCGACGGTTTCCAGGCTGCTGTAAGCCACGGACTGAGCCGCTTCAGGGTTTATATTTTTAATTTCCAGATTAGAAAAAATGGCCTGCTCGGTTACATTTTTATCGTGTGAACAAACTCCGATGCCTGCATAGACCTCTCCATCAAGAGGAACGCGTACCGAGCCGCCGACGAAGTGCACATCCCTGCCCTGCTGCTGGGCCAGCGACATATAAACATATTTTCCAAGCCGCGTAATGCGCAGGCGCGCAGGACCCGACATCTTCGACTCGACTTCACTGGTGATTCCGCCCCTTTCATCGCGAAATTGCAGCGAGGTCAATCCATTCCCGTGCAGCGCCACATCGGCGTAAACCGAGTCGGCGTCGAGCGACTGCCGCAACATCAGCACCGCCTTCTTGTGCTCATTGCCCGCAAAATTCGGGAAAGAAATGTCGGCAGAAATTTCCATGTCACCGGAAATTTTTTTCCATGCAAACTGAAATGCGTCCGCTGTGGCCCACATATTTTCGCCGCTGCCGACAACCGTGTACGCGTTCCTCGATGAATCGTAGGTCGTCGATCCCGAATGTAGCACTGTGCCAACGTCTGCGTGGTCCGTGAAGATTCCCACCGATTGAGCACGGACAAACGGAATGGACCAAAATGCCAGCGCGAGGACAAGCGACCATTTCCTCATAGATTTTCCTTTCCACGTCTAAAGAGAAACTAGATGTTTTAGAGCGCGTCGCGCAGATTGTCAATCAGCCGCATCGCGCGCAGACTCGGGTCCGGGCGGAAGAACAATGATGTAATTTCTTTCACCATCGCAATGACATTTTGAGGAGCCTTCTTAAGGTGTAAACTGCTTATCGACCGGAAATTTCACTGCGGCCCCGTAGCTCAACTGGATAGAGCATCAGACTTCGGATCTGAGGGTTGGGGGTTCGACTCCCTCCGGGGTCGCCAGAATCTAAAGGCTTTTCGCCTGCTTCCAGCCAGACGCCTCAACGTCTTCGGCTTCTACTGATCATCGGGACCTTGTCGGTAGGCCAGCATCCCACAAACTGGATACGCTTCCCAGATTCGGGATTGATCAATTTGAATTTCGGCCTGTTTATGCACAGCCCGTTCCCGTCCAACATTTCGAGCGCAAAAAGTGTGGATTCCCCTTCTTAATGTGCTGGTTACAGCGATTGAGAATGGCAGATTCATAGCCCATGTGCAGTGATTTGCACAGTACGACGTCGTTAGAAATAGTGAATCCATCCTAAGTGCCTTATTTTCAGTAAATCTAAGGGTCAAATACTTTGGTAACTCATATGCTGAGTTGAACTCGTATTCTGCGGAAACGTTGAGGACCAGTCCACCCGCAGGGCCACGAAGGTTCTCACACAAAGATTCACCGCTAACCTCAATTGAACGGATCGATTTTGGAGGAGCAAGTCATGAGACGAGTAGTTTTATTGGCACTGTTGGCCCTTGCAATACCCAGCCTGGCGCTGGCTGACAGTATTACAGACTTCGAAGGCTTTGGGACATCGGGAGCGGGCACCGCTTCGATAGTTGGAACTGTAACCAGCGGCGCGTCGCTTGACATTACCACCGCGTTGACCGGGGTCAACGGTGTAGCGACGAGCGGAACGATCAGTTGGAACACGGCCGCATTGACGGGCAGCGGTAGCAGCTTCACATACACGGGAGGCACCCTGAACATTATGTCCGGGGCCCAGACCCTGTTCAGCGGGACATTTTCAAGCTCGACGCCTGGAACTGTGACGGTCACTCCAGTCTCCATTCTGATTTCGGGTGTCCTGGCGAATGGCGGCGGAACAGAAACTATCACCATCATGAAGAGCGGGGCCTTCACCGTGAGCGCGGACATTGGCGTGGTCACTACCCCCGAACCCGGCACCTTGGGATTAATCGGCACAGGCTTGATTGGTTTGGCCGGGCTCGCCCGGCGTAAGTTGCGCCCCTAAGAATATTCTCCTGTAAACACTACTTGGCTCAGAGCCCTGCTCGTACAAGCAGGGCTTTTTGTTGCTCACGTAAACTGCTCTAGGTCGGCGAATCCTGACCGCCCGAAAGGCAGATTACTCGGGTAACCGATCTTCCGGTGTTCCTCATTGACCGCCACTTCTATCCTTTCTAGAGTCCTAATAGAGGGCTTTCATGAAAGACATCCACGAGGTTTTAAGGCGGAAGCAGGCCAAGTACGCCCAACTCGGCAAACAGATCGAGATGTTGCAGCAGGTGGCCGAAAAGTTGCGCGAAGTCGCCCCTTTGCTGGCGGAGAACGACGACGACGATTCTGCCATTCTGGCCGATGCCGAAGAAATTCCAGTGGCATCCAAAGCCGCTGCCGCAGGCGCACCAGGACAGACTGCAGCCACCAAGGGGCCGGCACGCGGGGTTTCCCCTCGCTGGCCGTAAGGCTGCCCCTTTGCCATGTCATTTCGCGCACTACTGGTTTCTAAAGACGACCAGGCCGTGGAAGCGCTCACGCCTGTGCTGTCGAATTTTGGCTTGACCGTTCACCGCTGCTTATATCCGGATGCGCTCTGCCTGGTAAGCGAACAGAGATTCCACGCCGTACTGGTCGATTTTGACGATCCGCATAGCGCGACTTTGACATTTGAAAACCTGTCCGCCGCGCGCGGCCGGGCACGAGCGGTGACTGTGGCCCTCCTGGGCGATCGATCCAAAGTGCGTACTACAATTGGAGCCGGCGCACACTTCGTCATATATAAGCCGGTCAATACAGAGCAAGCCGAAGGCACACTTCGCGCTGCCGCCAGCCTGATCCGCAGCGAGCGCCGCAGCTCGTTTCGGGTACCGGTACAAGTCCCGGTTATGTTGACCAGCAATGGCGACGAGGCCTCGATTCCTGGCATTCTGCTCGACTTAAGCGAGGATGGTATGGACGTGCTGGCATCGCAGCCGCTTTATTGTTCCGCTGTAGTCCACGCACGGTTCATACTTCCCGACCTGCTCTCGGACCTTGAACTTCCTGGCGAGGTGGTATGGGCAAATCCAAACGGGGAATCTGGAATCCGTTTCGCCGAAGTACAGGAGGAGATGCGTGAAGTGCTTCGCAAGTGGCTGGCCGATCATGCGCGGCAAGCGCCGCCCCAGGAACCCGCGCCGCGTCCGGATTGCAAAGTTTCCGATCTGAGTGTTGGCGGCTGCTACGTTGAAACTATCTCTCCCTTTCCAGAAAGAACTCACTTGCTGCTGAAATTGCGTGCGGCCGGCAATGAGCTCGAAACTTCAGGGCTGGTGCGCGTGATGCATCCCTCGCACGGAATGGGCATTGAATTCATTTTGGAGAACGCCGATCACGCCAGGAAGGTCGATCTCTTTATCCGTTTTATCCGTTCGCTGAGCACCCAGCCTGATTTATTGGCCGCAGCTCGGGCTTTATCTTTCTCGCAAGCTCAGCCCGCGCCGGCATCCGACCTGGAAGATCCACTGCTCGATCTTTTACGTGACCACGAGTCCTTCACTCAGGAAATGTTCCTGGAGATTTTGCAGGGGCAGCGCTCCGGGCAAGCGATGGAAACAAGGTAATTTCGCTTCGTAGAGACTTTGCTTCCAACTTCTTGCGCGCGCAGAAAAGACGAGGCTTGCAACGTCTTTACGGTGACTTCCATTTGTTAAGAAATTCCATCAGATCTTCCGGACCCAACGCACGAGCGCGCTCGAACTCTCCATTTTTTTGGCTGTAGAGTAGCTGGCCTGATGGGCTAAGCACAGCCATTGCAGGAATTCCACGCTTCATCGGCACCTGATACTCGTTCATCAAATCCTGGTTTTTGTCACCCTGGCCGACATCGATATGTACCACTTCATAGTTCCGCTTTAGCGTGGGAGCAATGTCTGGCCGCTGCAGAGCTCGATCCAGAACATGACAGTCGTAGCACCAATCAGCGCCGAAAATTACCAGCACGCGTTTATGAGTTTTTGTGGCCTCGGCGAGTGCATGGGTAATCTCCCCGTGGGCCTGGCTGGCCGGAGGATACAGCTTTGCATCAAGGGACATCGGTTGTTCGAGCTTGAATGCATCGGTGCGTTGAATCGCGACCAGCTTCCATCCTTCCGCCTGCTGCTGCCACAACTGCGATTCAATCACATACAGCGTGCGCCCCGGAGGCGCGGTCCTGACTGTCGCCTGAAATGTGACTTGCTGAATCCCCGGCTGCGGCGTGCTCGAGTTCGCCACTTTCAATGAGAGCTGCGTGGGCTTCATTCCCTTCCAGAACTCTATCTCTTCGGCTGGCGAAATTTCTGTTTCCCTCTTGCCTTCGACAGCAATGCGCGGCGCAGGATCGGTACTGTAGAGCTCTTTCAGTGCACTACTTTTCGGACTGATCACTGCTGCTTTCCACCGCGCAAGCGCAGCAAATGATGGCGCAGGCTGAGCTGCACCCATACTCGAGAGCAAAACGATGGCAATCCAGAGTAGAACAACTGAATACCGCGCCGGTTGCGTCATTAATCCATCACCCTTCCACCAGTATAAAGAAAGGCACCCATTAGACCGCCAGGAGTAAGTCTTTCAACCATGTGTAACTACGCAAGTAATCGGGTAAGCAGGGTATTGCACCTAGGACCAGGCAAGGCATCATAATTGATGTGCTCGGGCGTGTCTGTGTAGGTGTTCCCCCACCGGAAAGATTCGCATCTGTGTACCTAATGCCAGTCCGAATTCTCATCGCCGATGATGATGCCGCCATCCGGCGTCTGCTCCGCCGATTAATCGAAACCCACGGAGGCTGGACGGTATGCGCCGATGCACGGGACGGGCACGAGGCTGTCGAAAAAGCCGAAGAACTTAATCCTGATGTGGTGGTCCTGGATCTAGCTATGCCAGACATGAATGGGCTGCAAGCAGCGCGAGAAATTTCTCGCAAGCATCCTGGGCTACCCATGCTGCTTTTTACCGTCCAGCAAGTTTCAAAGGAACTTAGGCATCAAGCGCTGAATGCCGGCTGTAGCGGCGCTCTTTCAAAAAATACCGGCAGTGAGATTGTTCACGCCATCGAAGTGCTGCTGAACCATCAGAATTTTTTTCAGCCGATCCAAAGTGACACCCCGGTCTGGTAAATCTTTCCCTTCACTTCCCTTCTAACTCTTTTCTGGCAATCGCCAACTGTTTGCGTTGCTCTGCGCTGATCTTCGGATAGGACAATTTCAATTCTCCCAGCGCATCCACGATCGCTGCCGCGACCACCAGGCGTGTGTACCACTTGTTGTCTGCCGGCACGACGTACCATGGCGCGTGTCTGGATGTGGTTCCTGCAATCATTTCCTGGTACGCATTCATGTAGTCGTTCCAGCACTGGCGCTCAGTAGCGTCAGAAGCAGAAAACTTCCAGTTCTTTTCCGGATTATCGAGCCTCTCTAGAAACCGCCTTTTCTGCTCTTTTTTCGAAATATTCAAAAAGAATTTTCGTACCACTGTTCCATTCCGCGCCAAATAGCTCTCGCAATTTCTGATGTCCTCAAACCGCTCCTGCCAGATATCCTTTGTGATCAACTCGTCCGGCACTCGTTCATTTTTCAGTATGCCGGGATGAACTCGCACCACCAGGACCTCTTCATAGTAGGACCGGTTGAAAATTCCTATGTGGCCGCGCTCCGGCAATCTTTGGTTGGAGCGCCACATGAAATCATGATTCAGTTCCTCTATCGACGGCTGTTTGAACGAATAAACCTGGCAACCCTGCGGATTCACCCCGGCCATTACATGTTTGATCAACCCGTCCTTGCCGGCCGCGTCCATCCCTTGCAAAATGATCAATGCCGCCCAGCGGTCCTGCGCATAAAGCTTGTCCTGTAAACCACGCATTTCCGCGATTCCCTTATCCAACAACTCCTGAGCGTGTTCCTTAGAGTGAACATGCGCCGTGCTCGCCGGATCAAAATCCTTCAACCGAAATTTCTTCCCATGATTTACGCGGTATGGATCGGATAATTTGCTGGCCCAGCTCATGCGTTCCCTTCGAATGAATCTTTAATGACGATTATTTTGCCGGCATCACTGGCAACACCAGAGCCGACGGATGCTGCGCGTCGTGCAAAATCACATTGGTCGCAGAAACGAAGTGTCGGGCGGACTTAATTTCCTCGCCAGTGTTGAGGTTGCGATCAAACCGCGGAAAATTGCTGCTGGATAGTTCCAGACGCATCCAGTGCCCGCGCAGAAACACATTGCTCGTACCCACCAAGTCAATCGAAATTTCGTAAATCTGGCCCGGGTTCATCAGGTTCGCATGCTCCTGGGTATCGCGATAACGCATACGCAGAATGCCTTCGGCTAGGTCTTTCGCGAAACCGTCTGGGGCCACATCAACCAGTTTGGCGGTAAAATCCGTATCTACAGCCGACGACTTCACGTAGAGTGTCGCCGTCACCGGCCCCGTCACTTCCATATCGCTCGCCAGCGGGCCAATCGAATACACAAGCACGTCGTCACGGTTCTCCACCGCACGCTGATCTCGGGGGCCAGGTTCCATGTGTTCCTGATCGCAACATAACGGACCGCCGATAGTCGGAGCCGGATTGGAGGGATCATAAATGTACACATCCGAAGGTTCGGATTTTGGCGCTGACATAGAAAGCGAACCGTTGCCGCGCAGCGAATTCGCCTTCCCCCCCGAATGCAGAAAATACTTCACCGATTGCGCCTGCGGCGGCGGCCAATCGTCCTCTTGCCGATATTCATTTACCCCCATGGTGAAAACTGTAACTGGCTTGTCAGTGGCGTAGTGGTTCTTAATGCCCTTGAGAAGGTAGTCGTACCAGTCGAGGATCACGTCGGTGTACCCGTTCTCGAGAGCATGCGGCCCAAAGTCCACGTCCCCGATGCGCCGACCGAAGCCCGCGTGCCCGCCTATTTCCACCAACAGGTGTTGTTGGGTGCGCGCCGCTTCGGTTGAGCCATGTTTTCCGCCCATGTAGTTGCGCAGCGTGCCCGCGAGAAAAATGTCATACCAGCCACCGACCTGCAGCATGGGCACGGAAATCTTCGAAAAATTTTCTTCCACCGACCACTGCTTCCAATATTCGTCGTAATCCGGATGCGCCAGCCAGTCGAGATAATACGGCGCAATGGCGGCCGTGAGTTGTGCATCAGCCGGAAGCTGTCCAAAATTAAATACTGGATAATTTTCCAGCGGCAGCGTAGGAACACCCACCCGCGCATCAGTATTCTGTTCAGTCAAACGGGCAAGCGTGTTCCCTGCCAACTGCGATGTCCAGTTCTGATCGAACCATTGTTCGAAGGCGCCGCCCTGGTAGGTCCAGCCGTCGTGGTAATTGCTGGCAGTAACGTTAGGCGCGATTCCCGCCAGATGCGGCGGTTGCGCAATGGCGGCCTGCATTTGTGTGGCGCCTACATATGAGGCGCCGATCATGCCGACTTTGCCATTCGAATATGGCAGCGAGGCCGCCCACTCAACCGTATCGTAGCCGTCCGCCTGCTCATGGCGGAATGGATACCACTCACCCTCCGAGGTATAGCGACCGCGAACGTCCTGAATGATGACGACATATCCGCGCGGCACCATTTTGAAAACCGGCGACACCGCCCAGCTGACATTCTTGTCATAGGGCGTACGCATCAGGATGACGGGAAGTTTTTCGTTAGTGGAAGATTTAGGCCGATAGATATCCGCGTAAAGCTTGACCCCGTCACGGGTTTTCATCGGGACATCATGCTGAATGATGATGTCGGAGGATCCAGGTTCTTCTTGTGCGCTCAGTAGTTGAGGGAAGGTGATTTGGGTAAGGGATAATGTTAAAACGAATGCGAACAGCGGCGGCACAGCCGCGCGGCTGAGTCTCATGCCTTAAGCCTCCTGATGTAGCGGAGGCAATTATTTTTCATTTCGCCCCACAACGCAAGCTGCGTCTCTTTTGTGACTAAGACAATGCGTCGTAAAAACTCATAGGGTCAATCGACGGCAAAATCCGCCACACGCACCGGGGACTTGTTGCCCGCGGAATCCAATGCTCTCAGTTCAAGCCGGTAAGAACCAGCGTCCAGTTTGTCCACCGGCACCCTGAGCCCTAACGGCACCACGGCGTGTCCTGATTCGTCTGATACCTTCGGAATGCCCACATTGATCTTCGCTTGACCGGTCTTGGTATCAACAATTGCGTATTGCAGACTGATTTGTGGAGGATTCGATTCCGGTATGGATGGCGCATATACCTCGAGGTATACCACTGCAGGATCGGTTTTTTTGAAATGGTAATCCGCCGCCGGAACGATCTGCACTCCGTGATACACCAAAGGCACATCGCCTTGCATCAGGTCCGCGTCGAGGCCTTGTGCCATTTCCGAGAGTGGATGAGTTTCCTTGCTGAGCGCCAGCGGGCTCAGGTTGAAGTGTTTACCATCATATGGATCCACTGCCAGACCTGCTTGAAGCTTCCCGAAGCTCTCCCCGCCCGAACTGAAAACTACGGAAAGCTGGTATTGTCCGGAAGCAATATCGAACTGGTTTTCGTAGACAAATGGCTTTTTATTAAACTCCTCGAGTTCTTTCTTTTCATATTCGAGATGCACTGTATCGCTGAAGCGCGCGGCTTCCGTGCCGTCGGCCTTATTCGCAATTCCCAAGACATTTATGTCAGCTTTGAATTTCCCTTTTTCCTTTTCAAATTTGA
>Ga0070735_10003894_pt1 | contig 12838 bp, 12 predicted proteins | sample Coa_R1_FD_66443 | JGI IMG/M metagenome (GOLD analysis project Ga0070735, IMG submission 66443) | Surface soil microbial communities from Centralia Pennsylvania, which are recovering from an underground coalmine fire - Coalmine... | ecosystem: Environmental > Terrestrial > Soil > Unclassified ...
TTGAATACAACCATCGTCCGCTGGCGCGCGATCCTGAAAAGCTGCGAGAACTATTCGCCGTGCGCCGGGCCGGGTATCAGCGCGCCGATTATTGCATTCCCGTGGAGAGCGACGACGCGGCCGCGACTACCGCGAAAATCATGGCGCTGCCGCTGTTCTGAACCGTTCTAACTCGTGCGTAAACACGCTCTTCAGATCTTTCGCGCGGCGCTGGAAGCGGCCGATCCTTACGCGGCGGTTCTGCGCCATCTGAAATTTGACGGGCGCACCCTGATCGCGGGCCGCCGCCGGTACAGGATTGCCGATTTCGATCGCATTCAGGTGATCGGGGCGGGGAAAGCCAGCGCTGCGATGGCTCGCGCGGTGGAGCATGTGCTTGGACGGCTCATCAAGGGCGGGGTCGTCAATGTGCCCGACGGCACCGCTACCAAAACGCGGCGTGTCGAGTTGAATCCAGCCGGACATCCGATTCCGGATGAACGCGGAGTGCGGGGAGCGCGGCGGATTCTTGAAATCGCGCGCGAAGCTGGGCCTCGGGATCTGCTCATCGGCGTGATCTCGGGGGGCGCGTCGGCGTTGATGCCCGCACCGGCTCCGCGACTCACCCTGGCTACGAAGCAGGAGATCACCCGCGAATTACTTCACGCGGGCGCGACGATCCATGAGCTCAATACAGTCCGCAAGCATCTGAGTCTGATCAAGGGCGGGCAGCTTGCTGCCGCGGCATCTCCGGCATGTGTGCTTAGCCTGATCCTCTCGGATGTAATCGGGGACGATCTGGACGTGATCGGGTCCGGACCCACGGTTGGTGATGCATCTACTGTCGCGGACGCGGAGTCCGTGCTACAAAAGTTCGGCGTCTCGGTTGCGTTGGGAATGCTGCGCGAGACCCCGAAGGTCACACTTGCCCAGAACCTAATCATCGGCAGCAACCGGCTGGCGATGGATGCGGCGGCTTCGAAGGCCAAGGATCTGGGATATCGCACGCTGGTGCTCTCGAGTTCGGTGGACGGAGAGACGCGCGAGATCGCACGAATGCACGCGGCCATCGTGAAGGAAATCCTGACGGCGGGGCGGCCTCTGCGTCGTCCGGCGTGTCTGCTCTCGGGCGGCGAAACGACGGTGACAGTGCGCGGGAAAGGACTCGGCGGACGGAATCAGGAATTCGTCCTGGCGGCGGCGATCGCACTCGAGGGCTTCGGCCCTGCGACTGTTTTTAGCGCGGGCACCGATGGTTTGGATGGACCCACGGATGCAGCCGGGGCGATCGCGGATGAAGGAACGCCGCTGGCAGGCGCTCGTCAGTCCCTGGACAACAACGACTCGTACCACTTCTTCGAAAAGTTGAGCGCGCTGGTGAAAACCGGTCCAACAGGAACCAACGTCATGGATGTGCGGATCCTGCTGGTTCCATGATGCTACTGCTCGACCGGTTGCGGCGGCTTAGACGCAGTGGGTGACACATTATCGCTGGCCGAAGCCGAACGCACCAATACCTCGCCGTCGGTCAAGATATTTACGGACGGTCCGCCATTGGAACCGCGCAAGGTAGCGCCACGGCGGCCGAGCGGTTCCAGCTTCAGGGGCGCGCCGAACTCGTTTTCCACCGAACCGAGTCTGCTGGTAGCGGTCATATCGAACTTGGCGGACGGCGGCAGAGCCAGCTCGATGTGGCCGGTACGGCTGCGGACGTCCATTTTCGCTAGCGGGAGCAGGCCGGGCCGCAAGTCTACGTCGCCTCCACTCAGGTTGATGTCGAGCGAATTGGTGAAATTGGCGAGGCTCACGTCCCAGGACCGCGAAGACGTCATCCGCACCGGACCGGTCAGATCCGAGGCGTTCAGATTACCCAGAGTAACGCGCATGTCGGCCAGTTTCTCCGCCGAAAACTCGGTATACGGGGTGATGATCCGCACCGGCTTGGCGAGATTGTGAAGCTGTGAGCTCCCGGTGAACGTACCGTTGATCGTGACTGGGCCGCTGATGTCCTGCAGGTCGATATCGGAACCTCGGCCCTTCAGATCCACCGAGCCTTTGACTTTGGCTGCGCGCAGGATGTCGCTGCCGCGCACCTCCACCACTACGTCGCCGCCGATGTCCTCCAGTCGGACGCTGGCATTATCGGAATTGACGTCGATAGATCCATTGACGCCGCTGATATCGAAATCGCCCGAGCGGCCGTGCGCTTCAATGGTGGCTCCTTTGGGAACCACAATCTCCAGGTCGGCCGAGATACGGCGGTTGCCGCCGGAGACCCTATTCTGCCAGGTGCGAATGTGGATTTCGTTTGGATCTCCATCCACTTCGAGCGGCGCTTCCTGATTCGCCCGATCGGCGGAAGCCTGATCCAGGCTGCGAATTGTGGAATGGCCGGTCACTTTCACGGTTTGGACGTCGGCGCCGGTGATGCGGGCATTGCCTCGAAAACTTTCGAGGATTACGCGTGGGGCTTTGGTCGAAGGTTTCTCGGCGGCGACTGAGTAGTCGTAACTCTCGCCAAAGATATCCAGGCCTCCCAGTTCAATCCGGCTGCCCGTCAACCAGGGGGAGAATCCACGTACGGCGTGCAGGCTCACGCCGAGAAAGCACAAGAAGATGACCAGCACCCATTCACCGCTGCTGATGCCGTGCGAGGGAAGCGAACGGGAGGTGGCCGCCCAGAACAGGATCTCTATCAGCCGCAAGCCGCCCCACGCCACCAGAAGCAGCGGCCAGTACCTGGCGAGATAATCCAGCAACTGCATCTCGGGAAAAACGTTGCGGGCCAGGAACAGAAGCCCGATTCCGATCAGCAACAGGGGCGCGACTAAGGAAGCTCGTCTCATACGTTCCTAGCTCCCGGGTCGTTTGGATTAAAGGGGGGCGGGCCGGCGTTTTTAGGCCCCAGATGTTCGGCCAGCTTGAAAAGTCCGAACAGGATGAGCAGCACCGGCCAGGTGCGCGAGAAACTCATCCGGTCGAGTTGATCGGCGGCCAGTAGTAGCCCCAGCGCGACCAGCAGCACGGGACCTCGAATCGCTACAAGAAAACTACCGCCGGTCATTGTTAACCCCCGAGGAATTTCCGGTCATCCGTAGATACAGCATGTAAAGACCGAGCGCGATCAGCATTACTGGCCAGAACTTGAGCATGCGGCGGAGCTCGAAGAGTTCGAGATTGTTCAGAAGGAACACGACGCCCAGAGCGATCAGCAGAATGGGCGCCACTGGGAACCGCGATCCGCCATTTCCCGGAACCAGGCTGGAGAATTCGTCCACTGGTTGGCCCATCTGGCGGAGCTTGGCGGTGTGGTACGCCTCGAACGCCATATACGCCCAGAATCCAGGGATGAGTACTGCAAACAGTGCTTCAAATCCGCCGACATCGTTGCTGTTGGCAATTGTAAACAGCATTCCCAGGATGAACACATGTATCAGCCCCTTGGCATATTGGGCGTTATAGATTGCGCCTACTCCGGGAATCAGACCTAAAACAAACGCGACGCCGGGAGACACGTCGGAGTTTGGAATGGGAGGCGGGACTTTGTCGGAATAAGAGCCGGCTGTATAAGGGCTGGCGTAGGGAGACTCTGCCGCTGCGGCAGGCTCGGCAGGCACATGCTGGGCGCAATAGATGGTCCCGTGAGCGGTGTGAACGTTCGTCGAGTCGAGCGCTTTTCCGCAGGCCCGGCAATAGCCGACGATGGGGGCTTCGGGTGGAATCGAAGGAGGGGCTTCCGGGTTCATTTGGTTTCTCCTGCGGGACTAGCGGTTGGTTGGCTTTGTGATGATCCCGGTTGCTCATCGGCCCATTCTTTCAGCCGGGTTTGAATTTCGTAGACGACCTTAAGGCTGTCGTAATATTTCACGCCGCGGTTATACCAGCGGACCACGCGATCCTCTGCCGCAGTCCAGACTTTCACTGGATCGAGGTCAGCGGGCTTCAACTGGCGCACATTCGTAAAGCGGCCGATCATGGCGAAGGACAGGACCGTCATCGCCATGCCCATGGCGAATCTCGGCTGCAGCACCGGCTCCAGCACTCCTCCAAACAACCGGCCGAACAGCCGCCGAGTCAGCGACGGCTTAATGATGGCGTGGCTGGGTCCAGCGGTCACCTCGAACAGGATTCGCGTGACCAGTTCGGCAGGCGCGTCGACCGCCGCGGCGCGCTCCATGAAGGCGACCGCTCCAGCGGAATCGCGAGCCAGCTCCGCGCAAGCCGTGCATCCGGCCAGGTGGGCTTCGAGGGCGGACACCGCGTCACCGCGCAGCGCTCCGTCCACGTAGTCAGCCAGCAGAATTTCTACATCCGCGCAGGTCACAACATTCCTTTAAAAGGCCCCGAGGCCCTTATGCTTGCGGAGAATCCGCCCCAATTCGGCGCGGCCCCGATTCAATCTCGACTTAACTGTGCCTTCCGGCACATTCAGCACTTGAGCGATTTCCCGATATTCCAGTTCTTCCAGATCGCGCAGGATCACTGTCTCGCGCAGGTCCGGTGAAAGCTTCTGCAGCGCGGCTTGGAGGAACTCGCTCGCTTCCCGCCCAGCCAGCAACCCTTCGGTGCCCATGGAAGCGGTTTTTTCCTCCAGCATCGGCAACTGCTCTTCGATCGAGCTGCTGGCGCGCTCCAGCTTGCTACGACGGTAATGATCGATCAACAGATTACGCGTCAGCCGGGAAAGCCACACCGAAAACGAACCCTCGCCAGCCCGGAAGCTTTTGAGCGACCGGAAGACGCGCAGGAAGACATCCTGAGTGAGGTCCTGGGCTTCGTGATCCGAGCCGGTGAACCGGTAACAGATTGCATAGACACGCCGGGTGTGAACCTTGACCAGATCCTCCCAGGCGGCCTCCTCGCCTCCCAGGCACCGCTCGACCAGTTGGGTATCTGCGTCCAAGAGCCGTCCCAGGATCTCACGAGGCCGCGTAATCCGACTCGCGATCTGCCTCCACAGCGAGCCCTCTCCGGCGGCCGAGCGGCTGGGCGTGGTAACCTGTCGAACTGTAGCGATTGCCGCCATGGCGTTGCGTCGTGCGAACGAATCCTTGTGTCTCGATATGTTCCCGGATACCGTACTCGTTTATGAGGTTCCACATATCAGAACGAAATCCCCGTGCAGAAAGTTCGCTCTACATTCTATCCACATACGAGGGTATGTCGGGGCCGAACATTGATCCTGAAGTCGATCCGGGACATCCGAAGGGAGCAGCTGTAAGAGATTGAAAAAGAAACACGTGGGCGCCGGGCTGGGAATTCTCGCGATCCTCGCCGCCGTGCTGTTCGTGGTCTACCGCTGGCGCCATTCCGGTTTCGTCTGGGAGAAGTTCGCGGCCGTGTTCAGCGACGTGGACTGGAGCTGGTTATCGCTTGCCCTGGCGCTGATCCTGGCCACCTACGTCGGCCGCGCACTGCGCTGGGAGATCATGCTGCGGCCTTTGACCAAGGGAGTCCGGCTGTGGGGCGTGGTGGTGGCCACCGTCATTGGATTCACCGCAGTGGTGCTGTTTGGCCGCGCGGGCGAGCCGGTTCGCCCCTATCTCATCGCCAAGAAGGAGGGTGTGTCGTTCTCAAGCCAAGTGGCCGCCTGGCTAGTGGAGCGCATTTTGGACCTGCTAATGGTTCTGCTGATCTTCGGCATCGCGCTGACGCAGATATCCCGCAGCGGAATCCAGCCTGGGGCACAGATCCAATCGGCGCTGCAGGCTGCAGGGCTGTTAGCCGGAATCACCGGGGCGCTCTGCCTGGCGCTGCTGCTAGGGCTTCGGCACTTTCGCGGAAGCATCCGGACGCGGCTGATGGATTCGTTATCGTTTCTGTCGGACCCGGTGCATCAGAGAGTCGCCCGATTCCTGCATGCCTTTGAAGAAGGGATGCAATCCACGCAAAAGCAGTCCTATGTCTGGCTTTTGGTGATTTACACTGTTATCGAGTGGCTGGTGATCGCGGGATGTTTTTTCTGCGTCTTCCGGGCGTTTCCGGCTACAGCGGGATTGCGTATTACCGATGTAATCATCGCGTTAGGCTTCGTCGCGTTTGGTAGCGTCCTGCAGATACCAGGGGTGGGCGGCGGCATGCAGATCGCGACGGTGCTAGTGCTCACTGAGCTCTATGGGGTCAGCCTGGAGGAGGCCAGCGGAATCGCACTAGTGCTTTGGATCATCACGTTCGTGGCGATCGTCCCCATGGGGTTGGTGTTGGCGTTCCATGAGGGAATCAAGTGGCGTAGTTTAAGACATATAGACTCGTCTTCCTCAGGCTACGAATTATGACTTGCCCCTTCTGCCGCCATCGTCAGGACCGGGTGATCGACTCCCGCGAGAGCAAAGAAGGCGACCTGATTCGTCGTCGTCGGGAGTGTCTCAAGTGCATGCGCCGGTTTACCACCTACGAGCGGAGCGACGAGATCCCCTACATGGTGGTGAAAAGGGACGGCCGGCGGGAGCGTTTCGACCGCCAAAAGGTGCTGGAAGGGCTGCTAAGAGCGTGTGAGAAAAGGCCCGTTCCGATCGCCAAACTGGCGGAAGTGGTGGATGCGGTCGAGTCCGCCCTGGCTGAGAATCCGGAGCGGGAGGTTTCGACCGCGGCGGTGGGGGAACTGGTTCTGGAGCGATTGAAGAAGCTGGATAAGATCGCCTATGTGCGGTTTGCCTCGGTTTACAGAGACTTCCAGGATGCTGAATCTTTCTTGGTGGAGCTGAAGGACCTGTTCAACGACAGGCCCTAGTAGTCCCGGCAAGCCTGTAACCAAACGCTTTTTAAAGCATCTTTTGAAATAGAGACTTAACTTAATTTCGGAAGACTGATATACTGGAGGCGGCTTTGACGCTAAGGTAGGAATTGCATACACTACCGTTGGTTCTAGCTAAGTCTTTGGAAAACAAGGTATTTATAGTTTGGCGCGGGTGAACCACGTGGATCATTTCGAAGACCAATTCCTAGGCGAGGGTCACGAGCCGCTAGGCGGACTTCCTTTCGACGAGGAAGGTGGCTTTTTTCACCCTGAGGAAGTGCATGACGGAGAAGACTTCGCTCATGCGCATCCGGTCGAGGAATCGATCTATACTGACGACCCGGTTCGCGTGTACCTGCGCGAAATGGGGGCCGTGCCCCTACTGACTCGCGAGGGCGAAGTTAATTTAGCGCGTCGCATGGAGCGCGGTAAACTGCGGATGCAGAAGGCTATTAGCCGCTCCGCGCTAGTCCAGTTGCGGGCTGTGGAGATCGCCGATCAGATCAAGCGCGAGCCCGAGGAACTGGATACGTACGTGGATCTGGGGGATCTCGAGGAAGAGAGCCCTGCGTATAACAAGCGCCGCAACGAGGTTCGCGGGGACTTGGTTGAACTGGTGGCACTGCACAAGAAGCTAGGGCAAGTGTCCGACAAGCTGGATTCCGTTCCGCTCAGCAACAAGAAGCTGCGCCGCAAGTGGATCGGCAAGATGAAGCGCGCCCGGGTGCAGGTTTCCCAGGCAATCCGCCACCTGCCTTACTACCTTTCGCAATGGAAGGAATTCACTAAGGAAATTGAGAAGGTCGCGGAGGAGATGTCGCGCCTGGAAGCGGACCTCCGCAAGATCGAGGGACGTTCGAGCGCGACCGCGCAGTCCAAAGCCCGGGAAATCCGGCGCGAGGTGCGCAAGCGCGAGGAAATCGCCGGGGCGAATCTGGGCGATCTCAAGCACACGCTCTCGGTGATCCGCCATGGGGAAATCGAAGCCGAACGGGCCAAGAAAGACCTGGTGGAAGCCAACCTGCGACTAGTGGTTTCCGTCGCCAAGAAGTATGTCAACCGCGGGCTGCACCTTCTGGATCTGATCCAGGAAGGCAACATCGGCCTGATGCGCGCTGCAGACAAGTTCGAATACCGGCGCGGTTACAAATTTTCGACTTACGCCACCTGGTGGATCCGGCAGGCGATTACGCGCGCCATCGCCGACCAGTCGCGCACCATTCGTATTCCCGTTCACATGAACGAGAGCATGAACAAGTTCCTGCGCGCTACCCGCGAGCTGGAAAAAGAAATGGGCCGGGCGCCTTCGAATGATGAGATCAGCCGGCGCATGGACATTCCGGTGGAGAAGGTCCAGAAGCTGAAGACCATTTCGCGCGATCCGGTGTCGCTCGAAACTCCGGTGGGCCGCGACGGCGAATCCGCCCTCGGCGACCTGATCGAAGACCGCTGGGTGGGATCGCCCGTAGACGCGGTCATCGACACCAACGTTCGCGACGAGACCGCCAACATCCTCAAGACGCTTTCTCCCAAGGAGGAGAAGGTGATCCGCCTGCGCTTCGGCATCGGCTGCGAGCGTGAGCATACGCTGGAAGAGATCGGCCAGGAGTTCGACGTGACGCGCGAACGCATCCGGCAGATCGAAGCGAAAGCGCTGCGGCAACTGCGGTCGCCGGAGCGGGCTCGGCACCTGCGAGCGTTGCTCGCCGCGCGATAGTTCGGTGGGCCACCGTCGCAAGCTCGATACGTTTATCGACGAATCCTCCGCCAGACAACGGAATATTGTTTTCCCGGACACCGTCAGAAATGGACGATTGGTAGACGCCTTCTTGTGGAAAGGCTCTCCCGATCCACCGCTAGTTCAAAGAATTGGTGCGTGGCTGTTTGGCCTAAACTTCATAGGTTTAGGATTAGCCTTCTTTGGAGCTGCCTTCGTTACCGACCGAGACCACCCGTGGGTCTTCGCGCTCATTGGCATCCCTGTGTGTTACGTAGGCGTACGGATCTTTCGCAATGGGTTCCCGAGACCGACAAAGGCAGTTCAAACTAATAATTAGTTCGCGACGCGCCACGGCGAGAACTCGGGCCACGTCTTGAGAGCCTTATCGGCCCACTCTGCGCTCTCGCCGGTGTGGCACGAAGTGCAAGAGTTGGGCATCTTTTCGCGGTCTGCCGCCAGCGGCGCGATGAACTTGAACGTGTGGCTGCGCACGTTGGTGGTAGTGAATTCCTGCTCGATTTTCGGCATGTGGCAATTCACGCACTCGTTTCCGGCGGACCCGGCGGGATGATGAGTGTGCTGCTCGATGGTCCCGGTGTGTGGGCCGTTGGGAGAATTCGGGCCGTGGCATTGCAGGCACAGTACGTTGGCCGGCTTGATGAGGTCGGCGTTGTTCTCCGTGCCATGCACGTCATGGCATGTAAAACATGTGATGCCACGGGTGTACATCAAGCTCTGGACGAAGTCATTGCCCTGCATGCGATTTTTGTGCGCGGTGCCGTCGGGAAAATGAGTAAAGCTGGTCTCGCCGAGCTTGTGGTCTTCGAGCTTCCAGAAATCGCTTAGGTTTTTCGTCGCATCATTGGTCACCGTGAAGCCAACCGGCCAATCGTAATATTTTCCCTGAATCGGATTCGTCAGAGGCTGGCCTTGGGAGTGGCACTGAATGCAGACATCGACTCCGCGAGCGCCGAGGCGCGCGGGATTGACGATGTTAGCTCGCGAGGGTTTGGCGACATGCAGGCTGCCCGGGCCATGGCATTTCTCGCAGCCCACGTTCCATTCGGTGACGGTCTTGGTCTGGATGTTGTAGTTGACCGAGTGGCAGCCATCGCACAGAGGCCCGGTGGGACGCTGCATGTTGTCGGCAGGATAGTGAGCTGTCCACCAATCGGTGCCATTGGCGACCAGGTAGCGGCTCCAGCGTTGATTGGCAACGTCCCACTGTGCGGGCAAGGGGAAATAATCGTCGCCGACCTTGGTGAAATAGCGCTGCTTCCACTTGCTGCCGTAGACGAACGCGATGTCGTCCTTTTTGAAGGTGACGATGGCGGGATCAGCCTTGCTGAGATCGGGAATGATCGCGTCGGGATGCTGTTTGGGATCGCGCACGACGTTCGCCATGCGGGTTTTGCTCCAGCGCTCATACGTGGAGGGGTGGCAGGTCTTGCAGGCGGCCGACCCCGTGTAGGTGGCCGTTTGCGCGGAGATCGCCCCGGCGAATCCGAATGCGAGAAAGGCAATCACTCCGAGCGCACGCCAGGATCTATCGAGTTTTCTTGGAAATAGCATTTTGGACGTCCCGTTATACAGATCAGTATGCCAGGAATAAGGTATGAAGAAATACGTTCGCGCGGTGTTGGACGATCTGAAATCGAAAGCCGGGAAGAAGAAGCAGAACCCGGTGGTCTCGCAGGATCTGGAGAATCAGACTTTATCCCAAGATCCGAAGCAAAAGGTGCGGCAACTTGACTATCAAGCTCAGAAGGACGAGGAGCGCGAGACGCTTTCTTAGAACACGGGCGTTCCCCGGCCGAGCAGCACGGCGCGGCGGGCTCCGGTGGCCGAGGGCAGGTTACCAGGCCGGCTCATGACGAATTCGTGAGCGAGCAAGGCGAAGGCGATAGCTTCCTTGGCGTCCGGGTCTATGCCGTAGTCGGCGCTGGTCTGTAGATCGAAATCTGGCAGAAGCGCACGCAGCCGCCGCATCAGCCAACGATTGTGAACGCCGCCGCCCGATGCGATGACTTCGCGGGCCTCTCCCGCATACGCTGTAATAGCTGACGCTACAGAGCGCGCGGTGAACTCCGTGGCTGTGGCGATCAGTACGTCCAGCGCGAGACCAGTAGCGGCAAGGCCGCTGGCGAACTCCTGGCCGAATTGTTCGCGGCCCGTGGTCTTGGGCGGACGAAGCTTGAAATAAGGATCGGCCAGCATCGACGCGAGCATGCGATCGTGGATTTTGGTCCGGCGCGCGATGCGGCCGTCACGGTCATAGGTTTGGCGGCCTTCGGTCCAGCGGGAGACGAGCGCGTCGATTACCATGTTGCCGGGGCCGGTGTCGAACGCCAGGATCTCTTCACGCGAAGCCCCGCCCGGAATCACGGTGATATTGGCGATGCCGCCGAGGTTCAGCGCGATGCGGCTGATGCGGCGATGGCGGAACAACAGGTAGTCGGCAAGCGGTACCAGCGGAGCGCCATGCCCGCCCGCGGCGACATCGCGCTCTCGGAAATTGGAGATGGTCCAGAGGCCGGTGCGCTCGGCTACGACCGAAGGGTCGCCGATCTGGAACGTGCTGGCGACAGGGCGGCCGAGGTAGTTTACTGGCGCGCCTTCGTGAAAAATCGTCTGACCGTGCAGGCCGCACAGCGAAATCGAGTGCAGCGGAATGCGCCGGCGGCGGCAGGTTTCGCGGACGGCTTCGGCGTAGAGCTCGCCGAGCAAGAAGTGCAGACGCGCGATGGCGGAGGTGTGTGTCATGGTGTTGGACACACCCAGGATGGCCTCGCGAACGTTCTTGGGGTACGCGGCGGTATGGAACGCGACTGGCTCGATCTTCTTGCCGCGGATGTCGACGATGGCCACGTCGATGCCGTCGAGCGAGGTACCACTCATGATCCCGGCTACACGCATAAAAATGGCCGCAAATGAACGCGAATGAACGCGAATCTCAATTTAGTTCCTTTTGGATCTCTGACAGGAGTTGGAGTGCATCGATTGGGCGAAGTTCGTCCAGCTTTAGTGCACGGATGCGGGCGGCAAGCTGGTGATTGACGGGTTCGAACAACTGAATCTGCATGGGCGCGGAGGGCGGGCCTAATTCTTGATTCACAGCGGATTCGTGGTGGACTAAGATTTCTCTGGCGCGTTCGATGACGCTCATCGGCAAAGCGGCCAGACGCGCGACCTCGATACCGTAACTGCGGTCGGCCGCACCCGGCTCGACGCGGCGCAGGAACAGGATCTGGTCGCCGGATTCTTTCACCGAAACATGCAGATTGCGGACGCCGTCGAGCTGGCCCGCGAGCTCGGTCAGCTCGTGGTAGTGGGTGGCGAACAGCGTCTTCGCACGGATGTGGCGATGGATGTGTTCGACCACGGCCCACGCCAGGGCGAGCCCGTCATAGGTCGAAGTGCCGCGGCCGATTTCGTCCAGTACGATCAGGCTGCGAGCCGTAGCGGTGTTAAGGATGACGGCCGTCTCGGTCATTTCGACCATGAAAGTAGATCGGCCGCGCGCGAGGTTATCCGCAGCTCCGATGCGCGTGAATACGCGATCGACCACCGGCATCAGCGCGGATTCGGCGGGGAGGAATGATCCCATTTGAGCCAGAATCGTCAGTAGAGCGGCTTGGCGCAGGTAGGTGGACTTACCACCCATATTAGGGCCGGTGATCACCGCGATAAATTCGGTGTCGGGATGAAAGTAGAGGTCGTTGGGGATGAATCGCTGGGCCTCTTTCTCGGTCAGCTTTTCGATGACGGGATGACGGCCGGCCATGACGCGCATTTCGCCCAAATCGGAGAATCGCGGGCGCACATAGCGGCTTTCGGCGGCGACTTCCGCCAAGGCGACGGCAACGTCCATCTCAGCGATCGCAGCCGCCGTAGCTTTGATCCGCGCGGCATGTGACGAGGCCAGCAGGCGGAGTTGCTCGAAGATCTCGCGTTCGATGGCGAGAGATCGTTCTTCCGCCTCCAGAATCTTAACTTCCAGCTCCTTCAGTTCGGGAGTGGTGAACCGCTCGGCGTTGACCAGAGTCTGCTTGCGCTGGTAGTCATCGGGCGCAAGGTGCAAGTTGGACTTGGAGATTTCGATGTAGTATCCGAAGACGTTATTGAAGCGTACCTTGAGCGACGCGATGCCGGTTCGAGTGCGCTCGCGCTGCTCGATTTGGACCAGGTAGGTGCGGCTGTTTTGCGAGATATCGCGGAGCTCGTCGAGTCCGGGCTCGAAACCGGTGCGGATGGTCCCGCCGTCGGAAAGATTCGCGGGAGGTTCTTCGGCGATGGCGGACAAGACTCGGTCGCGAACTTCGGGAATCGGGTCCAGCCGTGCCTGGATGTCTTGCAGCAGGTCCGCGCTGAAGGTGTGTGCGGAAAGAGTTGGAATCACGGCC